>Ga0126335_1000005_pt1 | contig 156906 bp, 139 predicted proteins | sample OlaspJWI45metaG_FD_108409 | JGI IMG/M metagenome (GOLD analysis project Ga0126335, IMG submission 108409) | Marine gutless worms symbiont microbial communities from Oahu, Hawaii - Olavius sp. 1 OAHU.JWI-45 metaG | ecosystem: Host-associated > Annelida > Digestive system > Unclassified | place... | reverse complement strand
CGGCAAATCGACTTTGCGCTGGCTGGTTATCATAATCTTCTAAATGCCATGGGAGCGGTGGAGGTTGCCAATTCGCTGGGAGTTCCAGAAGAATCGATAGTAAGAGGTCTGGAGACCGTCCGTTCGATGGCTAATCGTTCTGAAATCAGAAATGGTTCGGTAGTTCTGATTCAGGATGCCTATAATGCGAATCCCGAATCGCTTATGGCGGCCTTGGAAATGGTATCTACTATCAAAGTGGATGGCAGGCGCGTGCTTGTTTTGGGTGAACTACTGGAACTAGGCGAATATACAGACGAGGCCCTAAATGCAGTTGGACGGGCGCTTGCAAAACACAGATTTGATTTGGTGTTACTGCTTGGAGATTCTCTTCGTGTTACAAGAGAGGCAGCATTGGCAGCGGGATTCAAAGGTGAAATAAATCTTTATCTTGAAATTGATGAGGTTAGAAGAGATCTATCTAGGTATCTTGAGTCTGGCGATCTTGTTCTACTCAAAGGTTCCCGGAATAACGCTTTGGAGAGATTAAGCGAAATGATTGAAAAGGTTGGTTCGCATTAATTGACGGAGGACTGATGGCAAAAGAAATACTCTTTCCCTTGGTTGATTACATCAATTTTTTCAATGTGTTCCAATACATAAGCTTCCGCTCGGCCTATGCTGCCATTTCCGCGTTACTTCTTTCCTTTCTGCTAGGGCCAAGCGTAATCAGGAAGCTGGCAAAACTCAAAGTGGGCCAGGAAATTCGCAGTGATGGCCCTGATTCACATCTTTCAAAGGCCGGAACCCCAACAATGGGTGGAGTTCTGATAATAATTGCCTTTGTCGTATCTGTTCTATTCTGGCAGGAAATTTCCACATTTTATACTTGGATTGTTTTGATAGCCACGGTTGGCTTTGGAATTCTAGGATTCACAGATGATTTACTAAAAATATCCAAGCAAAATTCCGAAGGACTTCGTGCGGGAGTTAAGATTGCGGGACAGGGAATCATTTCATTTGTTATTGTTTTCCTTATTTACGTGTTCAGAAATGATCAAACCACTCTTCTCTACATCCCATTTTTTAAAAACGCGATTCTCGATTTGGGTGTCCTATATATTCCATTTGGGATGCTGATGATTGTCGGCATGTCAAATTCTGTGAATCTGACAGATGGACTTGATGGACTTGCAACAGGGCTTACAATAATTGCTTTAACCGCATTTACAATTCTAGCCTATCTCACCGGACATTCGGAATTTGCAAGATATCTATTGATTCCCTATCTCCCAGAAGCGGGTGAACTTACCATAAGTGCAACAGCCTTGCTTGGAGCCTGTATCGGGTTTCTATGGTTCAATTCACATCCCTCTGAGCTGATGATGGGCGACATTGGCAGTCTGACGCTAGGCGGACTACTGGCCGTATTTTCCTTATTGCTCAAGAAGGAATTCCTTCTTCTGATTATTGGCGGAGTTTTTGTTTTGGAAACTCTTTCCGTGATTATACAGGTACTCGGATATAAGAGAGGAGGGCACCGCATTTTTAAAATGGCACCTCTTCATCACCATTTCGAGTTGTCTGGATGGACTGAAAGCAAAGTGGTAATCAGATTTTGGATTTTGGGAGGCCTGTTTGCGATTTTGGGCTTGAGCACCTTGAAGATTCAATAAAGAGTTTTTTGTGAGATTAGGGATTTTTAAAGCGGACCACCTAAATATCAAGAATCCCATGGAGGGCATGCTGACAATTTGCTTCCTTCTTGCCGGCATAGGTTCAGCTCTTTTGTTTTCCGCGTCCTGGTATTTTGCCCGAACTATTTTTTATGATCCGTTTCGTATTTGGCGCAGGCAGTTGCTCTGGATACTAATTGGCACCGTTCTCTCCTTGCTTATAGTCCGTGTTCCAAAATCCCAAATACGAAATTCGGTTCCAATTTTGATATGGGTAGCCTTGGCCCTGAATATCCTCACTTATATACCAGGAATTGGATACGCATCTGGAGGGGCCAGGCGTTGGATAGAGGTTTTCGGTTTAACCTTCCAGACTTCTGAATTAACCAAAGTTGCGCTGATTCTCTATCTGGCTCGCATGCTGGAGAAAAACGAGAAAAGGTTGAGCAATTTCCGAGAGGGATTACTACCGTCTCTTATCGTGGTTTCTACTCTCATACTAACCGTGTACCTTCAGAATGATTTCTCCACCGCCATTTTCTTACTACTTCTAACTCTTGGGCTTTTCTATGTCGCGGGGGTTCCAAAAACTCTGATCGGCATACCGCTAATCGGCACAGTGATTTCTACCTTGGGGATGCTATTTGCAAAGCCATTTCGGATTGAACGGATAAAATCGTGGTTTAACCCCATGGCCGATCCTTCGGGTTCGGGGTATCAAGTTCTCAAGGCAAGGACAGCACTTGAACGAGGAGGAATTTGGGGCCTGGGATGGGGAAGGGGGGAAACAAAGCTGGGGGGGCTTCCAGCCGCCCACTCAGATTTTGTTGTTGCCGTTTTGGGGGAGGAGGCTGGTTTAATCGGTATATTTGCGGTTCTTGTTCTCTTCACCGCTTTTGCGATAAAGGGCTGGCTGGCAGCCGAGAGAATTCGAGAGTTATTCCCCCGCTGGGCAATCTTTGGCTTGATTAGCTCTGTTTACTGGCAGGCGCTGATGAATTTTGCAGTTGTCTCGGGTCTATTACCGGCAACAGGAATCCCGCTGCCGCTATTTTCCGCGGGCGGATCTGCAGCTTTTATAACCTTGATTGTCTTTGGATTGATTTTCAATTTGTCTGAGGTAACAAAGTGATTGTTAGATGGAGTCGGGGGCGAAAATTCACGGTAGTGCTAATCACTCTCTTGCTGCTTATACTGCTTGTGGAATCGCTTTGGATTTTCATTATCTCACCACGCCTTACAATTGGAAAAATCTTCCTGGAAAGCGATATTGACATATCCGATGAAAAATTACTTGAAATACTGGATCTGAACGATAAGACCTGGACATCTTTGGATGAAGAGAGCGTCCAAAAGCGACTTGAATCCTATCCGATGATTCGGGAGGCCAGTGTTTCACGGGTATTTCCTGATGGGCTTCGAGTTTATATTTTCCGTCGCCGTCCTTTGGTAGTGGCCCTTTTTGGAGAGGGAGGGGTTTCACTTGTAGTTTTAGTCGATGAAGAAGGATACATAATCCAGACGGACAGCAAAACCAATTCTGTTGATCTTCCTATAATCTCGGGAATTTTTCCACCCACGCTTGGAACTCGGCTCCCAGAGTCGATGCGACAGATTCTATCAGACCTTTCGAGATTGAAAACCGATGAGGCCGAACTTTTTGATTTGATTTCAGAAATTGAGTTTCTACAACATGACGGAAATGGCTACGATTTGAAATTGTATATGAATCACATACCGGTTCCAGTGCTAATCGACATGATAAATCCAGATTCGGTACGTCATGCGCTCATTGTAATCGATGCACTGGAGCGGACTAGTTCTGAGCCTATTGAGATTGCAGATATCCGTGGGGGGCATGTCACATATAAACCGGCAGGGGGGCATGATGGATAGCGAAGTAATTGTCGGTTTGGATATTGGTACTGATAAAATCCGGGTACTGGTGGCTGAGTACGATTCTGGCGGAAAGCTTCTGATCTCCGGCTGGGGCGAGAGTCGTTCGGAAGGAACCCGAAGAGGCGCTGTTGTAAACATAGAAGCTGCAAGAGATGCAATTTCGGCGGCGATTGAAACCGCGGAGCAGGAGGCGGGCAGAACTGTAACCGAACTTCTTGTCGCTCTTGGTGGTTCATCAATCAGCAGTTTGAATTCTCGAGGAGTTGTTCCGGTTTCGGGGAAGAATCGTGAGATAAGCACAGAAGATGTAGAGCGCGTGCTTGAGGCCGCGCGAGCGGTGGTGATACCAATGGATCGCGATATTCTACATATCCTTCCTCAGGAATACATAATTGATGACCAGAGGGGAGTGCGCAACCCTATTGACATGATTGGAATAAGGCTTGAAGCCGAAGTTCACATTGTAACAGCTTCTGTATCGGTAATCAAGAACATGGAAAAGGCGATTGAACGGGCGGATTACAAAGTTCGAGATGTATTTCTAGGAAATTTGGCCACCGCTCGCGCATCGCTAAGCGAAGAGGAAAAGGAGATGGGAGTGCTTCTAATGGATATTGGCGCCTCATCGACGGATTATATTTCCATTACCGGGGGGGCCCCAAGAATTACAGGGTCTGTTCCATTTGGTGGGACGCAGGCCACTTCCGATCTTTCAGTTGTTCTCAAAATACCTATGGAGTGGGCGGAGAGGATTAAACGTGAATTGGGATGCTGTTGGGAATCATCAATCAGGGAGGAGGGGAATGCAATTGTTCCAGGTATTGGAGGCCGAAAGACTATTATCGTTCCGGCAGTTGAAATCTGCGATATTCTCAAGCCGCGGCTAGTTGAAATTTTTATGATGATAAAACGCGCGGTAGAAAAATCAGTTGGTTTGATTGAAACAAGTGCAGGTATAGTTCTTGTAGGCGGCGGCGCGCTTCTACCCGGCATTACGGATCTTGCAGAAAGTGTATTCGGACAACCCGCGAGAGTTGCAAATCCGAAAACTTCTATCTCATGGCCTAAGCCTTGCCAGGATACCAGGTGGTCCAAGGCCGCCGGCCTGGTTTTGCTTGGAGATGCAGTTTCTGAAAAAAGTATGACCAAGGAGAAAGAAGTTCAAGAGACAGAATTCGCTAATCCTCTAAGGGGATTACTCAGGTGGCTAGGTGAATTCTTTTAGTTAGGTTATTGAATAAAGCTCTGGGAGGAAAAAATGGATTTGGAAGTCATGGATGAACGGGTTGCTGGTAAAACAGTGATTAAGGTAATTGGCTGTGGTGGTGGTGGCAGTAATGCCGTGGGCCGCATGATTCAGGAAGGGGTTCGGAGTGTGGACTTTATCGCGGCAAATACCGATTTGCAAGCTTTAGAATCCTCGCTGGCATCAATCAAAGTACCGCTCGGACGCCAGGTTACCTGCGGACTCGGCGCCGGCGGGAAACCTGAAATTGGCGAGCAGGCAGCCGAAGAAGACAAAGAATTAATACAGAACGTCTTAAAAGGTGCGGATATGGTGTTTGTAACCGCAGGTATGGGCGGCGGAACTGGCACTGGGGCCGCACCGGTTATCGCCAGAATTGCAAAGGAACTTGGAAGCCTTACTGTGGCGGTAGTTACTCGACCCTTCAGATTTGAGAAGCAGCGTAAAATGGAATTGGCTGAAGCCGGAATTGAGAAATTGCGCAAGCACGTTGATACTCTTATCACTATACCTAACGAAAATCTTTTGAAGCTCGTCGATAAACGAACACCGATACGCGATGCTTTTCTTAAGGCGGATGATGCTCTGCGCATGGGAGTTCAGGGCATCTCAGATCTGATAACCAAGCCGGGAGAAATTAACATCGATTTTGCAGATGTAAGAACCGTAATGGAAGGACAGGGGGATTCACTAATGGGGATAGGTGAGGGTTGGGGGGATAATCGGGCGGTGGATGCGGCAACTATGGCCATTGAAAACCCGCTATTGGATGATGCGAATATAGAGGGATCTAAGGGACTTTTAGTCAATGTTACCGGTGGACCTGATTTTTCTTTGTTCGAATACAATGAAATCATGGATATCATCTCCTCCCGTGTTGATTCCAATGCAACCGTAATTGCGGGCCAGGACTTGGATGAAAACTTGGACGATCATGTCAGAGTCACGGTTATCGCCACTGGATTTGGAGGCTCGATAAATCGAACTTCAAAGAAAACCGCTCTGGCAATTGATGCGAAAAACGATGTCCTATCATATAGCGTCTGGAAGGGCTTAACCGAGGGCCGTGGACTTGCTGCTTCAATGCCGCCATCGGCGGGATATTACAAAACGGAAGAATCTCCCGAAATCTATTCGAATAACTTAGATGGCCTGCTAGATGAGGCAGACCTTTTGATTCCAACTGTTTTAAGGGAGAAGCGTTTTGGCGGCGGGCGGTAAATTGGATTGGAATAGATTGGTAGAGGAATACAGGGCCTATCTACGGCATAATCTTAGAGTTGCAGATTCAACAAATGCCACCTATATTGCAGAGGCCAGGAGATTTGGACACTGGCTCGATCTGACTTCTTTGGATCCGCGTCATCTTGTAGCCACCGATATAGAGTCTTATTTAGCCGGGAGGAGCTTATCAAAACCGCTTACCGCGCGCACGATATCTCGAATTATAAGCTCTCTTCGTTCGCTTTTTGCTTTTTTAAAAAGCGTTGGCTTGCGCTCGGACGATCCCTCTTTGGATGCGGAACGTCCCAAGGTGGGAAAGAAATTGCCAAGAGTTTTTGAACTGGCAGAAATTGAGAAATTCCTTGGCAATATCGAACTAGGAACACCTTTTGGAACCCGAGATAGAACTCTATTTGAGCTTATCTACTCCTGTGGGCTCAGGGTAAGCGAGGCAGTAGAATTGGGACTATCACAGTTGAATCTGAGTGAAGGACTCATCCGTGCCCGTGGAAAGGGGGATAAGGAACGTCTAATACCCCTTGGTGATAAGGCGCTTTGTTGGTTGCAGCGTTATCTCAATGAAGCAAGGCCTCTCCTTCTAAAAGGTTCATCAAAAGTGAACAGAGTCTTCATAAACAACAGAGGAGAGGGACTTAGCCGCAAAGGCATGTGGAAGCGCTTTAAGGATATAGCTAAGCGTGCGCAGGTTAGCGGAAAAATCCATACTCTACGGCATTCCTTTGCCACTCATCTTCTTCGCGGCGGTGCGGATTTGAGGAGCGTTCAGGAACTGCTCGGCCACGCCGATATCAGTACTACTCAAATTTACACGCATCTAAACAGAGATGATCTTAGTCGTGCGCACAAGAACTTTCACCCAAGGGGTTAAAGCGATGAATGGTTTAACTCAGTATTCAAATTCATCACAGATTCCAGGGAATTCCATTTTGAATTTTGCCACCATTGTTCCAAAAGACCTTTCAAACACTTCGTGGCTTTGCTTTGGGATGCGAAAAGTGACCTTTGCTTTGTGCTTGTTTCTGCTAATGTCATGCGAACTAACTCAAGCTAGAAATGAGCTGGCAAAGCGGATGGCTGCCGAAGAGGGCCAGGGCAGCAAATGGAAGAGGATTTCGGAACTGAAATCGAATATAAGAATGGTTGAGAGAGAAGTTGAAAAAACTATCGAACTAGTTCGGAATAAAGGCACCTACTGGCGACTTCTGGGTTTGAAATACATGGATTACAAGATGTGGAAGGAAGCTGCGTCGGCTTTTGAGGAAGCAATAGATATTTATCCAGAAAGTGCTTTTTTACTGTATAACCGCGCATTGAGCCTCGGCCAATTATCCCGACTAGCGGATACTCAAGAACAGAAGATGGCCTATCTTCTAAGAGCAAGGGAAGGTTATAAGCAGGCAATATCCATTGAGCCCAGATTCACGCCCGCGATGTACGCTCTTGCCGTCTTACTGGTATTCGAATTCGAAGAACCACTGGAAGCACAGATTTTATTGGAGGATTATCTAGAGATAGAACGAGGTGATATCAATGCCCGTTTCCTGCTTGCACGGACTCATGTCGAGCTTAACAACAATGTCGACGCTCTAAGACTCTATGAGGAAATAAGTAATATTGCCAGAAACGAGGACGACATTAGAAAGGCAGACGAACTATATCGCATTGTTGAAAGTGGTGTTTATGAGCAGTGATCCTCTTTTGCTTCTGGCGATAAATCAATTACCTGGGCTTAGGAGTTGGTTGAAACTTCGCCTATGGAAAGAATGCAGAGATGAAGTTGATTTAAGCTCGGTTATCCGGGAATACAAGAAATTCCAATCCCCAAGAGCAAGAAGCCCAATTCCATCTGAGAGGACTCTCCTAAGAAGTGCCAGAAGCATTTATGCCCAGCTAAAACGCCATGGGATTTCTTATAGAATACTTGGTGAATCTGATTATCCAGTAGCTCTTTCACTAATAGCCGATCCACCGCTACTTCTATTTCATAGAGGTACTCCGGATTTTGACTGCAATCCCGCGATTGCGATAGTTGGCACACGCCGGCCTTCTGCTGCCGCGCATCGGCAGGCGTATCTGCTTGGGTTGGAATTTGCCCTTGCTTCATATCCTGTAGTGTCTGGTTTGGCAATTGGTATTGATAAATCCGCGCACAAGGGTGCTCTTGCGGGCCAAGGAATTACATGGGCTATATTGGCTTGCGGACTAGATAGGCCGAGTCCACAGTCCAATCGGGGACTTGCAAAAGAAATCCTAGATAAAGGCGGCGCTCTTTTAGGTGAAATTACGCCCGGCAACTATCCTGCCAAATACGCATTTCACCGGCGCAATCGAATACTAAGTGGTTTAGCCAGGGGTTCTATTATTGTGCAAGCCCCGAAAAAATCCGGCGCTTTGATAACAGCCAATTTCTCTCTAGCCCAAAATAGAGATCTATATGTCAGCTCTGCCGGACTCGAGGGAAGTATATCCGAAGGAACAAGAAACCTTGTAATGCAGGGTGCGCCGGTAATCGAGCATTCCTCTGATATACTAAGTGATTGGGAACGAGAGTCGAACAAGTGGTTAGTAGAAGAGATTGAAGGTCCTCGAAATTCAGCCGAGTTGTCACGCATGATGCGGCTGGAATTAGACGGACGTGTCTTCCGACACATGGGAGGTTGGTTTGAGTACTCGGGCGCGAGAATGGCTTAGACATCTGAAAAATGTTCTCCATCTTTCGGAAGCTACTATCCGTTCGTACAGATCGGATTTGGCGGCTTGGCAGGAATTTCTTTCCGAATTCAAGCTTCTAGAAGAGGATGCTAGTTCGTCAGAGGCCAGGATATTTATGTCTCGCATGTCCTCAAGTTGCAAGGCTGTCGCAACTGTTAACAGACGACTTTCTGCTATCAAAGGCTATTATGAGTGGTGTCGGCGAAAATTTCATTGGAAGACTGATCCGTTTGCAGATTCCAAAATTATCAGAGGGGGGAAAACCCTTCCTACCTATCTTGCCTACCATGAGATTGAAAGCATTCTGAATTTGCCTGACGGTGGATTTGCCGGACTTAGGAATAGGGTGCTTTTTGAGTTGCTCTACTCCACTGGCTGCAGGGTTGGAGAAATTTGTCTTCTTAACGTTGGTGATATCTTCAGGAGGCAGGCTGTAGTACGCGGGAAAGGAGGCAAAGAAAGAATAGTTTTTATTGGCTCAGAGGCCGCGGCAGCTTTGGCAAAATATCTTCCTCACAGGCTTGCAAAAGTTGCCAATGACCCTGATAGTCAACGAGCACTTCTGCTCAATCTGAGGGGGAAGAGGATTACAAGCAGAGGAGTTTATTATCTAACACGACTCTATGCTGAACTTGCAAATGTGGCCAAGAAGGTTACGCCCCATACTTTCAGGCATAGTTTTGCGACCCATCTAGTGGATGAGGGGGCTGATATCCGAACGGCACAGGAATTGCTTGGACATGCGAATTTGTCTACCACCCAGATATACACCCATACGGGGATAGAGCGAATTAAACAAGTGTACCGTCTATCCCATCCACATGCAAAGGACAGTAACTGAGTTGGAGAAGAGGATGATCAGCATAATAGGGACCACCATAGTTTCCGTTCGAAAAAACGGGAAAGTAGCCATGGCAGGAGATGGGCAGGTAACACTGGGGGAATCGGTGATTATGAAAAGCCATGCCAAAAAGGTGCGCCGCCTGTATAACGACCAGGTTTTAGTAGGATTTGCTGGTTCTGCCGCTGATGCATTCACGCTTGAAGAACGCTTTGAGGGGAAACTGAAGAAATTTTCAGGTGATGTAACTCGATCTGCAGTTGAATTGGCCAAGGAATGGCGTTCGGATAGAGTGCTTCGACGGCTTGAGGCAATGCTCCTGGTGGCAGATAGGAGCAGAACGCTTCTTATTAGCGGGAATGGCGATGTGATTGAGCCCGACGAGGGTGTAGTCGCTATAGGAAGCGGAGGGAATTACGCCTTTGCCGCAGCGAAGGCATATCTTGATGGATCTGACCTGGATGCAAAAACAATTGCCGAGAAAGCGATTCGAATAGCCGCGGATATCTGTGTTTTCACTAATACTAATTTGTCATTGGAGAGTTTGGGAGATGAGCAACCTTGATGGATTGACACCGCAGGAAATAGTTGAAGCGCTTGATTCTTACATTATCGGGCAGAATGCAGCCAAGAAAGCCGTGGCTATTGCACTGCGCAATCGCCAACGCCGCGCGCAACTTGCAGAAGATATCCGCGATGAGGTTGCGCCGAAAAACATCTTGATGATAGGACCTACAGGCGTGGGCAAAACGGAAATAGCCAGACGCCTAGCCAGACTAGCCGATGCGCCCTTCATAAAGGTTGAGGCCACCAAATTCACTGAGGTGGGATATGTTGGAAGAGACGTTGAATCCATGGTTCGAGATTTGATGGCAAAAGGTGTGGCCATGGTAAAGGAAGCGATGAGATTCGATGTAGAGAAGGCCGCAAAAGCGGCAGCCGAAGAAGCGCTTCTTGATGCCCTTGTTCCCGGTTCTTCAATGCCGCCGGCTGAAGGAGCGGATAAAAAAACTCTGGTAGAACCGGATCGTGGTGCGCATGTCCGTGAAGTCCTAAGGAAAAAACTAAGAGATGGAGAATTGGATGAACGCATGGTTGAAATTTCCACACACGGTTCTCGACCTCCTCGCGTTGAAGTTATATCGGGCTCCGGAATCGAACAAGTGGGTTTTGACTTCAGCAATCTTGGTTCAATTTTTCAGGGGCCGAGGAAGCCTCGGAAAGTTAAAGTAGCTCGCGCGCGGGAGCTTCTTGAGTCGGAACAGCAGGAGAAGCTAATAGATACTGAAAGCGCAATCGATTTGGCAAGGGATAAGGTTCAGAATAATGGAATAATATTTATAGATGAAATTGACAAGATTGCCGTTGAGGGAAGCCATTCTTCTGGTGGTCCGGACGTCTCTCGCGAGGGTGTTCAACGCGATATCCTGCCGATTGTTGAGGGATCCACTGTCAATACCAAATTTGGTATGGTTGATACTTCCCATATACTGTTTATCGCGGCCGGGGCCTTCAATCTGTCTAAGCCGTCGGATTTGATCCCCGAGCTTCAAGGCAGATTCCCGCTCAGGGTTGAACTTGAATCTCTAAGTGCCAAGGATTTCAGAATCATTTTAACCTCACCCAAAAATGCCCTTATTAAGCAGTACATCGAATTACTCGCTACCGAGGAGGTAGAACTGATTTTCGAGGATGAGGCAATTAAGCGAATTTCGGACATCGCCGCGGAAGTAAATGGACGCACAGAGAATATTGGCGCTAGACGCCTCCATACGGTACTCGAACTTCTACTCGAGGATGTGTCTTTCAACGCACCTAATCTGGGCGGCCAAAAAATACGTGTAACACTAGGCTATGTAAATGAACGGCTAAACAAAATCGTCGATGATAGAGATCTCTCCCGCTACATATTGTAGCTTTTAAGTAACTAAGAGTGTACGGGATGTATGCCGAAAATGTGATTAGCTACATACACATCGATTATTGGAGGGTGAATGAATAAGAGCTTCGATAAAACAATCGATATTCTCCGGCGAAATATGGACGTAGCCAGCTTGCGCAGACAGGTTATAGCAAACAACATCGCAAATGCCGAAACTCCTAATTTCAAACGCTCCTATGTGAACTTTGAGGCGGAACTAAGTAGGGCTCTTTCTTCAGAAAAGCTAGATGCATCGATTGGCGTGCTTACACATGAAAGACATATTCCTTTTAGTAAATCCATCGATTACAAAGATGTTCGCCCAAGGCTTGTCTTGGATTATCTTACAACGGCCAAGAATAATGGAAACAATGTGGATATTGAACGGGAACTAATGCAGGCTACCGAGAATCAGATGCTCTATGAGTTGATGAGCAGCGCGATCGGCTTTCAATTCGAGCAGATCAACATTGTCCTTGGATAGGGGATCAAAACCATGGGCTTGTTTACAACAATTAATACTGCCGCATCGGGTCTTACAGCTGAGCGGCTTAGACTTGATGTAATTTCGGACAACATTGCCAATGTAAATACGACTCGCACCGCCGAAGGTGGTCCTTATCGGCGCAGCCGAGTGGTGTTTCGACCGAGAGTTAGACAACCATATTGGAGAAGTCCTTTTCTACCTGAGAAGCTGGAAACTAAAATTGGACTTGGTGTTCGGGTTGTGTCGATCGAAAAGGACATGGATGCTGAACTGGTGCTTAAGTGGGATCCGACTCATCCGGATTCGATTAAAACTGGACCTAAAACCGGCTATGTGGAACTCCCCAACGTCAATGTGGTTAGCGAAATGGTGGATATGATTTCAGCCTCCAGGGCTTATGAGGCCAATGTTGCGATCATAGATGGTTCGAAGAGTATGTTCCGAAGGGCTTTGGAAATCGGGAGATAGTTATGATTTTGATTGATTCGAGTAATGCAAAAGGCGAAGTAGTTCAACTTGTTCAAACCAACGAGAATCATCTGGATTCTAGGGGAGAGAAAAAGGGATTGAACATGGAGAAAGGCCATGAGAACTTCAGGGATTTGCTCTCCTTAGCCATTGGAAAAGTCTCCGATGGGCAACTTAGAGCAGAGAGCCTTTTTAGGAGAATGATAACCAATCCCGATGAAGTTGAACCCCACGATGTAACTATAGCTATGGCTCAAGCCAGTATGAGTCTAAATTTAACAAAAACTATTTTGGATCGCGCCGTGAAGGCGTACAACGATATAACAACTATGAGGTAGTGTGTTCTTGGCAGCCGCTCTGGCTGCAATTGGGAGGGTAAACTATGTGGGAATGGCTCAAAAACATTGTTAAAAATGTGAGAACCTTCTGGCGTCAATGGTCAATGACGAAGAAGCTGACATTATTAGCCATTGTTGCAGTGTTGATTGCTTCTTTTGTAATTCTGGCCGCACTCTCTGCAAAACCGGCTCAAGTAGCTATATTCAATGCGGCGCTTACCGACGAGTCATTGGCAAATAGAATTTCAACGGCACTAGACACTGCAAATATTGCGCATAGCCGTGGGGCAGATGGCAGATTCTATACTTCGGACGAAGAGATGGCTAGGCAAGCTAGAGCCCTTCTAGTTAGGGAGGATCTTCTACCTGGTCAGTTGGATCCATGGAATTTCTTTACAAATATGGAACGCTGGACTCTTACCGATTTTGATAGGGATGTAAATTTGCAGCGCGCCCTTAAAATCAATCTGGAACAGCACATTAGCGCGCTAGACGATGTGGATTCAGCGAAAGTCTCACTTGCTATTCCAGAGAAGCAGCTTTTCATAGAGGATCAAGAGCCTGTTACCGCATCAGTTATCATTCAGCAAAAACCGGGAAGTGATATCAGTGAGAATCGGAATAAGATCGAGGGAATTGTCAAACTGATTCAATTTGCTGTTGAGGGATTAAACGTAGAGAACATCACCATTATGAGTATCAATGGAGAGGTTCTAAATGATTTCGAAGAATTGGAAGATGTTGATAGGCTGAATCTCACGAATCGAATGCTTAGGCAGAAGAAAGCGCTTGAGGCTCAGTACACGGCGGCAATTTTGGACTCCCTCTACAATGTTTTTACTCCATCGAGGGTTGATATCGTGAATTTTGATATCGATCTGGATTTTGTGAAGAAGGAGATTTCAACTCAGGAGCATTTTCCGGTTGTGATGACTGAAGACAATCCCAATACCCCATACAGCGAGAGGGAGGTAGTTCCTTCGATTGTACGCAGTCGGGAGAATAACAAAGAAAGCTTTGAAGGAACGGGATTCAATCCGGAAGGTCCGCCTGGCCAGGAGGGGCAGATGCCGCCGGCATATCAGGATTTGACTAATCTGGTGGGACGCTATGAATCTGACCGATCTATTGAGAATTATGAGATAAATGTGCGAAATATCACAGAGCAACGATCGCCCTATGAGATTAAGCGGATAAGCTTGGGAATGGTTATCGATGGAACATGGGAGATTAGATTTAATGATCTGGGCGAGCCAGTTGTAAATCCTGCGGGACTGCGGGAACGTGTCTATAAGCCAGTTCCAGCGGAGGTTTTACTCCAGGCCCAGCAAGTAGTCGAAGGGGCAGTAGGGTACTCCAGGTCGCGTGGTGATGTCGTCACGGTTGAAAATATCCCGTTCGATCGAAGCGAGCAGTTCAGGCTGGAAGATGAAACGTGGCTAAGAAGGCAAAGAATTCAGCGATATGCAATATGGATTGCATATGCCCTGGGCGCGCTTATTTTAATCTTCTTTGCCATACGGGTTATTGGCTACTACGCCGCAAAGCGGCGAAGAGAACGGGAGGAGGAACTGTCAAGGCAGCATCAAGAGATGCGGGAAGCGGCTCTTAGGGATTCGGAAGATGAAGGGATTGATGTCGAGATGTCCATTAAGGAGAGATCAAGGATTGAATTGGAGGAAAACGCCAAGATTGCGGCAAGAGAACACCCGGATGACGTAGCGCAATTGATTCGAACCTGGCTGGCGGAGGAATAGAATGGCAGAAAGGGATACAACCTCAAAAGGCGGCACGATTAGAAGTCGCGGTTCCACGGATTCTAAGGGGGCGCGGTACAAGGAGGAACTAAGCGGCAGGCAGAAAGCCGCGATTTTTCTTGTTACCCTGGGTTCGGATATATCAGCAGAAATATTCAAGTTCCTGGGGGAAGAGGAAATAGAAACTATTACCTGGGAAATTGCCCGTCTGGAAAAAATAGAAGCTTATGAGCGAGACGTGGTGATGCAGGAATTTCAGGAATTAATGATGGCCCAGGATTTTATTACAACGGGTGGAATCGAATACGCGCGAGAACTCCTGGAAAAATCGCTGGGTCACAAGAAGGCGATGGATATCATTAATCGCCTGACAAATTCATTAAAAACCAGACCTTTTGATTTTATAAGGCGAACCGATCCTACGAACTTGTTCAATTTAATACAGCAGGAACATCCCCAAACTATTGCTCTGATTTTGGCATATCTGGAACCGACAAAAGCCTCTGTTATTATGGCTCAGCTTCCGCAGGAGAAGCAATCGGATGTAGCCAAAAGAATTGCGACTATGGATCGAACTAGTCCGGAAATACTCAGGGAAGTAGAAAGAGTGCTCGATAAAAAGCTCTCTTCGCTCTCTCAAGAGGATTATACGACGGCAGGCGGCGTGGGAAGCATCGTGGATATTTTAAATCTTGTGGACAGGACAACGGAAAAATTCATTATCGAAACCTTGGAAGAGGAAGATCCGGAACTTGCGGAGGAAATAAAGAAGAGGATGTTCGTGTTCGAGGACATTGTTATGCTTGATGACAGGGCGATTCAGCGCGTTGTGAGAGAGGTTGATGGTAACGAGCTGGCAAAAGCTCTTAAGGCTGTTGATTCTGAAGTGCAAGATAAGATTTTTCGCAATGTCTCAAAGAGAGCCGCTGCTGTATTGAGGGAGGATATGGACTACATGGGACCAACTAGACGTAAGGATGTTGAAGAATCTCAGCAGAAGATTGTGTCGATTATTCGTAGACTCGAGGAGCAGGGTGATATAGTGATTGCTCGATCGAGTGAAGAAGATATCCTGATTTAAAGCGAGCGTTTATGGCAAAGAACGTTTTCCAGCCAGTTGAAATAGTGGATTTGACTACTCAGAAAGTGAAAGTGAACGCTCCCGTGTTCGCCACAGATGAGATTGAAGATCTAAGTATGTATGAGGGTCCCTCTGTCGAGGATTTACGCAAAGAGGCTCAAAACTTCCGGATTTCCTGGGAGGAAGAGAAATCGAAGTTGATCCAAAAGGCGTATGATGAGGCTGATGCCATAAGAAAAAATGCAGAAGAAGAGGCTCTCAACGAGGTTAAATCCAGAATTGATTCGGCCATCAAGGATAAGCAAATCGCGGAGGAGGAGGCAATTCGAATAAAGAATGACGCCTTGGCGGAAGCAAAGAAGATTCGTAATCAGGCCACGGAGGAGAAGGAAAGAATCTTTGATGAGACGCGAGAATTAGGCTTCAAGGAAGGTAATGAAAATGGATGGAAAGAAGGACGTGGGGAAGTTGAGAGGCTGATCGAGCGTCTTCATAAAATTCTGGATGCGGCTATCGGAAAAAGGCAGGAAATAATAGAGCAGACAGAAACCCAGCTAATTGATTTAGTTCTGCTGATTACTCGCAAGGTAATCAAAGTTATCAGCGAGAATCAAAAAAATGTGGTTATTAACAACATTGTTCAGGCTTTGAACAAGCTCAAAAGCAGAGGTGATGTTGCTATCAGAGTCAATCTTCTTGATTTAGATCTCACAACTGAGCACGTCAGAGATTTCATGAAAATGGCTGAGAATGTTAAGTCGGTTACTGTTTTAGAAGATTCATCGGTTGATAAGGGAGGTGCGATTATTGAGACGGATTTTGGCCAGATTGATGCTCGGATATTCAGTCAACTAAGGGAGATTGAGGAGAAAATCCTTGAATTAGTGCCGATTCGGGATTCCAAAATAGTGTGATTATGCTTCTAAAGAAATATATGGACGCCGTAACTCAAACCGATCCGGTTAAATACTTAGGGAAACTGAAGAAGGTTCAGGGGATTTTACTTGAAAGCATTGGCCCCAGAGCAACTGTTGGCGAGATCTGCCATATAATGCCTCGGGAGGGTAAGTCACTACTGGCAGAGGTTGTGTCTGTTAGAGATGAAATAGTTCAATTAATGAGCTATGAACCTCTGCACGGATTGGAAACGGGCGATGCGGTTATAGCGTCGGGAAGTCCACCGGATGTTTCGGTTGGTGCTGGAATGCTAGGACGAGTGCTAAATTCCTTGGGCATGCCGATTGACGGAAAGGGACCAATTCAGGTGCAGGCGCGCTATCCAATGTTTAAATCTCCACTTCCGCCAATGGACAGAGCCCCTATTTCAAAGAGAATTAACACCGGAATACGAGCAATTGATTTGATAACTCCCATCGGCAGGGGGCAGAGAATAGGCATTTTTGCTGGATCCGGTGTTGGAAAATCGACATTGCTTGGTATGGTTGCAAGAAATAAATCGGCTGATGTCAATGTAATTGCGCTGATAGGGGAGCGTGGGCGTGAGGTTAGAGAGTTTATCGAATCCGAACTTGGCGAGGAAGGTCTTAAGCATTCCGTGATGGTTGTTTCAACTTCAGATACGCCGGCGTTGGCACGAGTAAGGGGTGCATTTACCGCTACAACTATAGCGGAGTATTTCAGAGATCAGGGAAACGATGTAATGCTTCTATTTGATTCTGTGACTCGTTTTGCAGTGAGTCAGCGTGAGATTGGACTCGCAATTGGAGAGCCTCCCACGACAAGAAGTTATACTCCCTCTGTTTTCTCCTTGCTTCCAAGGTTGCTTGAACGTTCCGGGGTTACCAGCAAGGGAACGATAACAGGGTTTTATACCGTTTTAGTAGAAGGTGATGATTTGGACGAGCCGGTATCGGATGCGGTTAGGGGGTATCTTGATGGGCATATCGTACTTGATCGACGTTTGGCCGAGCAAAATCACTATCCAGCAATCGACATTTTGGCCTCGGTTAGTAGAGTGGCACCGAGAATCATGAGAGAGGAAGAGGTGAGAATAGCGGCAAAGATACGCAAGCTGGTTGCGGCATATCGTGATAAGGAGGATTTAATCGATGTGGGGGCCTATGCCAGAGGCACTAGTCCGGATGTAGATGAGTCGATAGATAAGAGAGATGAGCTAAATAGCTTCCTGATACAAGGCATCACTGAACATGAGGAGGCTAAGAGCATCCTTTCTAGGGGAGCAAAGATTGCAAGCGTAACTTTGAATTCGCAAGATGAGCAATAATGAAGAAGTTTCGGTTTCCGCTTGCAGCACTACTTTCTCTTAGAAAGCAACAAACACAGAAATGTGAGTTTTTGCTGGCGGCTGAACTTGGCAAGCTGTCGATGATAAAAAGTCAAATAGAGAACATCAGAATAAACAGAGATAAGGCCTTTTCTATTGCCAGGGCGGAACTTGATGATCTTCGAATGCGAGAAGCCTTGCTGCGCAAGGCTTTGAACGAGCACAAAGTCTCTGAGATGAAGTTGAAAGAGGCAAGGAAAAAAGTTGAGGAGGCTAGACTTGCCTACCAGAGGGTTCGCACAAAGAGTTCCGCGTTGGAGAAATTAGAAGAAAAACGAAGACACTACTGGAAGCTGCAAGTCAGAAAAGAGGAGATTAAGAATCTGGATGAAATTGCCAAGGGAGGCTACGTAGCTAAGCCCGACAGGGAGGAAGAATGAATCCACGTTATAGAGCAACTGGCATCGCCAAGATAATCTTCCTTGTAATTCTGATATTCTCGCTGATCGTCGGAGGGATGATTTGGTTGGACTTCCTGGGAATAATAGATGTGAAAGAGCAACTAGCTCCAATTACATCCCTATTTGGAATTGACTCCCGAAGCGTAATTGAAGAGCCATTCTCGCCCATGCTTCTTGATGCCGATCGCCTATCCAAAGAGCGTTTGGCCATAACAGTGGAGCGTAGAGCTCTGGAAGCTGCAACTGAAGAGCTTAGATTGAAAGAGGCTCAGATAAATCAGAGGGAAAGTGAACTAGAAGAAAAGGAACTTTTACTTGAAGAAAGGCAGAAATCTCTAATAGAGGCACTTAGTCAATACGACAATAAAATAGCGAACTTAGAGCAGACAGCCTTGTATATGATGGGAATGCCGCCAAGTGAGGCCGTGTCCATTATGAACGAATATGATTTGAGGGATTTGGTGGATTTGCTCAGAACGAGTGAAAGACTTTCACGGGAAGCAGGCGAAGAGTCTTTGGTTGCTTATTGGCTATCCATTATGCCAGATAAGGTCCGCGCGGCGGAAATACAAAGGCTGCTGGTTGAAAAACCTGGAGTAAATCTAAATGGGTAGAGGAACATAGAATTGGCAGAAGCTTCTATTTCGATATCGGAAATTAGCAGCGGCCATTCCGGCTCAACTGTAAAAAAAAAGGCGGGGTCGAGCATCAAAGAAACGCGAGATTCAAATGGTCAAACTTTCTCGACGGTTTTGGCGCGATTGAAGGAGAGGATAAGCAAAAAAGTTTTTTTTGAGCTTAGCGATGGAGAAATGAAAACAAAGGAGAAAACACAAGCTCCAGGCAGAGTAGGTTTCAAGACTAAGAGGAAGCTCGCAGGCGGTAATAGATTGGACAGTGGCGACCTTGCACCCAAGGATGATAAGAATAAAGCTGATTTCGAGATAAAGAAGAAGTTGGAGCATTGGATTGAGAATAAAACCGAGGCTCGAAGTAGGCAGAAAACAGCAGATGCAACTAATGACCTTTCCAATCAAGCTAATCTGGCTGTAGATGAGTTTTTCCTAGATACATCGAAGCTTTGGAATAGAAAGGAACCTGGAAATAGAAAGAACGATTTATCCAGTAACACTGTCAGAGAAAAGGTTGACGGGAAGCACACAGGAAATCTGACGAGCATTGCTCCCAGAGTTGAAATTCAAGATAAAAGAATGGATTTTCCAGAAGCCGATGAAGCCCCGCGGATTGGGAGAATTCTCCGCTATTTCAGCCGGGCCGGTGAAGATGTTGATATGGAGTCCAGCTTGGAAAACCGGCCGATGACTGTAGAAATGGAAGTTGAGATTCCAACGAGTTCCGAAGGGAAAAAATCACATAGTTCAGCAGCTATGAAATTTGCTCGTAGGCTCGATTCCCAAATTGGAGAGGAAATTGTAAGGCAAATCAAAATTGTACTAAATCGTGCTTCGGCTGGTGAATTGAGAATTAACCTCAGACCTGAAAACCTGGGACGGGTAAGGGTAGAAATCCAGCTAGAAGACAACAATCTTAGCGGGAGATTTTTTGTTGAAACCCCGCTTGCCAGGGAAGTTTTTAAGGGAGCTCTGGAGGGACTTCAGACAAAATTGCTTGAAAGTGGTTTCGGAGCAGCAGATTTGGAAATGGCCTGGGACGATGCTTCATCGAATTTCGGTTTTGGCAGTAAAGACCCGCTCAATCGAGGAATTTTGAGAAAGAATTCGGCAGTTGAGTTTGAAGACCCGCTGCCTACTCCGGCTGAACTTGATGATAACATCGTTAACTTGTTTGTATAGGAGACTTTTTGATGGATATCGAATCAACGATTAATACGCCCAATGCAGTCCGTTTTAATGCGCAGGTTGAGGCATCTGATGCAAACCTAAATGCTTCTCGAACTGGACGAGAGGTACTAGGTAAAGATGATTTCCTTCAAATACTTATAACTCAGTTGAGACATCAGGATCCAACAAAGCCCATGGAAGATAAGGAATTCATAGCTCAGATGGCCCAGTTTTCTTCTCTTGAGCAGATAACAAACATGAACAGGCAGCTTGCAGAACTTAGTTCTGCCTTGAAGGGCTCGCTGGCGATGAATCTCTTGGGTAAGGAAGTTGAAATTCATCAAGATGAACAAAGAATTATTGGATCTGTAGATGCGATTACCGCCGGTTTATACCCTCAGGTTTTGGTTAATGGGAATTACTACAGCTATGAGAAGATATCCAAAGTAAGCGAATAGCTTAGGAGAGACGATTATGATGCGATCACTTTACTCAGGCGTTTCCGGTTTGCAGAATCATCAAGTCCGTATGGATGTGATTGGCAACAATATCTCAAACGTCAACACTGTCGGCTTCAAAAAGGGCCGGGTGAATTTTCAGGACATTATATCTCAAAATTTGAGTGGAGCGGCTCGTCCTACTGAGGAAGTTGGAGGGGTTAATCCGAAGCAAGTTGGACTTGGGATGATGATAGCGGCCATTGATACAATTCACATACAGGGCTCTCTTCAAAATACGGGTGTAGCCTCTGACGTTGCAATCCAGGGGAATGGATTTTACATACTTCGAACGGGGGAAAAGGAGCTTTATACCAGGGCTGGTGCATTTAGCCTGGACGCTGATGGCTATCTGGTTAATCCCGCCAACGGGTTTCGCCTTCAAGGCTGGCTACCAGAAGATTTGGGTGAAGGTCTACTAGGCGCTATAAAAACAGCGGCAGATATCACCGATCTTGTTATACCCATTGGCTCAAAGGACCCTGCGCGGCAGACAACTATAATTGAACTAGCTTCCAATCTTGACAAACGTACGCCGATAATCCCCCCCGGTGCGAGCCCGGCGCTTATAAGTGAAGGAACCTGGAGTTTGGATAAGAATATCTATGATTCCTTCGGCAATACTCACATCCTTCGAATGAACTTCACTCGCACTCCAGGGGTTAACAATTCCTGGGATGTGATAGTCCAGCTTGATCCCGATCGTCCCGCGGATGCAGATGTGCCCCCAAATGTGACTCTGGGATTTGATCCTGCAACCGCCTCTGGCAATATCGATGGTGAAGGTGAGTTTACTATAACTTTTGATAACCTTGGTGCAATTGCGAGTGTACTAGATGCCCAGGGCAATTTAGTAGAAGAAGGCAGGATTCAAATACCGGTGACCTTTGATGTCGAGAATGATGCGACGGGTGCGATAATCACACAGCCCTTTCTAATCGATATCGGAGAGGTTGGAAGCTACACAAACTCTACAACTCAGTTTGCGGAATCTTCCACCACCAAAGCTTTTAGACAGGACGGCTATGCCATGGGCTATCTCGAAAATTACAAAATAGACCAAAAAGGCATTATTAGTGGTGTCTACTCGAATGGGACAGAAAGAGATCTTGGACAGATAGCACTGGCAATTTTTACTAATCCGGGTGGACTTGAGAAGGCTGGCGAAACAGAGTTTGAAAGAACGATTAATTCCGGGGATGCGCTAGTTGGTTCTTCCGGTGTAGCGGGCAGGGGAAAAATTATTTCGGGAACACTGGAAATGAGCAATGTTGATTTAGCCGAGCAGTTCACCGACATGATAGTTACACAAAGAGGTTTCCAGTCCAACAGCAAGACGATTCAAACCTCGGATCAGATGCTGCAGGAGTTGCTAACCCTGAAGCGCTAGTGCATAGTAAGAGAGAGTTGTGGATTAAGTAGCAGGAAACTCAATGATAAAAGTTAGCTTGCCAGGAAAATCGGAAAGACATGCTTTCCTTAATCCTCATTTGATTGAATATGCCGAAGAAGCCGGAGAAGGTAGAACGGCATTGATTCTTACAACCGGCAAACGCTTCGTTGTAACCGAGACACCTAATGAGATTCGAACTCTTATAATCTCCTATCGACGTGAAATCGGCTTTTTAGCTCAGGAGGAGTAGATATCGTGGATGTTGCAACGGTATTAGGAATGCTAGGCGGTATCACACTAATAGTGGCTGCCTTCGTGCTTAATGGCAACAGTATCATAGGAATAGTAAATCTCTCGTCTTTTGTTATAGTGATTCTTGGTTCTTTCGGCGCTGTTATGGCCTCAAACCCGCTAAGTAGGGCATTTAGCTTTTTTAAATATCTCAATCTTGTATTGCGCGTTTCAGTATTCCAAAACAAGATGGAGCTAATCAATCAGTTAGTTCGATATTCGGATAGCGCCCGTAAGGAGGGACTACTCTCTTTGGATGACTCGCTGAATGAAATCGAGGATGATTTTCTCAAAACCGGACTTAGGCTCGTGGTAGATGGAACAGATCCGGATGTAATCAAACGAATACTCTACACGAATCTCGATCAAATAGAACACCGACATGATGATGGAATCGACTTTTTTCAGCGCTGGGCAAAACTCGCTCCTGCCTTCGGCATGATTGGCACCTTGCTCGGTCTTATAGGTATGCTTACCAATCTTGAGGATACCGCTTCTATAGGTCCGAACATGGCAGTTGCACTTATCACAACTTTGTACGGTTCCATCTTTGCAAATCTTGTTTTATCGCCGATTCAGTTCAAACTCACTGATCGCCATAAGGAGGAAATGCAAATCAAGGAAATCATGATTCAAGGCATTCTCTCAATCCAGAGCGGCGATAACCCGCGCATACTCGAGGACAAACTTCTTACATTTCTCCCGCCCTCGGACCGGCCGGTGCAGAGTGAGATAGGAGTGTAGCTAATGCTGGATGATCGGCTGATGAGAAGAAGGAAAAAGAAAGATATCGGGAAAGATGACTGGCTTCTAACATACGCTGACATGGTAACGCTCCTGATGATTTTTTTCATTCTGCTGATGAATCCAGATAACCCAATAGACAGTCAGAGGATTGAGCTTATTGTTCAATCCTTCCAGGGGCTCGGAATCCTAAGAGGAGGCAATACTCTTTCAGCAGGCGCCTTGGCGGAATTGGGTAATGATGTTTCAACAATGCCATCTACAACACAGGGAATACGTCTGAACGAGGCTCGGAAGTTGGCCGTGAGCGAATTCAGACCGGAGATTCAAAATCGATTTGTGAAAATAAAAGAGGATGAACGGGGACTTGTTATTAGCCTGGCTGGAGATATCTTGTTTCAGCGCGCCAGTGCGGAAATAAATCTTGAACAATCAAGAAATACGCTTCAAAAGCTAGCTAGTTTTATAGATTTTGAGGAAATTGCAGATAGGAAAATTCGTCTTGAAGGACATACGGATTCTACGCCAACAGACGCCGATGGACCCTGGCCAACAAATTGGGAACTCTCATCGGAGCGTTCTGCGGCGGTACTACATTATCTGGTTGATTACGGCGCGAATGAGGCTAGATTTCAGATAGCTGGATTTGCAGATACAGTCAAGCTGAAGGATCCCGAATTACAAGAGGAGGATAGGGCCGAGAATCGGCGTGTTGACATAGTTATATTGAAAGAAGCTCATGAATGAGAATTGATAAGAAGGAAGAAACGAGCAAGCCAAGAATTATTTCTAATGAAATTCGGTTTTCCAACTTGGTTTCAAAAAGTGTTTTTGGTTAAGATTGCAGATGAAGGGATTGCATTATGGCTGGTGAAATAGTTGAACCCAGAGATAGAACTGAAGAAATCGAAGATGAAACAGGAGAAAAACTGAGAGAAGGCCGCCTCTTCTCGGAAAGAGTCGCAAGAATTTTGATGTTCATAGCCATTGGAATTCTCGCTCTTCTTCTAAGCGTCACAATAAGTTTCCTCACCTATCGATTCATGGATAGGGGAAATTTATCTCGTCAATTCTCAGTTTTATCGGATACCTATAAAACCGAAGTTCCAGAATATGCAATTTGGGGCTTCCTAAGTGATGATGGATACGATTTACGCACTCAAACAGCTGATATTGAGCGATTTACCGTTTCGGCAAGAATAAAACTTGGATTTGATAGCAATAAGTATAGGGAATTAAACGGAGAGCTAACGGCAAAAAATGATGCTCTAATGGATACAATTCGTTTCTATTTCAGCCAGCGAACACGAGAGCAGTTATCAGACGAAGTGGCCGTGAAGCAGGAATTGTTAGGCAGAATAAATAGCCTTCTATCACGCGGTGAGGTGGAACAGATTTTGTTCCTTCAGTACCAGATAATCGGGTTTTAGATGTGGGGTAGAATGTGACGGAAATCCTTTCCCAGGATGAAATAGACCAGCTACTCACCGCGATTAGCTCAGGCAATGCTGAAATTGATGATACCAGGCAGGTGGTTGAGCGAAGAAACATTCGAATTTGGGATTTCCGCCGACCCGATAAGTTTTCCAAGGAGCAAATACGTACTGTATCGTTCATGCATGATACCTTTGCAAGACTGAGCACCACAAGCCTCGCCGCGCAACTGCGTTCGATAGTTAGTGTTCATGTGGCTTCAGTGGACCAGCTGACATACGAGGAGTTCTTGAGATCCATACCCTCGCCTACCACACTGGCGGTAATAAATATGGATCCACTAACAGGCTCCGCAATTCTCGAAATAGATCCCACCATAACATTTACAATAATTGATCGCCTGTTTGGTGGTCCAGGCGAGGGTGTAAAACTAAACAGGGAATTATCTGAAATCGAGCGAGCTGTAATGGAATCCATCATCGTCCGCATACTTGGGAATATGCGCGAGGCTTGGAGCCAAGTAATCGACTTGCGGCCTCGGCTCGGGCAGATAGAAACAAATCCACAATTTGTACAAATAGTTCCTCAAACAGAAATGGTTGTTTTGGTGACGCTTGAAACCAAGGTGGAAGAAATAGAAGGGATGATGAATTTCTGCATTCCGTATCTCACCATTGAACCGATAATTTCCAAGCTTTCTGCTCAGTATTGGTATTCTTCAGTTCGCCGAGGCGCAACCACCGAGAATCTCAATGTCCTTCGAGAAAAATTGGCGAACATCGATATTTCACTGGTCGCGGAGATAGGCAGCCTTACACTTGCTATGAAGGATGTCATGAATCTGCAATTGGGTTCTGTGATTCGTTTGTCTGAAACTCGCGTGGGAGATCCGATGACGCTGAGAATTGGGAATCGGCCAAAATTCGATTGCCGTCCGGGTGTTGCAGGCAAAAAGATAGCCGTGCAAGTAACCCACAAAATCGAAGATATAGAAGCGGACGAGTTTGAAGAACTTGCTACCGAAGGAGACTAACGATGAATGATGGTTCTCTCTCTCAAGATGAAATAGATGCATTACTGATGAGCAATGAGCAACTTGAGGCGCCAGGTGACAGCTTGTCTGCAGGAAAGAGAAGTCTAAGCGAGATGGAGAAGAATGCCATTTTCAACATCTTTGCCGAGATAGCTGAGGTTCAAGGAACAGCATTATCCGAAACCATGGCAACCGGCGTGGCAATTAGCGTGAAACAAGTGGATGTTCTTGAACGCGAGCAGCTACTTTCCAGACTAGCCGATGAGGTAATTGAAATAAAGCTTAACTTCAAGTCTGGAATTAAAGGGTCGCATCTTTTTGTAATAGATGGCGAGGATGCACTCAAGCTTGCCTCGCCGATGATTGGCCAGGATAGCCTAGAGCTTGATGGAACAACTATCAGCGCTGTAAGTGAGGCAATGAGTCAGCTCACTAGTTTATCCGTGGGAGTGATTGGTGATAAAACCAATGAAACCATCCTTGTGGATAACCCTGAGGGAAAAAGTGTTCCAAAGGCGATGCTTGTCTTTCCAAACGACAGCTTCGCGGCGATTTCATACAGTGTGGAAATAGCAAATCAAGGCAGTTTAGTCTTAAATGAAATTTTCGACATAGAGACCATCCGAAAACTTACAGAAAAACTTGGACCCCCATCTGTTGATTCCGGCTATGCAAAGCCGCCAGACAGCGATTCCTTGCTTGAAACCCCGATTTCTAGTTCCAGTAATCAAGCTGCAGGCGGGGGATTGCAGCAGAAGCCTTTGAACCTGGACGCCCAGTCCCTGAGCGCTTTCACAAACCAGTCGGCGCCGAATGTTCAGGGTGTTCAGTTCCCGGAACTCTCCCCGGCAGTCAGCACGGGAGAGCAAAGGAATATAGGGCTGCTGATGGACGTTTCCATGGAGCTAACTGTAGAGCTCGGCCGAACTAAATGGAAAATAAAAGAAATCCTTGGAATAGGCGAGGGCACGATAATCGAATTGGATAAGCTTGCGGGAGAACCCGTGGACATCTTGGTGAACAATAATTTGATTGCCAGGGGAGAGGTGGTAGTGATAGATGAGAACTTCGGTGTTAGAGTCACAGAAATTCTTTCAACACTCGATAGACCCACCAACTGATGAGCCAATAGGAAAACCAATGCTTTTTTGAGGAGGAATAACGCCGGTTATTATGGGAGGGTAGAATTGAAGATTATCTTATTGGCATTTTTGTTTCTGCTTAGCGGACCAGATGTAAGCTCACAGGATCAGAGAATTGAAGAAAGCAATGAAGATCCGACTCGTCCGGCAGAAAATGAATTGCTTTTAAACGAACAGACACCAGGCGGAACTCCAGAATCGGAACTCGAAACGAATAATTTCCCCGGGGTGAGTCTCGGGGATTTTTTGCGTGTCATCTTGATTTTGGGCGTTATCATTGCGTTGATATATGCTCTTGTATGGATGCTAAAGAAGCTTACCGGAATCAAGGCCGATAGTGGGGATGAGATTAGCATATATTCCACCAGGCCTATTAAAGGCAATTCTGCTCTGCATTTGATGGGAGTTGGAGAACGAATATTTCTAATTGGCAGTACAGACAATTCCATTAATTTGATTTCCGAAATCGATGACAAGGAAACAATTGATGAAATACGTCTAAACTCCTCCAAAATGCCTGCAAGGGGGGGGTTTGCAAAACTCCTTAAAGAGCGTTTTTCAGGTAAATCACCAGAAAGAACTGAGGGTGCCAGAACAATCAAGATGGACGACTATTCGGCCGATTCATCGATACTCAATCTCCAGAAGCAAAGAGAGCGATTAAAAGATCTATGAGAAAAATCTTTCTAAGAGTGTTTCTGTTTCTCAACCTAACACTATTAGCTACCTCGCTCTTTTCTCAGGAAGACGCACCGACTTCACCGATTTCTGATGATGCCGAAACTCTGCCCATACCCTTTGTTGACTTAACCGTTAGGGAACCTGATTCGAATCAGGAGACAGCACTTTCCATCCAGCTGCTATTGCTTCTCACGGTAATAAGTCTCGCGCCTTCAATAGCCGTGCTAATGACAAGTTTCCTTCGAGTATCCATTGTGCTGGATTTTGTGAAAAGGGCGCTTTCCCTTCAACAGGTACCTCCGACAACTGTTCTAATGGGAATCTCTCTTTTCCTAACATTGTTTATTATGTTTCCTACCTTTACAGAGGTTTACAGGGAGGCATTTGTCCCCTTCACTGATGGAAGCATCGACAGTGAAGAACTATATGATAAGGCATCTGGCCCAATACGTTATTTCATGTACAGGCAGATGTCCGGCGATAATGTAAAAAATATAAATCTTTTCATGAACATGGCTGGTTTAAGCAAACCGGTAAGCTTCGCCGATGTACCGAACTATGTCCTTATCCCGGCCTTTGTGCTTCATGAACTCACCGTGGCCTTTCGAATCGGAATTTATATATACATACCGTTCATTATAATCGACATGGTTGTGGCTTCTGTTCTAATGTCCATGGGTATGATTATGCTTCCGCCGGTAATGATATCGATGCCATTCAAGTTGATTCTGTTTGTGTTGGTAGATGGGTGGACCTTGTTGATTCGACAAATGGTATTGAGCTTCAACTAGAAGGAGATAGATACTTGTGGAACTAGGCAATTCAATTGAATTAATGAGATCGGCGATTATTACAATTCTAACCATAGCATCGCCGGTACTTCTGGTAGCCATGGGAGTTGGCCTTATTATTTCCATCATTCAGGCCACTACAAGCATACAAGACCAAACACTCACATTTGTCCCCAAGATATTCGCCATTCTTGGAGTTTTAGCATTGTTGTTCGGATGGATGATTAGTCGGCTAACTTTGTACACCACATTTTTATTCGAAAGAATTCCGGATTTAGCTAAATGACAGATTGGAATAGCCTCTTAGAACAGGCACGACTATACTTGCTTGTTTTCACTCGGGTTGCGGCTTTGCTGCGAACAGCGCCGATTACTTCTTCGACGGCTATTCCACCTCTGTCAAGAGGAGGACTAGCGTTCTTCATAGCTCTAATACTCTATTCATCGGCGGGCAGCTTATATGGCCCTGTTCCACAAGTTGGTTTGGATTATGCTCTTGCTCTTGTTGCCGAACTTGCGCTTGGGATAATTATGGGACTCTTCCTTCAATTCATATTTGCAATATTTCAGACAGCCGGCCAGATGTTTTCGTTTCAGATGGGTTTCGGTGCCTCACAAGTTTACGATCCCTTGGCTCAGGTAGAGATACCTTTAATCGGGCAGTTCTTGAATCTAATTGGCATAGGGGTTTTTTTGAGCGTCAGCGGTATGCTGCGTATTTTTGTAACAGGACTGGCTGGTTCGTTCAGTATTATGAAAGGAACTGATTTTTTGGCATCGAACTCATTTTTAAGAGATACTTTTATTGGAGCTATAGGAGGGCTTTTCAAACAATCATTGATACTGGCTTTCCCAATACTTGGCACTTTGATTTTAGTTTCTGTAACTATGGGCTTACTGGCGAAAGCTGCCCCGCAGATGAATCTACTATTAGTGGGTTTCCCATTACAGATTGGTGTAGGCTTTATCATAATGCTCATTGCCACTCCCTTTATTGCTGAGAAAATGTCGATCCTAGTTGATATGGGATTCGATTTGATTGAATCCTATCTGATTTCCAGCAGAGGAGTGCTGGGATGAAAAGATTGATGAGGTGGTCAAACAACCCAAAAGGAAGAAAAGTATATTTTGAGGATCGATTTGATATACACCTTCAATGGTTTGCCGCTGAAGATGAAGGACGAACGGAGGATCCAACCGAGCGCAAAATTCGAAAGGCTCGCGAGGAAGGGAAGGTCGCTAAATCTGGGGACATAACCTCGGCATTGGTAATGCTTTGCGGCTTACTGGCCCTGTTTGCTTTCTCTAGCACTATAATCGAGATAATTGCTGGTATGATGAGATATTTCATTACTACAGCCATTTCCGATTCAAACAATGTATTTGTCGGATTCAATATTGCGGTAGGCAGTTATCTGTTTCGTTTGATTTTGCCAGTGATGATAATTTGCTTCTCGGCGGCGTTTCTTGGCAATGTTGTCCAGGTTGGCTTCCTTTTTTCGACTAAGCCGATTACCCCGGATTTCTCGAAGATTTCCCCAAATTTTTCGAGATGGTTTCAAAAGGCCTTCCTTTCAACAGAAGCTCTTTTCAATTTCTTTAAATCGATTATGAAAATTGCAATCATTGCTTTACTCGCCTATCTGAGCATCAAGAATGGGATTCCTCGTCTTGCCAATGCAACCAAGCTTCAGCCTTTTGAGGCTTTGTCGCTAGTTAGCGGTATAGCCATTCGCATGATGCTGGCAGCGGCGGTATCGATGCTTGCATTTGCAATTCTCGATTATTTTTTTCAACGTAAGCAGCATAGGGATTCGCTTAAAATGTCCAAACACGAGATAAAGGAAGAATTTAAGGAAACAGAGGGCGATCCATTAATAAAGAGTCGATTGCGGCAGCGGATGCAGGATGTTCTTTCATTCTCCATGGCTCGACAGGTGCCTGAGGCTGATGTAGTTATTACAAATCCGACGCACTTTGCGGTAGCTTTGAAATGGAATGGTTTAACTATGCATGCCCCAACTGTCATTGCCAAGGGGCAGGACAATCTTGCGATGCGGATAAGGGAAATTGCTGAAGATAATGAAATTCCCTTGGTAGAAAACCGTCCATTGGCCAGAGCCTTATATGAGAATGTTGAACTTGGAAGCGAGATTCCTGAAGAGTATTGGGAGGTTGTCTCTGTTGTACTGGCTGAGGTTTATCGTCTTGGTGGAAGAACTGCCGTAGGAGCTAGTGCCAGTGGCTGACACAATGCTAGGCACATTTCGCGGTGTGTTCGGACGCCAGGCTGGGGATATCATACTGGCGCTGGGTGTTGTGTTCGTTGTTATGATGCTTATCATCCCCCTCCCTACGATTGTGCTCGATTTGCTTATGGCGATGAATCTGATGATATCGCTTTTCATAATCCTGCTGGTTCTCTACAATAAAGACCCCCTCGAGTTCTCACTTTTTCCTACAATACTGCTGATTTCGACGGTATTCGGATTGGCCCTAAATGTTTCTTCTACTCGTCTGATTCTTGGAAAGGGAGCTGGTTTTGATGGAAGGATTATACGGGCCTTTGCAACTTTTGTTGTAGGATCGGAAGGAACCCAGGGTTTGGTAATTGGACTTATCATATTCACCATTTTGGTAGTGGTGCAATTCATGGTAATCACCAAGGGCGCTACCAGGGTATCGGAGGTGGCAGCCCGATTTGCGCTTGATGGATTGCCTGCCAAGCAGATGGCCATCGATTCGGAGTACAGCTCTGGGGCGATTAGTGAAGACGAGGCGCGTGGCAAGAAGAAACATCTTGACGATTCTGTCAATTTCTATGGTTCGATGGACGGTGCCACAAAATTTATTAGCGGAACCGTGAAGGTGAGCATTGTTATTACTCTGGTAAACATTGTTGGCGGACTAATTGTGGGCACCTCGATCCATGGAGAGCCTTTGCAGCAAGCTCTAATCACTTACGTTTCTTTGACTATTGGAGATGGTTTGGTATCGCAGGTGCCAATACTCTTGGTTTCCGTTGCCACCGGATTGATAGTTACAAGGTCTATCAGCGATGGGAGCTTTGGCGCGGATGTGCGCTATCAATTTTCCAGGCAGTCGAGAATTTACTATGTCGGCAGCGCTTTTATGGCTCTTATGGGACTACTTCCGGGTTTCCCCTGGTATCTCATGTTCCCTTTGGCTGGAGCAACAGGACTTCTGGCATACAGACTTAGTCGTCAAGGTTTAAAGAAACCCAAAGCGGCCGAATCCGAGGAAAGAACTACTGGAGCCGAGGCTCTTGAGATTTCCCCAATCGTTCCTCTTGATCCGATATCCCTTGAGCTTGGGTTTGGACTCATACCCTTGGTAGATAAGGATCAGGGTGCGGAACTTCTTGAACGCGTTACGCGGATTAGAAAAGAGGCCGCGCTGGATTTTGGGCTCGTTGTGCCACGTATTCGGATTATGGATAACATGCGTCTTGAGCCTTCCGAGTATGTCTTCAAACTGCGAGGCACGGAGGTAGGCGGTGGAGTCATCCGGATGGGACATTACATGGCTATAAATCCCGGTGGAGAAAGAGAGCCGCTCGAGGGTGAATCCACTGTCGATCCGGCCTTTGGACTTCCCGCAATTTGGATAAGCGAAAGTGAACGCGATAAAGGCGAACGAGCCGGTTATACGGTTGTAGATGGTCCATCAATTATTGCCACCCACTTAACTGAAATTCTGAAGCATCACGCCGGCGACATACTTGGCCGCCAAGAAATTCAATCTATGCTGGATACTCTCAAAAATGATTATTCAGCGGTGGTTGATGAAGTTACCAAATCGTTTTCGCTCGGTGAAATTCAGAAGGTTCTTCAAGGTTTGCTCAAAGAGCAGGTAAGTATACGGAATTTAGTTGCAATACTGGAAACTCTTGGTGATTTCTCCTCCGTCTCAAAAGACACCGGTTTCTTAATTGAGAAGTCAAGGCAGGCCTTAAGCAGGCAGATATGTCTTCAGCATGCCAATCATAAGAAATCAATCAGCGTTCTTACTATCAACCCGACAATAGAAAAGGAAATAATTGATTCGAGAACGGAAACAATGGGGGGGGGAGATATTGCTGCGCTTAGTTCCGATTTTCATAAGAAATGGATTAGCGGCGTTGTCAACTCCGTGAAAAAAGCCAGAGATAAGGGCTTTTGGCCAACAATACTATGCAGTGAATCAGCACGGCCGCTAGTTCGCTCTACTACAGTAAGAGAAATGCCTGATCTAGTGGTGCTCTCAGTTCCAGAAATCGCCGAGGGAATCAAGATTGAATCTCTAGGTGAGATTCGGCTAGGGGAAAACTGATGCCGCGCTATTTCAGTGAGCGGGGTAATAGCCACATAGAAGTAATTGAAAGAATACACAAGAAATATGGCGATAGAGCCAAAATCCAGATTCAGAGGACTGTTCCCGCAACTGGAATAATGGGCCTATTCGGAAAAGTTCAATATGAGTACAGAGGGTATCTTAGAACCGGTGAGGAAACTCGCGAAATACAAAGAAACAGAGATGAAGAGACCAGAGCCGCGATTCTAGCGGCAACGGGAAAGGATTCAATCAGGAACGACAGGGCCATTTCTGGAACTAAGGAGGCAACATCAACCAAAGATGCAAAAATTGGAGAAGTACTTCAAGAATTAAAACAACTAAAAAACTCTCTGATTCTAAGTGCATCAGCACCCCCGGCCCAAAAATTTCCCACTCTCTCCGAATTGTCGGATATACTTGGCCGGAATGATTTCGAGGAAAACTATATCTCGAAGTTGCTGGAGAAACTGAAAAAAAACTGCAATGTCGCGGAGCTAGATGATCGGAATCATATTCACCAACTTGCCACATCCTATATAGCCGAGAGCCTCAATTTTTTTCAGAATTATTCAGACGCCAAACCACGTGTTGTTGCATTGATTGGCCCCACGGGCGTTGGGAAAACAACCACAATTGCAAAACTCGCGGCCGTTCACGGATTAGGAGACGGTGCAGATGTACGGATTATCACAATAGATAATTTCAGGATTGGCGCCCGCGTTCAGATTGAAACCTACGGTAAGATAATGGATATACCGGTACAGGCTGTTGATAATCCCGATGAATTACGCAGACAGATTGCTCTTGAATCCGATTTGATATTGATAGATACCATTGGAAAGAATCCTAGGGACAAAGAAAAAACCAGCGAGATGAAGAGACTACTATCAGTCTGCGGGGAAAGCGCGGAAGTTCATTTAGCGCTAAGTGCTACAACCAAGGCATCTGATCTAAGAGTAATCATGGAACAGTTCCGATTATTTAATTACAGATCGATTATTATAACCAAGCTGGATGAAACCAATCATATCGGGAACATACTCAGCGCACTGACTTCAACAACCGTGCCAATTAGTTATATTACTGACGGGCAGAGCGTACCCGTGGATATAGCCATCGCCTCACCCCTACGCCTGCTATCGAAGCTCAAAGAACTGGATTTCGAAAAGTCCATTTTTTCCGGACAATCCCCAAGTCCCGATTTAACAAGCGCCTGGAGATAGTGATGGGCGATCAAGCAGAGAAGCTTAGAGAAATCATGAAGGTTCAAAGTGGCCAAGTAAAAGCATTGGAGACAAAGAAAACACGCATCATCGCTGTTACAAGTGGAAAGGGTGGTGTCGGGAAAACAAATCTATCAATAAATATTGCAATAGCCTATTCTCAATTGGGTAAGAAGGTACTGGTTTTGGATGCGGATCTGGGACTTGCGAATGTAAATGTAGCGATGGGAGTAATACCTAAGCACAATCTTTATCATGTTATCCGCAAACAGAAGGAGATGAAGGATATAATAGTTGACACCCCTTATGGGATACAGATTGTTGCCGGCGCCTCGGGTTTTAGCCGAATTGCAAATCTTTCCGAGGACGAGCGCCAGCATTTTGTAAGTGAATTTACTGCTCTTTCAGACGCGGACATTATAATAATTGACACTAGTGCGGGGGTGGGATCCAATGTACTTGCCTTTGTGGGAGCGGCTGACGATGCGGTGATAATAACTACGCCTGAACCAACTGCCATCACTGATGCCTATGGCATTATCAAAACGATATCAGTGGAAATAGATGATTTGGATATGGGAATAAAGCTAGTGGTAAACCGAGTTTCAAGCGTTACGGAGGCCAAAAGAGTTGCGCAGAGGGTGGTTGATATAGCCGGGCAGTTTCTGAACGTAAAGCTTGATTATCTCGGCTTTGTCTATGAAGATCCGACGGTGCAAGCAGCAGTGCGTAAACAACAACCTTTTTTTGTGGTTGACCAATACGGCCGAGCTTCTCAATGTATTCAGCATATTGTTGGAAGACTTGAAAATGTGGATTTCAAGGAAGGAGGCGAGTTTTCCCGTTTCATCAGACGATTATTCGGACGGACTGGTTTTTAATTCGAATACTCTTCTGGCGGGCAATTTCAGTTTGTGAGAATTACCATACGTTGGAAATTTATTGCCGCGTTAGCTATCTTGGCCATGATAGTTTCGCTCTTAAGTGGCGGTTTGAGAGGGATACGCCTGGGAACCCTGATTATAAGAGCCTCGATAGGAGCGGCGGTTTTCACAGCACTTGCCATCGGGATAAGCTTACTAGCTGAGAACCTATTCCCGGAATTCTTTAGCGCAGCAGATTCCAAGAATGCCGGGTATAAGGGCAATGCCGATTCGTCAGGCTCCTTGGTGAATCTAACTCTTACGCCGGAGGAACACGAGAGTTCTCAATTATTTGGCAACTCTTCCGAGGGAGGCTCAAGGGAGGTTGACACAAATACAAATGAGGATACCGCTCCTGTGGACAAGCCTGGCAGTTTTTCTGATTTTTTTGCTGATGCGGATGGGTCCCGTCCCGGCTTCCAAGCCGATAAGCCATCAAAGTCGGGCAGTGAAAGAAGTCCTGAGGAATTGGCTCAAGCCATACATACAGTCATTACGAAAGATGAAAAGGGTTAGGAATCTATGGCAGATGACAACATTGTAATTGCTGGATATCCCGAAAAAGAGCTTTGGCAACAGTACCGCAATGTTAAGGATCAATCGATTAGAGATGCCATAGTTAGACAGTATGCACCTTTGGTTAAATACGTGGCGGGCAAAGTGTCAGTTGGAATGCCTCAGAGCGTCGATTTTGACGATCTTGTTGGATTCGGGATTTTCGGACTTTTCGATGCAATCGAAAAGTTTGATCCAGATAAGCATGTCAAGTTCAAAACATATGCAGTAACCAGGATTCGAGGCGCGATATTCGACGAGTTGAGATCCATAGATTGGGTTCCCAGATCAGTTAGGCAGAAAACCCGTGAAATAGAAGAAACCATCCAGCACTTGGAGGCCAAACTCGGCCGGACGGCTGCCGATGAAGAGGTGGCGAAGGAGCTGGGAATGAGCATCGAGCAATTCAATCAGTTGATGCTTAAAATCAGCGGCACTTCAATGCTCTCGCTTAGCGATATCTGGTATAATAATGATACCAATTCCAATTCTTCTGCCGTGGAAAGCATAGAATCACCAAATTCTCTAAGGCCCGACGCCATTGCAGAAAAAGATGAGATGCGCCGTGTGATTGTTGATGCAATAAATGAGCTGCCTGATAAGGAGAAGAAGGTTCTAGTTCTCTATTACTATGAAGATTTGACTCTCAAAGAAATAGGGAAAGTACTGGATGTCACGGAGTCGCGTATCTCGCAACTACACACCAAGGCAATTAGCAGGCTTAGAGCAAAGTTGATGAATGTGAAAAAAGGAATTTTCTAGTTATGCTCAGCCTTGATAGTTTTCGTGCGAGGATGAGGTTGGAAATCGAGAAGACTAGAAAAATGGAGAAAGTTCAGGTTTCCGGCAAAAATCTAGATGATGCGCTGAAGCAGGCCTCTTTGATATTGGGATTACCGATCAAAGTGATTGAATATGAGATACTCGAAAGGAGTTCATTTGGTTTTCTGGGATTCAAGAAAAAGCCATTTAGGATTATTGCGTACAAATCCATTAGTAGGAGTGTCAAAAAGAGGGCTAAGAGTCTCGAGGAAGAACTCGATTTAGAATCTTATGGCAAGAAGGAAGTAGAGATTCCCACCGATGCTGACGGCCGTTTTTCAGTTCGATTGGCATCGGATGGCGCCTGGGTAAAGGTGTTTCCTCCAACTGGCGCTGGCAAATCTGTCGAAATAAAGGAAATAGTAGAAATACTCAGAAAAAGAGAGATAGATAAGCCGGACATATACAATATAACTGCCGCGGTTCGACAGGGGGATATGATTTGGGTTAGGGCAGGAGATTTCAGTTACAATCCGTCCAACGATGCTCTAATTTCCCTTGTGGTGTCCGATGAGCAAATGAGAGCCCACATAAATGCTACAAAGCCAGGCCCCGGAGGCGCGGATCTCGCTGTCGATGATATCAAGGGTTTTGTAAGGAACAACGGCATCGTAAGCGGTTTGCTCGAGGAAGCACTTCAGGAATTCGAGGATTTTCCCGTGTTCAATGAACCATACCTCATCGCTAAAGGAACAGCCCCCATCCATGGTGTTGATGCTAAGATATATTATAATTTTGAAACCGAACCAGATAAGATTCGCATGCAGGAACGCGAAGATGGCAGCATTGATTTCAAGGAATTGAACAAAATTCGAAATGTTGTTAAAGGCCAACCTCTGGCCAGAAAAACAAGACCTGAATTAGGTTTAGATGGGAAGACGGTATATGGCCAGCATATTCCGGCTAAGGCAGGCCGTGATGTAGATATCGAAATTGGCACAAATGTTGTTCTTTCCGAGGACGGCACAAAGGCTATTGCGACAGAAAGTGGCCATGTGATGCTGAAGAATGGGAAAATTACAGTCGACACTGTATTATTGATTCCTGGCAACATTGATGGGTCGACAGGAAATGTGAACGTACTGGGCTCGGTGGAAATCAAGGGCAATGTTGAAGATGGATATTCTGTGACCGCAGAGGGGAGAATAGAGGTTACGGGATATGTTGGGAGAGCGAATTTGAATGCCGGTGGGGATATCATTGTCTCAAGAGGTGTTAATGGTGGAGAAAGCGATACATTCGGCCATATTTCAGCCGGCAAGTCTATATGGTCGTCTTTTATCCAAAATGCTCGAGTTGAAGCCGGCGAGTTCGTAATTGTAAATTCCGGTATAGTTAATTCGAACGTTGTTTCCAAAAGGAAGGTGCTATGCAAGGGGCGCCGAGCGAGAATAGTAGGTGGCCATATAAAGGCATTGGACGAGGTAAACGCAATAATTCTCGGCTCACCTGGCGGAGCCGAAACCAGAATCGAGGTTGGATACGATCCGCAGGTTAGTGAAGAACTGCAGGAGCTTATCAAGAGGAAAGGTGATATTGAATCTCGATACGACTCGTTGGGACTGAATCTAAAAGGTTTTAAACGTCAAGCTGAGATGCAAGGTGGAAAACTGCCGAGGGAAAAGATTAAGAGATTGAAGCAAATAAGACTGGAGTATAATGAGCTTCGTTCGGAGCTGCGAAGTGTCGATGAAGAGATATATAAGAGAAGATTATACCAGGATTCATTGCAAACTAATGGAAGAATCTCAGCGGCAAGAAAGGTGCTAGCCGGTGTTATTCTTAAAATTCATGATGTGGAATATGTTGTGAAAGAATCGTATGAGAAACCTGTAACTTTCATTTTGGAAGGTGATTATTTCCGAGCGGTCGATTTCCATGAGATTGAGGAAGATCTTGCCCAGAGATAGAAGCAATGAGCATTAAGCCTATTGATTTGCAAACTCTTTTTGCAAAAATGGATGAGGTAAGCAAGGAACAGGCTCTAATTAAGGAACAATCAGCTCTCCAGCAATCCCAAGCCGCAAGAACTCAAGTTCTGCGAGAACTAGAAAATGATCATATGGTTACCCAAACACCTGTTGAAGAAGAGGCTCAAGCCGTAAGAAACAACGATTCGAATAACAAGAAGAAATACAAAAAGAATAAGGGAAGAGCAAGAAAAGATTCGAAAAAAGAAGTGCTGACTGACCCGGAAGTAGGTAAGCATATCAATCTCTCCAGCTAGTTCCCATGTTTTTTTTCTATCTATCTGCTTCTATCATCGCAGCTTTGTTAACCAGCACCGTGTTCGCTTACTTCTGGCGTAGGAAGCTCGAACACGATATGAAAACCGACAGGACTTTCAAAAAACTAAGAAACGAGATTGATAATATGCTCGCTGATATCAATGGCGCCACTGAGCGCAACATCATGCTTATCGAGGACAAAATTCGAACTATGGGTAATCTAATTGACCGAGGCAGCAAGCTGATAAGCGTCCTGAAAAAAGAAAAAGAAAAGCAGGAACTGTCTATCAATGTTTACAGAGAACTTGGCAGATCCAAACCGCTTAATATCATGTTGGAAAAAAGTGAGCCTCCCAGCGATAAAAATCAGATAGATAATCAGGAACTTGACACAATCGAAACTGCAGGCAGTAAGCACCACGGATTCCAATCGCTTTCAATCCAGGAGAGGGTTTTGGTTCTTTTTCGCAAAGGCAAAAGCGTAGAACAAATCGCCTCTATTCTAGGAATCAGCCACGGGGAAGCTGAACTGATAATCTCGATTCATGACAAAAGGGATTGATATCCGGTTTGCATTCAATCTTTGCTACAGCCTTTTTACGAAACTTGCCAGTTTCTCAACCTGAGTTTCTACCAAGCCGCGTGCTTCAGCGGACAAAATGAATTTTTTGAATTGACTGAATCCCAGCGTCTTTGTGTTAATACCCTTATCTTTGAGTTTGGAGCTGACAAGAGCGTATCGATGAAATTCCGGCTGGCTTGCTCGTTCGTCCATTTCAGTTAGCGTTTCCACAAGTGCTTTCAAGGCGATTTGAAGTGAACCCTTCTCCTGGCTGAATTGCATCCCCGGAATGATTGCAGATTGCTTGCCATCGTACTCCATATTCACATAACCCGCCCTGGATGCACTTGCTATGAAATCACCCCAGCGCTTATAACCCAGGGGTTTTTCATCAAATCCCTGATTTAACTTTTTCATTGAAATTTTTACGTTTCCAGGATCGGTGGCTTTTTTTTCCTTACGAAGAATAGAGGCGGTTTCAGCCAGACGCTCAAACCAGTATTCATTTGAATAAGCTGTGATAATGGTTCGTTTGCCCGCACTTTCCTCGATCGTATCTTCGTCTTCTTCCTCTGAGGGAAAAATATCTCTGTAATCAGTGAAGTTGTCGGCTAATCTTAGAAGATCGTTGCTGGCATTCTTTATGTCGCATACAATATGGGTTATTTTGCCAGCCTTTTTGAGATTCATTACAAGTGGTCTGAAATCGCTATCTCCGGTGAGTAAGAGGAAAATATCAATATGACCTTGGAAACGCAGTAGATCGAGGCAGTCGTTAGTCAAATGCATATCGGCACTGTTCTTATCCCTGCGACGGCCTCTAAATGGAACGTGAATCATGTTGAAATGAAGAGATGCGAGCGAGGGACCTAACTGCTTATAGCCAAGCATGCCCCAATCCGCATAAGCATATGCACTTACCACGCGCCCGAGCCCCTCGGCGTAGTCCCATAAACCTTGAATAAACAGATTCGCGGAACTCGATGGCTTCACGTTTTCCACATCCCAGAATATAGCAACATTGTGACTCATAGAATTATGAGTCTATACTCAATCTGCTTAAGCTACGAGAGTAATGGCCAAAAGTCGAATCTAAAGATTTCCTTTTTTAGTAAACTGAATTCAGATTGACGGCAAAGCAAGGCTCCTTAGTGAAGATTAAGCTTTTCACTACGAGGATGCGCGATTTTGAAGATGCAAATCGCAGAGCTTAAAAAACTATACTGTCAGCAATGCTTATGCATAATCGAGCCTTGCGGCCGAAATAGAAGCAGACTCAAAAAATAAAACTATCTGGTTAATCTGAAGTTGCCGGATTCGCCTGATAAGATTGAACCAAGTAAGAATCTTTGCCGTAAGATTAACTCTCTTTTAGAATTTAGAATGACAATTCCCACCTCAGATGTATAATAGAAACATGGTAAAGAGTTTTTATTCCATTCTAACTTTGACGGTTTTGATTTTGACAAGCTGTGCTGAACCTCCCCCCGTGCAAGATTCCGCATGGAAGAATTTAAGCACCGACAAGACTATTGATGGAGAAAGAGATTGGAGATCCGTTGTCATGTCTTCCGATGGGACAAAGCTTGCTGCTGTGGAAAGCAGAGGCCATATCTATACTTCAACTGATTCCGGGGCAATCTGGACGGACCAGAGCAATCTTGATCCCATAATTGCCGGAGATAAGAACTGGTATTCCATTGCCATGTCTTCTGATGGCTCAAAGCTTGCCGCGGTGGAGTATAAGGGCCGTGTGTTTACTTCCACTGATTCGGGAGTCTCTTGGAAGGATAGAAGTGACGTCGACTTTGCAATTGCGGGGAATAAGAACTGGCTCTCCATTGTCATGTCTTCTGATGGCTCTAAGCTTGCGGCAATAGAGATAGAAGGCCATCTCTATACCTCCACCGATTCTGGGGAAAACTGGACGGACCAGAGCAATCTTGATCCCACAATTGCCGGAGATAAGAACTGGTATTCCATTGCCATATCTTCTGATGGCTCGAAGCTTGCCGCGGTGGAAAGCAGTGGCCATCTTTATACCTCCATTGACTCGGGAGCTACCTGGAAAGATCAGAGTAACATCGTTTCCATAATCTCAGGGAATAAAAGATGGAGAGCCGTTGCAATTTCTGATAATGGACTTAGTATTGCTGCTATTGATAGTAGCGGCAATCTCTATGCCTCAACTGATTCTGGAGTTACCTGGACAAGCAACAACATCCAACAGAGTGCCCAGAGTACTTCCGAGCCTTTAGTGTTTGGCGAGAGTAGATACATGTATTCGATTGCGATGTCTTCCGACGGATCCAAACTTGCCGCAATAGAAACTGATGGGAATCTATATGCCTCCACTAACTCGGGTGCAACATGGGTAAATCGCAGTGATGAAGGTTCTGTGATTATGGGAAATAAGAAATGGCGTTCCATTGCGATATCATCCGATGGAACTAAGCTTGCCGCGGTGGCAAGTGACGGCCATCTGTATACTTCCACTGACTTGGGAGCTAGCTGGATGAACCGCAGCTCTGGCGAATCCGTGATTGCTGGAGACAAAAATTGGCATTCCATTTCTATGTCCCTAGATAAATCCAAACTTGCCGCGGTGGTAAACGGCGGCCATCTCTATACCTCCACCGATTCTGGAGCTAACTGGGTAAACCGAAGTACTCTCGGTTCCACAATTGCTGGAGAGAAGAAGTGGAGTTCTATCGCGATGTCATCAGATGGATCCGAGCTCGCCGCAGTGGTAAACAACGGCCATCTCTATACCTCTAGCGTTTTATCTCCCACCGATTTGGGAGCCACCTGGACGGACCGCAGCACTGGCGAATCCGTGATTGCTGGAGAGAAGAAATGGAGTTCTGTCGCGATATCATCCGATGGATCTAAGCTTGCCGCGGTGGTAAACGGCGGCCATCTCTATACCTCCACCGATTTGGGGGCTAGTTGGATGGACCGCAGCACTGGCGAATCCGTGATTGCTGGAGACAAAGAATGGCGCTCTATCGTGATATCATCCGATGGAACTAAACTTGCCGCAGTGGCAAGTGGCGACCATCTCTATACTTCCACCGATTTTGGAGCCACCTGGACAAACCGCAGCACTGGCGAATCCGTGATTGCTGGAGAGAAGAAGTGGAGTTCTATCGCGATGTCATCAGATGGATCCAAACTTGCCGCGGTTGTGTACGGCGGGCATTTGTATATTTCCGTGGATAAGGGAGACACTTGGACAGACCTCAGCACTGATGACTCCACTTCCCCAATTGCGGGGAATCAAAACTGGCGCTGTATTACAATATCATCCGATGGATCCAAACTTGCCGCCGGGGTGTGGAGAGGTCATCTATATACCACCGCGAATGGAGGAGCAAGCTGGACGAATCAGAGTATCAACAACTTCCCAATTGCGGGCAACAAGCACTGGAGTTCAATTGCGATATCATCCGATGGATCCAAAATTGTCGCGGGTGTAAACGGAGAATTTATCTATGGCACGGTAAAATCCTGGTATTAAGCTAGTAAGTTTGTAGGGGTGCAGATAGTTTTGAGAAAATAGAATTTCAGGTTGAGATCAGGCTGATTCATTATCTGTTAGCATACTGTCCATCCATGGGGCACATCTAGCAGGATTTTCTTAAATCCGGCCAGAGCACCGGCACTTAGATTGTGTATTTAGCGACATGCCTAAGATTCGATTGATCTTTTGCATCACCTCCTTGATTTTCATACTTTGCGCTTGAACCAAAACCCGTTGATCAAAGCTGCTAACCCATCCTTGGAGCTTCGCATCAACCAGTTTTTTAAGTTTGCGTGTGATGATATACTTACCGGGTTCCTTACCTCCCGCTCCGCAAAACAGCCCCCCGCGTTCAAAGAGATTAACCGGATAACTACGTATAATCACACCGCCCCTAGCACGAAGGCTAGTGCTAGTATAACGCCCCTTTTTATCGCGGGGGTAAGCCAGCAGGTTGATTCCCCGACCGCTAAGAAGCCGTTCCCTTAAAAAGCAGTCGGGCCCTCTTACCTATACCTCCCCTCCAGTCGCCGCTGGAGTGAAGACCAGGCTAGTAGGAGGTCCCACCGACATCAAGCTCTGTGGCTATCCGAGCCATATAACCCCGCTACATCCTGATATCACTATCTGACTGATTTCATATTCATCCGCTCCAATCACCAGAAGGCCACGAGAATTAGAAGCGGCCTTGAGCGCTATTGCATCTGCTGCGCTACAACGATAGGTTTTCTGGCTGCTGCGCATCTTGGCCGCCCCGTTGGCATCTGTATCTTCTATTTGATAGCTTGTGCCTAGGATACCCGATATTTCTAAACTGCCTCCTTTTAGTCTCACCCTTTAAGCATCTGGATGGGCTCCAAAATAACTAGCCACCCAATCAGTTTTTATCTGCCGCGCTTAGCTGGCCGCCATCAATCGCCCTCGCCACTGCTGCTGGTACTACTGAAAGTGCCTGTGATTACTGCGGTGTGGTTAATGTTGTCCGGCACAAAAATATGCCTGGACTGACTGCGGATGTATTCGACGGGGGGATCCGGGGTGTTATAAGTGTCAATCGCAACTTCCCCTGTTACAGTCCGCGAGTTTCCGCCGCCGTCAAATACGCCTATTCCGCGATTGACTCGATAGCGCTTGGACTGCAACGAGAAGACAATCGCCATGTTATCCGGGATGTAAGGCTCATATGAGCTTGCCCCCGGGGCCTTAAAAGGCACACTGGGAATATAGGAACAGAAGCTCACCGGTGTAATCATGTCTGAACCTTGATACGTCGCAAGAATTTTAAGCCCCTCGGTCTTTTGCACCTTTTCGGGCAATAGCGATGCGGACGCTAGGACATTCTGCAAATTCGCCTGTGACTGCTTAATGCCCTCATCTTCGAACATCCTTCTTATCCAATTCCGCCCGAGTAATACTATCACATCCTCAAGAGGTGCCCCAAATTTGGACAGCGCATTAAGCGCATCACTTAGGGCACTGTCCATTCTTGCGCCACTCGATCTGAAATCGTAGGTAAGATCGAGTGAACTATTTCTGTTATAAGGGATATCCATGCCTAAATCCGCATCGCCCAAACCGCGAGCTAAAAATTTTCCCTTCGCAAAAACATCGATCGCCTGTTTATTCTTGGTAATATTGATGTTGGCGATGTGTGTTTGAATTATCTGGCGAACCCTTTGGACGTCTGCCTTACGGAATCCATCTGCCGCCTCTACCCCCGCGATCGCCCTGTCCTTGAGTTCCCGATCGATTTGCGTTTTTTGCGCCAGCCGCGGGGGTCTTATGGTAAGTCCGCTACCTTCTATGATGTATTCTATCGCCACCGGTGGGGACGTGGGGCTAGTGCGAGCCACTGCCGCCGGGGTAACTGGATTTAGCAGAAATTTTTCTGAGTTGTTGGTGTCTTCTTCTGGGAATAAGGTGATATAAAGCTGCTTCTTAATCTCCTGTAGGAACTCCTCTTCGTATAACCGACGTGCTGTTCTATTAATTGTCTCGATGGGCATTATTTACTCCTTTTTTATTAATTTTCGCAATAACTCTAGATAACAGTACATCTAAAGCTATGTAATCTGCTTCGGCATCCGGAACGGTGTCCCGCGGCTCCTTAGCCATGCTGATAGTGCCGATGGCATTCTTATTGGCGTTATCTCCCGGGGGGATGGGTCCCCTTTCTTACGGCCTCGACCATGCGTGTCGGTAGCGCCACACCCCCCCCTTTGGGCTAATAACTCATAATGCCTCAATCCACCCTGATTTTCTCGCCGCCCTCGATGCCGCAGCATTCTGGCTATGCCGTTTGTCTAGCCGCTCACCAGATTGCTCGTGTTTCAAGTCCGCTTGTTTAGGGCCTGCTGACTCTGAGCTTGCTGGTTCTAATCTCGTCGAATCCTTAGCAGTCGCCTCTTTGTTATCTTGCTGCCTTCGTGAGAGTGCTGCTGCCAGTGCTACCCGCTCTGCCTCCGTCATAAAAATTTCCTTTTATATTAACATATCAGGGCAGAATTTAGCATGGTTTTTTGAGCGGGCAAAATGAGAAAATTTTCGTTTTGCCTTAGAAGGCGATGTCAAGAATATAGCTCGGTTCGAATCCGAGACTCGGCGGCCTGTTTCTTCCATAAAAGTGAACATCTTCCCTCGTTGTTGTCAATGGCATTTCTTCCTGCTTGGAAAAGGTATGCAATGCCACTGATACAAGATCATGCTTTGGAGCAAATACAATTATACTATCTCTAACTTTGCTTACACTGTATCTGGAAATCAGATTGCCGGTTGCATTGTCCTTGTAGATGGCGTTTGGATTGGTGCGGGCCTTGGAGAGTTTTTTCAGTTGCTCTTGGGTTAGGGTGGCACCTTCTGTTTTACGAGCACGGGAACCGTGGATTATTGAGCGGTCTTTTGCCATCAGCTTAACATCCTTGCCGATAGCCCCTCCCTGCGGCATCTTGGCGAAGATTTCCGAGCATCATGGGAGTATCTGCGTAGAGTCGTTTCTTCGGCAACGCTTCGTCGGGAAGATTAGATACATAGATGTTCCATTCGGCTTGATTTAGCCTATTGCCTGTTATTTCTTCGCGGTAGTTGAATTTCATAGGCGCCATTCTTTTGGGATACTGGACTAGTGGGTGTTCTCCCACAATTCGTAGGCCCTCAAAAAACTTTTTGGCCGTGGGAGGACTGAGCCTAGTACCATCTACCAGCTCGTAGGGCTTATGTCTTTTGGCCTTTTTAATTTCACGCGATAATCCTTTCGCAAAATGAAGGGCCGCAGTAACTGCCCGATGTTGAAGGATAAATCAAGGTTCTGGACTCCTTTAGTTTCTTTTCCCATTTGGGCGCTGATTTAGCTTATGTGCTAAGTTAGCTCATTTAGAGAAGTGCAGATGAATAAAAGAATCTTCGTTTACAATTACGAAGAAATTGGATTTCAATAAGCTTCAAAATAACATCGAAAAAAACATCAACGGACTGGCAAACACCTTGGCAGGAAGGGAATCGTCAATGGCTTGGGCATAGGCATGTCAAACGACAGGGCAATTATATCAGCGGGGACGGCCTTCGATAGCAGTGGCAGAAGAATCGTTCTGCTTGCCGATGAGAACGTTGATTTTGAGCGGAATAAGCAGGCATTTTCCGCTAAGTACAAATGGGTAACCCTGCTTATAGAGCATGCTGTCCGCGAAAATGGGAAATACGTGGTTAAGCACGATTACACCAGCGTTCGCTACTGGGAAAAGGCAACTGGAAACCAAAGGAAGCTGGAACTCGGTGAAAGCCCAGATTCAACACTCACAACCGCTTTGCCCAAGGCTGGCTCTTAGTTTTGGCAATAACGGCGGGAATAATCGGAACGGCCTCGGGCTTGCTCAAGGCCAAATGGCGGATAGGCTAATCAGCACTTTCTGATTTCCAATAAATCTAGCTCTAAGCGAATAACTTGAGTTATTAGGCCAATGCGCAAAACACTGTATTGGATAATAAGCTCTAGGGCTTGAGCGCTCCATAAAAAACATCCTTATGTGCTTCACTTGATTTCATCATTGGTTTAATTCCATCCGATGATGAAAAAGTATGAGAAGAAGTATACTGTTTTTTGTCTTTTTTGTCCTGATAACTAATATGGCGAAGGCTGATACTGTGCATATTATTGCAGAGGGCGAAACTATTTACTCCCTCTCAAGGCGTTATGGTGTTAGTCAGGAGGCTATAATAGAAAGAAATTCAATTATCAATATATCTGAGATCAGAATCGGCACGAAGATACTGATTCCAAATGTGGATTATCCCCCATCCATCAATGGGAAGAAAGGCATATATAAAGTGAAACGGGGAGATACCTACTACAGCATCGCGAAGAGAGAGGGACTTAGCCTAGAGACTTTGCTGGCACTTAATGGACGTGATGAAAACCGCTTGCTTCGTGTTGGTGAAGAGCTTATTATCGACAACCCGCGGATATCTGTAGGAGGGCAGACATCTGGCGTTTCGACTGGGACGAGAATAATTGAAAAGGAAAATAATTCTGCTCAGAAAGGCGCTGAAGAAAGTAACCAAGAATGGGCCCAAGTGCCGCTTTGGCCGGTAAATGGAAGAAAACGGATATTGGATGGCAAACTCTCAGGGGTAAGTATAGAGACGGAACCTTTGAGCTATGTCTATGCAGTTTCCGGTGGCAATGTGGTTTGGACGGGTCCGTATCGAGGTTTTGGACATGTTGTATTGGTTGATTCTATGAGCCATATCTATCTGTATGGTGGCAACGAAGACTTGTTTGTGAATGTTGGCCAAAGAGTTGAAGCTGGCAGTAGGATAGGTAGACTAGGTTCATCTAGCACTAGCGAATTTTCATATGGAAAGCCGGAAATGATTTTCGCGGTGTTTAGAGATGGAACTCCCATACCTCCAAGTGAGGCGCCGCGGGGTTGAAGCCAAGTAACTTCGAGATATTGAATACTGCTTATTGGATGTTTCTGGCATATCATTCTCCCGCCTTCTCCAAATACTAGGAAGAGATTCTGGATTTTCCAGCTCTTATCGACTATAAGAGCTGCCAACTAGACTTGTCTGAAGTTTTGAAATTGCAAATAGAGAAGCCGTCTAAGAACGGGGCGCCAGATGAAGCCGAGGATTCGATTTCTTAGGAACGGCTAAGGAACCCCCGAGCTAACGAAATAGCTACTTGGGGAATAGGGAAAACTCGAGTTATTTCGTATATTGAAGATAGGCACTTTTTGATTATTTGCTAGTCGGTGCAGGGTTTAAAATAGCATCTCTGAAGTTTTTGCTATACGAATTCTTGAAGAAGGTCTAATAGGGTAGTTGTGCTGAAGATCGCGTTTTGCAGATTTGTTTTTTGGACTTCAAACCCTGATAATGGAGTAAGAGCTGATAAGAGACCAAAAGACAAATTTGGTTCTTATGGCAAAGATAAGGCTATGATTTTCCGACTATTATGAGAATGCGCTTGTGCAGAACCTCATAATAGTCATCCGACGCGAATAACTAGATACCGATAAGAACAACTTCGGGAGTCCATGCCATATGAAGCTAGCAAGAATCAAATTGATTGTATTTGATTTAGATGGCACTCTTGTGAACAGCGTCCACGATATTGCACGGGCCATCAATGAAGTTCTGAAAATTCGAGGTTTTAATGAGCATCCAATCCAAAATTATGAAAATTTTATAGGCTGTGGCCTTAGACGAACACTTGAACTCGCCGCTCCAAAGCGTCTTTCTTATAAAGAGATCGATAAGATGTTTAACGCGGTGATTGCTAGCTATAATGAAAATCTTGTGGGTAAGGTTTATCCGGGGATATCTGATTTATTAGTTTTAATCGGCTCTATGAGGATTCCGGCGATAGTTTACAGCAACAAGTTGGAATCGCTTGCCAGAAATACTGTCGATTTTTGCTTCCCAAAAGGAACATTCAGGGAGGTAATTGGCCTAAGGGATGACTCAGCGCCCAAGCCCAATCCTAAGGCATTGAACAGATATCTAAAAGACAGAGATATCCCGAGTTCTGCCGTACTGCTTGTTGGTGATAGCCGGGTGGATGTTGAGACTGCTCTAAGGGGAGGTTTTATTTTTGCAGGAGCCCTTTGGGGATATGGTTCTGGATTGAATGAAGCCGGTTCGAAGCAGAACTTCCTATCACCTTGGGAGTTGATGAACTGGCTTATAAGCGACGAATAAGGAATTATAAATAATTATGACAAAGAAAGAAATTGAAAGAAAAGCGGGGATTTACATCGAATTAGAGAAAAACAAGTCGTTTAATAAGGAGATTAGAGAATTACTTGAAAGTGAGGATTGGAATGAGCTTGAGGAGAGATTCTGGCGGGATTTGGATTTCGGGACCGGAGGCCTGCGAGGTATCATCGGGGGGGGTACAAACCGTATCAATCCGACCTCGATTAGCAAAGCTACCCTGGGATTAGCTAATTACATACTATCCCATGTTCCAGAATCTGAACCTGCCGTGGTTATAGCTTATGATAGTCGCCGTTATTCAGATGAATTCGCCCTGGAAGCCGCCAGAGTTATGGCTGCAAAGGGTATTAGAGCTTACTTGTTCAGCTCGCTTAGGCCAACGCCTGTTCTTTCGTTCGCTGTTAGAACGAAAAAGGCATGTGCGGGTATTATGATTACCGCGAGTCATAATCCGGCCGACTACAATGGATATAAGGTATTTTGGTCTGATGGGGCTCAGATTGTACCCCCACACGACAGAGGCATTATCAAAGAGGTTAGAAGTATTTCGGACTCCGTGAATTCCATAAGCTTGAAGGAGGCTTTAAACAGCAAGCTTATAACGATGATCGATAAGGAAATCGACGCTGCATATGAGAATCTTGTTATAGATCAATCCTTAAGGCCCGAGCTTATGAGAAAACATGGAGCCACTCTCAAGGTGATTTACACTCCGCTTCACGGAGCCGGACTAATTCCGGTGGAAACGATTCTGAAAAAACTTGGAATCAGTGTACACACCGTTAGAGAGCAGAGAGAGCCTGATGGTAATTTCCCGACGATAAGCTTCCCCAACCCCGAAGTGGGATCGGCTCTCAAAATGGCGATAGAACTGGCTAAAAAGGAAGATGCGGATTTGGTGATGGCCACCGATCCTGATGCGGATCGACTGGGAATCGCTGTTCCCGATGGCGAAGAATGGACTCTGATAAGTGGAAATCAACTCGGCGCTATGCTTACGGATTATATTTTCAGAACTCGAAAAGAGCTTGGAACCCTGCCAACCAATCCGGCATTTGTCAATACAATCGTAACTTCGATTTTTCAAAACAGAATTGCCGAGTTCTACGGGGCGACTAGTTTCAGGGTGCTAACAGGTTTCAAATACATCGGCGAAAAGATTCGACAATTCGAAACTGAGAATACTTACCGCTATATTTTTGGGGCTGAGGAGAGCTATGGCTACTTGGTTGGTACCCGTGTTCGTGATAAGGATGCGGTTTCAGCCGCTACTATGACAGCGGAAATGGCACTTTGGAATCGAATTAGGGGAAAATCGTTGATTGAGTATTTGAGGGAGCTTTGGAGTCTATTCGGTTATTGGAAGGAGATTTTGATTAGCCGAGATTTTGAGGGACAAAGGGGTCAGGAAACAATGAGGGCATTGATGACTAGTTTGCGCAATGATCCGCCGAGCCGGATTGCGTCACTTGAGGTAAGTGAGCTGAGAGATTTTCGAGAAGGCACAACTTTGAACATCATCAGCGGTATTCGCGAAAAGAATATTGAATTGCCGTCTTCGGATGTTCTGCAGTTTGCACTAGAAGATGGTGGATTGATAACTGTAAGACCATCTGGAACCGAGCCGAAGATAAAATTCTATGCCTCTCTTTGCAGAGAGAAAAGCTTCGAGCCTGAACTTGCAAGGAAGGAACTTGAGGTTGTTTTTAGTGGCATAGAAAGCTGGGTTGGTAAAAGAATAAACTTTCTAAAGGCTTAGTTTTGATAACTTCTGAAGCTGAAGATGTCTTGAGGATATACACGGATGGCGGTTGCAAGGGGAATCCGGGACCCGGTGGATGGGCGGCTATAATTATCGCTCCGAACTATGAGCCATATAAGATGTCCGGTGGCGAGGCTTTAACAACTAACAATCGTATGGAACTAACGGCAGTAATAAATGCGCTGGAGAAAGCAGCAGAGAGATTTCCTCGAGAAAAATCAATTGAGCTGATTACCGATTCCCAATATGTCCAGAAAGGCGTTACCGAATGGCTTGGCGGGTGGATTCGCAGGAATTGGAAGAGGGCCAAGGGCAAACCGGTGAAAAACCAGGATCTTTGGGTGAAGCTCGAGAAAGCTAAAAGAGGATTGAAGATTGATTGGAAGTGGGTAAAGGGCCACGCGGGGAATACCTGGAACGAGCGCTGCCATGAACTTGCAAAAGAAGGGTTTAGCGGATTTTCTTGATTTCCAGGTTTAATTCAAACCCATTCAAGCAAAAATTGATTCAACGCCGTCATAAGAATTGGTGAAATGAATGAAGATTTACGCGTACGCGGCAAGTGGTTTCACGGGGCGATTGGTTTCCGTGGAAGTTGATATTCGCCGAGGAATTCCCGGATTGGATATTGTTGGTCTTCCGGACAACGCCGTTCGCGAATCCCGAGATAGGGTGAGGGTTGCCTTGAAGCGAAGCGGCTTCAAATTTCCGACGGACAGAATTCTGGTGAATCTTTCGCCGGCCGGATTGAAGAAGGAGGGAGCCTCCTATGATCTTCCCATTGCGATAGGCATACTGTGGGCCACCGATCAGGTGCAATTTTCGAATATTCCGGCCGTGCTCTGTGCCGGAGAATTGCTTCTAGATGGAACTGTTTGTCCTGTAAGCGGAATATTGCCGGCTGCTGCCGCTGCCATAGCCGGCGGCATAGACAGGTTCATAGTCCCGGAAAGAAACATTGAGGAGGCAAAGACTTTGCCGAATGGTAGAACGGTGGGAATTGGTCATCTTAGTAATCTACCGTCGTTGTTGGAAAACGGTTGGAAACTTGCAAAGCAGAGAAATAAATCAAACGATGATGATTCCAGGCTCCTCTATCCGAATCTATCTGATCTTCGCGGACAGCCTGTTCTAAAAAGGGCCTTGGAAACCGCGGCAGCCGGTCGGCACCATCTGCTTATTTTTGGACCTCCGGGAAGTGGTAAAACAATGTCCGCCCGGGCATTCCCGAGTCTATTGCCCGATCTTGAATCCAAAACATCTCTTGAGGTGTCACGAATTTGGTCTCAGGCTGGCAAGCTCAGCGCTGAATCAGGACTTCTGTGGCGCCCACCATTTCGAGAACCACATCACTCGGCCACAATGGAGGGGCTTGTCGGCGGCGGATACGGTACTCATCCGGGAGAAGTATCACTTTCGCATGCAGGAGTTCTATTCCTTGATGAAGCTCCGGAATTTGGCCAGAAAGTTCTTCAGTCACTTAGAGAACCCCTTGAATTGGGCAAGATAGAGATGGCTAGAGCCGGCAGGCACTGGTGGTATCCGGCGGATTTCCAGCTTCAAATGGCTATGAATCCGTGCCCGTGCGGGAATCTGGGAAGAGAAGATGCCTCATGTCTTTGCAGCTTATCGGAGATAAGACGTTATTGGAGACGATTGGGAGGCGCATTGCTAGATCGAGTAGATATAAGAGTTCCAGTTTCGGTTATAAGTCCTGAAGAACTATTGAAATCCGCCGGGGAGGATAGTAGAACCGTGCAACTAAGAGTCGCGGCGGCACACGCGATTCAGCGGGAGCGTTATGCCGGTAGATCGTGGAATTTCAACTCCGAGATTCCACCCGGAGAGATAAATCATCATGCTGTTCTAGATAAGAACTCCACCAGATGCTTTTTGGAAGCTATACGAAAACTTGGACTAACTTCAAGAGCCGCCCATGGCGTTTTGCGAGTGAGTAGAACCTTGGCTGACTTGGAAAGGCGTGAGAAAATCGAGATTGAAAATGTGCTTGAGGCGCTTCAGCATCGAAGATATGGAGACAGAGATATTTTCTGGACGACTCTTTAGAAATTAGCATTCTATAAGCAAGTTCTTTTAGCTAGAAATATATTCTAGGTTCCTCTAATTGCTATATGAAATCTATAATGGCCTATATGACAGTAAGGAACAGAAGCAGTACTCTTCTTGCTCTAATAATAATCCTGCTGCTTGTATTCATTTCTCTTATAGGAATCGGCGTAGTAGATATCTCGCCAGAAACAACTCCTTTTGAAAACGGGCAGGTTGAGAATGAAACCATTGCCGACGAATTCGTGTATCGGGAGAAGTTGACCACTGAAGGCGCTAGTTTCACGGCTGATGAGATTGAGAATATCAGCGTTTATGAGCGTTATAACGAAGCGGTGGTCAATATTGCAACCGAGGTAATTGGATATAACTGGTTTCTCGAGCCAGTGCCCAGAAAGGGTTCCTCGGGATCGGGTTCGATATTTGATGAACGAGGCTATATTCTAACGAATAACCATGTTGTGGAAAATGCGTATAAGGTCAATGTCACACTGGCGGATGGCACACTTTTCGAAGGCGAGGTCGTGGGAACTGATCCAGAGAACGATCTTGCGGTTGTTCGTTTTGATCCCGACTCTCACCCTCTTGAAACTATTCCATTCGGCAATTCGAACTCTCTCAAGGTTGGCCAGAAAGTTCTTGCAATCGGAAATCCATTTGCTTTCGAGCGAACTCTTACAACTGGAATTATCTCGGGACTGGGCAGACCCTTGAAAAACGACAAGGGAATAATAATCAGAGATCTAATCCAAACTGATGCCTCGATAAATCCTGGAAACTCCGGGGGGCCTCTTCTGGATTCCAAGGGAGAATTGATAGGGGTGAATACGATGATTTACACTCCATCTGGCGGATCGGTTGGAATTGGCTTTGCAGTGCCGGTAGCAACCGCAAGGCGAATCGTACCGGATTTGATTGAGTATGGTTTCGTACAGCGGGGATGGATCGATATCGAACCAATTCAGCTTTTTCCGTCTCTTGTACGATATGCTAAACTCCCTGTTTCGCAAGGTGTGTTAGTTTCGCGGGTGAAAGCGAACGGCAACGCCGCGGCGGCGGGTTTGAAAGGTGGATCCCCAAATCGCGCTGTCCGCAATGAGGACAGTATAATCTATCTGGGAGGGGATATCATTGTTGGCATAGGTGATGAAAGGGTTGCTTCCATCGGAGATTTCTACGCTGCATTGGAACAAAGCCGTCCGGGTGATGTAATAAAAGTAAGGGTGATTCGCAACCGACGCGAGCACAGCCTGGATATAACCCTAACTACTCGAAATGGAGTAAATGATTGATAGAAGAATTCAAAGTTCACGCCCCGTATGAACCCGCGGGCGATCAGCCAAGCGCCATCGAGGCGCTTGTTTGCGGATTAGAAGAAAGACACAAGTATCAAACCCTCTTAGGTGTAACTGGTTCGGGGAAAACCTACGCCATGGCAAAAATCATAGAGAGGACACAGATGCCCGCCTTGGTTATAAGCCATAACAAAACACTCGCCGCCCAGCTTTATCGCGAATTTTCAGACTTCTTCCCGGATAATGCAGTCGAGTATTTCGTTTCCTACTTCGACTATTACCAACCAGAGGCATACTTGCCCTCCCGAGATCTATACATCGAAAAAGATTCCAGCATAAATGAGGAAATCGAAAGAATGCGATTATCGGCGACTATGAGCTTGATGGAACGCCGGGATGTAATCGTCGTGGCCACTGTTTCCTGCATCTATGGACTTGGCAGTGTGGAAACCTACCGTGATATGAAACTGCAATTTTATGTTGGTGAAAAAACCGATTTCCATCGATTGAGAACGGCACTAATTGGAATGCAGTATCAAAGAAACGATAACATTCTAGAACGTGGCAAATTCCGTATGCGGGGTGATGTTATGGAAGTATTCCCCGCCTATCTTAGCGATATAGCTTATAGAATCAGCCTTGATTTCGATACCATAGAGAGCATTGATCGCATCCACTCCCTAACAGGCGAAGTTTTAGAGAACCTGCAAACCACTACCATCTATGCTGCAAAGCACTTTGTTATGCCAGAAGATCGAATTCGCATGGCCTGCGATGCCATCCGGATAGAACTCGAGGATCAATTGGAGTTTCTAAATAGTAGAGGCAAGGCAGGCGAAGCCCAGCGTCTTAAGTCTCGAACCAGATATGACATTGAGATGCTCATGGAAATGGGTTACTGCTCTGGCATTGAGAACTACAGCCGCCATCTTACTGGTCGTGAGATGGGAGAACCGCCAGAGGTGTTATTGGACTACTATCCTCCGGAATTTATCACCTTTGTGGATGAGTCACACGTTACACTTCCTCAGGTCCGTGCTATGTACAATGGGGATAGGTCCAGAAAAACCAACCTGGTAGACTATGGATTCCGCCTGCCCTCAGCACTAGATAACAGACCCTTGGTTTATGGTGAATTTGAGAGTCAATTGGATAGGGTGATTTACGTTTCGGCAACTCCTGGTGAGGAAGAGCGGAGAAAATCCAAGGCAATTGTCGAGCAGTTAATTCGCCCCACCGGGCTTCTAGACCCACTTGTCGAGGTTAGACCCACCGAGAGGCAGATAGAAGATCTCTATTCTGAAGTAAAAAAAAGAATTCAGGTTGGTGAGAGAGTACTGATCACCACCCTAACAAAGAAAATGGCCGAAAACCTGACTGACTACCTTGTGGGCTTAGGTATAGAAGCTCGCTATCTTCACAGCGAAGTTAAAACAATTGAGAGGGTGGAGCTAATACGCGATCTTAGGAAAGGAATCTTCGATGTGCTTGTTGGAATAAATTTGCTCAGGGAAGGTCTTGACATCCCAGAAGTATCCTTAACAGTGATAATGGATGCTGACAAAATCGGCTTTCTAAGGAGCGAAACCAGCCTCATCCAAACCATTGGAAGAACGGCGCGCAACATAAACGGAAAAGTGATAATGTATGCCGATGCTATGAGCAGCGCTATGAACGCAGCCATCCTGGAAACAGAAAGGCGGCGCGACCTCCAAATTGAGTACAACAAAGCGCACGGTATTAGGCCCGAATCGATCAGAAAAGAGATCCAGAACATCTTGGTTCGCAAAGGAGAAGAAAAACGCGCCGCTGAGAAGATGAGCATCGACGTAATGAAGAAATCGACAAATCTTCTAGATTCCAAACAAAAAAAACGTCTGATAAAGGCACTCGAAAATGAAATGCTTGAACGTGCGAAGAATATGGAATACGAGGAAGCGGCGGTGCTGCGCGATGAAATCAAATTGCTAGAAAAAGGCGATATATGAGGAGATGCCTTCCTCACATGCTCTTTCTAATTCTCTCAATGCCTATATCCTGCCGTGCAGAGAAGAAAGCTCCATTTTTAGAGCTACCTGCAACTCCAATTTTAACCTCTGAGTATTTATGGGGGGTAAGCAACCGCCCCTACCTCAAAATCCTCGAATCGCCCGATTCGGACTCGGCTCCTAAGCAGGTGCTTCGTCATGGTGATATCGTGAAAATCATATCGAAAGTGGTAGCTAAAAAGAATCGTTCTTACTGGTTTGAGGTTCAAGTGCCCGAATCAGAGATAAGCGGATGGACGCTAGATGAGAATATAAATATCTACGACTCATCTGTACAAGCTCGTACGGCCCGAAGTTATATCCTGGAAAGCAATTAAACCCTAAATCTCTTTTCGCCCTACATAATTCCAGATAGAAGACGGGCAGAACCCGGCCTGATTGAGAGCTTGAGTTTCTTACCAATCATTGGAGGGATTGATGCAGACATGTTGAAATCAATTAAATTCTTTTCTTCCCCGTTTACAAGCCGCACCTTCCAATATCCTCCGGCATATTCGGTTTCTTCTACCCAGCCCTCGATTTCGGCCCCGGCACGTCTGACTTTGGATACTTGGATGTTCTCAGGCCTTACTATGAGTGTTGCGGGCAAATCAACATTGCAAAATTTATCCTCTAACTCAATCACTCCCGCATCCGTTTTCACTCTGCTGGTATTAGAAGATGCTCGAGTAATCTTCCTAACTCGTAGTCGGGTGGTTCTACCGATAAAGGTGGCCGCGAAAAGATTTACAGGATTCTCCCACAGATTTCTGCTCACTCCCGCTTGAACTATCTTTCCCGATTTCATAAGTGCCAGATTATCAGCTAGTGCCAGCGCCTCGTTCTGATCATGCGTAACTAGAATGGCGGTAATGCCCGTATTCTTTTGGATTTTTGCAAATTCACGGCGAAGCTCTTCTCTCAAAGCAGCATCAATTGAATTAAACGGCTCGTCCATCAAAAGATATTCCGGTTCAGACGCCAATGCCCTGGCCAGGGCAACTCTCTGTTTTTCGCCTCCGGAGAGCGAGGATGGCCGCCTGGAAGCGGCGCTTTTCATTCCGACTAAATCCAAATAGTGATATGCGATAGAACGTGCCTTTTTACGCCTGACACCCCGCATCAGAGGGCCGTATGCAGCGTTATCCATCACGCTAAGATGGGGAAAGAGAGCGTAGTCCTGAAAAACCACTCCCATCTTCCTATCATTTGGCGATAAGGTCGTAACATCCCTATCGCCTTCCAGAATCGTTCCTGAATTCGGATGCAGGAATCCGGAAGCCAAGTCGAGTAAGGTGGTTTTTCCACAGCCCGATGGTCCAAGCACAACTGTCAAGAGCGATTTCGGAAAGCTAAGATTCACATTCAAATCGAAATTGCCCCGAGTATAGCTGATGTTCTTGAATGTCAAAGACTGACTACTCAAAAATGCCTATCTCCGATTTTATCCAAAACGAGAAATCCGATTAGAAAAACACATATCAGAATTGCTCCAAGCGCGGATGCGGCAAAAACATCGTAAGTATTTATCATTCTGTAGATTGCCATGGGAATCGTAGTGAAGTTATTTGGAGCGAGAATGACTGCCGCGCTCAATTCACCGGCAGAAATAGCGAGTGAAAAAACTGCCGCGGTAATCAAAAAGCGTTTTGCCATCGGCAGCTCCACCGTGAGAAATGATTTGAGCGCGCTCGCTCCAGATGAGCGGGCGGCTTGAATTATCCTAGGCGATATCATCCTTAGCCCACCGGCCACAATTCGGTAGGCAAAGGGCAGAGTCATCATGGTGTGCGCTCCAACTAGAGCCACCAGACGTATCATCGCAGTGTGTGGAATTCTCTCGATCAAAATAAGGTAGCCCAGTCCCAGAATTATGCTGCTAACTCCTAGTGGAAGCGTTATGAGTCCCTCCATAATCCAGGCTCTTCTCCTGCGCATTCCATACCAGCCCAACAGAGCCGCGCTTGTAGTTGAGTTTATTGCAACGATGCCGCCAAGCAGTAGTGTGTGCATAATCGAGAGCGTTGAAACAGACAGAATTTCGCCATTGGAGCGAAATAGACTTCTCCAGTGATTGAGAGAAAAAGTAAGAGCACCGGCTCTGGTGGGTCTTTCAAGAAAACTGTAAAAAGCAATTGAAAGCAGCGGTGTAAGTATCAATATAAGGACGGGTAACAGATAGACAGTAGCCAAGATAAGTTTTCTTATATTCATGCTTTCGAGTTCCATTTGAACTTTGAGGGAGCTCTCCGTGTTTCCACGTTGCAGTCGAAGAATTAGCCAGCTAAGCATCAGTATCATCGTAATCGTGAAGAAGGACTCGATTATTGCTAGCGCGGCGGCGCTTTCAAGATCAAGCCTATGCTTTGCCAGACGAAATATCTCCACTTCGAGGGTGCTTAGCTCGGGGCCTCCGCCTAGCACGATAACTACCGCGAAACTGAGAAAGCAATAAAGAAAAGTAATTGCCATCGAGTTGAGAATTGCCGGAGCAAGAAATGGCAAATCAACCGAAAAGAAAGTGCGAACCGGAGAGGCGCCAAGAGATCTTGAGGCAAGGTGTGTATTTCTTGGAAGAGAGGACCAAGCATCCCCTACTATCCGCAGAGTAATAGGAAAATTGTAGAAAACATGAGCCATAACCACGGCTCTTAGAGAGTATAAAATTTTCCATCCCGTAAAATCGACGATAAGCAGACGCAGAAATGAATTTATTAAACCTGAATTCCCGAATACTAAGATGAAACCAAGGACAACAAGGATGGATGGCAGCACAAAGGGGATTGTGCCAATTGACTTGAGCAGCCTTCTGCCACGAAATTTGAAGCGTCCAATCATGTATGCCCCTGGCAAACCTAGAAGAACTGCAAATAGCGTGCTTAATCCGGCCTGCTTGAAAGTCAGTCCAAGTATTCCCCGATAATAGTGAGAAGATATCAACTGCATTATGGTTCCAGGGACTTTGCTGGTTTTTGCCAGCACGGTCGAAAAAGGAAGCGCAAATGCCAACACCCATAACAGTAGCGGCCAGATGAGTATCCAGGCGCTTTTCTGCCTGGGCATCGAGTTCATCGGCTGAAAATCTCGGTCCAGCTTTTCAATATGCTTTGAATTTCTGCGCTATTTGCCGTTAAATCGGAGCTGGAAACAATTTTTCTTGGCCGCAAAGCGGCCTCAAACGAAGCCGGGAGCGGAACATCCCTCACAACGGGTAGCATTATGTTATTTAGTGCAAGGGTCTTTTGAGAGAATTCTCCTAGCATGAAATCGATAAGGAGTTCTGCCTCCTTGCGCATCTTGCTGCCTTTGACAATTCCCATACTCTCGATTTGCATTAAATGCCCATCTTCGAATTCGGCTGCTCTGTAGCGTGTGCTCCCCTCGTATTCCACATGGTACACGGGACTGGTTCCATAGCTTAGAGCCATTGGCGCTTCCCCTGTAATCAGAAGGGTATAGCCCTGATTCCATCCACCCGCAATTGTTAGTATCGATGGCTTAAGCCTCTCCCAATAATCCGGCCATTTGTTTCCATAGACGGCTATGGTCCACAATAGAAATCCGAGGCCCGGTGTTGATGTTCTTGGATCCATCAAAACGAGTGATTTTTCGTAGTCTTTCGAGACTAAATCCTCAAGTGAAGCTGGTGGTTTTTCAAGTAGCTGTGAATCATAGCAGATAGCAAAATGACCATAATCATATGGTATTAGACGATTGGATTTGTCGAACACGAATTCAGAGGGCAAAGTCTCCAGCAAGGGGGTTTTGTACGGTTCCAGTATATCAGCGTCTAGCGCTCGGTCAGTCAAATGGTTATCCAATCCAATTATCAAATCTGCCTGCAATCTATCTTTTTCAAGTATGAGTTGATTCAGGGTGGTTATGGCATCACCCGGTGCATTGAATTCTATAGTTATCCCGGTTTTTTCGAAGAATGCTTCCGCAATTGCCGGACCTGGCCCCCATGCGGAGCTAAATGAATCGTAGGTATACACTAGTAGTTTGTTCTCTATCTCATCCTCGCCACTGGGGAAAAGGGGCCGGCAGAGTGTAATCAAAAGTATAAAAGAAAAATAGATTCGTCCCATGGAACCTCTCCTTGGAATGTTCCAGGGATTTTTTTGAGCCCGTTCCTACGCCGGTATAATCCGGATCAGGTTCACGGGTGTAATCTCAGGCTATAAAAGCCACCCCGGAAGCTCTTAGTACAAAGCTATTATATTTTCCCTAAGCCGGTCAAGCTGCAAAATCCTCTCTACACTTCTATCGAATTTAAAAACCTGCTTTGCGTCAAGAGTCTATAAAATATTATAATATAAATACTTATCTAACAAGTAACAGGACTTTTTGAATGGCAATGCTTACCTATTCATGCGGCTGAAAACACTCTTTTGAAACATGTATAATGCAAGCGTGTCGATTAAAGATAACTGGCTGGCATTTAGAGATAGACTTCTAAAGACAGCAAATGCATATAACCGCGATCTTTCGAAGATTGCGATAATGGCCGTATCGAAGACGCGGAGTATCGAAGAAATACTCGAGGCAAATGCATGCGGAATTTCTCTTTTTGGGGAGAATCGCATTGAGGAGGCGTGCGATAAGTTTCCCACATTGGAAAGCCTTGATTTGTACCTTATAGGGCATTTACAGAGCAGGAAGGTTAGAAGAATCGATGAACGCTTTGCCGGCGTACATTCCGTTGACTCGCTTAAGATCGCCAAAAAGCTTTCTCAACGCGCAAAAGAGAATGGTAGAATACTCGAAATTCTCTTGCAAGTTAACACCTCGGGAGAGGCGACAAAGTTTGGCTTTGATGATCATCCTAACTTCGTAGATGCCGCGGCAGAGATATCGCAATTGCCAAACCTGGACTTAAAAGGTTTGATGACCATGGCTCCTTTCACTGATAATGAATCAGTAATTCGTGCTTGCTTCTCAAAATGTCGTCGTTGGTCGGAAGATATAGCTGGTATTATTGAGGATGAGGTGGTATTGTCGATGGGCATGAGTTCTGATTTTCAATGTGCAATTGCAGAAGGCGGTAATCTGCTTCGGATTGGCAGCGCCATATTTGGCAAGTGATGCAAAGTCAGAAGAATATGGTTAGGGTGATCCTAAGTGGAGACTTATGCTGAAGTTCTATCTTCTTTTTCTACTTTGTAGCGGGGGGGTTGTGGTTTCGGCGCAGCAATTACCGCCCGTGGATCCAATAATGCCCGAGGAATATGATCCTAGCGAATTCCCACTTTGGACTCAAGATTTAAGGCGCTTCGAAGTAGTTGCCGTGGGCACTTTCCCAATCACATATCTCTTTGCTTCACTAGTCTATGATTTCTCGATTTATGCTGCCAATAATTTCGATGTCCAGTATTCAATCGGCTCTCAACGAAGCTCGCGGGATATCGGCATCATTGTTGGAAGTGCCGGGGCCGTCTCGTTTATTCTGGCAACCATAGATTTGATTATCAATTTGGACAAAAGAAAGCGTCAGAAAGCTGCCGAGGATGACTAGCAAGGAATTCCTAGTTTGTCTTCCTGAAAATGAATCTATCCGTGTTGATCGCTTCGTCGCCTCCTTGAGCATATTGAGCAGAAGCCAAATTTCAAAGCAGTCAGTTAGAGTCAAAGATAGTCAGGGAGTCAATCTTAAGTATTCGAAGCACCTGAAAAATGGTGATGTTGTAGTGATTGAGTGGCCGGCTCCCACCGTATCGAAAATTGATCCCGAACCGCTTCATTTGAATATCATTTTTGAGGATGAGAATTGCGTTGTGTTAAACAAAAAGCGGGGTGTAGTTGTGCATCCGGCGCTTGGGAACATGCATGGAACCCTTGTGCAGGGACTGCTTCACAAGTATTCGGAGATTAATCACCATTTTGGCGGTGATAGAATACGCCCTGGAATTGTTCACCGACTCGATAAGGGTACTTCTGGTGTAATGATAGTTGCAAAGAACATGTTTGCTCTGGAGTATCTTTCCTCGCAGTTTCGATCCAGAGAGGTGCGGAAAACCTATTTCGCTATTTGTAGTGGTCGGCCGCCAGAAATCAGAGGAGAAATAGATAGCTCTATTGGACGAGATCCTCGGAATCGGAAGAAATTTGCAGTTGACGTAAAAAATTCCAAGCCTGCCATCACTAGATATCATCTTATAAGTGAATCGGAGGGTTATAGCTTGCTCCAAATTGAGACATTTACCGGCCGCACACATCAGATCCGCGTTCATCTTTGTTCAATAGCCTGCCCGATATTGGGTGATTCGGTTTATTCACGAAAAAAATCAGCTATCTGCAAGCTCGGCTTGATGCTCCATTCCTGGGAATTGAGTATAAATTTGCCGAAACTTGGAACTAGGAAATTCAGAGCTCCTCTTCCTGATGATTTCTTGGAAATGCTTGATAAGCTAAGCATTAGATTTAATAAAAGCAATCCTGGTATAATTCCATGAATTTAGTATTGTGGATGAAAATCCGAATTCCAGCGTAGTTCGGCATCTGCGGTGGAGGGTGGTCCGTAACTCGGCAGTATTAGAACTTCTTTGGATATTTCCGTGATTTTTTTCTGTATGCTCTTTGCCAGCAATGCTCGTTTTTCTGATGGAATAACAGCTTCTATGCGTCCGGCCGAGAGCAATGTACCGGTGAATAGAAGGCTTTCGATTCGAAAAATCCTGATGCCCTCCAGCAGCTCTTCTAAATCGAGAGTCTCAATGATGTATCCAGATGCTTCAATTCTCTCTCCCTTATCTGCTAGTTCTGATTCAAAACCGCCAATTTCTTTATTACCGGAGATTATTCTTACATCGTAAATTTTCTTGAGAACTCTCAATCCCCTGATGTGGTGTTCATGACTATGAGTAAAAAGAACGGTGGAAATGTTGAAGCTGTTCGATTCTACCAAATCCACAAGCGTCACATCAAACTCACTGGGATCCACCAGAATCGCTTCACCACCGCTATCTGGTCCAAGTATGTAGGAGTTGCCTATGCCTGAGAAATAGCTTAGCAGTTTCATTGTCCGGGGAATTCCATTAGGGAGGATATGCCTGGATTGGAATCAAAGAAATTCGTCTTTTGGAGTTCAGCTTTCGTGAAGTCAACCAGTTTAAGATTGCAGTCCTGGAATTGGGCATTGTTTAGCGATGCGGCTATGAAGCGGCTGGAGAAAAGATCGGATCCATTAAAAATCGCGAAATCGCCCTTGATGCCATTAAAATTCACATTTATCAGGTTTGAATCTTCAAAGTCAGCGTTAGTGAAATCGCTTCCTGCCGCTACAACGCTCAACATTGCGCTGGAGTTGAAATTGCAATCCGCCGCGCTGATATCATCTAAAAGGCACATAAAGAATCGGGAATTCTGGAAAGACACATTTTTGAAAACTGCGCCGGTAAAACGACAAAATCTGAAATCGATCCCTTCAAGATTCGTGTTTGAAAGGATGATCCCTGATAAATCACGACTATCTAGTTCTTTCTTGTCCTCGGTAATCCAGCCTATTAGTTCTTTATGATAATCAACGGGATTGGATTGGTGTTCCTTGCAGTATTTCGAGCTAGCCCATACTCTTTCAAGACAGCCATTTTTGGAACAAATACCGAAACTTAGCACCACTTCTAGGGTATTCCCGCGCTTGCTTAATTGCAATGCTTTCTCATATCAGATTATTATTCGTGAATGCCAAGTTGTGTCGGCTGTGGCGCCAGTTATGAAGGACCTGTTTACAGGAGTACTCTATGTAACTCCTGCGGGAAGGAGCTTAAAACCTGCCGCAATTGCATGCATTTTGTTCCTGATAATGGCTGCCGCGAACCAATGAGCGAAATGGTTTTGGACAGGGATAGGGCAAATTTCTGCGATTGGTTCAAAGCGGCTTCCTCCGCTGGTTCGAACAAGAAAGACGAAAGGAAGAACGAGATACTGCGCCAATCTCTTAGCAAGTTGCTCGGAGATCAATCTGACGATGCTTGAATCGTCTGTTGTATTTATTGATTCGGGAATCGGAGGGCTGCACTATCTTGATTGGCTTAAGAAACGTAGGCCTAAGCTGCCTCTTTACTATCTAGCAGACACGGCTCATTTCCCTTACGGTAATTTGAGTGCGCAAGTTGTTCGAGAAGCCATTGTAGAAAAAGTGCGGCTTCTGCAAGATTTGGGAACCCCTAGATTGATTGTTATAGCTTGTAACACCGCTTCCGTGCTAGCTTTGGCTGACATAAGAAAAGTTGCAAATTGTCCCGTTGTCGGCACTGTGCCAGCACTCAAACTGGCACTAAGTTGGAAGGGTCCGATTGGCGTGCTTGCAACCGCTGGAACTATACAATCGTCTTATCTTGATAATTTGACGGCCACTTTCGCGCCGGAACGTGAGATTGTAAAGGTTGCAGCAGGGGACATTGTTAACTATGTAGAGGAGAAATGGTTCGCCGAAGAGGAGAAAGGCGCGATTGCCGTACTTAAACCTGCAATTGAAAAACTCAAGGAAGCTCGTGTTGGATCGGTGGTTATCGGCTGCACTCACTTCTTCTATGTTATGCAGTTGATAAAGACGCTGATCGGTACGGAGATTCCAGTAGTTGATTCGCTTGAGGGAGTGGGAAGGCAAATACTTTCGCTTCTGGATCTGGAGAATCGAGGAAGCAAGTTAGAGAAGAAGAACAGTTCTGGCAGTGGAAGAAGGGCTAATGCGCAAGGCAATCTGCTCTCAAAGGCCTCTTGGAGCCACTTAAGCGGTGGATTCATGGTTAGCCAGAAGGGTATTCGTGATGAGCGCTACCGACGCTTTGCTCAAGTTCGAGGTTTGACTTGGATTGGAGAGATTCCCCTAAAACAAGACATTTAGGATGCATCTAGGTAGGGGGAGGGAAATGAGAACAATATCGTCTGTTCCGGTTTACCGTGCTTGTATTGACAATTAGGATAGTCCCATGGGAAGAATCACATCTTTAGCCTGTATTTCGGCATTGGTTTTATCGTCATGTTTGGAACTTGAGACGATTATTCGACTGAAGAAAAACGATACTGTTACTACAAGGCTTGTATACACAATTGCACCTGAGCTGGCGGATTTTGGCAGGGGCTTCGGATCGGACGAACCTTGGCCACTTCCTCTCACTAAGAAGGACTTTGATCAGCAAGCCCTCCGAGTGGAAGGTGTTGAAATTGTAAGATACAGGGCGCATAAACTGGCCGATGAGAGCGAGAGAATAGATGTTAAACTTGCAGCAAAATCACTTGATAATATTGCCAACTACCTTGCTTTAGATTTTGACATTGAAAGAGAAGGGGAAGGGGGTAGTTTTGTTTTTACGCTTCCACTTGTCAATGGCTACGAAAAAACTGATGAAGAGAGACGAGAGATTATTGATGCAATTACCGAAGATTTTGTATTTAGGTTCAGTTTCGAACCCCCATCGAAGCCCGTATCGGTTTTTCCAGGAGAGATTGAGGGGAAAACAGCTACTCTTGAGGTATCACTTCAAGAATTGCTCTACAACAAGGCCCCCGAAGTCTGGAAAGTGAATTGGTAGGTGATTTGCTTTGAAGCATCCTAAGCTGATTGAGTGGGAAAATCGGATGAAAACAATGTTCGATAGGATCGACGACTGGCTCGAGGATAAATACGGAACTACATTCCAACTTCATCCGAACAGACCCCGGCGCGGTAGAACTTCTAACAAGGAAACAGACGGACTCTTCAATATAGGTGCCGATTTCAGCTTGGGATATGGAAGCGAACTTGGTAGAGGTTATGTTGTGCAGATAGAGATGTCCACTTTGGAACATATACCTAAGCAAACAAGGCGGCAGATTGAAAGCGATGTAGAGGAACTGGTGAAAGAACGACTCCCGCAATTCTTCCCCGGCCGAAGTTTGGCGTTGGAGCGAGATGGCAGCTTGCTGAAGATAATCGGCGATTTCGGCTTGGGTTCGGTGATAATCAAGTAGACGTCCGCGAGTTTTAAAGACTCGGCTTCCTAGCTAACTCCAATGGCGAGACTTTTTAGTCGCCGGATGTGGAAGATTGAAGTTGAAAGCTATAAGGAAAGTCGGAGGAGTGATTCTCGGGACTGTTCTAATCTCAAAATATTATTAAGATAGACCCATGGATGTTCAGCTTAAGGAAATTATCGACAAAATTAAAAATGATGGAATAAGAAAAGCCGAAGAAGAGGCAGCCCGGATTATAGGCGAGGCGCAGGATGAAGCTTCAGAGATTATTCGAAAGGCCGAGGAGAATGCAAAACTGATTCGAAATAATACAGAGGCAGAAATACATAAGATGGAGAATAGCGGCAAGGGCGCATTGAGGCAGGCGGGGAGAGATTTGATACTTACGGTTAAAGGAGAGATCAGATCGATTTTCGACCGCTTACTGGAAAAAGAGGTTCGCGGTGTCCTGAACGTGGAGTTGCTTTCAAATGTTGTTCTAGCCGCGGTTAAAAATATCCCGGAGCAGGAGAAAGACGAGATTGATGTTCTGATTCCCGCGGAGTTGTCGAGCAAGGTCGAACCTGCCTTAATTGCCAAGTTGAAAGCGGAAATTGCATCCGGAATTGAAATTAAACCCTTTAAGGAGCTTGATGCCGGCTTTAGGATAGCTATGAAGGATGGCTCGGCGTTTTACAACTTTTCGGATAAGGAAATCGCTGCTATGCTGGGCCGTTACTTGAATCCACGATTTCTGGATTTTCTTTCTGCTTAGGGAGCTTGTTTTGGCATACTATTACTATTTAGCGGCAGCTCTTCCAATGCTGATTGGACCCGAGCAGAAGGCGCCGCTAACAAGTGAATCGATGCTTGTTTTTACTCGCTCTTTTCTATCAGCCAAGGATTACATGGGATTACTTAAATCCACTCTGGAAGGAAATGAAGCGCCTGGGATATGCGGAGCATACAGCAGGTGGGAGAGGAGCCTTAGAAATGATTTGGTGACGCTTCGAGCTAGGAAGCAGAACGTCGATGCAGGCAAGTACTATAGAGAGAGCGAACCGGTGTACGGGACAGAGCAGATTGCTATTGAGTCCATTATGATAGATTCTCCTTTAGAAGCTGAGCTCTATCTAAATAGGCATCGCTGGCTGAAGATTGACGAATTGGCCGCAGGACACATGTTTGATATTGAATTTATTCGAAGCTACAGAATGAAGATACTTATACTCGAGCGTCATTCCAGATTCACTGAGGAACTTGGTTTCAAGGCATATCGCCATTTTTATAATCAGGTAATCTCGGCATCTGGAATTGAGTTGCAAGGATTTAAGCCATGAGCGCAGGTGGAAGAGTAATAGGGGTGAATGGGAACATGGTTTCGGTACGAACTGAGAGCAGCATCATTATGAATGAAGTTGGCTATGTAATTAGTGGGGATAAACGTTTGAAATCGGAGGTTATTCGTATCAAAGGCGATGTGGCACAGCTCCAGGTTTTTGAATTGACTCGGGGAATCGAGGTTGGAAATGAAGTTGAATTCTCTGGGGAAATGCTTGCCGTGGAGCTTGGCCCCGGACTGCTTGGTAGGGTTTTCGATGGACTTCAGAATCCTTTGCCTGCACTTGCTCAAAAAGCCGGCTTCTTCCTTGAACGAGGTGTCTATATTGATGCCTTGAATCGTGAAAAGAAATGGCATTTCAAGCCGCTAGTCAGTGTTGGTGCCAGGGTGAGAGCTGGAGACTTTTTGGGTTTCGTACCCGAGGGCCCTTTCGAACACAAGATTATGGTTCCTTTTAACATACAAGATGAACTGACCGTGTCTGAGGTGAGTCCAGAAGGTTCATATTCCATCTCTGAAATCGTTGTTAGAACCACGAACTCCCGAGGATTGGCAATTCCATTGAATATGATGTTTGAATGGCCCGTAAAAAGAGCTATTAATCTATATGAGGAAAGATTGAAACCCACTGAGCCTCTTGTGTCCAAGGTTCGCCTTATGGACACATTTTTCCCTATTGCCAAGGGGGGAACCTATTGCATTCCCGGACCTTTTGGCGCGGGTAAAACAGTTTTACAGCAGATAACCAGCCGGCATGCGGAAGTGGATATGGTGATAATCGCCGCATGTGGGGAGAGAGCTGGCGAGGTGGTTGAGACTATCAAAGAATTTCCAGAGCTGACTGACCCGAAAACCGACAGATCTTTGATGGAGAGAACAATCATTGTTTGCAACACCTCTTCGATGCCGGTTGCGGCGAGGGAAGCCTCGGTTTATACCGCTGTTACCTTGGGTGAATACTATCGGCAGATGGGCTTAGATGTTCTGCTGCTTGCCGACTCGACTAGCAGATGGGCCCAGGCAATGCGCGAAATGTCGGGTCGACTGGAAGAGATTCCAGGTGAAGAGGCATTCCCCGCCTACCTTGAATCGAATATTGCGGCTTTCTACGAGAGAGCCGGCATTGTGCGGCTAAGAAGCGGCAATGTGGGTTCGGTTACAATAGGTGGAACGGTCAGCCCCGCCGGCGGCAATTTCGAGGAACCTGTAACCCAGGCGACACTCAAAGTTGTCGGGGCTTTCCACGGGCTTTCAAGAGAACGCTCCGACGCTCGTAAATATCCCGCGATTCACCCTACCGAATCCTGGAGCAAGTATCGGGGTATTCTACCGGTGGAGCATGTCAAATATGCACATGATATTTTGGTGCACTCAGAAGAAATTGAATCCATGATGAAGGTTGTCGGCGAGGAGGGTACAAGTTTGCGGGATTACATAGTGTTTCAGAAGGGAGAATTCCTCGATGCTGTTTATTTTCAGCAGAACTCCTTTGATCCTGTCGATGCCGCCGTGGCTCCCGAACGTCAGATTTGGGTGTTTGGTTTGATTCTTGAGATTTTGGCCAGTAAACTGAATTTGGAAGACAAGGGGGATGCGCGAAAATGGTTCTATCAATTAAGGCAGAAATTCCTCGATTACAATGGCGCAAAATGGGACAGCAGTGAGTTTAGAAAACTGGAAACCGAAATTCGAGTAATGATTCAAGCTAAAAAACTTGGAATTGATCCAAAATCCCCTACAATCCTATGAGAAATAGATGATCAAGGTATATAGCAGAATTGAATCAATCGCCGGGAACGTTATTGCCGTAAGGGCTAATGGTGTTCGCTATGGCGATCTTGCACAGGTAAATACCTCCTTTGGCGTGTCTTTGGCCGAGGTGATAAAACTCGATGAGAACTTGGTTTCACTTCAGGTATTTGCAGGTAGCCGCGGGATTTCTACCGGAGATGAGGTTCGTTTTTTGGGAAAGTCGATGCAGGTGTCGTACACTCAGTCCTTACTCGGAAGAATTTTCAACGGCTCGGGAGAGCCCCGAGATAGGGGACCCAGCCTTTCTGAAAATCTGATTTCGATTGGCGGTCCTTCCTTCAATCCCATACGGCGAATCATCCCTCGAAATATGGTCCGGACTGGTATTCCAATGATTGATCTGTTTAACACGCTTGTCGAAAGTCAGAAGTTGCCGATTTTCTCCGTTTCGGGGGAACCGTATAACGAGGTTCTTGCGAGGATTGCCCTGCAAGCGGAGGTAGATTTGATAATTCTGGGCGGAATGGGTCTGAAGCACGATGACTATCTATATTTCCGAGACTCCCTGGATGAAGGCGGTGCTCTTCCCAGGTCTATTCTTTTCGTTCATACGGCATCAGACCCCGTTGTGGAATGCCTTATGGTGCCCGATATCTCCTTGGCCATCGCCGAGAATTTCGCCCTTGATGGCAAGAAGGTTCTGGTTCTTCTTACCGATATGACGAATTTTGCGGATGCAATGAAGGAAATTGCGATAACACAGGAACAGGTTCCTTCAAATCGAGGTTATCCGGGGGATTTATATTCTCAGCTTGCAAGCCGCTATGAAAAGGCGATTGATATTGAAGGATTGGGTTCTATCACTATCCTGGCCGCGACAACTATGCCGGGCGACGATGTTACTCATCCGGTGCCAGATAATACGGGTTACATAACCGAGGGACAGTTTTATTTGAGAAACGGTAGAATCGAGCCCTTTGGCTCGCTTAGTCGTCTGAAGCAGCAGGCGAATGACAGAACGCGAGGGGATCATAGAGCGCTCGCGGATGGAATGATAAAACTCTATGCCGCATACAAGGATTCGCTGGAGAAGCAATCGATGGGCTTCCAGATGACCAATTGGGATGAGAAATTGCTTAAATACGGAGAACTATTCGAAAATGAGATGATGGATCTTTCGGTGAATATCCCGCTTGAAGAGGCTCTGGACAATGGGTGGAGAATTCTGGCCGAGTGCTTCGAGAAGGAAGAAACAGGTCTGCGCTCGAAACTGATCGAAGAATTCTGGCCGAAAGCCATGAAATAGCCATGCTCAAAACCAGACTAACCAAGAACGAGTTGAAAAAGCAGAAAGATTCGCTGAAGATGTATACCAGATATCTCCCTACTCTAATCCTGAAAAAGCAGCAATTGCAGATTGAAATCCGGAAGGTTGAGGAGAGGCAGAACAAACTTCAAAAGGAAAAAGAATTACTCGAGGAAGATTTCAGACGCTGGATAGCGGTTTTTGGAGATGATGTTCTTCTAAACGAGGAAATGATTACTCTGAAGAAATTTGAACGCGGGATTGGCAATATTGCGGGCGTCAATATACCCCTTTTCAAGGGCGCAAAATTCGCAAAGCCTACCTACGATTTGTGGGAAATGCCGCTTTGGATTGATAAGGCGATGGAGGAATTGAAGAGAGTGATTCTGCTGGATTTGGAATTGCAGATACTAAAAGAGCAGTATCATCTTCTGTTCTCTGAACTTCGAACCATAACCCAGAGAGTAAACCTGTTTGAAAAGGTGAAAATCCCAGAAACGAAAATTCACATCAAGAGGATAAGCATATTTCTAGGTGATCAGCAAACAGCTTCAGTTGTGCGTGGAAAAATTGCAAAGCGGGGTTTGGTAAAGGTTCTCTAAATGATAGTTCCAATGATGAAGCTTTCACTGGTAGTTATGAACAAGGACAGCAGGATAGCCCTCAAGAAATTGAGAGATGAGGGTGTTCTTCATCTTGAATCCAAGACACACGGGAAAGGTGAGAAACTTGAATCTCTATTAAAAATGCGCGCTAGAACGACTCTGGCCTTGAGCAAATTCGATAGCGGTGTGAAATCCAGGCGAGAGGACGAATCACATGATAAACCCTATAGCAGGGAGTCAACACTGATTCTGGTTGAAAAGATAATTTCAACGGAAGAGCGTATAAAAGAGCACCATGAGAAAATCAAAGAGCTAACGGATCAGATAGACCTGCTTGAACCCTTTGGTGATTTCGAGCCCAGTGATCTGAATCTTCTTGGGGAAAACGGAATCAATCTGTGCTTGTTTAAAGATGATGCGGCTTTAGCTAGAGATCTAGAAAATGCCGGAGCGGTAATTTTTCAGCTAGGCAAGAGGGGTAAACAAATAATCTTCGCTGCCGGCTTTTCCAACGACACACCAGAATCGGCTATTAAAAAGGCAGTTATCCTTCCGAAACAGGGTTTTAACGAATTAGTCTCGTTAAGAAGCGAGATGATTGGAAATCTGGAGATGCTGAAGACCAAACTGCTCAATTTTTACAAGATTAAACCGCTTATCGAAGAAACACTCTCTGGAATATTGCAGGACATCGAGTTTGAATCTCTGGCAAGCGGAATTCCTGATGAGGGTGGATTGAGATGGCTTAGCGGATTCGTTCCAATGAACAAGCTACAGGGCATAAAAACTCTTGGTTCGGTAGAGGGCTGGGGAGTATTGATCCGTGAACTCGATCCGGATGAACAAGCCCCCATTCTGATAGAAAATAAGCCGAGAATAAGGATAATCCAGCCGGTTTTCGATTTTCTCCAGGCCCTTCCGGGGTACCGCGAATATGATATCAGCGCATATTTCCTAATCTATTTCTGCATTTTCTTTGCGTTGATTATCGGCGATGCGGGATATGGGGTGATTTTTCTACTTGCGGCTTTGATTCTGATTACAAGGAGTTTGAAAAGTAAGAAGAGGGTTAGGGATGCGGTTAAATTGCTTGCGGTGCTAAGTATAAGCACAGTGCTATGGGGCACCATTACGGGTAATTGGTTCGGATCCAAATCGCTTGCCGAACTGAGTTTTTTCCGCATGCTGACAATCCCCGGTATTGCCGCGTATCCAGTTATCTTTCCTGGGCTCGAAACCGATCCACAGCAGACAATTATACTGCTATGTTTCCTGCTGGGACTTTCTCAACTGACCCTGGCGAATACAATGAATTTCATCCGGGATTTTCCGAAGTCTAGATCACTTGCTCATCTTGGATGGATGGTTTTTATAGTTGGGCTTTTTTTCCTTGTGCTGCAACTCGTAATAGGAATTCCCATGCCCAAATTCTCGGTATATATGATGGTGGGAGGAATTCTTCTTGTTCTTTTTTTTGGAAAACAGAGCGATGGGACCGGTTTTTTGAGGGGCATATTGAAGGGATTTAGTGGCGCCTTCACCACGTTTCTAAACGCTACCAACGGATTCGCAAATATAGTCTCATATATAAGGTTGTTCGCGGTTGGGCTCGCATCATTTTATATTGCTTCGAGTTTCAATAATCTCGCCTCGCCCATGCTAAAGGGTTTCATGCTTCCGATAGGCATTATAATTATCGCTGTTGGGCACGGGCTGAATTTGCTTATGGCAGCTTTGTCCGTTGTGGTTCATGGAATTCGCCTCAACATGCTGGAATTCGCGGGACAATTGGGTATGGAATGGACGGGAATTAAATACAGTCCTTTTAGGGTTAGAATTTCAAACGAAAACAAAGGAGCTTCTTTATGAATATTGGATTGATCGGTCCGGCTGCTGCCTTGGGTTTGGCGGCGATCGGCTCCGCACTTGGAACGGGGGCTGCCGGTCAGGCATCTATGGGAGCCTGGAAAAAATGCTTCGCGGCGAATAAACCCGCTCCATTTATGCTTGTTATCTTCAGCGGCGCTCCTCTCACGCAGACTCTCTATGGTTTTCTGCTCATGATTTTCATTCAAAGTTCCCAGAAGGATCCGCTTACTCTGCTGAGCGCGGGGTTCTTTGGTGGCTTGGCTATTGGTTTCTCCGCTATGATGCAAGGTAGAGCCGCGGCCGGCGCCGCTGACGCTCTTGCTGACACGGGGAAGGGATTTGCAAACTACATAACCGTGATTGGAATCATTGAAACCGTAGCTCTCTTCGTGATGATTTTTCTGATTCTGGTGATTTAGGAAAACTGCTTGCAAGTCTTCATTGCTGATAAGTGGGCATTTACAAACCTCTTTTCTCTCACGAACCGTGGTGGAGATTCGGAAAATCGCAATGTGCCAGTTACAAAGTCTGTTTCTGGCATCAGGTTGGGTTTTCTATTTCTGATTCTGCTACTTGTTACAACTTCCAGCTTCGGCTCGGAATATCCGGCCTGGATACTCCTTGAGAAGGGTAAAAACTCCTTTGCACAAAAAAAACTATCGGATGCCTTAGGCTACTTCCTGGACGCCATTGAACTTCAACAGGAGTATCCCGAGGCGGAATTCTGGCTGGGCAGAGTTTATGAGGCCCAGGGTCAAATTGTTTTAGCGGAAGACCAATATCGCAGAGCAATCGAACTTGCAATATACCTGCGGGTTCCACAGGAACTAACTTTGATCCAATACAGACTGGCAAAACTCCTATTGAATCAGGGGCAGAAGCGAACGCTTGAAGCCGAATCCATCCTGTATGAGATTGCTAACAACGAGGGAGCCTCTTCCCGAGCAAGCATACTGCTAGAGCATCGATACATCTCTTTACTAACGGGAAAAGGAATTGATGAACTTGTATTTCTCTACAGAGATGATTTGGGGCGCTCATTGGAGGCGAGGAAACTTCTCGCCGAAATCGCATGGAAAAGGGGAAATTACCGCTCGGCCCTGTTGCATTCAATGCGCGCCGCGCTGTCGATACTGACAACAATGACGGAAAACTATCGAGAGAATCATTCTGATTGGCGTTTTGATATCGATCCAATAAAAGATGCACAAAGTCCCGATAGGGATGTGCGCTTCCCGGGGCGTTCCGATGGAACCGACAGGCTGATTATGCTCACATATGAAAACGAAGGGCCCCTGGTAGAATGGTTGAAATCGGCCGGCTTATGGCCTGTACTTTATTTACTCTCCCTTTCTCTTTACGCGGAAGGTTTCGAGGATGCCGCCGCATCAATTTGGGAATTGATGGTGGTGAGAGAGAGTCTTGATGAAACCTACCAGCCCAGGATTCAGGCCGGATACTGGGGTGAATTGGCAAAGGAGCAGCTCAAAGAACCCTCAATTGATTCCCTATCACCATGAGAGTGGGAATACAATGAACAAAATCGTGATAAAAGGGGCTCGCGAACATAACCTGCGGAATATAGATTTGGAGCTCCCACGGAATCGGCTTATCGTAATTACGGGACTTTCTGGTTCGGGCAAATCATCTCTGGCATTCGATACGATATTTGCAGAGGGTCAGAGGCGCTATGTGGAATCTCTCTCCGCTTATGCACGTCAGTTTCTTGGAAGAATGGACAAACCCGATGTCGATTATCTTGAAGGTTTATCACCCGCGATATCAATCGAACAGAAAAGCACTAGTCGAAACCCGCGTTCAACAGTAGGCACCGTAACCGAGATATACGACTATTTGCGACTTCTATTTGCCCGCATAGGAAAGCCGATTTGTCCAAATGACGGCACTCCGATAAGAGAGCAGTCAGTAGACCAGATACTGGATACGGTGTACTCGCTTCCCGAGGGCCAGAAGCTAATGATACTGACTCCACTAGTACGAGGCAGGAAAGGGGAACATCGTAAGTATCTTGATGATGCAAGGAAGGCAGGATTTGTTCGCGTAAGAATAGATGGGAAAATACTCTCGCTTGATGATGAAATCAACCTGGATAAGAATCGCAAACACGACATTTCACTCGTCGTCGATCGAATTATAGCGGGCCCTGAAAATCGAAAACGCCTAGCCGAATCGGTTGAAACCGCCCTGGAAATATCGGACGGCAAGGTGAATGTACTTCTAATCGAAGAAAACAAAGAGGAGGAACTTTTTTTTTCGGAGAAAAACTCCTGCTCCAAATGCGGATTTAGCCTTCCCGAAATGCAGCCTAGACTATTTAGCTTCAACAGTCCTTTTGGTGCATGCTCCGCGTGTGATGGACTTGGGATTGTTATGGAGTTTGACAGAAATCTGATAATGCCCGATTCCTCTCTTTCGTTCAATCAAAGAGGGCTACTGCCATATAATCCCGATGCGGCCTGGTATCGAAGCTGGTTTGAAGCTCTTGCCAAAGCCTACAAATTCAGTTTGGACACTCCGTTGAATGAACTAGGGAAAGATGTTTTGGACGCTCTATTTTACGGGACAAATGAGCCCATAAATATCAGATATGTCAATAGAACTGGCACGGGTAAATTCGAGTATTCATCTAATTTCAAGGGAATAATCGCCGATTTGAATCGCCGTTACAGAGAAACCACATCAACGGGAATGCATGCTTGGCTAGAGGAATTCATGATGCGCGGCCCTTGCCGGGAATGTGAGGGCAGAAGGCTCAGTCGGGAGAGCTTGAGTGTCTTTGTCGGTGAAAAGAACATATACCAGATAACTGCAATGCCGGTGCATAGGGCCGATGAATTCTTCTGCAAGCTGGGACTAAGCGAGATGGAAGGCCACATAGCGGAGCAGATACTGAAGGAGATTCGAGAGCGTCTGAGGTTTCTTAAGAATGTTGGCCTTGGATATCTGAGTTTAGAACGTGAGGCGGCAACTCTCTCGGGCGGTGAGGCACAGAGAATTCGCTTGGCAACGCAGATCGGTTCTTCATTGGTGGGAGTGCTCTATATTCTGGACGAACCCACAATTGGTTTGCACCAAAGAGATAACCAGAAATTAATTGATACACTCATTCATCTACGCGATCTTGGAAACACATTGATAGTTGTGGAACATGATGAACAAACAATCAGAACAGCGGACCATCTTGTAGATATGGGACCCGGAGCGGGCGTCCATGGCGGCAGAGTAGTGGTTCAGGGCTCCTTAGATAAGGTGATGTCCGATCCCAAGAGTCCGACGGGACGCTTTCTAAGCGGACAAGATTTTATCGGCTTACCAAAGCAAAGACGAGAAGGCAATGGCCAGTCGATAAACATATCTGGAGCAAGAGAGCATAACTTGAAGAACATTGATGTCAAGCTTCCTCTAGGGAAATTCATCACTATCACCGGGGTGTCGGGGTCTGGCAAATCAACCCTATTGACGGATGTACTCTTCCCCACTCTTTCAAATTCGGTGGGGCGAACTCATCTTGCGGTGGGCAGTTATAAAAGCATCACCGGAGTTGAATTCATTGACAAGGTGATTTGCATAGACCAAAGTCCTATCGGCCGAACCCCCAGATCGAACCCTGCAACCTATGTTGGACTCTTTACTCCGGTACGGGAGCTCTTTGCCACTCTTCCAGAATCAAAGGCCAGGGGCTACAAGTCCGGGCGATTCAGCTTCAACGTAAAAGGTGGTCGTTGTGAATCCTGTGAGGGCGCCGGAACAAAGAAAATCGAGATGCATTTCCTTCCAGACATATATGTGACCTGCGATATCTGCAAGGGCAGGCGCTTCAATCGGGAAACGCTTGAGATTCGATACAAGGGAAAAAATATCCATGATGTACTGGATATGAACGCGGAAGAAGCCCTGGGATTCTTTGCCGTAGTTCCCTCTATCGCAAATCGGCTTCGTACACTAAATGCGGTTGGATTAGGATATATCAAGCTTGGACAGTCTGCTCTTACCCTTTCGGGCGGCGAGGCGCAGCGTGTGAAGCTTTCATTAGAGCTTTCGAAGCGAAGTACTGGAAAAACCTTCTATATCATTGATGAACCAACAACTGGCCTTCACTTTGCCGATGTTAAAAAGCTACTCGAAGTTCTCCAGGCTCTAGTCGATAAGGGTAATACTATCTGTATGATAGAACATAACCTTGATGTTATTAAGCAGGCCGACCATGTGATTGATCTGGGACCCGAGGGGGGCGATGAGGGGGGTGAGCTTATCGCTTCTGGCACACCAGAATCCATTGCCCAGTCAAAACGTTCGCATACTGGCCTGTATCTTAGAAAAATTTTGAAAGAACAATGAAATTTTGGGGAAAGCGGCGGTGTTGGAGAAAATATTCCCATCGAGCGATTTGCCATGAATTGGTTTTATGCCTTCTCTTATTTGGAAGCCTTGCGCCTTTAAATGCCCAAGATAACCCTTCCGAAAAAGATACAAAGACTCTACAGGAACTGAATCGCAGCCTGGCTATCGATATTGAAAGCGCGAGACACGATGAATTACTGGCTTGGTGCCGTGTTCTCGATCTAGCCGAGGATGGCGATGATGAGGTTCTTCGAGCTAGACTTCGAAATTATTATGGTATTAGCGCGGAACCTGATGAGAAAGACGAAGCTATTAGAACAAAGATTGTGGTTGAATCCGCTCACAAGGGTGAATATCTCAAAATAGAAGTTGATAACTTTGATGTGGAAACTGTAGTTCGACTCTCCGGCGGGGTTGTTATTACGGCTGATACGGAAAGCAGACAGCACAGAATCGAGGCAGATCAAGTTATATTCAACCAGGCTCAGGGCACGGTTTCGGCACAGGGCAACATCGCTTATAATGTTGTAATAAATGGGAAAGAAGAGAAGTATTCCGGTGATAAAATCCTATTTAGAATCTCCGAATGGTCGGGCATCACCTTTCGAGGCACGGCGGAAAGAATCCAACAAATTGATGATGAAGCGGTTAATTTTCTCTTTAGGGGAGAATCGATCAGACAGCCTAAGGAAGGGATACTGATATTCAATGATGGAGGCATAACCAGCGATTCCAATCCGAACCCCCATTATATGCTCAAGGCAAAAAAAATGTGGGTTACCGGGCCCTCTGAATGGAGTTTTCTCAGCGCCACATTGTACGTGGGACATGTACCTGTTTTTTATTTCCCCTTTTATTGGAAATCGGAGAACAGTTTATTCTTTAACCCTACAATCGGGAATCGAAGCAGAGCTGGCTATTACATACAGACAAGCACCTATCTAATAGGAGAGAAGCAACCTAAAAGAGAATTCTCGATTATGGGTTTTGGGGTTTCTGATAACTCAGATTATGAATTGACAAGAGATGGTCTGTTTTTGATTCGTAAGGCGGGCGGCAGTAAGATTAGCAAAAAAAATACGCTGAAATATATGCTAGATGTCTACACATCTCTTGGTGCAATGACAGGTTTTTCCGGTGATTTTGCAACTAATAAGACTTCAATCAGTTTTTATAGCACTATCGCGGTTAGTCGGAGTATCAATTCGGATGGCAACATTCACTTTCGAGACAATGGAGAAGTTAAAACATATTGGAACAGCAGTCAAATTGGTGACACGATAATCCCATTTCGTTGGGGCAATTACCTTGATTTCAAGATAGACAACTGGTCTTTGTTTCTAAATTGGTACTCCGATCCTTTCTACTTGAAAGATTTTGATAACAGGAAAGAGAATTTTGACTGGATAAGTTATCTTCTCGGAGAAGAAGGCACGGACATCAAGGAAGCGGATTTAGTTACGGACTTGAAGTGGGAAATCAGGGGATCGGGGAAAATTGAACCGGCAAAAAGAAGCCTTTGGTTCGAGGGTTTTGTCTTGGATCACTTCGCAACATCTCTAAGTTGGAGAAACAAGGCAAACCAAGAGCTTATTGAATTCGATCATCCAGACAAGGATTATAATCCGCTTAGAAGCTTCTACTATCCACACATATTGATTTTGCCTGATTTGAGTTTTTCACTTAGCGGCAGTTCGCCCACTTGGTCGCTTGATTGGCCAAATCGACGAGAGGCCCCTGATCATAGGGCAGAAAAAGTGGCCGCAGAGAATGCAGAGGAAATGCTAGGAATGAAGTCTGTTCCCTTTCGCGGCTCCATTGATAGCATTTATTCAAGCGATTTACTAAGAGCATCAATCAATTACGACATTCGAACACAATTTTATGTCGAGCATGAGTCCGATAGTTCCGATTGGTCCTCTCCCTCGGATATAGATTTCGATTTCGAAGCAGCTAAAATAAACGCCTTCCCGCGAGGACAACTTAGCTACAATTTTGATTTAGGGAACGGTTTAAGCGGCTTTGATGGAACAACCAGCCTTTCAGGACTGTATCAGACTCATCTAGACATGCTTGGGAAGAAATCTCGAGCTAGCGATGAAATTCGTTTGGCCGATTTACGCTACTCGAAATTCTTGTGGGATAATGGCATTGGCTTATACTTCAAACCATTCCAAAGCTTTCCCACTCTCAAGACCTCTTCTCTAAACTATGATGTAGATGCAACTCTCTACGCCTATAAATTTGCCAGCGGCGCAACTTTGGCCAATCCAAGTTATTCTGGCCATTGGTTATCAGATAAAGAGGATTTCCGCGAGAATCAGGCATCAATGGCCATCATCTGGGAGTTAAAGCCTTTTAGTGCTTCATTTGTAAACAGAGCCGATATTCCTCCACTTGATCAACGCTATTCAATTGATTTTGCAGTGGGTTTCGACTACGAAGGATGGGAGCTTGATATTAGTCAGCAAACCCTGCAAGTATCGAATCAGTGGGACCCCCAGCCACTGATTATGAAGGCATCCTGGAAGGGCTGGAAGAACGAGGCTGAAATCTCCCAATCGGCAAGATACGATATCGACCATAATCGTATCTCTGAAACGGAATCTTTTTTCAGATTCTGGGGTTTTGAAACTATTTTTGTAGCAAATCATGGAATCAATTACACTTGGAATAAAAGAGATTTGATATGGGAGAAGAGGGGAGAGTCCTTTGCTCCCCGACATCTTAGATTCCTCTTTCATAGGGATTTCGAGCCGGCTCCAATTTGGAAGAACCGAATTCGACTTCAGACCATAATTGACACTTCTTGGAATATAAACCTTAGCCAGCCAACTGACAACGTTTTGGAATTCAAGTGGACTCAAGTATTCCACACCTATAAATTCATTGATATCAAATTTGCATTTACCGCATCCAATAAGAGCATGTACATTTACTTTCCATGGTGGCGTGAGCAATTCGGAATTTCGGGTAAGCTCAACTTTTTTGAGGATTTGTTTAAATCCTTCAATGTATTTAAAGCCAAGGACAGGTATGAATCTAATTTCAATATGGAACGTCTTGACTTAACTCTTGTTCACCACCTTGGGAGTTGGGATTTGACTATTCAGTATGGTGGTTGGCCCGCGTATGATCAGTTGAAGGGCAATTATAGATGGAAATCGGATTTCGAACTGTTTATCAAATGGCAACCTCTGCCTATGTTCAATCAAAGAACTAATTATAAAGATGACAAATTGAGTGTTGATTCCTTTGAATATTGATATTGACTTCAAGAGACCAACACCTTAAACTGTCCAGAGTTTTTTTGCCGATGGCATTCGCATAGAAGAGGAGCTATTGAGCGCCAATATCACCGTGGTAATCGATAATCCACATCTGCTTGGGACCGTTTGCGGACCAAACGACGGCAATATTGTTGAAATAAGTACATTGCTATCCACGCCCGTCCGAACCAGGGGCAACAGAATAGTTCTTGAATCCGGTGATGATGAGGCGCAATTCCTATTTAGAAGTCTTCTAGATCAAATTGCTGAAATAGCGAAAAGCGAGGAGGTTGTAACTAGCGCACGGGTGCGAGCGATTTTTTCCGCATTGGAATCGGGACAAGGCAATCAAATCCGGACATTTAAGGAGAACACTATTGCTATTCCAGGATCAAACAAGAGAATCTATCCCAGAAGCCAAGCTCAGACTTCTTATATTCGTCAGATGTCAGCCCATGATCTGATTTTCAGCGTTGGTCCGGCGGGAACAGGGAAAACCTACCTTGCGGTTGCACGGGCTCTGACAGAAATACTATCAAAGAAAAAACGCAAAATCATTTTGACTAGACCCGTGGTAGAAACCGGAGAAAGCCTCGGATTTCTCCCGGGCGATCTGACTCAGAAGCTCGCCCCCTATCTTAGACCTCTCTATGATGCCATTGAAGATCTTCTGGAGTCGGATCAGATAGAGCGAATCAAGAATTCCGGCCAACTTGAAGTTGCACCACTGGCATATATGCGGGGACGAAGTTTGAAAAATTGCTATATCGTACTTGATGAGGCCCAGAATACAACCCTTGAGCAAATGAAAATGTTTCTTACCAGACTCGGTGAGGGCTCGCGAGCCGTAGTTACCGGGGACTTGACTCAGATAGATTTGCCCTCCGGACGCAAATCGGGACTTCGCGAGGCGGTTCGAATTTTGGACGATGTAAACGAGGTTGCAATTACTGAGTTTACCTCCTCGGATGTTGTAAGACATCCTCTAGTGAAAAAGATAATAGATGCCTACGAAAACAATAATTAGCTTCTTGAGAAAGGGTCGAACCAAAAAAGAGCCACTAGTAAAACGTTACTGGTTTCAAATCTTGGCTGGATGGTTGGTGGTATCTTCTTTTCTGATCGGAATACAGCAAACTCCCTTCTTGCTAGCACGTCAAAAGGCACTTAATTACAAAGAGGGAGATTTAGTTAGAGATGATTTTTACCTAGATCGCGATCTTAGCTTCATCGACATGGAAGTAACAAAAAAAGCTGCTGATTTAAACCGAAATCTTGTAGCACCGATCTACTTTGTTGACCATGAGATAACTGATTTGGTCTTAGAAAGATATGATAGGTTTGTTTCTCTACTAGAGCTTTCGATTCTTGAAAATTCGAGTGTGGAGAATAGAAAGGCCTTGCAGGCTGAATTCCCGGCAGCCGCGAGTGTGCTTGAGGAGAGGGCCTCAAGAAGCGAAGTTGAACTGAATAGTCTTCTAGAAATTTCCGGAAATGCATTGCAATTGATTCAAAATGAGGGGATTTTTAAACTCGGCGAGAGCGCTTCGGCATCGGGAATGATAGTGGTATACAATGAAACTCTGCCCGAGAGGCAAGCAAAGCTCGCACGAAATTCGTTGACAGTCTCCGAAAATCTTTCAGATCGAATAAGAGCTATTGAAGAATTGAAAACACTTGCTCCCAATAATATCGAATTCATAGTGAGCATAGTGAATTACTTCGCCGAACCAAACGGATATCTTAACTTCGAGCTAACTGAGAGAAGTAAAAAAGATGCCGATGAGGCAACTGAACCGATTCAAATTTCGTACTCGAAGGGAACAAGGCTTCTAGTTGCTGGAACGGTTGTCTCAGGCCAGCAATACCGCGCCTTGGAGTCCCTGAGAAGCCAGAGGGCTTATTATTATTTCATAGACCCACTATATATTTATACTGCATTTGTCTTCGCACTGTTCTTGATTATCGCCCGAGCTTTCAATATTTCACTTGGCAATGCCAAGACTCGCTGGCTTTATATGAGCCTTTGTGGGATATATCTCCTTTTCGCCTATGTTCTAACCACTTGGGTTGAGTTTCAAAGTGAAATTTCGATTATTATGCCAACCGCTCTATTTACACTTATTCTAGCTCAGTTACTTAAGGATAGACGCGTTGCAATTCTTACTTCGATTCTTATGGGGCTTCTGTTTCTTTTTCTGATTCCTAATGGCAGCTATGATTTTTTGATGATTATGTTCGCTGGCATCGCTGGTGCTCTAGCTGTTGGAAAAAGAGCCACCAGAATGGGCCTGTTGAAGGCAGGTCCCAAATTAGCTATAATCATGGTTGCCATAGCATTCTTGGCCGGCCTTCTATTCGAAAAGCCCATGGAGATTATACTCACCACAGTGGCTTACTCTGCATCTGTAGGTTTGCTTACCGGAATCCTTAGCTTAGCCTTGCTGCCGTTGTTGGAGCATTTTTTCAATACAGCCACAACATTTCGTCTCATAGAACTGTCCGATCAGAGTATTCCTATCCTGAAGAGGATGAGAATAAGAGCGCCGGGAACCTACATCCATTCACAAAATGTCGCCCATCTGGCCGAGGCTGCCTGCGAAGCGATTGGTGCCAATGGACTTCTTGCAAGAGTTGGTGCTTATTATCATGACATCGGAAAAATTGATCAGGCGGAGTTTTTTGTAGAGAATCAGACGGGTGAGAATCGCCATGATGATTTAAAGGCCACTCTATCTGTGGCGGTGATAAAAGCTCACGTGAAAGTAGGAATAGAAAAGGGAAGAGATATGCATCTACCTGATGAGGTTCTGGCAATTATCGAGCAGCATCATGGAACTAGCGTAATTCAGTATTTTTATGACAGAGCCTTGAATGCGGGGAGAGATGCCGAGATTAGTCCGAATGATTTCTCTTATGGGGGACCTAAGCCGGCAAGTCGTGAGGCTGCTGTTGTAATGCTCGCGGACAATGCCGAAGCCGCAATACGCGCATCGAAGCGACTGAATGTGGCAAAGCTTGAAAAATATGTATGGGACATTATCATGGAACGCTTTCGTATCGGCGAGCTTAGCGAGTGTGAACTGACATTGCGAGAGCTCAAGATAATAAAAGACACCTTTGTAAGTGTATTGAGAGGCCATTTCCATAGGAGAATCGAATACCCGAAGGCTAGCGGGATTTAGCATTGAATCAAATTGTCATTATTTCAGAAACGAACACCTGGCCTTTGAATCACGCTCGCCTGGAGTACTTCATCAGGGAAATTCTGCTTCGAATCGGTGCCATTAACTGGGAAATTGGGCTTGTTATTACCGACAATTCCGGAATTAGAAAGTATAACAGACAGTGGCGAAAACTTGATGCAGCAACCGATGTACTGAGTTTCGTTCAGAACGAAGGCGATGAGGTTCCTGTTATTCCGGGCATGCCAAAGGAAGTTGGGGACATAATGATCTCTCTTGAGAAGATTGAAAGCAATGCCAGAGAATTCGGCAGCAGCTTCGAAGACGAACTGCGCCGAGTGATTATTCATGGGATATTGCATCTAGATGGGCAGAATCACCCGGAAAATGATTATAGTTCTGGAATGCTGAAAATGCAGGAGGATCTCCTTGTTGAAACCAATGGTATTATGATAGGCAGCCGATGATGCCCAGCTTTAGAAAACTCTTCCAATCTAGAAATGGCAAAAAGCGCGACGCTCCGATCGAAACAAATGAACTTAAGAGTCTGGATGAAGACGGAAAAGGCATGGTTCGGGGGATTGTTGAATTATCCGACACGTCGGTTAAAGAAGTAATGATTCCACGGATTGATACAGTCTTCATAGCGGAAGATGCCAGCATAGAGGAGTCTTTGTCGCGATTTATTGAATCGGGTCACTCGAGATTTCCAGTATATCATGGCACTATAGACAGCGTTATAGGGATAATCTATGTAAAAGATTTACTTCCTTTCTTTGTAAAAGGAGAAGAAATCGTAATTCCCAGCATTCTTCGTCCCGCTTACTTTGTTCCTGAGAGCATGAAGCTTGATTCGCTTCTGAAGGAAATGAAACAGAGAAGAGTTCATATCGCTGTTGCGGTAGATGAATATGGAGGCGTTTCGGGGATAGTATCCATGGAAGATATACTCGAGGAAATAGTAGGAGATATTCAGGACGAATTCGACAATGAGAGTAAAACAATCGTTCGGGTTGGCGAAAATGAATGGATTTGCGACGCGAGAATGAATCTAGAGGACGTAAATGACGAAATAGACAGCAGGATACCTACTGATGATTTTGACACGCTCGGGGGCTTTGTTTTTGATTTGTTTGGAAAAATACCGAAAAAACAGGAAAAAACCACTTGGGAAGATTATTCGTTTGTAATTCAGTCCGTTGAGGGTCACAAAATAAGATTAGTAAGAATTCTTAGAGAGCCAGAATCCGAATGAGAAAGAAACTGGGATTCAAAGCCGTGTTCTTAGCTTTGTTTCTTGTTCCCGGCATTGCATTTTCAGAGACTTCAGAAGACGCTAGAAGCATGTATTTCGAGGGGATTGAAGCGCTCTCGCTGGATAATCCCTACAGCGCCATTGATTTTTTTCGCAACGCTCTAAGAGAGAACCCGGCTTACGTGGAAGCCAGACTTGGAATGGCCGAGGCCTTGTTTCAACTCTCAGAATATGAGGAGGCCGCGCGGGAGATTGAACAGGTCCGCCCCTTTGCGGGCAACAGACGTGACTTCCGACTTCTCGACGCGAGAATCCAAACCGCATTGGGTCATTTCGATGAAGCAACAGATATTTATAATGAGTTGATTTCGATTCTGCCATATGATGCACAGGCCAACAGCGGACTTGCGGAATTATATGCGATTGATGGCCAGCATGAACTTGCAGAGAGCGCGTTTGATAGAAGCCTGAAGTATTCGCCTGGAGATCGGCGTGCGATGCTGCAGCTGGTTCTGCTTCACGACAAAGCACGGGATAAGGTGAGTTCAGATGAAATCGTCAACCAGGCATTAGAGCTCTTCCCGGATAACCTTAGAGTCAGAATCGTTGCGATTGAACATTTTGCCTTATATGAGGAATGGGAATCAGTTGCCGAAAACTTAGATAGAGCGAAAGCCATTATCGGAAATTCGAATAGCGAGCACTACTTGCCTTTGGGTCTTATAGAGGCTGAAATTTCCCTACGCAATGGCGATCCCGCGACAGCCCTGAGAATTCTTGAAAAGATGTCAAATACCGATACTCCGGAAGTTCTTTATCTGCTTGCCCGCGCCTATCGTGATTCGTCGATGGAAAATAAAGCCCAAAGCACACTAAGCCGCCTACTTGCAAAACGAATTGACGATGAAATTGCGAGAATGCTCAAGGAAGACTATCTGATGCTTAGTGCGAGCGGATTCAAGGAACAGCGCATTGAATCGGCATCTTGGCATATAAAACGGGGGAAGGCTTATGAAAAGGAATTCTTATACAGGCGTGCGTATCACGAATATCGACGAGCTCGTCTGATAGATAAGTATAGTCCCGATGCATGGATAGCCTACTTGGAAGTACTTAGAAAGATGGGTTATATGGAGCACTATGCCGATAGCCTAAGCGCGGCGCTGGCGGATATTCCTCAGTCCAGGCCCGAGTATTCAGTGCTGAAGGACAGATTGGAATCATACAAACACTCGGAGAAGAAGAATAGCTTGGCTATCAAATGGGAAATCGACGACCCGTGGATATTGAACCCGGCCGAATGGGCTGTAGCGGTTTATGTGATGCCCAGCGGCAATTCCCTTCCCATCCACAGCGGCGCTCAAACTACTCTTGGTTTGTATTTTGCCGACCTTCTAGACTTCTATCCTGATGTCAGGGTGCCAACTGATTCTAGCGGCAAAAATCCAACTTTGAAAATTACGGGGGATTTTGGGCAAGCATTCAAAGAATCACGTGATTTGAATCTCGATTATTTTGTAATACTACGATTTTCTGAGACTGAACGAACCTTTAACGCCAGCGCGGATCTGTATATAGCTCGAACTGGCGAGCTCTATGGCCAATTCAATGAACTCCGAAGCGGACAAAACAGGGTAACGAATGCTCTTCACAAGCTTTCTGACGCACTTAATTCCACCATTCCGAGACTGATGAAGATTGAGCAGATTGACGGAGAATATGTACTACTGAACAAGGGGGATTGGCATGGTGTTACGGTGGGGCAGTCGTGGATAGTTCTGCGCGGTGGTTCGGGTCGGCCAAGCACAGAGGAGGGAGGCATCTCCTATAAAAGAGATGACTTTTTGGGTGCTGTAGAAATCAGCGAGGTTTCAGAACCGCTTAGCGAGGGTATCTTTGAACGCGAGGGAGACTTCGATTTTATTAGCCTTGGGGATGATGTTTTTCAACTGCCCGAGCCCGATACTGAAGCCGAGGGTTTTTTCGCCCCAGATCCAGCCTTTCGAGCACAGCTACTCGCCATACCCTAATCTCCCGAACTCTCTAGGAGAACTCCATATCTAAATGAACGTCCATCGCCATAGACGTCTTGGCCCCCTAAGTTTCGCGGGTTATGATTGAAAAACGAATGCAAAGAAGCAGCGCTGGCAGCATCAGCGATTGGAGAGACATGGAAAACTTGGAAGCACAAGCTGCTGATGGCTAAAATCAGTTATGCCGGTTTTTTCTGACTTCCTCGAAGTAAGCACGATGAGATATGGCATCTGATGATTTTCTTCAGTCTAAAAGGTGATTTCTTTAATTGGAAAATCGCGGTAGATACGAATCTTCGAGGATTAGTACTAGCTATTTTTCGATCCACCTTTTTCATAGTATTCGAACGAAAAAACCTCCTGTTAAATACAGCTTGATATCGAGTATCAGAAATTGAAGCTCCATCTAATTGATTCTTCAAGTTAAAAGGCGATTTCCAACCAGCGGCATACTTGAGATGTTAGAAGCGTGTTATTTAGGGTGTAGAAATGTATATGCCTAATTCCGTGCAACAATAATTTTGTTATCTGATGGCTAAGAACATTCATAGCTAGCAGTTTATGATCTAGTTCATTCACATTGCTGAACATCTTCAGCAGAAAGGGTGGCACATTGGTTCCACATTTTTCAGCGAATTTTGTTAGTTTGCTGAAATTGACTATGGGCAGTAAGCCCGGCACTACTTGGGTATTTATACCTCGTTTGAATGCCATATCTCTGAATCTCAAGAATACATCGGGGTCGAAAAAAAACTGACTTATAACCTTCTTGGCTCCAGCGTCAACCTTGCTTTTGAGGTTGTCCATATCGGCATCCAAGTTCGCAGCCTGCGGATGCTTTTCCGGGTAGCCGGCAACCGAGATATCAAAAGGCGCCACGCGAAGAAGTATGCTAACTAACTCCTTGGCATACCTTTCTTTGCCTGCATAAACCGATGGTTCATCTCCCCTAAGTGCTACAATATGCCTAATTCCACTATTCCAGTAGTTTTGAGCTATTCGGGTTAGAATTTCGGGGCTATGATCGCTCAATACCATATGGGCTGCTACCTCTACACCCGTGGCCTCCCTTATCCGATTAGCGATTGTTTTTACGCTCCCATCCATCTGATTTACAGGATTAGCGGTAACCGAGTAGAATGCGGGCCGCAATTGCCTGAAAACCGCAATTGAATGCCAAAATTTTTTGCTGGCAATCGGTGTATTTGTTGGAAAGACTTCCAGACTATAGTTGGGTTGCTGCATTACTCAAATGCTCATCATTTTCACAACTTGAGAGGCTCTAGTGTCCTTAGCTCTTTGGCTGCTTCAACCATATTTTGCAGTGAAGTAGATGTCTCATCCCAATCTCTAGTTTTTAAACCGCAATCGGGATTAACCCATAGCCTCTCTTTGGGAATAAAATCAAGTGCTTTCCTAAGCAATCTGATAATTTGCTTCACGCTGGGCACGTTTGGGGAATGAATATCATAAACTCCAGGCCCGATGTCGTTGGGATAGCTGCTATCTGAGAGGCCATTTAGAATCTCGAAATTGGATCTTGAAGCCTCAATAGAAATAACATCTGCATCCATAGAAGCAATCGCAGAGAGTATTTCGTTGAATTCACAGTAGCACATATGCGTATGAATTTGAGTTTCATCCTTCACTAGAGCCGAGCAAACTCTAAATGCCTTGGTAGCCCAGTCCAGATAAGACTGCTGCATTCTCTTTTTCAAAGGCAAAGCTTCTCTTAATGCCGGCTCGTCAATTTGGATTGCCTCTATGCCCGCCTTTTCCAAATCTAGAACCTCTTCTTGCAGCGCCAAAGCCAATTGAAACGCAATAGTGGATTGGGAAATGTCATTTCTAGCAAAAGACCACTTAAGCATAGTAACCGGCCCCGTTAGCATGCCTTTAACAGCTTTGTCAGTTTGACTTGCAGAGTATTTCATCCAGTCCAGCGTTATTGGCCTTTTTCTACTGATGTCTCCGTATATTATCGGTGGTTTAACACAGCGAGAACCATAACTGACAACCCAGCCATTATCTGTAAAAGCAAACCCTTGCAGCTTATCAGCAAAATACTCAACCATATCATTCCGCTCTGGCTCCCCATGCACCAGCAGGTCTAATCCTATTTCCTCCTGCTTAGCCAAAGTGGATGAAATCTCCTTCTTCATAATTGCCTCATAATCCTTCTGGCTAATCTTATTTCGTTTGAGTTGCATTCTGACATTTCTTATCTCCTTAGTTTGAGGGAAGGAGCCTATAGTTGTAGTGGGATAGAGTGGAAGTTGGAGAATTTTCTGTTGAATCGCTTTGCGTTTTTCGAATACACTTTTTCTGTTGAAGCTCGAAGATTCTACTAACTTCACTTTTTCCATTATTCTTCTGTTCTTTCGCCAGTCAGAATTTATTTGGCGTTCCATGAGTTCTCTGTTTGTCTCTAGTTCCTGTTTCACTAAGTTCGGATCGGCAAGAGCATTTCTAAGGAGTGCCAATTCGAGTAGTTTCTGATCGGCAAAGGCCAGCCAATCCTTGAGTTCCGGGTCAATCGATTTTTCTGATTCTATGTTTATGGGGCAATGTATCAAAGAGCAACTGGGGGCGAGCCATAGCTTATCATTTCTTGATTGATATACAGGCTTAAGTACTGCTAGGGCCTTATTTAGATCGCAGCACCAAATTCCTCTGCCGTCCACAATGCCCGCTGAAAGCACTTGATCCTTTGCCAGGATGTCATCTGCCTTAGTAAGCAAACCAGAATCGTGGGATAAATCAACATGCAATCCCAGAGGCAAATCTCTTATCAGTTGCAAATTGTCGGAGAGGTCTCCAAAATAAGTAGCAAGTAGAATGGAATTCTGACTAGATAGCTGTGAGTAGCAACTTACAAAGGCTCTCTGCCAGTCTGGCTCCAAATCTAAGGATAGGATGGGCTCATCCATCTGGATGCAAGAAACCCCCAATTCGGATATGGCCTCAAGTAGCTCTTGATAGCATTTCTGTAAACTGGGAAGCAAAGAGAGCTTATTGAAATCAGTATTTCGATGCTTAGCTAACCAGAGGAAGCTTATGGGGCCAATTATAACCGGCTTCACTTCAAACGCTTTGGCATTGGCTTCTTTTATCTCATCCAGAAAGTATTGAGGGCTAAGCTCAAATTCATCAACAGAATCTAATTCCGGTACTATGTAGTGATAATTAGTGTCGAACCACTTTGTCATTTCACAGGCGGCTGTGGATCTACCATCATTGGCCTTACCCTTAGCCATTAGAAAGTAAGTGTCTAAGGATTGTTTATCCGGGTTCAATTCTCGGATTCTTTTGGGGATTGCGCCGAATATCAGAGCCGCGAAAAGAATGTGATCATATAAATGGAAATCTCCCACTGGTATGAGATTCAATCCTGCAAGCTGCTGTTTCCTCCAGTTGTTATGCTTTATTGCAGCTATTCTATCAAGCAGCTCTTCAGCCGAAATCTTTTTTCTCCAATAACTCTCTATAGCTTTTTTCCATTCCCGGTTTTCACCAATATAGGGGTATCCTAAGTTATGTAGCTTAACCATTCTGTAAATCTTCCCTTATCAATTAAGTGGCGAAATTCTAAAGTTGTGAATTGACGGTGTCAAGAATCTCCAGGAATCATCGTAGCGAGAGTTTCCGAAAAAGAACTCTTCTCAAAAAAAAGAAAGAGGATGCCAAATGATATTGGGGCTATTTGATCCTTATGGCCTTAGGACTCTTCAGCTCCTTTACAAAATTGAGGAATTACCTTTCATGACATCTAAGTACTTCTTGCAAGGCTCAGGTATTTTAACTATGAATTCATCATAAATGTCTTTCAATGAAATCACCGCGGTTTTAATGAAGACAATTGGAGTTTGGAATGCAAGATAGGGAAACCATAGAAAGCGGAGAGGCTGCAATCGGCATGGAGCTTGGTTCCACACGAATCAAGGCGGTGCTTATCGGTAAGGAAAACAAGCCTTTAGCATCCGGCACATATGATTGGGAGAGCTCCCAGATAGAAGGAATATGGGTTTATAAGCTCGATGAGGTATGGAAGGGAGTAGCAGCTTGCTTCAGAGATCTCAAAAAAAATGTAAGCAGCCGATACGGTGTTGAACTTAACTCCATTGCCGTAGCTGGAATTAGTGCAATGATGCATGGTTATCTGGTATTCGATTCCGATGGCAATTTGCTTACTCCTTTTAGAACCTGGCGAAACAATATAACAAAGAAAGCATGCCGCGAATTAACTGAAATTTTCCAGTACCCTATTCCCCAACGTTGGAGTATTGCCCATCTCTATCAGGCCATACTTAATGAGGAGCCCCACGTAAGAGATATAGCATTCATGACCACACTAGCAGGCTATGTCCACTGGAAGCTTAGTTCTCGAAAGGCAATTGGAGTATGCGATGCATCTGGAATGTTCCCAATTGACATAAGAACCCAGGAGTTTGATCGCGCCAAGATCGAAAAATTTGAAAAGCTCACAGAAACAAGGGCTCTCCCCTGGAAACTAAGTGACATACTCCCAGAGATAATTGGCGTTGGAAATGAGGCGGGCCTTATCACAGAAGATGGCGCTAAACTCCTAGATCCTACCAACTCTCTACGATGCCCAATACCTCTTTGCCCACCCGAGGGCGATGCTGGAACCGGAATGATTGCAACAAATAGCATTCGCGTTCGCAGTGGTAATGTGTCTGCCGGGACATCCGTATTTGCAATGTTTGTTCTGGAAAAGGAACCTTCAGAAGTCCATGAAGAGATAGATCTTATAACTACTCCGGATGGGAAGCTAGTTGGAATGGTCCACTCAAACAATTGTACCTCTGATTATGATGCCTGGATTGAACTAATTGGACAGGCGATAAGAGCTCTAGGTTTTGAAATAGCAACACCCGTGCTCTTTGATACACTTCTCAAGGCGGCCTTGAGGGGTAACTCAGACTGTGAGGGTTTGCTCTCTTACGGATATATTTCGGGTGAACACCTAACAGGCTTTCAAGAAGGCAGGCCCTTATTTGTTAGGCGCCCAGAATCCGAATTTACAATTGAAAATTTCATCCGGACACACTTATTTAGCTCTCTTTGTGCCCTTAGAATAGGGCTTGATGTACTTACCCAGGAAGAGGGGCTTGTTATTGATGAGATTAGGGGTCATGGCGGCTTCTTCAAGACGGAGGAAGTGGGAACTCGGATTATGGCAGCCGCCACTCAAACGCCGGTTAGACTTTTAGATGTAGCGGGAGAAGGTGGTGCATGGGGTATGGCGCTGTTAGCCGAATATTCCAGGCGAGCAAGTAGAGAGTTGATGCTAACCGACTTCCTTGATTTCGCTCTGCCAAGCGACGTTGGCAAGGCAGTAAAACCGGATCAGATTGACGTAGAGGGTTTCAACTCATTTCTGGAGCGCTATAGAAAGGGATTGGCGATTGAAGAATCAGCGTTAAATGCTCTGATTTGAATGAATGATTACTTCTTGGATGCTTAGTGTTATCGAAATTAAGAATTTGCCTTCCAGATTGAGGCGTTAGGCGCCGAGCGGATTCGAACCGCTGAAACATGGATTTGCAATCCACTCCCTTAAACCACTTGGGTACGGCGCCTTAGCGGAAAAATATATCCAATCGCCGAACAAAAGTCCACAAGAGGAGCATGGATCGAAATGGTTTTAGGTTCATATCCGCCAAACCTAATCTAAAGACTCGGAGAAACCGCTAAATCAACCCACGAAATCCAGCTTGGAGAACCTTATCACTTTATTTAACCCTTTGTTTGTGTTAAATTTCATAAAATGGAGATTTATACGATCGGATTCGAGAATCAATTAAAAATTCTGCGTCAAAAAGCCCTGCCGATAGAAAATATAAACGATCGAACAATAAAACTTGCAGAAGACATGATTGCCACAATGATTGAGGCAAAAGGGATTGGACTCGCGGCACCTCAAGTTGGAATAGGAGAGAGAATCTTCACCGTAAAAATCGGAGAGGATGCCCCCTTAATCTTTATTAACCCCGAGATAACCTTTACCAGCGCCAAACTCTCCACCTACGAAGAGGGCTGTCTTAGCATACCGGAACAATATGCCGAACTCGAACGTCCCCAAGCTATACAGATTCAGGCTTGGAATAATCGTGGCCGCGCATTCAATCTTGAAGCAACTGGATTACTGGCGAGAGTTATACAACACGAACTCGATCATCTCGATGGTATTCTCTTCATCGACCATATAAGCAAACAAAAAAGAAACAGAATACTGGGTAAATTCATTTTTGCAAGCTAAACCTGAACGCGGATTGAGATTACTCTTTGCTGGAACGCCGGAGTTAGCCGTGCCATCCTTCAATTCTCTGGTCGATGATTTCGAAGTTGTTGGAGTGCTCTGCGCTCCGGATGCCAACTCTGGCAGAGGTAAGAAAAGAATTGCTCCGCCAATAAAAATTGCAGCCGAGAAACGGACCCTGCCAGTTTTCCAACCCGAGCGCCTTGATGCCAAGGCGCGATCACAAATAGCCAGGCTCAAAGCGCAGCTTCTAGTGGTATTTGCCTATGGGAGGCTGTTCGGCCCTAAGTTTTTGTCTCTTTTCTCCGAGGGTGGCATCAACCTGCACCCATCGGCGCTGCCTAAATTCAGAGGTCCCTCGCCCATAAGTGCAACAATCCTTGCCGGTTGTAGCCAAGCCGCGATAAGCGTTCAGAAGATTGCGCTTGAAATGGATGCCGGTGACATACTGATTCAGAAGAGCTTCCCACTTAGAGGCAACGAAACAACTGCATCCCTAAGCGCCGCGCTATCCCATGCCGCCGTACCGCTTCTAGTGAAAGTGCTTAACGACATCATAGTCAGAAATCTGAAGCCTATCCCCCAGAATGAACTGGAGGCTACTTACTGCAAGCCCATTTTGAAAGAAGACGGATTGATCAGATGGAACCTGCAGGCAAGCAGAATAGAAAAAATGGTAAGAGCCTATAATCCGTGGCCCAAGGCTCGAACTTCAATTAACGGAAAATCTCTTGCTATTCTTGGAGCCGAGTTGATGAAGTCTTCCTCTTCTGCGGAGGAAGCACCAGGAACGGTTCTTGCTGTAGACAAGTCCCGTGGTATTCTGATACAAACGGGCGGGGGCATTCTGATTCTGAAGCAACTACAGTTGGCAACAAGGAAATCACTAGATTTTCGTGCTTTTTTGAACGGCACTCAAGTGAAAATCGGCACTATATTGGGAGATTAGCCCGCAAGGTTTTATGAGAACGTCAACTGACAACTTACCAATCAGGCATGATTCAAGTGAAAAGAGTTATTTTCGCAGAACTCTTCTACTGTTTTTCGCTTCCTTTCTTGTAATGATTTCTGCCGCACTTGTAGCTTTCTTACTAACAGTACGCGGAGCGGAGAGCACAGTTGTGCCACAGGTTGTCGATAAGCAATTAACCGAAGCTCTCATAATCCTCCAAGAGCGAGAGCTCTACCCGAGAATTCAGCTCAAATACACGGGCGACCCAAAAGACAAGGGTCTAATTATCCAGCAAGATCCCAAACCCGGCCTATTTGTCAAGGCTGGGCGCAGAGTAATGCTCACTGTAAGTCAGGGATCGATAATTGACAATGTGGAAAACTATGTGGGCAAATCACTTAACGAAGCTCGTGCTAGCCTAGCGTCTCTATTCTCCACTTTTGAGCCCATCTTAGTGATTCGCGAACCTATTACCTATGTTTACAACGAAGCCTCTGAGGGAACGATACTCTCGCAAAAGCCCCCCGCAAATACCCCGATAAACGGACCAACCGAACTTGTATTTGTAGTAAGCCGCGGGCAGCAGGAAAAATTTCTAGAAGTCCCGGATCTAAGCAACCTCACCTTAGATGCCGCGTTGAAAATTCTCTTAGAACTTTCTTTGCCTTTTGTTTTCATAGAAAATAGCCAGACATCAGAAAAGTCGGAAATCCGTATAGATTCCCAGTCACCTCTTCCTGGATCAGAAGTTGCCGTCGGAACCAAAATAACCCTCAACTACAATCGCCCCGATTCATGGCAGCAGAATTATTCCTACGGCCTTTTTGAATACACGCTTCCTGATTATCCAGTTCCAGTTCCCCTTGAAATTGTTGCAAGAGAACCAGAAGCTGGCACTCGGAGTCTTCTCACAATGCCACACCCTGGTGGAAAAATCTCCTTTCCCTACCTATTGCCGGAGGGTAGCGATATTATAGTTGTAGCAGATAATGAAGAGATACATAGATTCAAAGTTCCTATCGAGTAGCATTTAGATGCAAATAGAGAAGCATGCTATGTTGTGATCCGCCAAAAAATTCATTTTGCAACCGGACTGCATCTACACCAAGCCAGCGCCAGTGCCAGCTTTCCCACATATACTCGCTAGGCAGATCTTTGGGATAAGATAGGCTCCATCCGAAATCTCCTCCATTTTTCTCCATCCATTTACCCGCTCGTGTATCGGCAAATGAATTTGTGATATCTCCAAAATCAACGGCTGTGCCGATTTGATGCTGACTTGTCCCAGGACTGGCCAAGCTACTAGTGGCTTTTTTTTCGCCTACTCTTTTTACCTCGCTATCAAATAGTCTTTTTTGATAGTCGTAAGTTCGATACGCCGAAGAAACCAGAAGTGTAACTCCCTCTTTTCTTGCAGCATCCGAAAGCTCCGCCAGGGCCTCCGCCGCCGCACGTTCTAGGTATAAGCCATCTCGACTTCTCGATATCCCGGGATACAAGGCAAGATCGACCAAATCGGCGGGTTCAAAATCAGCATCAAGTACGTGGTTTTTATCGACAAGAATTAAATGATTTGGATTCATGTTTGAAAGCTTCTCTACAGCCTCTTCAAGTTCTTCTATGTTATTAGTAGGTTTAACCTTTTTTGGCTGTTTCTCATAAAACTCACTGCCGATATCTAATCTCGTGAATAACTGCATCTTGGCTGAATCTCGCCTTTTCTTTAAAAAAGAGGAAGTTTTCTTCACCGGAACTTGGGCACATTCCTTCACTATCCAATTCTCATGCCTATCCTTTCCCAGGCATCCAAAAACAAAGAAGCTTGCAACGCCTACCAAAAAGACAAATCGCACCAACATGTCGATAGTATATAATGATCAGAGTGATGGAGAGTTAAAACATTTTTTTCAAGCTATAATAAGCCAAGTGGGCACCTTTTCAGAAACTCTTCTAGCAGCTCAAAGTCTTATGGCGCGTGGAGGATTTCGAGAGGCCTTCGCCAAAGTTGTCGACATCCCTATTAATCGCCCCGATGAATTGTTCTCTAAAATCGCCTTGATGGTTGATTCCGGAATAGCTCTTAGAGATTCATCGATTCTCGAATACGGTCTTTATCTGATGGAACACCATTCCCAGGATATACTCGCCATCCCAGCTTATTCCTCATACCTTTGGTTTAACATTGCGAATCTCCGAGCCAATATCCTGTCCGTAAGGGAGTCTGAAGGAGGCAGACGCTGTTGGTATAAACGCGAGATGACCGCTACAGCCAGAAAGGCTTATCTAAGAGCCTTTGAAAAAGCGAAGAAAAACGAAATCCTAAGAGCGAAAATACTAAATGCTCACGCGCGATTACTATTGGGTCTCGGTAGGGATTGGGAGGCTTTCAGCCTATTCCATATGGCTACAAAGCTGGATCCGCATAATAGGGATGGTAAATTGGGCCGCGCTGAAACTCTTCTAGCCCTAGCGGGAACAGCGCCCGCTCTGGAAACTGAGCTTCTAAAGGAAGTCTACGAAAATCTCAATTCGTTCGAACTTCCAGAAGACGATTCTGGCCTGAGTGAATCTATACAGAATTTGAAATCACAACTTAACATGAGGTTGGATAACGATTCCAAGAGAACCAAGTGCATTTATCCCAAAAACACGATACTTACAAACAGTGATCAGGAACATTCAATGGTTATGTTTTCACTAAATAATCAACTCTATTTAACACCCTGCGCTTCATGCCGAAAATGTGATCGTTCCATTGGCGATGCAACAACCCTTGGAGCTTATCATGCCCTTGTTGGCGGAAAGGCATCAGGACGATACAGAAAAACAGCTATCCTAACTGGAAGACTTACTGAACGTTATCGCGCTCTTAGAGCCGCACTATTCAATCATGTAAGAAAAACCGAGTTTCAAGATGGAGCCGAATTTCAGCCAAATCGCCCGGAACTTGATGATTGGCAGCCAGTCCAACCATCAACAACGGCTCTTATTATGGCTCTTTCGGGGAGTTCTACCATATTGGAGGGAATGGCCCTTTGTGTAGCTCTCTTCTTTGAAAGAGATTTTTCCAATGCGCCGAGTATCAGACAAATATTGGGTTCGTCCAGCTCCCCTGATTCGGAACTTGTTAGCGAAAAAAATCCCGCGCTTCACGGCTTCTGGGATCTTTGGGCCGATGGCATGGAGGGGTTAATCAAAGGAGTTGAACCTCTTGAACTATTTAGCCAATCTATTACTTCATCAGAACTGGAAAAATTATCGCTTGATCCGGAAGAATTAACACTGCAAACTCTCGGTCTTTTAGGTTGGTTCAGAAATCTGATCGGTTACCTGATACGAATGGCTGACAGAGAGGCACGGGGTGAGATTGAGAATCCCCCTTTATGGCCCTTGCAAGCTTTCGTGCTGCCAGGAGCTCAATGATGGTCCTAAGCAAATGTATCAAGTTGCCGGTTATTCAAGATTACGTCGTCTCAACGAGAAGGGACCTTGCCGCTTGCCCATTTTTGTGTCTGTTCATAGCAATGCATTATGTTTGGAGATATAGTTTATAAATAAGGATAATACCCATGTCTGAATTGATTAGCCCCGAGTCCCGAGTATTTCATATTGGTCACGAGTGCTATGTAGTTTATCTTGGAACCCAAATAGACGATATCAAGCCCTTTTTACGCATCGGCAACGCAAAAGACATTCCCGATGAAGTATTGGAGGCCCTTTCCACCACGGTGGTAACCGACGATCACTTAGGAAATCCACTCCTAGAAATTTTGCTTGCGCCTAGATTTCATGGCCGATATCTTGGCGACACAGGTGTCATAGATACAATCCGTAGCTTTTTCAAGAGCTTCGATCTTCCAACGGAAGATATAGTTGATTATCACAAAGTTGAAGATGGTGAACGCCGTCATATGATTTGGTTTTATACTGGTGGCAACATTCATCTTCGCTACGATGACAGGGTTATTTTCGATCTTCATAAGAGAGAAAAAGAAGATCGCCATTTTGTTCGCTTCTATGAAGAGGCAAGGCATAATTTTCTTAGAAATCCACTTAGATATGTTCGCCAGGATTTCGCTGGGCACGGAATTTACTTAGCCAAAGAAAACTGCTTCTGGTATGAAAAGGGAGACTTCATATCTTTTACACCTCATCCTGGTTTAGCTGCAGAACTGATGTCTAATGGTGTAGACCCGGACTACACCGCAGCAGTCGCCTACGATTTAAAGGATGATGGCTTAGACTCGCATGATTCCGCAGTTTTTATCGGTATTCTGAAAAGAATGCGAGCGCGCCGAAAGCAACTAAAAGTAATAACCACTTATCCCGCGCTTCAGCGCAAGCTGAAGTTCTTGTTTCCAGAGAGAAAAGATTTGCCTTCAACTCTTGAAATAGCCAACATCTCAGGCAAGCGCAGGACAACATTCCATGATTCGATAATCAGTAGCAAAGAAGATCAGATACAACTAAGAAGATCTGATCTGCCTGATATCGCCTTTAATTTGGAAATCGAAAATGGTTTGTCAATTGACATTGAAAAGGGACTTATCAAATACAATTCAAAGGATCTCTCCAAATCGTTTCCGATACTCAAAGGATTTCCCATTGAGCTTAAAGGCCAGAGTGCCATTCCGTCTCAGTTAACAGGCAAGTATATCAGTCTAATGCTTTTAAATATGAAGAAGATTCTTTCTGATGATAAGTACCAGATACTGAGCGCCTTGGAAAGCTACTTGAAAAATCTCGCCAAGGAGATTTCGGTTGGGAACAACTTCTTAAGTTCCCAACTGAAGCAAGATTCAGATAAATCAAGAAATGATCTTCGCAATTTCCCGAACAAAGATGATGGCTCGGCGTGGTTTTTTCTCTCAAATTGCTGTTGCATTCTCAATCTGATACATGAACAGCTGGGGAAGGAACATGGTTTAAGTAAGAATATCATGCAGGTTGCCAATGCCATTCGAAAACTTACCAGTCGTCTTTCAACTCCCAACCCCCTTCTGCCATTTTGGGGCGATCTTTACCTTGGTGAGAAAACAGCTTTGCTATGGTTCGCAACCAAGAGAGGGTTTAATGCAGCAGAGATTGAAGCAGCAAGAGACTCCGCCGAGCGAATTGGTGAATTGGCGGACCTTGACGAATCGTCTTGGCAAGAGAATCTTGATCGACTATTGGCTCTTATCCGCAGCCTCAAGAGAGGGGAGGGGCCCCTAACTGAGAAGCAGCTCGTTCATCTTGATCAAACTAAGGCAGCACGAGGGAAAAAGAATCTTGAAATGGATGAGGCTAAGTCAGATTCTGCGAGAAAGCACGAAGAACTTGGAGCAACCTCAGTGTTATCAATGACGCGTGAAACTAGAAGAAGGGAAAAAATATCACGCCCTAAATGGCCATGGATAACGCTTGCATGCGCCCTTCTTCTGTTCGGCGGCGTAATTCTTTTGGATTACATGGGAAGAGCTCCGTGGAACTCGATAATTCGTGGAACTGAAGAAGGGGCCACCGCCAAAATCGTCGATACGGATGTTCAATCGGATTATACTGAAGTCCAGCGGGAACTTGGTGTTTCAATGAATGATTCTGCTTCTTCTTCACCTTCTGAGGTCGATGAAGTTGACATAGACGTTGCCCCAAAAACGGTGGAAGAAGTAGAATCCTACTTAAACGTGGAAAACAGAGTGGTGATAACTGAGATTGATATTCACCTCGCGGCAAACGAGATTGCCATATTGAATGGATTTAGGGATTTGGATTACAGAGTATTTACAGGAGCCGATCCGGACTGGATTCTTCCAGGCAATACTCTGGACTTACCGGATGGGGGTTTGCACGCAATAAGGAGTGGTGACACGATTTGGTTTCTTGCCGCTCGTGAAGTTAGAAGTGACTCTGAGAAAAGAATGGAAATTTTTGATGAGGCCGTGAGCATACTTGAAGAGAGTAATTCTGATTTTGAATCCAGAACATCCGCATTGGCGACTTTGAGGGATATATCTGAAAACTCAGAAGCTGCTCAAATGAGAGAGATGGCAAGGGATGTGCTCTTGTCTCTTCGTAGGTGAATGCAATATTTTAGTAAAAGGTGATTTTTTTATTTTTGAAATTTTTGTAAAATTCGAGTATAATGTCCATCAAATAGACTATTATTTGTTTGTATGAAAAAAACTTTAGCTTAAGGAGAAAGCAAATGGCTGGTGAATTACCTAAAAGCCCAAACGTATTCCACCCAACAAGACCTTCCGCTGTTGGTTCGCGAAATTCGCTTGCACAAGAAGGCCGTGATCAGAGGATAGAGTATGAGCAGTTAGTGCATGAAGAAACTGACAAAGTACTGAATGTCATTAAATCTAAACTGCCCCAGGAAGTTCTGGAAAAATTGGATGTAATGGGAGGACTGAAGGAAAAAGTCTTTAATTACTACAACCAGAACTATCAGAACATGTTTAACCGCTACATTGTCACCACCGAAGACGAAATGGTGAAAAAGATTCGTCAATTTGTGGACAAGGAAGAGACAAAGAACCTTGCGCGCTATACGCCAAAAGAAATGGCTGAACTGCTCGACCAAGTAGGCGGGGCTGAAAAATTCAACACCGGTGAAGTGGAGAAATCCATTGTCAATATGTATGGACATCTTCAGGGCCACATCCAACGTGGAGTCAATGATCTAGAGAATGAAACAAACTCGCTACTCCGTCAGAAAACCGACGTTGGCGCATTTATTCGCGGTGAGAATGCATATTCGGTTGTAAAGTGTTCTTTCAAGGACAATGAATTCAAGCCAAAGACAGTGTTTACCGTAAAGCTTTCAATCAACATTTTGGATTCCGAATTGATCAGTCCGATTTTTCAGTATCAGTCAACAGTTGAAAGTCTGATTAAGGAGCAAATTTCAAAAACCATCATTGATATGATAGATAGGGAAATTGAGACTCTTCAGGATCAAATTGTTGACGAGGGCAAGGAAGATCTCTCTGATGCTGAGCTAATGTTCGAGAGAATCCAACGTGTCCCTACGTTTACTGATGATGATAAGGATTCCGAAGATTCTAGGCGATATACCTTCATGGCCAAGAATCTAGTTGAAAAAATTGAGGGTTTGCGCGCGGAAATCGACCTAGAGGATATCGATCCCCTCAATATCAGGGAGAATGTCAAGCGCGTTATTGACAATGAAAACATTCGAAATCGCGGATTCAATACTGCAATCAACAACCTAACTTCCATATTGGACACTTCGAAAATGGGTTATCAGTATGTTGAAAATCTTAAAAATGCACGCGAGCTGATAGTTAAGGAATATGAGGATTCCGATCCCCTTCAGTTGCCAGATGAGCGGTACCAGATTAAGATGAAATTCTACGATAATGCCCAGTTACGGAATTTGCGTGTTGCGTATGGCAACCAAATGGAGGAGTACTACAGAGACATCATGGAGGTATACGATGTTTCAAGTGCTCTTTACGAAAGAAACAAAAGGGGCTGGGGAGCGGTTGACGATTTCAAAGATTTGAGAGAAAAGGTTGCTTCAAAAATCAGAAAGATGAAGGAAGAGTCGGGGGCTCCGATTCACGAGGAGCAAGCCAGGCTTTGGAAGGAAATCATGGAATTAAAGGCGGAGGACACTGATGTTGAACGCCTAAATCAAACCTATCTCTATGAGAAAACTCTGCTTAGGAAAGTGCTGAAATCGGCCAGAGAAAAGGCTAAATTGGCTTATGGCTATACTAATCCCAAGGTAAGATTCATTTTAGATGGACAGATTGATTTCCTTGAAAAAACCTTTGAAGATTTTGACTACGCAATTAATCCTTTCCATATTCAACCAGGACTTCTCGTTGATGTCGATGTTACGAGTATCAAGAGGAAGCGTTTTATCCTGAATATCATGGCCAATGTGCTAAATGAGTTCCTAAATGGTGTGTCCAAGGGATTTCAGGATGCCGCGTTTGCATCATTTAAACGTCGTCGTTCCACGATTCGCTCGGATATCGATCAGAGCTTCATCATGGAAGATGCAGCCGGACCTTCAACAACCCAGTATGCTGAAGCTATCAAATCCAAAAATAAGCAGGGCTCTGCAAAGCCAAAGGGCAAGGCGGATGTTACTCCCACTCGTTCCAGCAAGCGGAAAGTGAATCTTGATGAATTGAGCGAGATGTAAAAAGTGATTACTGCGTCGACCCGTAATAACCAACTCAATCTTATGGCCCGTAGGGCAGGATACAACCTAGCGCTACGTCATTTCCGGGCGGCGCAGGAATTCGCGAAAGATATCGGTGACGGCTACAACCTGGCTGATGTTCTCAATTCTGCATTGAACGAGGGTGTAATAGAAGACTATCAGGTTAGGACTATCGTCAATATCTTGCTAGTGGAAAGATTTCGTTATGCCTTTGATTCTCAGAATTTGCGAAGTAAAGTTGAATCAATTAATGAACTTTCTAAGACAGTTCATAGCTGGACGAATTTGCAGGTTGTGCTCGTGTATACCGATGCTAACGGAGGGGTGCATCTTTTAAACCCAGAAGTTCCAACTCCTTGGGAAGCGGCTTTGCCGCTGGCCAAGGATGAGTGCACAGTTTGCTATGTTGGCTCTCTCGTAGAAATTCAACCTGCCGAACTTGCAAGTGCCGTGGCAGAAGTATATAAGCTGCTCTACGGCGTTAAATCTCGAATGAGACCGAGCTTTCAGACAGACAGGAAACGGAAAAAATTTGCTGATTCTGAAAAAAAGCCAGCTATGGACGCCACTTCCGAATCGAAACATCCAGACTCTGTGTCCAAGGGAATAATCGAGCCCGCATCTGCAGCAGCTACTTCAGTTTCTAGCGGCAGGGCGAAGAAATCAATTTCTGCTAAAATTGCAGTGAATGTTACCAATGAGCTATTTCACAATGGCAATGTGGAATCTTGGAAAAAAATAATAGAGAGTTACATGTTGACATACCCGGGGCTTGATGTGCTTATCTGGTATGAGGGCGAACGAATCAATGATATCAATGCACTTTTCAAATGGGGGAAGGTTAAGCACGGAACTCCTATTCTGTTCAGTGTGGCGGGTGATTCCCCTAAAGACCTTTCCAAACTCAGGAAGTATTTATTCGAAGGAGCCAGTCCAAGATTTGAGGTTTTTCTGCATGGAGCTCACGGTACAATTCTAAGACTGTTTTGATAATCTTCGTTCCTGCCCTACAATTTCCGAGCTGTCTATCGTGAAGTGCTCCTGCATTTAATTTGAGGAATTATGAAAAGAATCTTTTCGTTTAGTAGCAAAGAATTTACCAAAGATGAGGAAATCATTCAGCACTTCGGCCTGCGAGGGCGGAATCTTATGGATCTTGCCGCACTTGGAATCCCGATTTTGCCCGGCTTCATTCTAACAGAGGCCTTCATCAAGGAAGATCAAGAAAATCCAGAATCGCACATCGAGAATTATCAGGAGGCCCTTGATAAAATGGGCAAGATTTTGGGCAAGAAGTGGAATGATAAGAACCCTCTTCTGATTAAGCTTGTTGTAAGTCCCATGTTGAACATGGTTCATACATTCTCGAGTATCCATAACATTGGTCTTTGTGACTCAACAATCGAAGGTTTCGCCAGTTTTGTTGGTGAAAATTTCGCCTATCACGAATACCGAGGGGTTTTGCTTAGAATAATGGAGTTGGAAACCCTGATCTGCTCCGATGCCGCTCGCAAGCAAATTCTCGAGAAATCACTATCCGCGTTGAAAAAAGCCACAACAACAAATCTAATTAAAAAAGCTCTCATTGATGTGAAAAAGATATATCCGAGGGCAATATTCGATGAAGCCCACGAGCAATTCCTATATGTGAAGGAGCTTTTTTTAGAATTATTTGCAGATAGCGAGACATTGAGCGATTCAGCAATTCTGGTTCAAGCAATGACTTTCGGGAACTATGGAAAGGAGTGCTTTTTTGGCAGTTATTATACTCGCGATCCCATCAGCGGCTCGGATAGTTTGGCCGGTGAATTCTTTCCCAATTCCTTTGATGCCACAGAGGCTGATGGTCAGCCGATTGGGAAGTTAAAAGATAATTACCTTGAACAGCTTAAGAAGATTGGCAAACAACTTGAGATAGATAACAAGGAAATACGAAGTGTCAAATTCAATGTTGAGAACGGTAAACTCTGGATTATTGATCAATCTGCCGCTCCAGATAAATCTGCTCAGGCAGAAATAAAAACGCTGCTAAGCTTGCTGAAAAATAGCCATGTTGATGAGCCGTATGTAATCAATTCGATACAACCAAATCGGCTTTCTGAAATTCTACACCCAGTCATCAACAAGCGCGTAGCAACCAAGGTGCCGTCGTTTGCCGGAGGAATTTCAGGCGCCATGGGAGCTGCTGTAGGCAAAGTTTACTTTTCCACAGAAACATTTATGAAGGAACTCCAACTTGCTAGGCAGAGAAAGAAAGATACAAACTTCATTCTGGCGATGCCCGCCACATATGCCAGCGATGTCAAGGCCATTGAATTATGCAGGGGAGTACTTACAAGAGAAGGAGGATACGCATCCCACGCGCCTGTCGTCGCTAGATCGCTTGGCAAGGTCGCCATGGTGAATCCGAACATTATTTTTACAAAGACAGGTCTAAAAGTAGGAAATCGAATAGTTAGGGAGGGCGATTATATCAGTCTAGATGTTCACTCGCATGACGAGCCGGTTATCTACTTCGGAAAGGTAGATCTTATCGAACCAGATATTGATAAAAGTGGTTTGATTGATTTTCTCAATGTGGTGCAAAAACATATAAAGGATTTCGATGTTTATGCTAACGCGGATCAGCCATCGGATGCAAAACTAGCCAAGAAGTTTCTTGCCAATGGAATAGGATTGTGCAGAACGGAGCACATGTTTTTTCATAAGAAAAGGATTCCAATATTTAGATCTCTGATTATTGCATCCGACAAGGCGGAAAGGAAAAAAACCCTTGCAAAGCTTAAAAAGATGCAGATTGCTGACTTTCTTGGACTTTTCGAAGTGATGGGAGAGAAACCAGTAACTATTCGCCTCCTAGATGCCCCTCTGCATGAATTCTTACCTCATAACAAAGAGTCTATGGATGAGTTTGTGAGCTCTTATCGCAAGGAACATCCAGAAATAACCGAAACCGAGATTCGACTTCGCTGTGATATGACAAGAGAGGTTAACCCAATGCTAGGACATCGAGGGGTAAGGGTTGCAATCACATATCCAGAGATTTATCGCATGCAAGTCGAAGCAATTTTCGAGGCCGCATACCTACTGAAGAAGAAAGAAGGCATTAGCTGCCTTCCTGAAATAATGATTCCCATAGTTACTAACCCAAGGGAATTAAAAGCCGTGAGGTTTGGAAAGAGAATTGAAGGTTTTGAGATAGTTGGAGTAAGGCAAATAGAGGAGGAGCTTAGAGGAAAGCTCAAAGAGGAAAAAATCGACTACCTTGTTGGCACCATGATAGAACTTCCCTCCGCGGCTTTTCTTGCCGACAAGATAGCAAATTATGCAGATTTTTTTAGCTATGGCACAAACGATCTAACTCAAACCTGCTTAGGTTTGAGCAGAGACGATTTCAATTCTTTCTTCACTACATACAACGAATATGATTTGTTGGATAAGAACCCCTTCCAATACTTGCAGGAACCAGTAAAGGAGCTGATTGAAATGGCCACCGAACGTGGTCGCTATGTGAAGCCAAATCTCACCTGTGGACTTTGCGGCGAGCACGGCGCGGAACCTGACAATATACCCTTCTGTATGGATGTGGGTTTAAACTATGTCAGCTGTTCGCCGTATGGAATTCCGCTGGCAAAACTGACGATTGCTCAAATGTGTCTTAAGAACGATGCTAAATGAGAAATGATTGACAAGTACTTCCAACTATTACTCTCCTTTTTTTTAAGAACAAAGAATTTCTTGGCTACTCACGGGCATGTTTCTGCAAAAGAAGGGTTGGGATTTTTTCACCTTGTAGTAATTTAGCGGCGGGTTTTGACTAAAAACAGCCTAAAAAAAGCGCCTTTAGAACGAAACTAAACCACGGGCCTTAAGTTCCATAAGTTCCATCAAGGCGTCATATCTTGCGCTCATCAGTATGCCGATCTTGCGCCTTTCTCCCCTAACAAAAATGCTCATGTACAAAAGAAATGTCGCGTAGCATGTGTAGAGTTTCACCGTGGCCCTTCCTTTTAGATAGTTAGGTATGATTTCGGGGAAAAAAATCTCCTTAATGGCATCATCGAAATTTCGCCTGGCGGAATTTAGACGCGCATCAATTTTATGGAAGAAACTCTTGTCGTTGAATCTTGGTTTAGCGATTCCAATATCCGCTGCCGTAAGTCGCGCGAATCTTGCGGCTATCCTGAAAACTGGATACTGATAGCGATAAAATTCTAGCTCATTTCGGCCTTCCATTATCAATCTAATGGCTTCACGAAAGCGAAATCGACGAATTCCCACTTGCCGATATTCATGGTTTTCAAGGCCGTATTGGTAGTATATGGCTAATCCATCTAAGAATTTATTGAACGAAGTTCTAAATTTGATTTCAAGTTCATCTGACAGTGGTTTTATTTCGGAGTTAGAATCATCTGCCTGGTGATTCTGAGTTTCTTTGCTACTGTCAGAGATTTCACTCGATTCTGCAAGGGGATTTGCGAGCCATTCTACAATTGTTTCATAGGCATCGTTAATTTCGAACATTCTCTCATGCGCCCAATCCGGATAGTCGCGCACTTTGTCCGGGTGATACTTCTTTACAAGTTCCCTGAACAGCAAATTCAATTGCTGAACCGAGATGCGGTCTTTCAGTCTAAATATCGCTAAAGATCGCTTGATATCCATGGCAGTGATTGTGTGGTTCGGGAAGTAAGGGTTTTGACATATGCTTAACCACTAATTGACAACATCCTTACGGTTCCTTGCAGTTCCTGGATTTTGCCTTGTTGAATACGTATCAGTTCAAGCAGTTTATTGATGTCGTAATTCTCCGGACCATCGGTGTTTTTGCCGCCACCTTGGACGAGAGCCAAATCGTTTTCCATTTCTATATGAAGTAATTCAAACGAATCCGCGTAATAATCGAGCTCAAATGGCATTTTAGGGAAATTCCCGCTTTGAATTATTTTTTGGGATATACGATGAATTTCAGTTGTGGCTATATTGTCCGTGTTATCCACGATAAAGGGTCGTTGCAGATTGACTGAGCGATTGATGATTTCTTCGTTCATCACTGTGCCGAGTCCTTCTAGATTGATTGACAAATTCTGTGCACAAAGATCCCGCAAACCTTCAGCAAGAGTAGCGTCCTCCATGCCCACTATTTTGTTCAGAATCAATTTTGGCTGCAGCACTTCTAGAAAGGCCTCTGCCTTGTTACCAAGAGTAGGATTGATTTCCCTTATATCGGAAATCATTTCTGCTGCGGTTTTCTTAGCACCTGGCTGTCGTTCCTTCAATGCTTTTTTGAAATAGGATTCTATGTTTTTCTCTCCAACAAAGACACGCTGGAGAAATCGGAAAACATAGTTTTTTAGAAATGAGTACGCATTCATAATCGATATAGCCTGTGGAGTCGTTACGATAAGTCCTGAATTAGAAATCAGAAAGAAATCGATTATCGTGAAATTTACTCCGCCTCCAAGATCAACAACTATGTAATCCGCCTCAATATCGAGTAGGCCTTTAACAATTCTTGTCTTGGCAGATTTAGTAAGCTCACCAGCACCGTAAACTAGCACATCTCCCGGAATCAAGTAGAGATTTTCCCATTCAGTTGGGTATAGCAGTTCATTTATAGAGTATCTTCTGCCGGAAACGAAGTTGCCTATTCCGGGATTGGTATTTCTTAGTCCCAACAAGGTGTGAATATTCGATCCGCCAAGGTCTAGATCAACAATAACAGTCTTCTTGCCATACAGGCTCATGCTTAGCGCCAGGTTTGCGGCAATTACACTCTTTCCAACTCCTCCCTTTCCCCCAGCCACGGGGATTATTTTTCTATCGACATTCTCATTAAGTATCATTTTGGCATTCTCGCGGCATTGTCTTTCAATTATCTCCACGAGTTAGCACAATGTAAACAGAGAAAACTCTGCTTAATGACTAAAAGCTGAGTAATGGATACAATGAGACAAAATGGACACGAGTTTTAATCGTAAACAAATTTCAAAAGAGCTTGAGCTCAGACGCAAAATAGAAGAATTCTATCTTCCAAGGCAGCTGGTACAGGCCATTGTCGAGTCGGGCGGAATCCACACTAAATCCAATGAAACCATGGTTGCAATTGGGTTTCTTGATATCGCAAGATATACCTTTCTCTCACAATTCCTAAGCCCATTGGAAAATCAAAGAGTTCTAAACGGATTATATTCTGCATTTAACTGGGTTATTAAGAATCATGGTGGATATCTGAATAAAATAGAGGGAGATAGCCTTATGTTCCACTATGGCGGCCCTATAGATCCGAGAATAAAAGAGCTTGAAGAGGCAGATTCATTGCAGTATATTGCCCGGGCGCTCTTTTACACCTGCGTTGAATTACAAAGAGTCAGCAATCTATTCAATAACACCGACAAGAATCTTCTAAAAGAAATTCCTGATAGAGCAACGGTTGAAGCTATTAGAACCGCATACGAAATCCTTGGAGAACTGCGCAAGGGATATCTTTCTACTTCATTTAATGCCTTGTTCCAAATAAGGATTAGAGTCGGGGCATCCTTGGGCAACGTTCTAGTTGGCAATTTTGGTCCAGACGGAGCAAAGCAATGGGACGTTATCGGAATGCCCGTAATCGAAGCGAAGAGAATGGAGGCATCTGCACCTATCGGTGGCCTAAGAATATCAACCGCTTTTTTTCACATCCTCGATGAAAATGGAATTGCCAAGGAATATCACAATAGAATCAGGCATGAAGCCAATTTGCTTGGCTCCGTATATAAGAAAATTTCCTTCGGCGAACTATTCCGCCAAGCAACCATACTGCTAAAAGACAAAAACAACTCGGAGCTGGAAACTTACAGTGTGCAGATAAATCCTTCGCTACCCGAGAGCATTACGGATCAATCTGAATTGCTACTTAGAAAAGGTGCAACTGGAGCTGATGAAATTGTAAGCTTCATAAAATACTATCGTGGCAACCATTTTGTAATCAATCAACTTGAGAATCTTTTTGATCGGCAGAATGTGCGAATCCGAAAAGTTCATCTTTATAAGTTGTTAGTTCCAAGAAAATACAAGCGATTATTGGAAGAGCACAGCAATAACGAGGGCAAAATAGGCGAACTGATTGATTCGCAATTATCGCTTTTTGAACTTCTTATGATTCTTGGGAAACTTCAGGATGCGGTAAAACAAAGGACAATGGTTGAAACCAGAGATGGACATGAACTTGATGAATTCGACAATTGGATGGGTAAAACTCAGAAGGTAGTGCAGCGGCAATATTCTGCAAATAGGAGCATCAATGTGCAAGCTAATTACTTCTACGATGTGGTGTTCCCCCTGTTCTTCTCAAGCATCAAGGCATCCATTCTAGAACGACAACGCTTGGATGAGCAGGAAGGCCAAAAGTAGTGAGCTTCCGACAATATTGCAATGATGTAACTTGCTGAAATTTCCAAGTTTGGGTAACTTATTACTATAGAAGCCGGAATTCTCTTTTTGAATACTGGATGAGCTATTAGCGTTGTAGTGCACGGCGCTAAATCTTATAGATGTAAGTAAGTTTTTGAACTCTAAATAGGGTTTCTTGGACTAGTACTTTCTCTAGGAGTGCATATTGATTAATCCTGCATCACTTATTGGAGCACTTATTGGTTTTCTTATAGGAACTTACATTGGCGGTTTTTTATTTGGAATTCTATTTGCGTTTGTAGGCAGTTCGATTGGATCTGGCATTGGGATGCGTGTTTTTAGAAATTCCAGAGGAAGACAGGGCAACACAGGTTGGTTTTCTGGCTGGAGTATGGGTGTCGATGGTTCGGTTTTCATGGAAACACTATTCTCAATGCTTGGAAGTGTTGCGGCGGCCGATGGAAAGGTTAGTGCGAATGAGGAGAGGGTATTCCGAAGCATTGTGATTAACGATCTTAGAATTGTCGATCCTACAAGTGTTGAATCTGCTCTTTCAACCTTCCGAAAAGCCGCGGCAAGCAAGAATGGCGTGGAGATATACGCTCGGAAGGCCGCGAATACTTTTCGCGGCAAACCTCAACTTCTGGAGATGATGCTTATAATTATGGTGCGAGTCGCTGCCGCAGAAGGTGGGCTTCATCCTAAGGAAGATGAAATGATGAGCGAGGCGGCACGTATTTTCGGTTTTCGAGGAGGCTTTTATCAGTCCTTGAAAAATCGCTATGGAATCGGTGGAAGGCAGGGTTATCAATCTGGCAGAAGCTCAGACGTAAATGGGAGGACATTTTCGTTGACACGCGCCTATGAGGTGCTGGACATACCTCAAAATGCCTCGGAAGCAGAGGTGAAAAGAGCTTACAGAAAAAAAGTTTCCGAATACCATCCAGACAAGATTGCGGCTAAGGGGTTGCCTAAGGATTTCACGGACTTGGCGAATTCTAAATTTCGGGAGATTAAAGAAGCTTGGGATTCAATTCGAACAAATCGCGGATATTGATTTACATGCACGGTGGATTTTTACACGGACTATATGTTGAAGTCGAATGGCTTGCCTTTGAAATCCAGCGGTTTCAATGAGGATGAAAGATTGATGCCTTCTTTGGCAAGGTAATGAGGCAAGAGCTTCAAGATTTCATCCCGGATTCTTCTATTCTGGGCACATATAAAAAAAGCTCCTCCCGCCCCTCCTCCACTGAGTTTTCCTCCGTTTGCTCCGCATATTTTTGCCAGCTCTATGATTCTATCCAATGATGGACTTGAAAGATCAAGAGAGGCCAGTATTTCCTGCGCGTGATTTACCAAGCTCGAGGCTAAGCTCGCAAAGTTTTCCCGTGGCCCACTTTCAACGATATCGAGGAAATCCACGGCAATCTTTCCCAAATTCGCCATTGATAACATAGATTGCTTTCTTCTTTGCTCTAGCTGCAAAATAGAATCCAAGGTACTTTGATGCCTATGGGTTGCTCCGTATATGATGTGCCACTTTGGAATGAGAATTGTTTTCCGCCTAGGTGGGCCCTCGGAAGATTTAAACCATGCTGATGCTCCATTGTCGCAGGCCATTCCGGCATCGATACCTGAGGTTCTCCCATGAAAAAGAGTTTCAAGTCGGCTAGCCAGATTATGCACTTGTTCATCATATTCCTGCATGGGTCTGTTAAGCGCGATTCTCGAGATTGCCACACAGAGCGCCGCAGATGAACCAAAACCTCCCGTTCTTGGCACTCCTTTGATTCTACTCCAAATCCCGGTTTCGAAATTAACTGAATCTGCTATTTCGGACTGAGCTTTTCTCAGCAGTTTCAAGAAAACTATACGATCTTCACCTGCTTCATTGGGCGTTTTGACACTGGATTTCAGATGACTCTCTTGTCTAGTCTCCAAATCAATTGATTCGACTTCTTCTGACATCCAGCAAAGTTCTGTTTTGAAGGGTAGGGTAGTGCCAATTGCCGGAAAGCCGTACACTGCCGAGTGCTCGCCGAAAAGAATCAGTTTCCCCAATCCGACACCTTTTCGAATCACTTTGAGAGATCCCTGCTCAGTCCTCTCTTTTCAATGGAGAGGGGAAAAGCACGATTGGTTCGATGTAGCTCCTCAAGTGCTAGTTGTTCCTTTTTGCTAAAACCATCTTTCAATCCAGCTAGCAGGACTATTTCATTTCCAGCCCCCAGGGATTTTGCGGCCGCGACTCCCTGCCTGTGCCAAGGTTTCTTACCTTTACTAAACCCCACGGGCATCAGCGGCATTGACTTCTGATTTATAGTGCTGCCGAGTCTTGAGCTAAATACGGCCAGTTCATGCAGTTTTTCTAGAAACTCCACCGCTCTCGCGGCATCATCTTTTAATATCAAAATTCTTATTGTTTCAAGTAGACATTTATGATAATCCGCAAGAAGCGGGATATCGAGCCAGTGTTTATCCAAATTCTTCTTCCAAGCCTCATAGCGCCTTAAAGCCCTTACGCTGCTGATTGAAATTGAACCCTTTAACAACCAGTATTGCAGGCTCGGCCAGTTCAGACTTTCCCAAGAAGGTAATTGTCCTCCTGTAAAACAACCAGCACCTCCATTTGCAGAGGTGAAGATATCATATCCACTGCCGCAGCCCCCCTGCCATTTTCTATGAGCTAAAGCCGCAATATCAATTATTCTTGAATTATCAGCAGACTCGCTCAATGCCCTGGAAAAAAGAAGAGCCGCAACCGCGCTGGAGCCAAGCCCCAGTTTTTGTCCAAGGGGACCGTATAGAGAACTGGTATCCACAGTTATTCTCTTCTTTCTTCCCTGTATCCAGTTGAATTTCTCTGCTTCTTCCCAAACGAAATAACACAGAGACTCTTTAACTGGATTATCTGGCTTCCATACTTGAAAACTCCCGGAATGAATCGAATTCAGTTCGGTGATATCCGAGCTGTCTTCTTGCATGGTTGCACGTCCGCCGCCCGCAAGGCATATCCCCTTGCCGCCTTCTTCTGTTACAAGGTATTCACCTGCTACTAGAAGATTTCCCGGAGCGCTCCAGCTTTCGATACTAATCACTCTCTTTCAGATATACTGGGCCGCCCACCTTGCAAATCCGAAATGTCAAATTACTAAACTGCTTTTCCAGATGCCTAATCAGAAATGGGACTTCTTCTTCGATACAGAGTATTTTTACCTGAGGGCCCGCATCCATTGTTTCCCAGATGCTAAAACCCATATATCTCAACCTCTCACAAAAATTTATTACAGCCAGACTGGCTGGTTTCCAATATATTATTGGAGGAGATGATGAGAACATAGTTGAAAACATTCGAAGATAGCTGTGCCTCATTAAAGGGCCTAGCCGGTTGAGATCCTTTTTTTCTAGAGCAGCAAGAAATTTATCCATATTCTTTTTTGAATCGCTAAGCCAGGACTCATAAAATGGTGAGGTTGCTTTCACTCTCTCCATAGCGGCACGAGATGAGATTCCTTTTACTTCCTTTTCGATTTCTATTACAACAATTCGAAGCTCAGGCCACCAAGTTTCATCGTAAATCTGCTTTGCATGAAAAGCGTTGCCGTCTAGCCGTACAAAACCTCCAAAGACTGAACGGGCGGCGGAGATGGAACCTCTTCTAGCTAGAGCCGATAGTTGCTTTGCGGAAAGTTCGAGTTTTGCCGCGCTTATGCAGGCAAGAGCCAGAGCGGCAAATCCACTTGCGGAGCTTGCAAAACCTGCCGAACCGGGGAAATTCGAAGAACTTTTCGCCGTAATTGTAAACTCGCCCATTTCTGGAATTTCTTCTTTCAGAAGATTCCTGAATTTCGCAAAAAAACTGATAAATCGTTCTTCTAGTTGAATCTTGCCATCAACAATTACCCTGTCCTCATCGTTTGATTTCGGATTTGTCAAATAAACCGTGGTTATAGTATGGAGTCCTTCTAATGAGATTCCAAGTGATGGGCTTGCCGGGATGTTTTCTATTTCATCATGCTTGCCCCAGTATTTGATTAATGCCAAATTGGGATGAGCAAGCGCTGTTGCCCGTCCGATAAGGCTATCCGGTTTCGGCATTCATCTCCTTGTTCCAAGTGGCAAAACGCTCGGTTGCCGCCTCTCGACTTCGGATATTTTCGGAGCGAATCACTGCCGAGAAGGCGGGTATGTAGCTATCCCGTGCGCCTGCGTTGTAAGCGAGGCGACGTGCATGAAAGCTCATATGCCCCTTCTGAATTCCCTCGCAGACAAGCGCACGGAGAGCAGCTAAATTCTGTGCAAGGCCCAGGGCGGCCGCGATTCGACTTAATCCAGGACCATCGGGATTGCCCAACTGCTTAAGACACCACCGCGATGCGGGATGAAAACCAACAGCACCCCCCGTTACCGCAAAGGGAAGCGGCAGTTCTAAAACTCCGTGGAGCATATCTCCTTCAATCCAGTATTGACTTAGGCCATTATATAGACCATATCTTGCGGCATACGAATGGGCGGCGGCCTCAATTGCTCTTGTATCGTTTCCAGTGGCCAGGGCCAAGGCGATTATACCATTCATAATTCCTTTATTATGGGTAATTGCCCGATCGGGGTCTTCTCTTGCAACTCTCGCGGCGCGCACTATGCGATTTGCTGTCTCCTTCCCATTGAGACCTGCATTCCCGAGTGCGCAAGCAGAAATGCTAAAGCGAGCTGAAGCGGTACGATCCAAGCTTCTGTTGGATAAAACGGCCATCAATACCTCTCCGCCTGTAATCCTTTCAAGAAGTGGTCTTACTTTCTCGGCGACACTGTTAAGAAGGTTAGCGCCCATAGAATCTCTAACATCGATTTGAATGCTAACAGCAAGAGTCTTTGATGGAGCTATCCAACGAGCGTTAATACCGCGCCAGCCCCCCCCTCTGCTTTCCATTGATTCAAGCGTGCTTTGCAGATGTCTTTTGATATCACTACGTGAGTCAAGAACTTTCTTAACAGATGACAGATCCAGGTTTCCCTCGAGAAAAACCTGCGCTGTCATAACAGGCTCCGTGCTTTGAGTTATTATCCCGCCGTGTTTGGAAAGTAGCCTTCCTGCAAAAGATGCTGCCGCAACAACCGAGGGTTCTTCTGTAGCCATTGGTATACTGATCTCCCGGCCATCCACTATGAACGGACCTGCCAGTCCTAGAGGGATGCCCACGTATCCAATAGCCTGCTCTATCATTACCTCGGATAAATCAAGGAGGCTTTCATCGAAGCCTGTAAAGGAGAAATCGGTTCTTTTCTCGTCATTCGGGCTATCTGACGAAACACTCTTTCTCCGTCTTCGCACTGGTTCTTTGCGGAAGTTCTTCCAAGAAATCATTGCTATCTATTTTTCCTTATCGATTTCATAAATTTCATCAACTAGCTCTTTAGCAGGTTTATGGAGTTTCGGGCTTATTCGGAGTTTACTTCGTCTAAAATCGCTAAGATTTTTAGATCCACTAAGTACGAGCGCCGCCCGAATGCCCTTGGTTATTTCCGCGAGGTATTCGAATACGCCATCGTGTCCCATATCTGATGCGATTCTGATAAATGGGAGAGCTGCCGCGGCCAAGTAGGCACCACAGGCTATTGACAGAGCAAAATCTCTGGGAGTCCGAAGTCCCCCTGAAGCAATTATCCTGTCTCTTATTAACTCATCAAATCTGGCATTGGATTTTGCGATTTCTCTATAGGCGATTAAGAGCTCGCCGGTGGAATATCCCCAATTCTTAAATGAATGAGCGGCCGACGAAGGGAAGCTGTTTCCATTGGGTTCTTGAAGCAAGCTACGAGGATTCTTTCCTGCAAAATCACCGCGATATCCCTCAATAACAGCCCAGTTGGTCCCGCCGGTTCCCGCAATGTCAATAAAGGAAACGCCAAGCTTCAATAGGCGAAGTCCCTCAATAGGAGGTATCCCGAAGCCGGTTTCCTTAACCAATATAGGCATATCGCTCTTCTCCAATAGGCGTTCGAAATCTTCATACCAGCCCTTGAAATTTTTATCCCCATGTTCCTGAAAGAATTCCTGGGATGGATTTAGGTGCACACAAAGCCCATCGGCCTCTATGCTCCTTACTGCCTCCATCAATTTCTCTGGAGCATATTCACGTAATTGCGCCACACCGAGATTTGCAAGAAGCGGTACATCTTGAGCGAATTTTCTCAATTGGAAATGTGAACGAGTCTCCGGGCGTTGAAGCATCACTCTAATGGATCCGGTGCCGATAGCGATTCCAGTCTGAGATGCTACGTCTGCCAGTATTCGATTGAGTCTTCTTCCTTCGTCGGAGCCTCCGGTCATACAGGAAATCATCACTGGTATTTTGAGCACGCGACTAAGGAAATTGCTCTTTGTAGTTATCAATCGGCTGTCAATTTCGGGGAGTGATTTGTATGGTATCGATATTTCATCTAGAAAAGTGTCTCCTGATTCAATCGCAAGGTTCTTGTTAAGACAGATATCGAGGTGACTTCGTTTTCTTTTCTGTATTTCACCCTTTCCCAATGTTCAGCCCCTATCGTAGATCCGATAACCGCTTTCACTTAGATTTTTTAAGTAGAAAATCCCCTCTTTTGAATCCGAACTTTTTGATTGATTTCTCAACGCATCGGGATCTTCTGAATAGGACAGCCAGGCAAGATACTCGTCGAAGCTGGCATTCTTTGCCTTGCCTATCCATTTCTCGATGCTCCATCCGGATATCAATTCTGGTGCATTTTCGCAAATTCGACCCGAGAACACCGTCATTGTATTGCCCGAACCATAGGAAGCTATCAGCACACGTTTGCGTATTATTCCTTCGCCTATTCTATGATACTCCTGATACAGCAGTGTAGCCAGGTACGTGTACAATGATGCGGTGTATAGATTGCCGAAAGATCTGCAAAGATACATGGCATCAGTGAATCTAGAGCGCTGTATGAAATGTTCAATTTCAGTTTCATTCTTTTCACAGCTATCACTTAGAAGTCTTCGAAGAGCGATTTCAGGCATTGTGGGAAAGGGTACATGAAACGCTATGTAATCAATTTCATCAATGCACTTTGAGGGACTTTGTCCGGCTCGATCGCAGTAATCCTCAAAGGCCGTCTTTAACGCACTCTGATAACAGTTCATGGAATAGCGGCCTTTAACCTTTGCTGTAACTGAATTTAGGGGCCTGAAGAAATCATCTACATCTGATGAGAAGAACCCTTGTATTTTGAGATTGATTTCTATTAACCTGGGATTCTTCTCTACTACGAGCGCGGCGGAGCCTCCGCCCTGGGTAAATTCCGCGGTACTTGGGGTATCATAACGGGCAATATCGCTGGATATTATTAACCCACGCTCTTGATCGGTTCCAGAGCAGCAGAGATTCGATGCGGCTGATAGGAGAGCAGATGTGCCCCCGGCACAGGCATGTTTGGTATCGTAGGTGCTTAAATTGCTGCCTAGTGAGTAACCCGCTCTCTGAAGCATGCCTTGTACATATGAGGCCACTGGTTTTGCAAAATCAACTGCCGTTTCGGTGCCCACCAAGAGATATCTGATTTTTTTCTGCTGCTCAATAGTTAGGCGTTCAAGGACTTCAGACGCGGCGTTTGCCGCGAGTGTTGCGGTGTCCTCCCAGGAAGCGGGAAAGCGAAAGGAATTCTGGCCGGTTTTCTTTGCCGCCCTACTCATCATACGATCTAGTTGGGGCTGAGTTCTGGCCCGGGATTCTATCAATGCGTTTACATTCATCTGAAATCTTGGAACATAGATTCCTATGTCGCCGATTCCAATTTCGGTTCCGCTCATCTTAATAACATCTGTTTGGACATATTATTGACATTTTACTTGAGACTTGTCGCAAATAGCCAGTGGAACGATACCTTTGATCCGGTTTTGCTTAACGTTTGCCCAAGTTCTGCCCCACAAAAGGCAAACTATCTGCTATCTGGACTAGTCCTTTGCTAATTGGATTCTGCACAAAAAAACCATCCAAATTAGGATGGCTGATTTTGAGGTTTGGATGTCTATCTTGGGAGGGTGAAATCGACAGACATCCTTGCCTCACCTTAATATTCGGCGTATGAAAGCGAAGCTTGATAATTTTTTCCTATAGGGGCTATTCTTCAAGAATTTGAAGCAGATAGTTCTAGAAGAAGGAGATTCAAAATCTGATTGATTAGACTTCTTACAGGAATAGATTGAATAAACAAGGAGATTGATTTCAACAAGAAATAATTAAGAAATCGTGTAAACATCATTTTCCAGTTGGCGGATTTTTTAATCGCGGGTTGAAAGAAGTTCTATTAGGATTCTTGAGCTTTCGATTTGGTAGTACAGATGCCGCCAGCTTAAACTTCTGGTAGCAGCCATGGACATTGAAATGAATCTGATAACTACCAGAGAGATTGAATCTATTTTGCAGGAAGAAAAGAGCGGCTTTGGCCTGAAAGCCAGGAAAATGAGTTTCCAGGTACTACCCCCGACTAGAGAAAGCTTTTGGAATTCGAGTTGGATTTTGGAGGTATATTGATGTTTCTAGAGAGGCTGATTTTGCTTCGAGCCGCCATGCAACGTTCAAGATTGGACGCGTATATAATCTCGGGCCTGGATCCTCATGCATCCGAGAATCCTCCAAAGAGGTGGCAGAGTAGGAGATGGATTAGCGGATTCACCGGCAGCGCGGGATTGCTTGCTATTACAAAGGATAAAGCTGGCCTCTGGACGGACTTCCGCTACTGGATTCAGGCCTCCAATGAGCTCATCGGCAGCGGTATCGAGCTTTTTCGGGTTGAAAAAGAGGGGGTTCCCAAAATCTATGACTGGATTTTGGAAGAGCTTTGCAATGTCGGAAGAGTTGGAATCGATGGAAGTACCGTAACTCTCAGGATGATGAGCGAATGGCGGCTGGCGTTTGGAAATTCTTCTGTTGATATTGTTACGAGAATCGATTTATTTGATGAGATATGGAAGGATAGACCGCTGTTACCTGATTCCGATGTTTATGAACTGGATTTGCATGTAGCAGGAGAATCACGCCTTTCCCGTCTTAATCGCCTAGCCGCAGCACTGAAATCCTCAAGAGTGGACACTTGGATAGGTGTCGCTTTGGACTCTATTGCCTGGCTACTGAATATTCGCGGTGATGATATCAAATATGTTCCGGTTGCACTGGGTTATTTGATTTTTTCGGAGGGAAGGGCGGTTTGGTATACGAACAAAGAGCGGATTTCGAAGCGTCTAGCAACTTCCTTGAAACAAGACGGGGTTGAAATAGCTCCTTATGAGGATTTCCCCGCGGCTCTTGGAGAACTGCGGAAGGGTTTAAGGGTTTTACTGGATGAGAACTATATCACTCAGGCTGTATTGGATTGGCTTTCACCGGGTGTTGCGCAAAAATTTGGAGAAGATCCAATCGTTATGATGAAATCTCGTAAAAACGAGATAGAGATAGAGCGAATTCATCATGCAATGATAAAGGATGGAATTGCTCTGATTCGCTTTATGATTGAACTTGAGAAATCTTTATGTGAGGGGAAGGAACTGACTGAGCTTGCAGTTAGAGAAATCCTCAACTCGAAAAGGACGGAGCTAGATGGATTTTGCGGAAATAGCTTCACTCCCATTGTGGCCTATGGTGCGAATTCGGCACTGGTGCACTATGGAGGAGAGCGAGGAGAAAACGAGCGGCTGAAACTCGATTCCAAGTTGCTGTTGGTGGATTCGGGGGCTCATTGGGAAGAGGGAACAACTGATTTAACTCGCACCCTAGTATTGGGTGATCCAGATTCAAGACATATTCGGGACTACACTCTGGTGCTCAAAGGGCATATAGCCGTGTCACGGGCGAAATTCCCGAGAGGAACCCGGGGATATCAGGTAGATGCTCTAGGAAGAGCAGCGCTCTGGGCTGAAAGTATGGATTGTGGACATGGCATAGGACATGGCGTGGGTTATCGCCTGGGAGTTCATGAGGGACCGCAGAAACTGAGCAAAGATCCCGTGGATGTCCCTCTTGAACCCAACATGATTGTATCGAATGAACCGGGTATTTACAGAGAGGGTTTTTGGGGTATTAGAATCGAGAATCTACTGCTTTGTCATGAGCTATCTAGAGGTGATTTTGGAATTTTCCTGGGTTTTAAGACACTTACGCTTGCTCCGTATGACTTGAAGCTTGTAGATGCCACCATGCTAAGTGATGAAGAGGTAACCTGGATTAATAAATATCATTGGGAAGTTTGCGAACGCTTGAATCCCTTTTTATCGATTGAGGAAAAAAGATGGTTGAAATCAAAAACCAGGAGTATCAGTAATTAGAGAATAGGGAAGGGTTGTGCGCATCGGCTAGATATTTATACCGCATTCGCGTTTTGTCTCGTCCTCCCACCACCACCTGGCTGCCCGCTCATGTTCCCCGGGTCTTAGCGGGCGTGTGCATGGTTGGCAGCCGATTGATTGGTAACCGACATCGTGGAGCGAATTGTAGGGCAGCTTATTGCTTCTGATATAGTCCCACACCTGCTTCGAGCTCCAATTGAGTAATGGGTTTATTTTTATCAATGGTTCCTCGCTGAGATCAGTATTCCGAGAATCTATTCCAATGTGCTTAAGGTGCTCTCGTGTTGCTGGACTTTGATCTCTTCTTAATCCTGTAACCCAGGCTTTGTAGTTTTTAAGCGCTCTGCTCAAAGGCTCGACTTTTCTAATTCCACAGCATTCGGCATGACCATTTTGGTAAAAACTGTTGATACCTTTTACTCGAAGGAAGGGTTGTAGCAAGATGGGAGAGGGAGTGAAGACTTCGAGGGTAAGGCCATAATAATTTCGTACCTCCTCGATAAAAGTATATGTTTCGGGATGAAGGCGGCCGGTATCCAAGCAAAAAACTGAAAAGGGCATGTTATTCCTGGAAGCCATGTCTATCAGAATTACGTCTTCGGCGCCGCTGAAGGCCAAGGCCAGTTTTTTGCCAAAAATGCCTTGGGCGTGAGCCAGAATCTCCGGGGGGGCCAGCTTTGAATATTCTAGGCGGATAGATTCAACATCAGCAACATGAATGCCTCCAGCCGTTGGCGTTCTAACTCCAAAGCCATCATTGATTTCGGCTTGAATGTTCTCTTTGACTTGAGAACCGGGGGATTTTGGCTGGGGATTCTCCAGGGATTGGGGCGAAAGATTGTTCACACCGCTTAGTTCCCTGTTTATAAATTCGAAAACTCGGGTGTAGACTCGGGGCTCCTCGCCTTTCTCATCTACAACAAAGAAAGGAGCAACCTTGATTTTGTGTTTCCGCGCTAATTCCACGCCCCTAGAATTATCCTCGTCATCTTTGATATATACCACACTGTCGATTCGATCCCAGTAACCGCGTTTCTTAAGGATTTCTTCGGCTTGAGAGCATTTATTACATGGTTCCCCACCTTGGAGGATTTTTTTTACCATAGTTATTCTCATTTGATAGCACGATACTTCAGTTATTCGTTTTTAGCGAGAGGCATTTGCAATGCTTTCTTAATATGGGATGAGGATTGCTCATCTTACACAGGGGATATGCAATTAGAGATACTTTGTATAGCATTCTCAGTGTTAGACCAATCTGATTGACGGATATGCTTTGAATTGGAGACTTTTATGTACAATCCGGTGGATTCAAAGATTGACTTCCCGCGAATGGAGGAAGGTATTCTCGAATTCTGGCGGAAAAGGCGAATATTCGAGAAATCTATCGAATACCGCGCTGATTCGAAAGAATTAGTTTTTTATGATGGCCCGCCATTTGCGACCGGAGTTCCACATTTTGGGCACTTTGCGCCGGGCACGATAAAAGACATCATACCCCGATATGCAACTATGATGGGCAAGAGAGTTGAGCGTAGATTCGGCTGGGATTGCCATGGCCTGCCTGTCGAATACGAGATGGAAAAGGAGTTGGGAATCTCGGGCAAGAGGGAAATCGAGAATTTTGGTGTTTCAAAATTTAACGAAGCGTGCCGTTCCATTGTTCTTAGGTATGCGGGGGAATGGCGGAAGATAATAACCCGATCCGGGCGCTGGGTCGATTTTGACCACGATTATAAAACCATGGATCCAAATTACATGGAATCCATCTGGTGGGTCGTAAAATCACTCTGGGAAAAAGATCTGTTATACAAGGGACATTATATTTTACCCACCTGTCCCCGCTGCTCGACGCCACTCTCAAATCACGAACTTAATTTGGGCGGTTACAAGGATGTTCACGATCCCGCGATCACCGTGAAATTTCGCGATAGATCGGCTGAGAATAGTTGGTTTCTAGCCTGGACAACCACTCCTTGGACTTTGATTAGCAATCTTGGCCTATCAGTGGCACCTGACATCGACTATGTCAAAGTTAGAAGCGGAGGATCGGCTTATATTCTTGCCAAGGCTCGCCTTAACGAGTACTTCAAAGATGATAAGGATTACTCCTTGCTATGGACAAAAAAGGGCTTTGAACTTGAGGGTATGGCTTACGAGTCTGTTTTCTCGAATTTCGATAATCTCAGGAACAAGGGTGCATTTAGGATTTTTGTGGGGAGTCATGTTTCAATCGAGGAGGGAACCGGCATAGTTCATACGGCGCCCGGCTTTGGTGAGGACGACTATGAGGCCTTCAAAGATACGGGAATTCCGATTGTGTGTCCCGTGGATGATGAGGGCAGATTCACCTCCGAGGTTCCAGAGTATAAGGGCAAATTTGTAAAGGACTGCGATAAAAAGATAATCAGCCGACTTAGACGAGAAGGAAAGCTCTTTAAGTACGATCAGTTATTGCACCCGTATCCGCATTGCTGGCGATGCGAGAGTCCTCTCATTTACAAGGCTGTAGATTCCTGGTTCGTCAATATACAGAAAATAAAACCCATTATGCTGGCTTCAAATAATAAGGTGAACTGGAATCCTAAGCATTTGAAGCTGGGTCGCTTTGGTAAGTGGCTGGAGAACGCGAAAGACTGGGCAATCAGCCGCAACAGGTATTGGGGCAACCCGCTGCCAATTTGGGAATGCGATTCTTGCAGTGCCAAGGAGTGTCTGGGGAGCAGAGAGGAATTATACAGAAGAGTTGATGAAAATTCGGCAAATGCTCATAGGAAGGCCGGAGGTGATTTGCACAAACATCATATCGATCAATTCAGTTGGACTTGCGTTTGCGGAGGGATGATGCGTCGAATTCCAGAGGTACTTGATTGCTGGTTTGAATCTGGCGCCATGCCCTATGCTCAGGTTCATTACCCGTTTGAAAATAAGAAATGGTTTGAAGAGCATTTTCCCTGTGATTTCATCTGCGAAGGTTTAGATCAGACGCGTGGTTGGTTTTACACGCTAATGGTTCTTAGTTCGGCACTCTTTGATACCTCTGCCTACTCGAATGTTGTGGTTAATGGCCTGATTCTTGCCGAAGACGGTAAGAAGATGTCGAAGAGCTTGAAGAATTACACCGATCCGGGCGAGATTATGGATAAGTATGGCGCTGATGCTCTGCGCTTTTTTCTAGTGAATTCGGTCGTGGTGAGGGCGGGAGGCTTAAGATATTCTGATAGGGGCGTTCGGGAAGTGCTCAGAACCGTTATGCTTCCTCTTTGGAACGCATATAGTTTCTATGTTACTTATGCAAACATTGATGGAATCCGACCCACCTTAGTGCCTGAAAATCCTGCCGCCCTTCTCGATAGGTGGCTACTCTCCGAAACCAATTTGCTAATTGGCAGGGTTGCCGAACAACTTGATGCATATGATATTCAAAAGGCTATCGAGCCGATTTTGGCCTTTATCGACATGCTTAACAACTGGTATATCCGGCGTTCGAGACGCAGATTCTGGAGAAGCAACGAGGGTGATACGGTAGTTAGGGATAAAGAGGAGGCATATGGGACTTTGCGTGCGGCTTTGATTGCACTTTCACAGGTGGCGGCACCTTTCATGCCTTTTGTTACCGAAATGATTTATAGAAATCTTCGGGAAGAGAAGGATCCCGAATCAGTTCATCTCTGTGATTGGCCTAAGCTCTCGGATTCTGCCGTGGACGAGGAGTTAGGAATAAGAATGGATGCAGTTAGGCGAGCTGTCAGCCTTGGCAGGGCGCTAAGGAACAACCATGAGCTTAAGATTCGTCAACCTCTACAGAGTTTTTATCTTGCAACCCGAAAGAATTCTGAAAGAAAAGCGCTGGAAGACATGAGAGAGCTCCTTGCGGAGGAGTTAAATGTAAAGGAAGTGCTTTTTCGCGATAACGAAGAGGAATTGATTGAATATTCCGCCAAGGCAAATTTCAAGCTACTTGGCAGAAAGCTGGGCAGAGATATGAAGGCCGTGGCGACTCAAATCGAGAAATTGGATTCCAAAAAGATTAGGAATCTTATGGAAGGCGGCACTCTAAACCTGAAGTATCAAAACGAAACTGCGAAGCATATAGACATCGACGCCGATTCCGTGGAAATCCGACGTTCCGAGAAGGCGGGTTTGAAAGTTCTCAATGAGGGTTCACTTACGGTAGCACTAGATCCGACAATAACTTTGGAACTTCTATCCGAAGGCTTGGCAAGAGATATGATTCGCGGCATACAGAATCTGCGTAAGGATAGTGGTTTTAATCTAACAGATAGAATCTCTGTTACTGCAGATGGGCCAGATGGAATTCGGAAGGCAGCAACGGAATATGATAGTTATATCTGCAGCGAAATTCTGGCGGATTCTATCCTTTGGCTCCCTATTCCAGAATCCGATCCCAATTCGGCTGAAATCCAAGCAGGAGATCTAAGTGTACGAGTTCGTATTACCAGTAAAACCTGAACTCCCTCAATTAAAGGGTCTTTCCATTCTGGCTTTAATTCTCTTTGTTTTTTCATGCCGCACCCTGCCGGAGATGTCGCATTCGAATATTGCCGATAGCCTGCCTCCAGAATCGAATATTATTATGAAAATTGCCATATCGGAGAATGAGGCTCTGCTTGAAGCCTTGATTCTTCGATTCGGGTTTGAGCCAGAAATCTTTTCGAATATAAGCAAGCACATAGAACATCTGGCAATCGGCCTGGAAATTGACTTGCAGACTAGAAGGAAACAAGGAATCCTGCTTCCATTTCACATTGCCGCGATTGGAAACTGGCCAAGAGCATTTCTTGGAGGAGCATTGGGTGATGAATGGGTGAAATCGGGCCGAAATAGATGGCTAAATTCTGCCGGTTTGGAGATAATTGCTATTTCGAACAAGGAATTACTTATTTCATCCGGGAAGTTGGACTCGATGCTATTTCGAACTAGGATCGCCGCGAAGAATACGAGGATAAGAACTGTTGGACTTAGCTCTGATAATTCGGATTTGGCATTTTGGCTACTCGATACTGATATTATTCACAAGATTTTGCCTGTAGTTCCACTGATGAATCACGACGGAACTGCAATTGTGGATTTAGTTGGCATAGTGCTTAACAAAATGGATAACAGTTCCTATTCGATTGAAATGATTGTCCCTCTAGCAGATCCAAAATTCGCTGAACCCTTGGCCCTAGCTATTCGAATTGGTTTTGCATCGCAGATTGGCAGAAAGCTCGACTTCATCAACTATGAGTTTCTTTCGGGACTTAGCATAGAAGCACGGGAGTCAGGAGTAATACTGAAGCACAATTCGATTCCAACTTATGTACTGGAGAATTTTCTGAATTATGATTTCGGGCTTGGGAACGACAGATCTTGATAGCGGTAATTGATTACGGATCTGGAAACTTGAAGAGCGTGGAGTTGGCCCTCCATTATTTGGGGGCTTTTTTCAAAATCACTTCAGATCCAAGCGTTGTGGCGGCTTCGAAGAAGGTTATTTTTCCCGGGGTAGGTGAGGCCAGACATGCCATGAATATCCTAAGGAAAACTCGACTTGATAAGGCTCTTCGTGATTTTGTTGCAAGTGGCAGAACTATTCTGGGAATCTGTCTTGGCTGCCAAATCGTTGCCAATCACACCGAGGAACACGATACGGATCTATTAGGCCTGCTCCCATGGGAGGTTAGGCGATTTTCTAAACGAAGCGGCTTCAAGATACCCCAAATTGGCTGGAATACCGTGGAGCATGATGGTTCTAAGCTCTTTGATGATGTTGCCCAGAACAGTTCGTTTTACTTTGATCATTCCTATTACTTACCCCTCTTCTTGTCCGATGGCACGGACTCACCCTGGATTGCAGGGCGCTCGGAATATGCTGTTCCTTTTGCCTCTGCAATTCATAAGGACAATATCTGGGCGACTCAATTCCATCCTGAGAAGAGCGGGCCAAGGGGCTTACAGATTTTGCGGAATTTTGTGGAGAAAATAACCTAGGTGTTTCAGAAGAGAATTATTGTCTGTCTGGATGTCAGAAATGGCAAAACTACCAAGGGCATAAAGTTCAAGGGAAATATCGATGTAGGCGATCCGGTGGAAATGGCTGAGCGATATTATCAAGAGGGAGTTGATGAACTTGTGTTCTACGATATTACGGCCTCATCCGAGAGACGGGGAATAATGATTGACGTTGCACGAAGAGTTGCTGAGCAAATTTTTGTTCCTTTCTGTGTGGGTGGAGGCATCGCTTCTGTAGACGACATGAGCGGAGTTATTATGGCTGGCGCGGAAAAAATCAGCGTTAATTCGGCGGCTGTTCGGAATCCAGCAATCATCGAAGACGGTGCTAATCGCTATGGCTCCCAGTGCATTGTCCTGGGCATGGATGTCGCTGCAGATGAATCAATGCCATCGGGCTATGGAGTGTTTGTGGATGGCGGACGGATCAGAACCGGCAAAGACATGCTTAAATGGGCCAAAGAGGCCGAGGATAGGGGTGTCGGGGAAATTGTGTTGAATTCGATTGATGCCGATGGTACGCAGAATGGATACGAGCTTCGCGCCACTTGTATGCTAAGTGAGGCTGTAGGGGTTCCCGTGGTTGCTTCCGGCGGTGCTGGTAGGCCCGAGCATATCGCCGAGGTTCTCGGTCCTGGCAAAGCTGACGCGGCTCTGATTGCAAGCATGGTACACCACGGAAACTACACAATTGCACAAATAAAAAAAGAAGTTGCGTCATCAGGAATACCTATCAGACAGGACTCGCTTACTGACTTGCCTTGAATTCGAAGCTTTTGTATAGTACCAAACGCCATGCCAACTTATGATTATGAGTGCCGCTCATGCGGTCACGGGTTTGAGATTTTTCAACGTATGTCCGAAAACCCCCTGAAACAGTGCCCAAGCTGTGATAAGGAAGAGTTGCAGAGATTGATAGGCGGTGGTTTAGGTATAATTTTCAAGGGTTCAGGCTTTTACGTTAACGATGCGCGAGGAGCCGCATCAGAGCCTACTGATGCTTCGAATGCCACTAAAAGTTATTCCAAGAGCGATAAAGGCAGCATAAAGGAGAAAGATCAAACTTCAAACTCCAATGCATCGGTGGACAAGAAAGCCACCGCCTAGGATTGAACTCTAAGCTTAGCTCCTAGGCGCCGCGGGAGTGGCCTAAGTTGTCAAAACGAATAATCTTAGCATTCTCAACGGCGATTTCGATTAGTCTATTTAGTCCTTCGATTGCTTCGTAGTTACGCAGTTCTAAGGTTGGATTCGGCCTTGTTAGAGGATGTTCAGGACTAAAGAGCGCGCAGCAATCTTCGAAGGGCTCAATAGCTGTTTCGTAAATTCCAATCCTGCGAGCCAATGCGATTATTTCCTCCTTATCCATGCCAATAAGAGGTCGGAACACCGGAACGGAAACTGACTTATCGGTATAAGCAAGACATTCTAGAGTCTGACTTGCAACCTGCCCCAGCGATTCCCCAGTAACAAGCGCGTTTACCTTATCAGATGAAGTCTTAGAGGAGAGGCGCTGGGCAATCTGCATCATCGCCACTCTGGAATGCAGGGTTATAGCCGGTCTGGCTACCCATCTTTTGATGGTAGTTTGGCAATCAGTGAACGGTATGCTGTAAAGCAGAAGACCTTCGCACCATGGCGCAATCAGCCCCGCCAATCTGGCAACCTTCTCATGGGCCTTTTCAGAAGTGAAAGGAGGCGTATAAAAGTGCACAGCTTTTAGTCGCATTCCCCTTCTGGCCATCAGATATCCGGCTACCGGTGAATCTATCCCTCCTGAAAGCAACAAAATACCGTTTCCAGAGCTGCCAACCGGTAGTCCTCCAACCCCCGGCATCTTCTCCTGATACACATATGCCCATTCTCGCAGTTCAATATTTATAACGAAATCCGGATTATGAACATCCACTTTTAGTTCCGGCAAGGCGTTTAGCACTCGTGTTCCCAACTCGGTTGCATACCCTTGACTATCTAGCTTCAAACTCTTATCCACCCGCCGCACTTCGAATTTGAAACTCGTCCCTATATTGGCCTTTAGGCTTTTTTGCGCTATGTATATGGAAGTCCTAGTAAGCTCATCAAGCGATTTTCCAATTCTATACGCGCGGGAAAATCCAACTATGCCCGGCGTGCGGGAAAGCAGAAACAGTACTTCTTCATCGGGAATCGCGGTTTCAAGGTAATAACGGCCAGTTCGAATCTTGAGCCGCCCCCAATTTCCCTTCTCACCCGAAAATTGTGACACCTTTTTTTTGATATTTTCCCCTAGGATTCGTTCAAAAAATTTTCTATTGCCTTTTTTCAGAGAAATTTCTCCGATTTTTATCAGCCACAGCTTTCTCATTGTTTCAATGCTATCCAGAATCACCTTCCGATGTCAGTTCTTAAGCTCAAGTAAAAACCCCATGAGCACAGTTATGGAATAGGGGGAACCAATGAACTTGCATGTTATTATCGTTCTATCTTTAAGCATTATCCAGGTAGCTAGTAGCTGCGCGCTGCCCCAGAGAGAAAAAACTTGGACAGTCATGAGTTGGAACGTCCAGAATCTTTTTGACGGCATCGATGATAACACCGAATATCCCGAATTTGATCCGGGAAGTGATAGCTGGAGCGAGCGACTCTATTTGCGCCGACTTGATCGAACAGCCGAAGTAATAAGGGGCAGTGTTTCTGGTGCTGCAGATCTGCTTGTATTGCAGGAATTGGAAAAACCAGAAATTCTGGACGACCTTGCCAATGGTCCACTTAGAAACATGGATTACCACTGGAGGCTCAGCATCCCCGGCTATAGTATTATTCGAAGCGGGGTATTAAGTCGTTATCCAATTCACAGCGTTGAAGTTGCGGATTGCGGATTTCACGGCGCGCGTCCCTTAAGACCGGTGCTGTCTTTTGTAATTGACGCGCCGGGCGGTGCAATAAAAGTTTTTGCGCTTCATTGGAAATCTCCCCATGACGGCCGAATCAATACAGAAAGCACCCGTTTCAAAGAGGCTCACATAGTCAAGAGCATGATTGAGCCGCTACTCCGTCAAAACCAATCTACCAGAATTCTGATCATTGGAGACCTAAACACACCTGGCGACGGACTGATTAAACCCGCCGCTCTAGCCCCCTGGCCGCCTAATCCGAACGAACCTCGTGCGGCTCTTTTCCGCAGCGAGATAAAAGAAGAGGCGGGCTTTAATGGCGAGGATATTGTTTTTTTCGATCCTGTCCCCAACCCATCACTTGGAGCTCCGGGAACCTACTGGTACAAGAATGGCTGGGACAGACCCGATCGAGCTCTCCTTAGCTGGGGATTGATCGATGGCCTGGGACTCGACTTGGAAACCTGCCGAATCGGCGCTCAGAGAATAATGGGAGATACATTGGGTAGGCCCAAGAGATGGCAATCCGATAAGGAAGAAGGTTACAGCGATCATCTGCCCCTTGTACTGGAATTTAGAATCAGAGTCGAATAGCACTGATAATACCTGCCACCTTACTATGGAGAATTCTGCAGCTTTTTTGCTGTGCTAGGGCGATGCATGGGATCCTGGTTTTTCCAATTTACCAGCCAGACAATTTCCTTCTCGGGAACCAATAGGCGGGTGAATGGAGTCTCGAAACGGGCGGAGTTCTCGCTCGACTTCGCTCCTCCCTCCACTTTCACAATTGTTCCTGGTACCGTAATCGCTAGATTCACCATAGCCTGTCGCAATTCTGGCAAATTTTCTTCGCCAAAAGTGAACCCCAGTATTTCATTGATGTATTCCTCTTCGCTGAATCCTTCATTTGCTGCCGGATTGAATATCGAAAAGGCAGTCTCTTTTATAATTGGGAAAAGTTCCTCAAGTTCAGCGGCGCGTTCGTGATTGAACCTGAGACTGATGGTATGCGTTTCACCATTCTGGGCTACATCTGCTATGCCCCCGAAAGCAGCGTCTCCGAAAAGCACTCTGATATCACTGAATTCCACATTGGCCATCAAGGCATATTTCCCAATCCTCTCAACTTCAAAATTCTCTATATCCGACCGTGCCTTTAAGTTAGAGATTGTTTGCGATATAATCTCATCATAGAATTCGTCCAGGTTATCGTAGCCTCCAAGAATCGCCAAGTCTTCCAGCGCATCGCCGGCAAAGGACATTGGCCTTCCTTCCAAGGTCCACACACCCGAGTATTCGTGTCCCAAAATAAGCTCCTGCTCAATCGTGCAGGCGCACAGCACAACGATAGCAATCAACGCCACAGTTCCCATTCTCATATTCAATTAAGATAACAGGATTTATCGCTTCTTACCATCCATCAGGAATGCCACGGTGATATCTATCCCCAAAACTAGCCGCAGGCTCTTCACTCCAGCTCGGAAGGCGGCATCTTTTTTCGGAGCTGCAGCCTGAAATTTGGAATTTGATAAGCTCAAATCTTATTGAATTCTCAAACTTATTGAAGTAGGAATACCTTGAATCTAGTCATCGGCTTGATTCTTATCATCACATGCCTATACTCGATATCGATATTTTGTGTTAACCAATAGATAAGTATAGCCCTAAGGTATATTTCCACTATGCCCAACATAGCTTACCATCAATCTAAATATCGGGAGTCGAGAAAAGATGTGCAAGGCGCTTAGTACAAATTCATTTAAAAACAAAAGAAGAGGGCCGGTGGTGCTCTGCATTATGGACGGTGTGGCACTGGGTAAGTATGAGGAAGGCGATGCAGTTAAAACCGCGCATACGGAAAATCTAGATTATGCAATGCAGAACTGGCCTGGAACCAAACTCAAGGCTCATGGAACCGCAGTTGGACTACCCTCGGATGGAGATATGGGAAACTCTGAAGTGGGACACAACGCAATGGGTTGTGGCAGAGTTTTTGCGCAGGGAGCCAAGCTTGTCAATAAATCGGTGGAATCTAGGTCCATCTTCGAGGGAAAGGTTTGGAATAGACTTGTTGACAACGTGAGAAAAACGGGAGGAACGATGCACTTCATCGGCCTACTTTCAGATGGAAATGTCCACTCCCATATCGATCAGTTAAAAGCTCTGATTCTGGGCGCAAAAACCGCCTCCATATCCAAGGTTCGGATTCATGGCCTTCTTGATGGCAGAGATGTTGGAGAAACTAGTGCACTCGAATACTTCAGCTCGTTTGAGAAATTTCTGGCCTCGGAGTCCGGAGAGTCTTTTGATGCGAGATTTGCATCCGGAGGAGGAAGGATGAATATCACCATGGATCGCTATGATGCGAACTGGAATATGGTGGAACGAGGTTGGAAAACGCATGTGTTGGGTGAAGGTGATTTATTCCAGAGTGCAACCGAAGCCATCATGGCTTTAAGGAAACGAACAGGTGTTATAGACCAAGATCTTCCACCGTTTATTGTCGCTGGAGAGAATGGTAAGCCCGCTGGGCCTATATTAGATGGCGATAGCGTTGTTATGTTCAATTTCAGAGGTGATCGGGCTATTGAGCTGTCTAAGGCTTTTGAGGGCGGCACCGATTTCGATAAATTTGATCGTGTTCGAGTCCCAAAAATTGAATATGCGGGCATGATGGAATATGATGGGGATGCCCATATCCCTGCGCAGTATCTTGTATCCCCGCCTGCAATAAATAAAACCATGGCCGAATATTTGGTAGCAAGCGGTGTAAGGCAGTTTTCTATCAGCGAAACACAGAAATTTGGCCATGTTACATATTTCTGGAACGGAAACCGCACGGGTTATTTCGATAAATCTCTGGAAGAATACTTCGAAATCAAGTCGGACATCGTACCTTATGAACAGCGACCCGCCATGAAGTGTGCCGAGATTGCGGATAAGGTGATCGAGGTTATCAATAACAGCGAGTTCAAGCTGATCAAGCTGAATTTCCCCAACGGCGATATGGTTGGACACACTGGTAACTTCCAGGCGACTTTGGCGTCGATAGAAATAATGGATATTCAAATTGGGCGAATAAGAGATGCGGTTGAGAGAAACGGGGGCATATTGATTCTAACTGCCGATCACGGAAACTCGGATGACATGTTTGAGCGCAATAAGAAGGGAGAAGTTATCTTCCGGGAGGATGGAAGGCCTAAGTCAAAGACTTCTCATTCCTTGAATCCGGTGCCTTTTCTGCTATACGATCCTCTTTATAGTGGTGAATACTCAACTGACCTCAGAAAAAACCTGGGAATAAGCTCGGTTGCAGGCACCTGTATCAACTTGCTTGGGTACCAGGCGCCAGAGAATTATGATAGGGGAATAATAGCCTTCTAGAGATCATACTTCTTCGGCTTCAAGAGAGCTTCCTTCAAGAAAAGCATGTCTTTTTACAACTTAACGTGTAGATATGGCCTTGCTCTTAAAAAATTCGAAGCCTCTTTCGAGCGCTTTTGCAGAAGATTGTCAGAATTTCCTAATCAAACGTTTACTTGACTCAGCTTCCATATATACCTAAGTGGCTTTTTAGCTCTATAATATCAACTTAAGCATAAGATGACCAAGTTTTTAATTATGCCTGGTTGCTGGTTGGTGCAAATTCCCGCTGCGAATCTCCGCATTCTCTGCGGAACTCCTATGGATATTGTCAAACATCTTCGGAAACATGGCTTAATCAAGAAATTCGAAAAGGATGGGATTAATTTTGAGAGCGGACCCAATGCAATACTCCTTTCAGATGTTTCCCTTCAGAATGGCCGTTTCTGGAATCTCGCGGAATTCCCGGTGCTTCACATGCTCTATTATCAGGGGATGGCAATTCCAGGGCATCCCGGGAATACCGGAGCCAAACCCGTTTTAATTGGCCTAGAGAGCAAAATCAAGGCAGTGCTGAATTATATACACCGAGGCAACTACGGCCTAGTTAATAAAACTGAAATGAGTGAATATGGTGTTCTAGAGAAGGATTTGGATGACCGTTGGGCTCTGAAGCTGAAATTCGCCTATGGGAGAATCAAATCGCCCGAGGAGCTAATTGATATATTCCCGCTTGCAGATTCTGAGGCTACTTTGCCGGGCAATGTGAGTGTTAGGCGAGTTGGCTTGAATTGCTATACCTTTACTCATGGAAATGAATCTCTTAGTGTTGATATGAACCTGCCTAAGGGCAAGGATTGGTTTCCATCCTACTCTATAAGTCCCACGGATGCTAAAGAAGGTTATTTCTCAGTAGTACACATTGGCGAGGGCAACGGCTGGAATCCGGACAAAGCCTGCATGGGAAGTATAATTACTCATCGAGGCTATAAGTATTTGATAGATGTAGGCCCGGGTATCGATTTCTCCATTAGGGCTCTTGGGATCGATCTTGCTGAGGTCAATGGTGTTTTTATCACACATGCTCACGATGATCACTTTGCCGGTTTAACCAGTCTGCTCCGAGGTGAGCGGAGGATACCTGTATATACAACTCCCCCGGTTATGGCGACAATCCGCCTGAAGCTTGCTGCCTTGCTAGAACGGGGCGTCAGTTTCCTGGATAACCTTGTTAGCTTAAACTACCTCGAAGAAGATGTATGGAACAGAATTGACGGTTTGGAAGTGCGGCCCACAAACTCGCCACACCCAATTGAAACAATTATCCTGTTTTTCAGAACTCCTTGGGAAAAAGGATACAAGTCCTACGGCCATCTTGCAGACATTATCTCCGCGAAAGTGCTAAACAGCTTCGTTTCGCCCGATGGAATTTCCGAAAAATTTCGAGATAAGGTGCTTTCCGAATACAGCCAATCAGCAGACATCAAGAAGATAGATGCAGGGGGAGGCCTTATTCATGGCTGTGCCAAGGATTTCGCGGAGGACAAATCGAAGAAGTTGCTACTAAGCCATATCGATGGAGAGCTAAACCCCGCTGATAGGAAAATAGGCTCGATGGTTTCCTTCGGTCAGGTAGACACGCTGATACCCAAGCAGAAAAATCAACTTCGAAATTTTGCAACTGAACTCCTAAATGCCAACGTGCCTGGGATTCAGTGGAAGAATCAGAGTCTTCTGCTTGGTGGAGAAGTGCAAAAAATAGAGCCAGAGACTCCAATACTTAAAAGAAATGAAGTTCCCGACACTCTGCTACTTGTCATATCCGGCTCTGTTGAAGCGATTTTCAATAACTTAAAACCTCCTGTTCGCTTTGTCATCGGTGCGCTAATCGGCGAAGCTGAATACCTTAGGGGCGCTCCATCATCGCACACCTACCGCACTCTCACCCGTGTCAAGGCGCTGGAGATTCCCGCGAATCTATATCTTCAAACCCTATATCAGATGAAGCAATTAGAAACTCGTATGAAAATGCATCAAAACAGGGAAAACCTCTATTTAGGAGCTTTCCCGGGTTATGTGGTTCCATGCCCTAGATTAGATATTCTTGCCTCAAATATGAGGGAGGAAAGATGGAATAAGGGTGAACATATCGTGCCCCAGGAGGATGAGTTGCATTATGTGAAATCTGGCACGGTTGTGGAGTCGGGGAACGGAGCTAAGCGAATAATCACTAAGGGCGGTCAATTGAATTCACCTTCTATTTCCCCCCTTGTCGAGGGAAATCGGAAATTTTCCTGGATTTGCAGAACCGATGTTCACAGCTTCATTCTACCCGGCAAGCTTGTTAGAAATATCCCAATTCTAGGGTGGAACCTAGTCGAATCACATAAAAGCCCATAGAATTCAAGACCCTTGCGAGGATTTGCTATTCGATGCGAGAAAGGGGTAAATTTATGAGCGATTTCTTTGCTGTGAGCAATGTGCGCGGACTTGCGGCTTTCATTATTCTCCTTCTCCAGCAGTTTGTATCTGCCGAAGCCGTTGAAACTGAGGATAGAATTTCCATCGTAGATTACTATGGCGCATTGGTTGTGCTTGATAAATCCGCTGAATCTGTAGTTTCACTTTCGCCGGGTATCACGGAAACGATATTCGCCATCGGGCATGGGAAATTGTTAGTTGGCAGGAGTGCTTACTGCGATTATCCGCCGGAGGCCGCCGGTATAACGGTTGTGGGTAGTATAATCGAGCCGAATATTGAACTCATAGTTGACCTGTCTCCCGACATCGTGATTGCCTCTACTCATTTCACTCGAGAGGATTTCAAAAGATTGACGGAACTAGGACTCAAAGTAGTCGTGTTAAATGGGCAGGAGAGCTTCGGGGGCGTCTATGACGGAGTTATTCGGCCGGTTGCGGCTCTGCTTGGCGATTTGGAGGCTGGAGAGAAGTTGATTTCTTCCATGCAAGTTACTATCGCCGAAGCCATGGAGAAGGTTAAAAGATTCTCTTCGAATCCAACCGTATACTATGTTGTTGGATTTGGAGAGGGAGGGGACTGGACTGCCGGCGGAGATACGTTTATTGGAGAGATGATTACGCTTGCCGGTGGAAAAAACATTGCCGAGGATGTCAGCGGGTGGTCTTTCAATCTCGAATCTTTGGTTAGACGAGATCCAGACATAATACTGATTCCTCCTTGGGCCAAGGAACTTTTTCCCACCACACCGGTTTACTCAGATCTGCGAGCTGTGCAAAATGGCAATGTTCTTGTGGTGGATGAGAAAACTATTTCTCGACAGGGGCCAAGAACCGCAAAAGCCTTCGCCGGCCTTGTCGATACGCTTGGCGCATTTCGTTGAAAAAAAATAAATTCATATTTCTCGGAATACCGGCTCTGGTATTAGCACTTTTCGGCGCGGTTAGCTATGGTACAATCCAAATTCCTCTCGGGGAAGTGGTGGATATTTTGCTAAGCGGCTACGAAGAGGGCAGCTTGGGATTAATAATCTGGAAGATAAGACTTCCAAGAGTTCTCTGTGCTGCATTGGTTGGCGGAATTCTTGCCTCTGGAGGCGTTATTTGCCAAGGGATTTTTCGTAATCCTCTCTCAGAACCATATCTTCTGGGCATCAGTTCCGGAGCGGCACTTGGCGCAGCCATAGCAATTTTACTATCACCTTTTTCGGGTAGGTTTGGACTCAGCGTCTTGGGGGTTTTTGCATTTAGCGGAGCGATGATTGTAACAGTGGTGGTTTTTCTCGCGGCGGGTCGGGGAGCCTTCCGCCTTCCATCGACTCTACTATTATCTGGTATAGCAATTGCCTTGGTTTGTCAGGCGATAATCTGGCTATTGATGGCCCTAAACCATGATCAGGTGGAAAGAATTGTTTTCTGGACTCTGGGAAGCCTATCGGCTGCAGGCTGGAAAAAAGTTCTCTGGCTTTCACTGACAACGATTCCAGCGGCCATTGTTCTTGCGGGAATGGGCAGGGTGGTGGATGTACTGTCCACCGGATATGAAAGCGCACATGGAATTGGAGTGAGGCCTCAAAGATCGGCCGCATTTATCCTTGCTATCACATCGCTTGGAACCTCCGCGGCCGTCGCCGTTTCCGGAAGCATTGGATTTGTGGGTTTGATGGTTCCGCATATCGCCAGATTCCTGGGGGGGCCATCTCACCGGAAACTTATTATCAATTCCTGGATTGGGGGGGCGATATTGCTTGTTCTAGCCGATTTTGCGGCGCGAGTATTAAATCCGCCGAGTGAAATACCCCTCGGAATTGTAACTGCTCTTCTGGGTGCGCCGTTTTTACTGTTTCTGATAAGAGGCAAACGGAGTGAAGGACGTTTGGATGGCTAAGTTCCCCTTCCAATTGAGAAATCTAACCTGGAAACCGAGAATCGGAGGGTTCGAACTCGGCCCCATTTCGCTAGACATAATAGATGGAAGATTCATAGCGCTCTTAGGCCCCAACGGAGTGGGCAAAAGCTCTTTGCTTAAGCTGCTATCGGGAATCTTGAGGCCCAAAAGTGGCAAGATTTATTTTTTCGGCAAGAACTATAAAATGTGGAAACCTAGAAAAAGAGGCAGGCTAGTGGCATTTCTTTCACAAGAATCGGAGCACCCCTTCGGATTTCCGCTAGTTGAGTACATAGGTTTGGGCAGATTTCCACATCTTGGCGCTTTTAAGAGGATGTCCGTGGAAGATAGGAGAATCGTGGATGCCGAAATAGACGCCTGGAAACTCGAAGAACTTCGAATGAGACCCATAAGCAATCTCAGCGGCGGTGAATTTCAACGTGCCCGCTTGGCAAGGGCCCTCGCGCAGAAACCGAAAATTCTGCTATTTGATGAACCTGCCAATCATCTCGATCTTCTTAGCAAGGCAAGAATACTCAGACGACTCAAAGAAGAGGCGAGGAGGGGGAAATGCATCCTAGCCGCCATCCATGATGTCAACGACGTTTTACTTTTTGCCGACGAGGTATGGCTGCTAGACAACGGCAGAATACTAGATATCGGTTCGCCCCAGAAGATTCTGCAAACTTCGCGGCTTAAGAGCATCTATCACATTGAGTTAACACGCTTTACCAGCGCGGATGGCAGAATAATGTTTGGCATCCCCTCACAATCCGATGCCACGGTCACTTCCTAGCATTGAAACTCCAAGCGCCGATGGCTAGCCGTTTTTTAACTGATCATATTATCAAACAGTGACGCTCTATTTTCGAGCATCTTAACCTTGCCATATTTCAATCTATTATGATAAGTTGTCCTATAAACAATGGCGAAAAGGAGTTTCAGGAATCATGCACTATGAAATGAAAAAAACGACATTTCCGGGAAAGAGCTATCTAATTATGCGCAGTGAAGTCGAATTCAAGAACATCTCGGACAAGGATCTCTGGGAAAAAGCATATGAGAAAACTTATGGATATGCAAAGGAACACGATGTCAAGATAATTGGACCAGGCTCGGCAATCTACTTCTCCTGGGACATGAAAAGGAACGTTACAGACCTAGGCATCGGCTTCTCAATTGAAGGGAATCCCGAACCGAAGCATTCTGAGCTCAGTGTTTGCCATTTAAAAGAATCGAAGGCCGTTACAACACTCCTGCGGGGAGCTTATGAGAATCTCAAAGATGCGCACGAGCAGGTGATGAACTACATGATGGAACAGAAGCTTGAAGCCACTACCACCATTGAGGAATACACCGTTAGTTCCATGGAGAAGCCAGATCCAAAGGACTGGGAAACCAATATCATCTATTTGTACAACTAGGGCTCGCCCATGAAACCAAGTTTGGAGGAGGCTCATACCTGAAAAAGGCGGTGTTTACTTCCCTCAATTTAGGGAATTCGTGGAATTGATATGGTTCGGAAATGGTTTGGGGTTCTGAGCACTATCAGATCTAGAAACAGATTCAGGGAAACTTGTGCCTTTATAACAGGAGGGTTGCTAATATATACTGATTATGATATATAGTCGTTATAGTTTTCGAGTATGCCTTATAATTGGCTCTTATGGAAACATTATTTCAGATTTTTTAGGAGTTTCTTATGAAAAGAATCTTTTCAATTCTGCTACTTCTGGTAGCTAGTATAGGCTTCATATTCGCCAATGGTGAAGCTTCCGAGGCAGGAGAAATCGTCCTTGCTCAGGGGAAGCCTGAAATCGATGGCCAACTCAAAGCCTATGCTGCCCTTTGGGGAGAGGCCAACGGTGTAAGCGTTGTCATCAAATCCTGTGGAGGGGGAACATGCGATCTTGGACAGATGCTCAAGGCCGATTACGCGGCGGGGGAAATGCCTGACATATTCGCTGTTAACGGTTTTGAGGACTTCCTGGAATGGGAGGCCTTAGCTTTGGACTTGAGTGGAGAAGCCTGGACGGACAATACGGAAGTGGCCTTTGTCTATAAAGGAAGAACCTTTGGCTTCCCAGTTTCAGTCGAAGGCTGGGGAATGGCTTATAATGCCGATGTGCTTGCTGCGGCGGGCGTAGATCCTAAAAGCCTGGTAAATCTTTCCGGCTACCGCGCCGCCTTTGCCAAGATTGATTCCATGAAGAGCCAGCTTGGCTTGGACTCGGTTGTATCCATGGCTGCCGGCCCTGAAATGTTCTGGGTTACTGCCCACCATAATTTCAACTCTCTGCTTTCAAACGGCCTACCATATGGAGACACATCAGTTGCCGACGAGCTGCTTGCCGGAAATGTGGATTCCAAACGTCTATCGGAATACGCGGATTGGGTTGAACTCCTCTTTGAATATGCCGATAAGGCCGTTCTTACCACGGGTAATTATGACTCCCAGGTCGGCGCTTTCGCCACTGGCAAGGCCGCATTCCTTCATCAAGGGAATTGGACCGATCCTAACTTGATCGACGCAAAGGCAGATTTCGAAATGGCATTTGCTCCCCATGGCTCCATGGAAGCCACTACCGAGGGCATATTCGTATCTGCTCCATCGTTTTACCTCGTGAATGCTGAATCTGAGAATGTAGATCTCGCGAAGAAATTCCTTGTTGACCTAGCAACAAGCTCCGCCGGAGCGAATTACATAGTCAACGAGGCGAAGATGATACCCTCCTTCAGCAACATAGACCTCAAACCCGATGGACAACTTTCAGCTTCGGTTCAAGATTGGTCTTCCCAAGGCAAGGTATATTCCTGGAATCAGTATCTTTTTTCCGGAGAGTTTCGGGATAAGACACTATCACCAATTTATAATCAATTTGCCAATGAGGAGATAGACAAGGCTGAATTCATCCGGTTGATGACCGATGCCTTCATAAATCGATAGTAATTTACTTATCAAAGACGAGGGGGAGGCTTTGCAGCCTCCTCCTTAAGAATAATGATAAGGAGGGCGAAATTGCTTAAAAAAAGAAATCGCTTCGTGTTCTGGCTTTTTCTTATTCCCATTCTTTTTGCCTTTCTCATGGTGGTTATCATTCCTTTTTTTCTGGGCATCTTTTATTCGATGACTAGTTGGAGTTCTTCTGCACGCCTAGGAGCGACATTGGAATTCGTTGGAATCACGAATTTCGTCGAAAGCTTGAAAGATCCTTCTTTTATCTATTCTTTTATTCTTACCAGCGTTTATACAGCCTTGAATGTTCTTGCTATAAATGCAGTGGCTTTCGGCCTTGCCTTGCTTGTCACTTCAGCTATTAAGGGACGTAACATATACCGTGTCGGATTCTTCCTACCAAACCTTATCGGTGGATTGATACTGGGCTACATCTGGCAGTTCGTGTTCAATAACGCGATTCCAACTTTGGGAGAACTTCTGAAATTGCCGTTTCTAGCCGATCCTGAAAACCTGGTGCTCGCCGATCGCAACGCATCAGTTGTGGCCTTGGTTATAGTAGGAACATGGCAGTATGCAGGTTACATCATGATGATTTACGTGGCGGCTTTGGAAAGCGTTCCCGTGGAGTTGCTAGAAGCGGCGCGAATAGATGGAGCCGGCGCTTTTCAACGCCTGCGCAATATCACTATTCCAATGGTTGCCCAGGCCTTTACCATCACTGTATTCCTCACCTTGGTGAATTCCTTTAAGCAATTCGATGTCAATGTCTCTCTAACCTCGGGTGGACCATCGACAATTTTCATGGGCAAACCGATGAATGGCACCGAGCTTCTGGCCCTAGACATATACAATACGGCCTTTCTGGCCAATAATCTTGCCGAGGGACAGGCAAGAGCTTTCCTGTTCTTTCTAGTACTTGTATTAATCTCGGTACTGCAGGTGCGGGCGGGCAAGAAACGTGAAGTGGAATTATGAAACAAAGCAGAAAGAATTTAGTAATCTTGGAAGCTCTGGCAGTTTTGCTTTTCATCCTGTTTATGCTGCCCCTTTTACTTGTCCTTATCAATTCCGCTAAAGATGCTTTTACTGTCACGCAGTATCCTCTGCGCCTACCCGAGGATTGGAGACAACTCGGCAGAAATATAGCAGATATCTGGACCAACCCAAATGTACAGTATTCGAGGTCGTTTTTCTCGTCGACCTTGATTACGGTTCTGTCTCTACTTCTTATTATGTTTCTGTCTTCTCAGGCTGCATGGGTTCTTGTGCGCACCAAATCGCGGCTGTCAATTTTGATTTTTACAACTTTTGTAGCGGCAATGGTTATCCCATTTCAAATAGTCATGTTTCCGCTGCTCTCTTGGTTCCGCGCTGTAACAAGCGTCATCGGAATTAAACTGCTACGGGCTTACACGGGTTTGATTTTAGCCTATGTCGGCTTTGGAAGCTCTCTTTCCATCTTCATGTACCATGGTTTTATCAAGAGCATTCCTTACGAGCTGGAAGAAGCCGCCAGCATTGATGGATGCGGCCGTATCCGCGTGTTTTATACTATTATTCACCCAATTCTTAAGCCCATTCACGCCACCGTCTTGGTTCTAAACGGCATATGGATTTGGAATGACTATCTCTTGCCCCTCCTGATTCTGGGCAAAAGCGGACGTGTAATGACGATTCCTCTTGCCGTATCCAATTTCGCGGGGGCTTATGTTAAGCAGTGGGACTTAATGCTCACGGCAATACTGATGTCCATGATTCCCGTGGTTATTTTCTTCTTACTCGCTCAGCGGCGCATTATCAAAGGTATGATTCAGGGTTCGATTAAATAGCGAGACTCTTAAGGAGTAGTGGCGCATTTTTTAGTCTATCGGTTAGTGTGAAGTGAAATCGTTTTTCCCGATGGTAAATCCAATTCGCGATTATCCCTGGGGAGATGAATCCTATATTCCTGATTTCTTGGGAATAGCTAATCCAGATGCCAGGCCCTTTGCCGAATTGTGGATGGGCGCCCATCCGCTTGATTCTTCCAGGCTGAAAATGGAAGATGGCGTTGAGCTGGAGTTCTTCGAAGCCGTTGCACGCGAGCCTTCTCAAATGCTGGGGCCTGGCATTGCTGCACGGTATAGCTCTCTTCCCTTCCTGTTCAAGATGCTTGCAGCACGAAAATCACTTTCGATTCAAGCACATCCATCAAAGAAAGAAGCGGAAGCCGGTTTCCTGCGAGAGAATAAGGCGGGAATCCCAATTGGGGCGACAAGGCGCAACTACCGCGATGATAATCACAAGCCAGAGATTATCATGGCCATTACACCCTTTAGCGCAATGATTGGTTTTCAGAAGATTGCGGAAATACGAAGATCTTTTTCAGCTTTGAAAATCGGTGACTTGAATTTGTGGGAAGGAGAGAGTGAGAAAGATGTTCTCCGTTCGTTTCTTGAGAATTTGCTTTCTGCTCCAGATGATGCCAAATCCTCCCTCTTTGCTTCGATTGCCGATGCGTTGGCAAAAACCGAGTGCGGTTGGAGTTCCTTACAGAAATATTGGATTTCCAGACTAAGCGAGGAATTCCCTGGTGATATAGGCGTATTGGCACCACTATTTCTGAATATTGTCGAGATTCAACCGGGTGAGGCCTTATTCCAGCCAGTACAGACTTTGCATGCATACCTTGAGGGTTTTGGCCTGGAACTCATGGCGAATTCGGATAACGTTCTTCGTGGCGGTTTAACCAGCAAGCACATTGACGTTGTCGAGCTAATGAGAACACTTGATTTTTCCAGTTCGAAGCCAAGAGTGCTTAAGACAAGAAAGGCGGATTTGCATGGAATTTGCCGTTTTCCGGTTCAAGCGGCCGAATTCTCATTAGGCTTGTTGGAACTAAGCGAAGAATCAGAAGACTCCCCGGGAGTTTTAGAGAATCCTAGGCACGAGGCTCGGATCTCATCCGGCAAGGGACCGCTTATTCTGCTAGCCATGAGAGGAGAGATAGTTCTTGGAGATGGCGCCAATGAGCTAAGGCTAAGTAGAGGTTCGAGCGCCTTTGTGCCCTGGGCGGCGGGGGAAGTTTCGATTAGGGGAGAGGGAAGCTGCGCCATTGCAGAGGTTGGAAGTGACTATTTGGGTTGATGGAGATTCATGCGCGCGTGGTGCAATGAGTGCCCTAGTAAGCTGCGCGAAAAGAAGAGAGATTGCTGTTCATGTTGTTGCCGATAGACTTATACCAGCCGCCCGGGGTAAGAGGGTTTCCATGAGCATTGTTAACGGAGGGGAATCTAAGGCTGACGATTTCATTTTTTCCCGATCTTGTCCGGGTGATATTGCGATTACAAGAGATTTCACCTTGGGGGTCAAGTTGATAGGGAACGGAGTGACTGTAATGAACGACTCGGGAAAAATTTGGAAACTTGGAGAACTAAGGGCTCGGGTTGAAGATGCCGAATTGATGCTGGCAATTAGGCGGGGAGGGATCGCCCGAAAATCACCGATTCGCTATGACTCAAAGGCAAGATCAAAATTTGAATCTTCGCTAACAAAATTAATAGATAAGAGATAGCTTTATCCAAATCTCCTCTCGCAGAAAAGGCAGCTGGCAGCAAATGGTAAGGTGATAATTCGAGCTAGTAACTTGGCATCCCGCTTGACTGGGGAATCTACTGGCCGCATACTTGCAAAAATCTGATGTAAATCAGAATGCGGAGAGTATCCCGCGATCATTTGATTTATAGATAAGGTTTAAGAGGAAGACTTAGGAGATTTGATGCTGGCTAGAAATTTTTACAAGAAACTGAGTTTCCTGTGGAAGGATGCGATCGCAGCCGGCGATGCGCCTTCAAATGCAGCGCTTGGTTTCCTTTCTGCCTTGGCAAGCGGGGGATGCGATGAAGATCTGGAATCTCCATTTCGGGGAGCATCAAAGCGAATCTACGCCGAATATGATGCTGCCGTGAAGGGTGGAAGACTCCGGGAATTCGAAAAACTCGAAAGGATAGCAGAGGAGGGAGGGCCAAAATCCGCGCTTGCAAATGCGATTTGGAAAGTTTTTTTCCCTGAGGCTTTATATTTGGATAGAGATCCTCATCGGCAGATTTCTCTTCTTAGGCAGAAACGGGGGGTAAGGATTGAGAAGCTTTCCGAGAATCCAATAGAGAACCCCGCAAAAGAGATTATTCTTACATCCAATATTCTACTTTCGCCACCTGAAAGAGAAAACGACTCCGTCTCGGAGGGAATTGGAGAGATAATCGAAGGCGCTAGAGAGGTAGCGAATGAACCACAACTCTATTGGTATGATCACCCGATTCCCATTGGAACCTCGATGGCAAGCGATGAATTTATCCATGGGCTCTGTGGTCTTGCAGATGCACTGAAATATGAGAAGCTCAAGGGGAATGTATCTTCCGATGATAGGCTTACAGTGCTTCTTTCGGTTTCGACCACTCATCAGGGCTTGCATGCATGGGCGAAACGATGGCTTCGAGCACGTCTGGCTGAGCCTGAGCCTGGGAAACTAGATGGTTTAGACGTGTATGCATTTACCGAATCGGATACTAGAGAAATCATCGACATTCTTGCACCATGGCTAGAGAATGCTGATGATCGGGAATTGCTCCACGAGTGCTTTGGAGTGGATGGAGAATATGGGAGGCACTACTCCTTTTTGAAAGCCTTTCCCGCTCTTTGGTCTATTTTAGTAGATAAGAACTTCAAAGCAACTTTTAAACTGGATTTGGATCAAGTGGCTCCTCAGGATGAATTGTGTGCGGAAACAGGCAAAAGCTTTTTGAAACATTTCTGCACGCAACTCTGGGGGGCGCTCGGAGTGGATTCAGATGGGCGTGAGGTTGAATTTGGACTGATCGCCGGAGCCTTGGTGAATAAGAAGGATATAGCGAGTGGACTTTTTACACCGGACATACCTTGGCCGGATGAAGTTCCAAGCGGAGAGGATTTGCTTTTCTTCAAGCAGAGGCCGATGGCCGTATCTACCAGGGCAGAGTTGATGACCCGCTATGGGGCTCCAGACGCACCGGATGGAATAGGCGAGGCAATTCAGCGAATTCATGTCACAGGCGGCACCGTGGGAATACGTTTCGATGCTCTTCGGCGTTATCGCCCGTTTACGCCCACTTTCGTGGGACGCGCAGAGGATCAAGCCTATATCCTATCGACTTTGAATTCTGATGATGGAAATAGAGCCCTGCGCTATGCCCATGCCTCGGGTTTGATTATGCGGCATGATAAGCAGGAGTTCGCAAGAGAGGCAATTGAGAAAGGGAAAATTGGTTCCTATGTTGGTGATTTGCTGCGCATTTTTGTGTTTAGCAGTTATGCGGCATTCCTTCCTGGTGGACAAGAAAGGGTAAAGAGTATTGTAGATCCGTTTACAGGCTGCTTCATCACTCCGATGCCCACCACCTTAACCTTGCTTAAACTGGCGCTTAATCTGCTTACTGCAGATGGCGGCAATACGGAGGTTCGCTCGAAGGTACTGGAACTCGCCGGGAGAAAGCTCTCTGGATGGGTTTCGAATTTTGAAGGCGAAACAGCGAAACTGGAAAGGCTGTGGCATAGAGAGCGACAAGGTTGGAATAAATTCTACGAGGTGCTAAATCGAATTGAAGGAGCTGAATCTACAAATCAAATTCGATTTAACCGGAGCAAGAAGGCTTTCAAGGAATTGTGTTCTAACTGCAAAATTTCTACTTGACTATTTTGAGGGAAGCAATGGCGAGAGTTCAGTGGTTTCCCGGGCATATGGCTAAGGCAAGAGGCCTGATTCAAGACTGTTTGAAACGAATGGACTTAGTTATAGAACTTCTTGATGCCAGAGCGCCTAAATCGAGTTCCAATCCACTGCTACGCAAGCTTGCAGCATCAAAGCCAACCCTGACTCTTCTGAATAAAGACGACTTGGCCGATCCATCAGTGACAAAACTTTGGGTAGATTGGTATTCGAAAAGTGAAATGCATCTGCCGCTTCGCATTTCTGCCAAAACTGGCAAGGGAATATCTACAATTGCCTCATCTTGCAGAAAATTGCTTGGCAGCACCAAAGGGACATCGCGAAAAACGATTCGCGCGCTTCTTCTTGGAATTCCCAATTCAGGGAAGTCGACATTAGTAAATACGCTGATAGGAAGAAAGAAAGCTCTTACGGGTGCTACACCGGGTCTTACTCGCTGCCTTAGTCACATTCCTCTTAAAGGGAGGTTAGAAATCTATGACAGCCCGGGAATCCTTTGGCACAAACTCGAAGATGAGGGTTTGATACTTGCCTCCATCGGAGCCATCAAGGAAACAATACTGCCCGATGAGGAAATTGTCGGTGAATTCCTTTGTTACATGTCTCGGATTTATCCGAGAATCCTAATGCAAAGCTATAATCTCAAACACCTGGTCGGTACACCTTACGGGCTAATTGGACAAGTGGGAACAAGTCGAGGTTGCATTGGCACCGGTGCCAGAATAGATATTCGCCGTACGGCTCAAATGGTATTCAAAGATTTAAGGGGCGGCATTTTCGGAAGGATAAGTCTGGAATGGCCAGATGGGCGTGGCTGGAATTCGGGCTAATTCCCTGGCCTTCCAACAACTTTCCAATTACCCTCTTCATCAGCCTCGATCAGAAACACAAGATAATCTATTTCAGAGGGTAATCTTCCCCCCTTCTTGCTCAAGTGGCCCATAAATAGATATGAATTTTCGCCTGGAACCCATGGTCTATTCTCATCGAACCATTCGGGGAAAAGTTGGTTAATTTCATCGACATTGTAGAGCTTGTAGTTGTACATGTTTTTGTAGTCTTCCAGAGTTCCTACTCCCTTGATGCCCCTTGGCGGATTTTGCTTATATTTAGCCACGGCATTACCTGTGTCCAATAATCGAATCGGATTTGCCTGGAAGTTGAAGTATTCTGAAAAATCTCCAGTGATGCAGGCTTCAACGAAGTCGAGGGCAAAATCCTCCGCGGCAAGTGGATTCAGCTTTGGATTTGTTGCGCCGGCATCGGCCGAAGCGGCTGGACTTTCTCTGCGCAAAGAGTTTGCGTAGGAAAGCATGACATCCGGTTTCATCTTTTCGCTCGGCGTTATTTCCCAAGCTTCTAGTGCAACCGAATGAATTTTTGCTGATAGAGGTATGCGAGGAGGGGTAATCAATCTGGCCTCAATATAGCCGCGCCCACTAAACTCAGTACTCTGATCGGAGAAGTCGAACCAGTTGCTGTAGGCATCAATTCTCCTATCAAGCCCCTCCGACCATGGATGAGTAAAAGTTGGCCCGATCGTTACGCCTCTTAGTCGAATCTGCATTGTTGATGGACCACTTGCACGTCCATGCTCATAGCTGGTACGAAGTCGCCATCTGGTTTCCTGAAGTTCTGAATACTGCACTATCTCATTCGAATCCCAATCTATTGCGGCGAGTGGAGTCCAGCCTCTCTCGCTGTTTATTTCGATTGGAGTGTTGGTTTTGGCCCCAAAAAGAATAATCTTCTTAGCCAATCGGCCCTCATCTTCCGAAAATAGAGGCAATTCCAATCCCAAAAGAACCATTAGCAATATCGAAAATCGGCCTAAACGAGTCATTTAACTACCTTCAATATATTTATCGGATAATAGAAGACGCTTATGAGCAAGGAGTAAGAGATAAATCATACTTTCCAGCGCTTATCAAGTAACTATGTAGCACTGTGCCTTGCAAATCTATGCAGTTGTTTCTCGTCCTCTACTCATAAGAACTTTTCCCGTTCTAACAAGTTCCATAATTTCAAACGGCTTCATCATAGTGTGAAACGCATCAACCTTGGCCGATTTGCCGGTTATCTGAAGAGTAATCGTATCATCACCTATATCCACCGTTTGGCCACGGAAAGTATCTGCCATTTGTAATATCTCTGTTCTGGCTTTCGGAGTGCACTTTATCTTAAAGAGCGCAAGTTCTCTCTGCACTACATCTTCGCCCGCATGATCTACAGCATGAATAACATCAACCAGACGGTTTAGCTGCGCCAACATCAAACTGAGAGTCTTTTCATCGCCAGTTGCTTCAATGTTCATTCTTGAGAAAGCTGCTGTCTGGGCCTTAGAAACCACTAGGCTATCAATATTGAAACCTCGTCGAGCGAACACTAGTGCCACTCTAGTCAGAACGCCAGGCTTATTGCTAACCAATAAGCTTATCGTGTGTTTGGTAGAATTATTCATTTTGCTCCACCTCGTGGACTTCTGGGAGGTTCAATTATCATTTCATCCAACGTTGCTCCGGCGGGTACCATTGGGAAAACATTGTCATGCTGTTCAACCACGGCTTCAACGAGACAGGGCCCATTATCCCATTCTATTGCAGCTCTCAAAATTCTACGAACATCTGAACTGCGCTTCACTCTAAATCCCTTGATGTCGTATGCTGAAGCCAGTTTCATGAAATCAGGGTTGCCTTCCAAATCAACTCCTGTAAATCTTTTTTCGTAGAACAAATGCTGCCACTGGCGAACCATTCCCAGATATCTATTATTCATCACGAAAATTTTTATGGGAAGTTTGTTGACCACTGCCGTTGCCAATTCGCAGAGCGTCATCTGAAAAGAGCCATCCCCTACGATTGCATACACTGCCGCATCCGGCCTTGCCAGTTGAGCTCCGATGGCGGAAGGGAGTCCAAAACCCATTGTGCCAGCCCCTCCAGAGCTTATCCAATTCTCACCCCTATCCATTTTGACAAACTGCGCCGCCCACATCTGATGCTGCCCCACGTCCGTACAAACAATCGCCTCCGTCCCCGTCAGGCTTGAAAGCTCCTCGATAATATGCTGTGCCCTTAATTTGCCTTCCTTCCTGTATTTAAGTGGGAAATCGCGTTTCCAGCTCCTTATCTGCCTGTTCCAGGGTCTGAGATCTCCAGGTTTGAGATAGGCAATCAACTCTTCCAGAATCATTCTGGCATCTCCAACAATCGCACAATCAACCGGAATTATTTTCCCAATTTCTACAGGATCTATATCGAAATGAATCTTCCTCGCCTGGGGGCAGAATTTCTCGGGCGTTCCGGTTATCCTATCATCCCACCGCGCCCCAATGCCTATAATCAAATCGCTTCCGCTTAGAGCTTTATTTGCATAGGCGGTTCCATGCATCCCCGGCAATCCTAGACTTAGCTCATGACTATCCGGGAAACCGCCCTTACCCAGCAGAGTAGTAGTAACCGGAATACGCATTTTCTCCACCACTTCCATAAGTGCCTTCGATGCACCTGATAGAACAACACCGTGCCCAGCTAGAATCACGGGTCTATGCGCCGAGTTGATAAATCTTGCGGCCATTTTCAAATCATCGATATCGATTACTGGCATCTCATGATAACCCGGCAAATCTTGTTCGCCCTCAATATCCACATCAACCATCGCAGCAGAAACATCTTTCGGAATATCCACCAAAACCGGTCCCTGACGTCCCGTTGTAGCTATGTGAAGGGCTTCTCTAACTATTTGGGAGATGTCTTGAGGGTTCGAAACCCTATAAGAATGCTTGACAACCGGAAATGACATACCCAAAACATCTGCTTCTTGAAATGCATCGAGTCCTATGTTTGGTGTAACAGATTGACCGGTAATAATGAGCATGGGAATAGAGTCCATCATTGCGGTTAAGATGCCTGTCAGAGTATTTGTTGCCCCCGGCCCGGAAGTTACACATACAACGCCAGGCTTGCCGCTGGTTCGAGCAAATCCGTCAGCCATATGGGTGGCCCCCTGTTCATGTCTAGTCAGAATCAGGTTGAGGGGATGATGAGTTAGGGCATCATAAATAGGGATGGAATTGCCTCCAGGTATGCCAAACACATGACTTATTCCATTTTGATAAAGTACATCCAGCATTAATTCGGCGGCTGTTTTCATATTTTTCGTCATATGGCCTATAATACCTGTAAATTACAGTTCGATTCAAGCCATAAGGCGATAAATAAGTCTGAAAACACCTGATTTCTTGTTAGCACAGCCGTTTTACTTAGTGAAAACCCTTAAGAAAGTAATAAAGAAGGTGAAAAGTCTATAAGAGAGATTTTTTTCAGTAATATGCCTACATTCTAACAGAAATAGTCGATATATTATCCTCAATATTGAGTTTTCAGCATGATTCGAGAAATATACAATGTAAACATTGAATCACAGATGGCACTGCTTAGTCCTTGCCGTCTGAAGTCGGAATTTCCGATCGAAGATGGTATTGCAAATTCGGTTGTAAAATTTCGCGATGAGATTTCAAGGATTATAAACCACCAGGACGATCGTTTACTTATAATAGCAGGTCCCTGCTCGATACATGATGTAGAAGCTGCAATTGATTACTCAAAGCGACTGAAGGAATTCGCAAACAGATATCATGATACTCTTCTAATTGTAATGAGGGTGTACTTTGAGAAACCCCGCACCAGTCTGGGATGGCGTGGTCTTATCGCCGATCCGAATCTGGATGGAACATATGATATTCAGGAGGGCCTCCGGAAAGCCCGACAACTTCTTATTAAACTGGGAGAAATTGGTTTACCCGCTGGGACAGAAGTGCTAGATCCGATCATTCCCCAGTATATTGCAGATTTAGTCTCCTGGGCGGCTATTGGAGCTAGAACCACTGAATCTCAAACGCATAGGGAGATATCCAGCGGCCTGTCCATGCCAGTCGGTTTCAAAAATGGCACAGACGGGAATCTCTCAATCGCGGTTAACGCGATTAAATCGGCGAGACATAGTCACAGTTTCATAGGGATAAATCAGGAAGGACAGACCTGTATATTCAAAACACGAGGCAATCGAAACGGGCATATCATACTTCGTGGGGGTTCAAGCGGCCCGAACTACTACGATGAGGACATAGAAAAAGCAGAGAATCTTCTTTCCGATATTGGGGTGAAACCTTCAATACTGATAGATTGCTCCCACGCAAATTCAAACGGACAATACATCTGGCAAAACCGTGTTTTTCATGCCGTTTTGGATTTGCTTTCTCGCAGATGTAAATCTGTGCGCGGGCTTATGCTTGAAAGCAATATAAAACCGGGCAGGCAGGAGGTATCAAGGAATCTCTCAAGCTTGAAATACGGACTCTCGATAACAGATTCATGCATCGGATGGGATGAAACAGCCGAACTAATAAATGCTGCCGCCAAAGAAATGCCAAAAATCAAGAATACCGCTAATCTCTCGTAAGTTACCGTGATTCGCATGGCAAGGCTATAAGCAAATCAGCTTTGGGTTGTTTATCCGTGATGGCCTTCTCTGGTGGAGATAGGAAAGGGCGGCGCTATGGCAATTTCAGCCACAAAGTCCATACCTGTCATCTTATCGTAAGATGTGCCTAAAAGTAGACATCCTCCGGGTTGAATAAGGGCTCTGTAATAATTTCCACCGAACCTTGCGTAATTCTCTTATAAAAGCAACTTCGACGACCCGTGTGGCAGGCCGCATCACCAAGTTGCTCCACCTTGAGCAATATTGCATCCGAATCGCAGTCAAGAAAGATTTCCCTAACTAGCTGTGTTCTGCCGGAATGTTCACCCTTTTCCCAAAGTCTCTGATTCTTTCGCGACCAGTAAACTGCTTTTTTTAGCTTAAGAGTTGCATTCCAAGCAGCCAGATTCATCCAGCCAAGCATAAGTACATCTCCAGAGCTATAATCCTGGGTAATAACCGGAATCAATCCGTCGTATTTCTCAAAATCGGGTATGGCGATTGATAGGGAATTAGATTCTGACATCTTATGCACTATCAAATTCGTCTGTCAAGTTCGAGGGAGTTTCCATAGGGCTCATAAGATAGTGCAATTCATTCCTCGATATTGTATCGCCCTCTACTCTTCTCGCCTCAGTTCCACCAATGAAGTCCTTTATATCCTGAAGATCTTTCAAATTATTTTCCGACATCAATTTGAACTTAGTGCGCATGTTCTCAAAAGAATTATTGAACTTTCCATCAGCGGAATTCAATTCATCTAAGAAGCGTACATATGCCTCTTTGAGTTTCATTATCGAGTGATAATACACATTTCTTTGAATAAGAAGAGAGTTGTTCTTAAGCGAATCATATATTTTTTGAATCGAAGCGTTGATAAAGAGGATGTCTTCCAAAATCTTATCGGCAAAGTATTCGATGTCAACATCAAGTCTAATAGCATCATGCAAAGTTCGAACCAGAGATCGTATAAAAAAAATATTGTCGCTATAATGAATCTTCTCAGGCAATTTAAGATAAACCTCTCTTAAGCTTATCGGTACTCCTTAGCGCCTGCTTGACGCTTGTTGCTTTACGAAGTAGGGTACTCTATCTTCTTTTCCAAGTAAACGTTGTAAGCAGGCCGGAGGACATCGAATGAAGACTTATGAATTGGTTTGTGCCTTCACTCTGAAGGAGGGACAAAATACATCTAGTATAGAGGGAGTTCAGGAAATACTCAAAAACTCCCAGGCTATGATAAAATCGGAGGAGAATTTAGGCGATCAAGAGCTCGCTTACGAGGTGAACAAGGAAACTAGAGGTCATTATCGTTTATTTAACATCGAAATTGAACAAGATAAACTATCCAAATTGGAAGATGGTCTGAAACTTCAAAAGGGATTATTGCGCCATCTTATTGTGGCAGAAAACGAAAAATCAGTTAGGTGATGTACGATGGCTTGGGATATTAACAGAGTTATTCTCATTGGTCGACTAACAAGAGATGCCGAGCTATCCTACACGCAAAGTGGCTATGCATTACTTAAGTTTTCGATAGCAGTAAACAGAAGACGCAAGCAAAACGATCAATTTGTAGAAGAAGCTAATTTTTTTGATGTAACCGTTTTCGGGAATCAGGGGGAGGCAATAGCAAACTACATGACCAGGGGGAAGCAGGTGGGCGTTGAGGGACAGCTTCGTCAAGATCGCTGGGAATCCCAAGATGGCACTCGCCGAACGAAGGTTTCTATAGATGCCAATAGAATACAATTACTTGGCGGTATTGGCGGAAGAGACGAGGAAGATTCGAATGGGAGATGGAGAGACGACAATCAATTAGGCAAAGCTCCTCAACCAGACTCTCAGCATAGAACTCAATCAGGCCCCCCCCCAACTAGCTTCGAAGATGACATTCCATTCTAGCGACAAAGAAACTAATGAGCACGCGGTTACGGACCAACCGTTAATCGCTTGAAAAAACAGGGGATAATTGGATGGCTGACTATTTAGAAAACGGCATGAACTCAATTGACAAAGAAGTATATCCGGGATCGCGGGAGAGGGATCGTGGCTCTGCCACGGGTCGTACCCAACGCGATTTTTTTCGTCGAAAGGCTTGTAAGGTATGTACGGGCAAGGCCGAAGTGGATTACAAGAATTCCGAGACTCTTCGACGCTTCACAACCGAGCGCGGAAAGATACTTTCCCGAAGGATAACCGGAACCTGTGCCAAGCATCAAAGACTTATAGCCCGTGAAATTAAACGCGCTCGCATTTTGTCCCTGTTGCCATTTTCAAGCAAGTAAGGAGGGAATTTCAGTGAAGGTGATACTTTATAAGGATGTTCCCAATCTTGGAGAGGAAGGCGATGTCAAAATTGTTGCGGCCGGCTATGCTCGCAACTTTCTAATCCCGAAAAAATTTGCGGTGCCATATAACAAGGCAACTGAAATTGAGCTAGCGCAGAAACAGCAAGCAATCAACCGCCGTAAGGCTGAAAGAACTAATGACGCTAGCAGTTTGAAAACCAGAATTGAGACGGTGGAAATGGAAATCGCGGCCGCCGCTGGCGAGCAAGGAAGACTCTTTGGATCGGTAACCTCTTCCGCAATTGTTAACTATCTTTCCTCCCAAGGCATTAAGATAGAACGGAAAAGAGTTAAACTGCCGGATGAAGGAATAAAGAGTGTCGGCATTCACAACGTGATAATCAGGCTCTATGGCGATCAATTGGCAGAACTGAGAGTTAACGTGAAGCCAGCCGGCGCAAAACGATCAGAGAAACTTTCATCAGAGAAAGAAGAGTTGGCAGAGGATTTGAAAGACGCTGAGGTTGAGGAGAATCCCAAAATCAAAACAGAGGTGGATAACACGAACTATCCGAGCAAGGGAAGCTAGACTACATTGGTGGAAAACCCTTGAAGGATCATCTCCCGCCCTACAACGAAGAGGCGGAAATGGCAACCCTGGGAGCCTTGCTTCTGAATTTCTCAATAAATTTATTTGAGGAAGTTCGGCAGTTTGTTCGCGTAGAGGATTTTTTCAAAGAGGCGCATCGACTAGTATTCAAAGCAATAACATCGCTAATGGATAAGGGCGAAGGCGTAGATCTTTTGACACTGACCACCGAACTGCGCAGCTCCGGAAATATAGAGAAAGCTGGAGGTTCGGGATATGTAGCCGCCCTAACCGAGAGGGTTCCCTCAACAGCGAATGTGGCCTACTATGCAAAACTTGTCCAGGATGCCAGCATACGGCGATCTCTTCTTAACATCGCTTATAAATTGATCTCCGACGCACATAACCAAACCCTAGAAACCCGCCTAGTCATTGAAGAAATCGAGAAATCAATCTTCAACTTGAATGACAACCAGAGTAGAGGAGAGCTAAAACCCGCTCTTGAGGTAGTTAGAAAAACTACCTCAATTATTGAAGATAGATATGTAAACAAGAAGAACTATACCGGCATACCTTCCGGATTCGATGCTCTAGACAGATTGACTTGTGGTTTCCAGAAATCTGAAATGATAATAATTGGCTCGCGACCTTCAATAGGAAAAACTTCTTTGGCATTGTCGATGGCCACAAATATCGCCATTAAAAACAAAATTCCCTGTGGCTTCTTCACTCTTGAAATGTCTGCTATTTCATTGATGCAGAGAATTATATCGGCCGAAAGCAGAATCAATTCCAATAGCCTGCGTACCGGCCTGCTCAAAGGCAAGGATTTTGAGAGGATAATTAAAGATGCCGGACGTATTTATGATGCGCCGCTCATCTTCCAAGATACTCCCAGCATTCCACTCTTGGATCTGCGCTCCCTAGCTCGCAGAATGGTTAGCAAGCACAAAGTCGAAATAGTTTTCATAGACTATATCGGCCTGGTGTCTCCGGAGAATAGCAAACAAGATAGACATGAGCAGATATCGCAAATCAGCAGATCTTTGAAGGCACTGGCAAGAGAATTAAATATTCCGATCGTAGTGCTCTCCCAAGTAGGCAGACAATCCGAAGGGAAAACCCCATCACTGGCCGATTTGAGAGAATCAGGAGCTCTTGAACAAGACGCGGATGTTGTACTTCTCCTTCATGGGAGGCGGGCATCCGCTGAGGATGAGGAAGATCACGAGAGCGGTTCCATAATCAAAACCGATTTGATAGTCGCAAAACAACGAAACGGCCCAACAGACACGGTGCATCTGGCATTTGTTCCACACTATACTCGCTTCGAAAATCTACAGCCTTATTCCTATAGGAGATAAACGCGGGTTTAGCTTCCCAGTATCTTGCAGATTTCCCGTGGTTCTACTCTTATCCCATCTTCGAATATTACAATCCTCTCCAGCGCTTGAGATGAAGCCCAAATATCATCTTCAGAACTTGCCACCCAGGCCCCATCTTTGAAGAAGTATACTTTTAGAATCGGCATGCCGCCATTACTCTCCCATACCACCAATGAACCATCTCTATCTAGTCCATAGAGTTTGCTGCCATGGACTTGCAAAAATACAATCGAACCCTCGTGTTCGTATGGGATAGTTCTATTCCCCAAGATTTGTACAACCTTACCGCCCAAATTTGTATAGACACTATTATCGTTTGGGTGAGGTAGTACGATGGCGCCCAGAACCTCACCTGAAACCCGCAATAAATTCCTTGAACGTTCAACTCTTTTCGGATCGTGACGAAACAAGACTGTTTCGGTTTTATTCAACGAGCTTTTCCTAATCCCAACCGTGTAGATATTCCCTGGCTCCGACTCAACAATATAAACCATTAATCTCTTATCTGGTACGGGCCTTGTTTCTCCTGATTCCATGTCAATCAGCTCGAGCGGAGTGCCGATAATGCCCCTGGATGAGCGCCCCACAAGAAGGAACTCGCCTTTTATCGAATATGCCGCATCTAGGTTATCGAAAGAAAAATACTCGGCAATCATCTCGCCATTTTTGGAATTCCAAATTTTGATGAAGCCATTCTTATCTACAGTAATAATTCTCTTATCATCAATAAGTGAGCATTTCAGAATCATGTCTGTGATTGGACAAAAAAACTCAAGATGCGGCATAGAAGGATGAAAACGTCTGATTCCGTTCTCATTGCCGGAGAAATACTTGTCCCAGATTAAGAAAGAACCGTCCGAAAAAATGTGGATTCCTGTATGCTCTGCACTGGATCGCGAAAAAAAAACTTCCAGGGCTAAATCGATTAATTCACTTATATCTCCCCCAAAATCGCTGGAAAAAAAGGACGAGGTGAAACGCAGTATTTCACTCCCCCCGACGATATTGATGGAATCACCATAAAATGCAAAGGAATCTGGTTGCCACAAATTATTCTCTATGAGCGCCACAAAACTATCGCCGCTTTCTACAGTTATAAATTCATCCCTTGATATCAAATAAGTAGTCCCATCAACTTGAAGTGCCTTCGCGGGGGAAACATCCAATTGCAAATAGCTCGGATTTATGCCAGCAAAACCTCGGGGAGCAAATTCATTGCCTTGAATCTCATATCTATGAAGCACAAATCCATTGGCAGTTATGGCGATAGCATCTACTGCTCCTGTCTCCTTATCTATAGAAGCGTCAATCAGCCCAACTATAGCTAATCGATCGAGTACATATCCGGTTTGTCGATCTAAAAGGATCAAAGTATCGTTTTGATAGGCGAAAAGAATCGACTTGGATTGCGTTTTCAGTACGCACAAACCGCGAAGATTCGGAGCAGTTTTCACGGAATGTTTTAATTGCGAAGAATCAATGTCCCAATAATGAATGAAACCGGAAGTCTTGTATGTCATCAATATAGTTTCAGTTGCACCGATATATCCATAGTCATACAAAGAGGGTAGGTTTTGCAGTTTTGCAAGCCGCTGGCCCGTGGCCCCATCAAACAACATCATGCTGGGTGTTCCGATAGTTCCGAGCATTAAATAAGTTCCATGCTCCGACCAATAAGCAAAAAGCAGTTCCCTGTCAAATTTGTGCTCGTAAATCAACTTTTCACTCGCCCAGTTCCATACTGAAAGAATGAAAAAGCCATCTTCGAAATATACGATTGCCGCCTTTTCATCTGATTGATTTATATCCAGATTGGAAATTCTTCCCCATGTCACGCGAAAACGATGAAGCACGATTTTTTCTTCAGGTTTGGTTACAATTAAGAATCCATCTTCACCTACGGAAACCAGTACTCTTGATTTCTCATGCCATTCTATTGCTACTGGGGCGCCGCTATGCCCTCGCTGCAACACCAAGTTATATCTGGCCGAGAGCGGATGAAGCAGGAAGAATACAAAAACAATGGAAATCGTGAACCTACAGTTCATAAAATTGCCTGTCAGCG
>Ga0126335_1000004_pt1 | contig 164688 bp, 138 predicted proteins | sample OlaspJWI45metaG_FD_108409 | JGI IMG/M metagenome (GOLD analysis project Ga0126335, IMG submission 108409) | Marine gutless worms symbiont microbial communities from Oahu, Hawaii - Olavius sp. 1 OAHU.JWI-45 metaG | ecosystem: Host-associated > Annelida > Digestive system > Unclassified | place... | reverse complement strand
TTGGCATAGCCGTGGACTCAGACGGCAATGTCTATGTGGCAGATCATGGTAACAACCTTATCCGGAAAATCACATCATCAAAAGATGTAAGCACCTTTGCCGGCAAAGTCCATGATAACGAGGGGGTTCCTGGGTTTGCAAATGGCGCCGCCGCGAATGCAAAGTTCAAGCAGCCAACCGGCGTGGTATTGGACTCAAGAGGCAATGTCTATGTGGCAGATCATGGCAACCACCTTATCCGGAAAATCACATCATCAAAAGATGTAAGCACCTTTGCCGGCAAAGTTGAGAGCAAAAAAGGTATTTCAGGTTCTAAGGATGGCGCAGCTTTGACAGAAGCACAGTTTAATAAACCCCACGGTGTGGCAGTGGCAAATGGGGATATCTATGTGGGAGATCGATACAACAACAGCATACGTAAGATTACAACAGATTCAGGCGGCAATGTGAGTGTAAGCACCATAGCCGGCGGCGTAAGAGGTTTTAGAGATGGCAGCGGGAGAAATGCGAAGTTTTTTTTCCCCTCCGGCCTGGCAGTGGACTCAGATGGCAATATCTATGTGGCGGATCATGGCAACAGCCGCATCCGGAAAATCACATCATCAGGAGATGTAAGCACCATTGCCGGAGGCAGGAGTGCTTTTGTGGATGGCTCGGCCGCAGATGCAAGGTTTTATTTTCCCTCCGGCGTGGCATTGGACTCAGACGGCAATATCTATGTGGCGGATGAGTCTAACAAACGAATTCGAAAGATTACAATGGATTCAAACAACAATGCTGTAAATGTAAGCACCATAGCTGGCACCGGCGCGGCGGAGTTTCAAGATGGCGCAGCCGATGCAAAGTTCAACTACCCAACCGGCGTGGCGGTGAGTGAAGTTGGAGAAGGAAGCTCAAAAAAGCTTTACATCTATGTGGCAGATGAAAGGAACCACCTTATCCGTAGAATAGCAATAGATTCAAGCGGCGATGTAGAGGTAAGCAGATTTGCCGGCAAAATCGTCAAAAATAACAGAGGGGGGTTTTATGGGGTGTCTGGTTTTGCAGATGGCGCCGCCGCGGATGCAAAGTTTAAAAACCCCCACGGTGTGGCATTGGACTCATCCGGGAATGTCTATGTGGCAGATACTTACAACCACCGCATTCGCAAGATTACGACAGATTCAAGCGGCAATGCTGTAAATGTAAGCACCATAGCCGGCGGTGTGATGGGTCTCTCAGATGGCGCCGGATCGGAGGCGCAGTTTCAGTTCCCCTACGGCGTGGCGGTGGATTCATCCGGCAATATCTATGTGGCAGATCATATTAACCACCTTATCCGGAAGGTAGAATACAAGCTGCAATAGAGGCGTTCACCTCCCGCTTGAAGATTCGTAATGGCTAGGAAGGAGCAGGCGAAACGGATATGGAACCTCCTTTTGTTCGCTAACTAGAGATTCTGGGTGCTTTTTTGCGTACTTCTTTGTCTGTTCCGTGAAGTTCTAATCAATTAGGATGGAAGACGCTTTTAGAAACTAGAATAACGAGCCGGTTATTTCCGCTTACAAACCTATGTATTGGGACTTGACATATGTAGAAGCCCCTAATAGTATGACTGACCGAAAAACTATTTTAAGATAGGGGAGCGTATGGCGGCGCCAAAAACTAGAACTTCAAAGGCCAGAAGCCGCCGGAGACGTTCGATAAACATGAGATTTTCCGTACCCAATCTTATTACGTGCTTCAACTGTGGAAGCAGAATCGCGCGTCATCGCATTTGTCCAAAATGCGGGTTTTATAAAGGCAATCAGGTCGTCGAACCCAAAGTTGCAGCTGATTAAGGAGTAGTGTATGAACACCGAATTGTTCGAAAAACTCAGGGATCTTATCGCCGAAAGGCTTGAGGTTGATAAGGATAAGATTGCCTTGGATTCTCGATTCCGCGAGGATCTTGGCGCTGATAGTCTGGATACTTATGAATTACTCTATGCTATAGATTCGGAACTAGGTGTTTCCGTACCTGACGAAAAGGCGACCGAATTTGAGAAGGTTCAAGATGCTTTGGTTTATATAGAGGAGCAACTGAAAGCCAAAGAATAGTGCGGATTCCTCTACAAACTCCTGATATCTCACGTACGCGGCGAAAAGAACTGCTTCGGTTTCAGAAGAAGGCGGGTTTAAGGTTCAAGAGGTTTGATAATCTGGACATCGCCCTCTGTCATCGTTCTTTTGTTCACGAGACTTCCGCGGATATCAGCAATAATGAAACCCTCGAGTTTTTGGGAGATTCTGTTATCGGCATGGTTGTGGCCGACTATCTTATACGCCTGCTTCCGGATCGTTCAGAGGGAGATTTGGCCAGAATAAAGGCTCATGTAGTTAGCGAAGACACTCTTGCCGATATTGCCCTTGAACTGGGTATCGATTCAGTTGTGCGTCTTGGCAGAGGGGAGGAATCTTCCGGAGGAAGAAAGAAAAAAGCTCTGCTCTGCGATTGTTTCGAGGCCCTAGTTGGTTCTTTCTTTTTGGATTCAGGCTATTACAAAGCCGCAAAATTTGTTCTTAAGAGCATAAGTAGCCCAATTAATCTGGTGCTTGCAAACAGACATCGTAAGGACTATAAAACCTTGCTTCAAGAATTGGTTCAAAAGCGCTTCCGCAGCTATCCCCAATATGAGCTTGATCACAAGTCCGGACCCGATCATCGAAAAATTTTCTGGGTGAATGTAAAGATCAACGGTGAAAACTACGGACCCGCCAAGGGTGCAAACAAGAAATCAGCGGAGCAGGAGGCTGCAAGAATAGCTTATAAGAAGATGGTTGCCGAAAAAATACATTGAGCAATCCAAGCCTCAGCCTGGTGGAACTAAACTATTAGCTAGGAATGCTCGTTTAGCCAGTTTTGGCTTAGATTAAGTAGTTGGTGGTAGCTATTTTCCTTCGGGTTTTCCAGAACACGCTCCAAAAGGAATCTCAGCAATTCCCCCAGTTTTGGTCCGGACTCAATGTGACATTTATCCATTATCTGATCACCGTTTATTGCTAGATCGCCGATGCTTAATGGAGTATTCGATTCGATTACAAGATTAATACGCTTGCCTAGGTTTTGAAGCTGCCTTATGTTCCCCGATATGGGGGAGGCTTCCCGGGTTGTTGAATCTTTCCCTGGGAGTTCTGGGGCTGCAGTGGATGAAAACAAATAGCCCTCGGGCAGACTGGCGTGAGCTATCGCGAGTTTAAGTTCTATCAGATTATGTGCTTGCCCAGAGCCTATGCGGGAAATAAAACGCCTTAACTCGGCATCGTTCCAATCGTCGGTATACTGAAAATTCAAATTGCTCAGCATTTCGATTATTCTGCCGCTCTCGGTGTTGGATGCCTTGTAGCGTTTTAAAATAGCTCGGCCCATATTGATGCTTCGAAGGAATGCTGAAGATTTTTTTTCTGCGGCATGAGCAAAGTAACCAAGTCTGTGGAAGAGCGCGGCCGCTCGCAGAGTGAGATTTGCCGGGTTTGTCAAATCGCATGCTCTTAGGCTGATAAGGAAGTCTGTTTCTTTGCGTTTATCCAACGAAGAATCCAGAAGAGTACCGAATTCGGGGAAGAGTAATTCGATTAGACCGGTCTTCTTGAACAGCAGGAATGATACGGATGGTTTTTCGGTTTCAAGAATTTTCCTTAGTTCTTCCCAGATTCTTTCGACGGAAAGAGCGCTAATATTTGAAAGTGTCTTGCTTATGGCGTCCAATGTGTCCGGGTGAATCTGAAATCCTAGCTGTGATGCGAGTCTGCATGCCCGTATGGATCTAAGGCCATCTTCCCGAAGACGCTCCTGAGGATTGCCGATTGCCCTTATCAGTTTTTTTTTCAAATCATCTTTGCCTCCATGAGGATCGAAGAATTTCTTGTTGATTAAATCCCAGGCCATGGCATTTACGGTGAAGTCTCGTCTGGCAAGATCGCTCTCAATGCTTTCGGAAAATGACACTTTATCAGGGTGTCTGCCATCCGAGTAGGGCCCATCTTCACGGAAACTGGTGGTTTCGAATCTGTAATTTCCGAAGATGATAGAGACAGTTCCGTGTTTTATTCCGGTTGGTATTGTTCTACGAAAGAGTCTTGCCACATCGTTTGGTTTTGCATCTGTTGCCAGATCATAGTCGTATGATTTGCGGCCCAGTAATCCATCTCGAATTGAGCCGCCGACGAGCCAGCACTGAAATGATGCCTTTGAAAAAATTTTTGCGGCCTTTTCCAGAGTTCTGGGTATGTGTATAGGTACCATGTTTTTGAAAACTATGCGTGAGGATATCCAAGACGGTCAAGCGTGGAAGAAATGCTTTTTGGAAAATGCTGATAGCTATGAAAAACCCGGCTTTAAAAAAGGGCCGGGTTTTATGGATTGTGACGCTCGGACTTTACTGAAGCAATTGGAGAACCAACTGACCCTGCTGATTGGCCTGAGCCAGCATGGCGTTGGATGCTTGATGCAATATCTGGTGTTTAGTCAATTTCACTGTCTCCGCCGCCATATTCAGATCCCTGATTCGGGATTCTGAGGCCTGCAAATTGACCGCTCCCACATCCAATCCCTTGATAGTATGCTCAAGTCGATTCTGATAAGCGCCCAGATCGGCTCGCTGCTTATTGACAAGCAACAGCGCCTCGTCAAGAATGCCGATATTTCTGTTGGCTTGTTCGGAAGTGGATACGGATATTATATCTTCCGTGCCAATCTGTCTTACGCCGAGGGCCTCGGAGGTCATCGTTCCTATGAAAACTCGTTCCCTCTGGTCCATGTTAGCGCCGATATGAAGCCATAAGGAGGCGGTAACCACATTGAGTCCGTCAAATCGGGAAAAACGACCAGTGAGCATGTTCATTCCATTGAACTGAGCGTATGATGCAACTCTGTCTATCTCGTCAACGAGCTGAGAAACCTCGACTTGAATCTGCATTCTGTTTTCTGCGGAGTAGATTCCGTTTGAGGCCTGGATGGATAACTCACGAATTCTTTGGAGCACGTCTGCGGATTCCTGGAGATATCCCTCGGCTGTCTGGATGAATGAGATGCCATCTGCCGCATTTCTACTTGCCTGTTGCAGCCCGCGTATCTGGGCTCTCATTTTTTCAGACACCGCGAGTCCGGATGCATCATCTCCCGCTCGGTTAATACGCAGTCCGGAAGAAAGCTTCTCCATGCTCTTTAGAGTGTTCGAATCGTTGATCTTGCTCTGATTTGTAGCAAAAATCGCGCTCATGTTGTGATTAATGATCATTACATCCTCCTTGATGTTGACCAGCTTTAAATTTAGCGGACATCCTTATCCACATAACATTTTTATCGGTGGAACTTGGAACGATTTAAATTTTTTGATGGATGTTGATTGTTTCCGGATGGATTTTAGCTCGAATTCGATATGGCAAGAGTGCATCTTGAAAAGGAGAAGCTGATGCAAAGGGGAATTCTGTTCATTGGTGGGGCCGGGCCTTCATCCGAGCGGATCGAGCGCATAACGAAATCGAACGATTTGATTTGCGCGGCGAATTCAGGTTTGGATATGGCATTGCTGGCGGGCATTACACCTCATGGAATGGTTGGGGATATGGATTCGATATCCGATTTGAAGCTTCTTGATAGATACCCCGCCGCTGATGTTGCAGATAGAGATAAGGATAAAACTGATACCGAGCTTGGAATTTCATGGCTGATGGAACGTGGCTGCGAGTCTATTTCTCTAATTGGCGGGGGAGAGGGGAGACTAGACCATACTCTGGCACTTTTCAAGCTGTTTTCCAAAGAGAGCTGCCTAAGTAACTGGTTTACTGCCAAGGATATGATTGAGAGTATTAAGGAGAATACGGAATTGAAAGGTGATGCTGGCTCTACGATATCATTTTTCCCGATTGATGATGGCCCCTGGATGATTCGATCTACAGGTTTAACCTGGAAACTGGATGATGTGAATTGGCGCTCGGGCGAGTTCAGCTTGAGCAACCGCTTCGAAGTAATCTCTGTTGAGTTGATGGTGGAGAGTGGACGTTTTATTCTGTTACGACCTATTGAGCAGCTACTCTATAGCTGTTGATAATATGGATTCGATGTCAACTCCCTCGAGTTCGAAGAATTCTATCAAAATGGGGTATTCATCGAGAAGTTTTCCATATTCACCTAGCAGCTTCAGCCAAACTTCCTGGGTACTTTGCAATCTGGCAGCACGACTTTCGATTTCACTGATTACTGCCTGGGTTTCCCTCATTGTTTCAAGCGTTAGGCGGCGGGCTTCAAAGTAGAGAGCCATATCGGGATATCTCCACTTGATAATGCTCACTTCTACTATTTCCACCCTCTTATCGATTGAGCTCTCACTTATGGATTCAGATAGCCAATCATGTCCCAATGTTCTTTCTTCACCAGCGGCCATGCCTTTGCTGATTATATCCAAGACAGCCGAGTCGAGTTTGGTTTCAAAATCACTGTAAAAGGAATCAAGTTCATCAAAACCACTTCTTACAAGCGAGACTAGGTTGTCTGGATTAACGCGGTAGCTGATTTTCGCTTCGATTTCCCAACTGAAATCTATGTCATCACCGATAATCGCGCTGTAGATTCTGTCTGAAGGCAAGGAGCCTTCTTGCTTTATGCTTGTGGTTTGGGGTTTCAGATTGAATTTGTGAAGGCTAAGGTAGGTTGGGAACAGAGCCTCCCATCGCCATACAAAATCATCGCTTCTAATCAGATCCTCTTCATATCCGTGGGATTTTCTGTATACTACAGCGTATTCACCCTCGTCAACGCGGAGCTGCATCCAGCCAAAACAGAATACAGTAGCACCTACTATTAGAAGTAATAGAAGAGTTACGAAAAAACCCCCCACAGATTTTCCCGATTTGGTCTTATTCAGCCTTTCTTTCTTGTTGGTCATTTTCTTGCTCCTTCTGTTATTTTCTGCTTAAAAGCTTCGATAGTTCGGTGATTGTCATCTTGGCTTGGCCACTTTCTCGCGTAAGGCATTGGATGAGAGTGCTTCTCTATTTCAATCAACCCCGGATACTTCTTCCAGCGTAGTTTAACATAGCGCTTGAATAATGTCTCACTTGCCCCTATCTGGTCTTCATCTAGAGAGCGCCGTTTTGCAGGTTCGTGAAACTTGCGTCATCTAAGCTCAGGTTCTTCTCGAATTCAGTTTGCAAGTTCGATTTGCTGCCTGCCATCTTCTATTTGAGGATGAGTGAGTTTAGGAGCAAAGTTTTATCATTCTCGGTATGCTGCTGATTGAAATCGCCGCTGCTTTTTTGAGAATGGCCAAGGCCTTCCAAGTGAGGATTTTGATAACTTGACTTCGCTCGCTTTACTTACTCGTATCATTTGCCGGAAATTGGTTTGGAGCTATCAGCGGCAGCTATGGATATTCTGCGGCCAGATAGTATTGCTCGTAGCTGTTTTTGAAGCCATTTTGATCGAAATGAGGAGAGATAGAGGGATTTTTCAATTCGATTTCGGTTTTTCGCATTCCCTAGTTGGCATTATAGCATGTGAGGGAGTATCCTGTATCTAATCCAGTTTTGGGTTTGCGAGAATGCTGTTTTGAGAACCAGGATTACTTGGCGTCCGCGGCGGATTTGGCTTCCGGCTATCTTTGGAAGACTTACAGCCTTCTTGTTTGTTTTCTCTTTATTGATTTTGTACTTCTACATTGTCGGACATCGTCAGGAATTTTCTGATAACACTCTGCTTTCCCTTATGGAAATCGAGTCCTGGGCCTTGGTTATTTGTACGGTTTTAGGTTTTATAACGACTATTAGCTATGCGATAACACTTCCCTTTCAAAACAATTTGCAAATAAAACGGATGGTTATTTCGAGTTTGGTAACAATTTCCAGTGTTTTTCTATTTCTGGGCATAGAATTGCTAAGGGCGTTTTTGAGGCCATATGGGTAGTTCAGCCTTGCTGGAAATTTCTTGTATCTATTCTGATCTTGCTCCAGTTATCTTAATAGCTATAGATTCAGAGTAAGGGCCTGGGCTATGCAGACTCCGATAGCTTCATCCCAGGTAACCTAGGCTTAAATAGGCCTCCGCATTCAATATGGCTGCTCCGGCGGCGCCGCGAACAGTATTGTGGCCCAGTACAACCATTTTGATGTGGCCGATAGGACATTCCCGTATCCTGCCCACATAGGCGGCCATGCCGTTTTCCAGCCAGATATCGCGTGCGGGCTGAGGCCTGTTCTCCTCTTCAAAAACTATTATTGGACTTCTAGGGGCGGTTGGTAGCCGCTTCTCTTGTGGGAGAGATTTCCAGCTTCTTAGGATATCCCCTACCTGTTGCGGACTCGGTTTCTTCTCGAATTCCATGCTTAAGTTGATTGTATGCCCGTCTACCAAAGGAACCCTGTTACACTGGGCGCTGATTACGAAATCCGCCGGTTCTATGGTATTTCCGTCTAGCCTGCCAAGTATTTTCTGCGATTCGGTTTCTACCTTTGATTCTTCTCCCTCGATAAAGGGAACTATGTTACCCAGGATATCGTAAGATGGAATCCCGGGGTAGCCAGCCCCGCTGATTGCCTGCATGGAAGAAAGCTGCACCCACTTAATCTTGAATGCCTGGTGGAGCGGGGCAAGCACCATGGCGACAGGCATAACTACGCAGTTGGAATTGGTAATTATTGCTCCCTTAAACCTTTGTTTTTTCGTAATCTCAAAATGACTCGAATTAACTTCAGGTATTATGATTGGGACATCCCGATCCATACGATGATTCTTTGAATTGGATATCACGATATGTCCCTTCGAGGCGTAATCTTCTTCAATGGGTCCGGCAACCGACGAATCCATCCCGGAGAAGAGAATTCGACTAGACAACTCTGAACCGGCTTCAAGAAGCAGCTTGTCACGCAGAACGTACGGAATAGGTTTGTCCTGTTTCCATGCGCAGGCATTCCTGTAGGTTCTGTTGGCGGAACGGGGTGAGGCCACAAGCTCACTTATTTCAAACCATGGATGATTTTGAAGAAGCAAGACGAATTTCTGCCCAACGGTTCCGGTTGCTCCAAGGATGGCAACAGAGATTTTCGATTTCATGTCTTCTAACTCCTTATGAGCAAGTCCAATATCAAAAAAAGGATTATGCGAGAAAATATCCCTTGAAAGATAGTTAGGTCAAGAATAATTTAGAATTGAAGTAGTTGGGTAACCTAAGATGCAAGCTGAAGGCTTCTGCCAGGTTTGCCGCTTTAACTCCGCTTGACTTTGTAGCTAGATAGATCTGGGATTCGCCGGCGCTTTGGATAGCTACTAGTGTGGCTTCTAAGGAATTCTTATCTTCTAGCTTGAGAAATGGCTTGGAGCTAAGTGGCGCTGGCTTGTTTCTTATCAGCGCCCATCCTTATGAGAAGAGGCTACTTTGTAAGGAGGATTTTCTTCCTTCTGCCATGGCGTTCAGATGCCTAATGAGGGTATCATCGATAGTCATGGATTTATCTATTCGTTTCATGGGGCTTCCAATGCCCAATCCTTTAGTTGTGTCCTCATCAGGTCTAAGTGCGAGTGTAGAGGGGGTTAAAAGCGCAGTAGAGGCGGGTGCCGGCGCTGTTGTGCTTAAGTCTCTCTTTGAAGAAGATATCGCGGCCGCGGTCGAACGGGAGAGAATCGGAATAAATGAATCTCATCCCGAGGTGGAATCCTATCTGCAGAAAATGGGGATGATTCTCGAGCCAGAGGAGTATCTCAGTCTTGTTGAGAAGAGTGTTCAACTGGCGGACGTTCCAATCATTGCCAGTCTTAACTGCTACTCCGCGAACTGGTGGTCGGACTATGCTCGGCGCATGGAAAAAGTAGGTGCAAATGCAATTGAATTGAATGTTGCTCAGTTGGCCACAGATCCGAAAAAGGAAGCAGCTCAACTGGAGGACGATCTAGTGGCTCTGGTAGAGCTTGCGCGCAGGGTAGTGAAGATACCTATAGCCGTGAAAATAGGCCAGAATTACTCGGCCTTACCGCATCTTGTCGCAAGACTGCATCGGGCCGGTGTCGATAGTTTAACCCTTTTCAATCGCTACTATAGATTCGATATCGACATTGAGAGAATTGGATTCAAACCCGGCAACTCTCTCTCCACTCGAGAGGAATTCAATCCTCTTCTCAGGTGGATTGGGATTATTTCCAGTCCTGATAATCTCGATATTGCTGCTTCAACCGGTGTTCATGGGGCTCCCGAGGTAATAAAGGCATTGCTCGCCGGCGCTGATGCGGTGCAGCTCTGCAGTATACTGTATCGGAAAGGTCTAAACGAGATTGCCGCAATCAAAGAAGGCCTGGAGACTTGGATGGAAGAGCATGATTATTCCACGATCTCGGATTTCCAGGGCTTGTTCAGTTTCAAGAAGAACGCCGCCTACTATCAACGTCTCCAATACGTCAAGTCCATAAACTTAAATAGATCTAGTTAATGAAATGCTTGCAACGGGAACTTCGGCAGGCTCAAAAAAAAAAGGACCATCCGTTAGGAGGGTCCCCACACAGGCGATTCTAGCCTACTATTGCTAGAATGTCCGAAGACTTGACGATGAGATGATCGACATTATCAACGCTGATTGCAGTGCCGGCGTATTTATCGTACATCACCTTATCTCCAACCTTGACGGTAATCGATTCTTCATCGTCGCCGACGGCAATAACTGAACCGGTCTGTGTTTTCTCCTGGGCGGTGTCCGGGATGTAAATGCCTGATGCGGTTTTTGTCTCCGCCTCCATCACCTTAATCAAGACCCGATCCTGTAGAGGTTTTACTGTCATCTTGAATCCTCACGAAATCAAATTATTGTAGCGACTCTTCACTCCCTATCGATGGAGCTAAAAATCACTCGATGAGAATATAAGGAATGGGAAGATGCCTGGTCAAGTGAAAATATAGGTGATTCCTAACCTGGCCTCAGAGTTTTGCAAAGTAAGTTCCAGCTTGTCTGATGCTCCTCCGCATAGCTTTCTTATTACGCAACTATTTTGATTTAAGCTTATCTAAATAGGGAAGCGTGGTTGGCGGCATATTCAGAATTTATCTATTACCACTGTGTTGAAATTGATCATGAGATTGGTCTAAAGGAACGTTATGCCCACTCAAAGCTCAGAGCCTATTGTTTTGAGATAGGGTGCTGGGCTGGCTCGTGGCATGGCAACTTAGTGAATTCAAAGTTGCTGATGAGACGAAGTGGGCTTGTGGAGCTTCTGGCATCTGCCCTGATTGATGGGGGGGGCACTTTGCAGGCTGCATCACGGCTCCCCTTTTTGAGAGTCTCCAGGGATAGCCACTTCCCTCTCCTCTTTTTGAATACTTAGAGCTAGCTAAGATAGAGAGGGAGCTAATTGGCATTCTGGAATACCTCCAGAGTATGCCCGGATGACGCCTGTTTACATGACGGACCACCGCAGAACAAGGAGAATCACCTTTAGAATATACAACGACTCTTAAGAAAGCTTGGAGTTCAAAAACTTTGAAACGCCCATAAATGTGAGTTCAGGTTTCCAGCAGACAGGCCCTACCCGCGCCTATCCCTAGCGGCCAAATTGCCAAGGGGCCATAAGTTCTCGGGCTTCGTTCCTAAACAGAACATGCTTTATTTGCTGATAACTGTCTTCTCCAATATCTTGTTGTCTTTGCCTGTATGTTCTTCTCAATTTCAAAATCTGCTCCCACCGCGCGATTCATGTCTCTAGCCTCTTCTTAGCTGGATTTACTAAAAAGTGATTCAATTTCCGTGGCGTATAGTTCGTTAATCACATGCCGCTTGATTTCCTGTTTCGCTGATAACTCCCTTCCGTGCTCAAAAGGTCTGGGCAAAATCACGAATTTGAAAATCCGTTCATATGTTTTGAAACCATTTGCCGCGGAGATTAGATTCGATATCTCATCTGATATAAGTCTGTAAGTCTCATGGTTGGCAAGAAGCTCTTCGTCGTTTGAATATGAGATATGCTTTTCGCTGGCCCAAGTTTTCATATTTTCCGGATCAACTTGAATAAGGGCTCCCAGGAAATGTCTGTCCTGACCAACGACTACGGCAAGGGAAATGAATGGACTATATTTCAGGCGATCTTCTATCGGCGCGGGCTCCACATCTTCACCACCCAGAAGCACTATGGTATCTTTGGCACGTCCGACTATTTTATAGTCCCCATCGTAGGTGACCATCGCCAGATCCCCGGTATTAAGAAATCCATCCTTGTCGATAACTTGAGCTGTGAGATCGTTTCGGCGATAGTAACCCTTCATAATCTGAGGTCCACGGGCGTGCAATACGCCGATTTCACCGGGTCCTAACTCCTTGCCGTCTTCACCGATTATTTTCAGTTCAGTTCCCGGGAAAGCCTTCCCAATAGTGTCCGATACGGGACGATAACGAGACCGTAGACTAAGTACCGGCGCTGATTCGGTTAAACCGTAACCTTCCAGGAGCAGTATTCCGACACTTTGGAAGAACTTATCCACATGCGCTGGAAGGCTTCCACCACCTGAGATGCCGGCTATGAAGCGGCCGCCCAGCCTAGCTTTGATTTTTCCGAACACAAGAGCACCACCGAGGGCCTTAAGGGGCCAAAGAAGTATCGCGGGTATTATTCCAACAACAAAGTCCACCAAGCGGCTTCTTTTCATGAATCTTGGTATCTGTCTCCTTACCATTTGGACAGATAAGCTCCAAGCTCCGCCCACTGAAACAAAGAACAGAAACAACGCCTTCTTAATGCCTCCTTCGCTGTTTACTTTGCGATATATCCCGTCGCGAACCGATTCCCATATCCTTGGAACGGAGGCCATCCAGGTGGGTTTGATTAGTTGCATGTCCTCAAGGAGAACTGGGCCGATTGGCTTTGAGTAACAGATTGAACTACCGGAACCTAGTGCAATGTACTGCATTACACGTTCAAAAGAATGCCAAACCGGCAGTACGCTCAACCAGCGATCTCCCACGCCAACGTTGATTAGCGAGGAAACATGCTGTGTCTGGTGAAGGAAATTATTGTGGGTAAGCATCACACCCTTTGGTTCTCCGGTGGTCCCCGAAGTATATATTATTGTCATCACATCATCGGATTCGCCTTTGTCGATTTCGGCATCAATTATTGCAAGATCGGTTTTTGATCCGTTTTCAAGGATGTCGTCGTATCTGAATATGTCAAGTCCACCAATCTTCCCTTTCTTTGTCTCCGGATCGATAATAATGATCTTACTGAGGTTCTTAAGGGTTTTTACCCTGCTTATCACTTTTTCCAGCTGTGCTTGATTTTCAAGGACCGCCAATTTGCATCTGGAAAAGCCCAGGATGTAGTTGATCTCATCGGCGGTGGAATCGCATCCCCTTGGGATATCAGCGCCTCCTAAACACTGAATTGCCAGATCGGCCACAAACCACTGCTGCCGATTATCGGAAATTAAGCCGACATTATCGCCGCGTCTTACTCCAAGTTCCCGTAAACCGGCCGCAAATTGTCTTGCCTGCGTATATAGTTCTTTGAAGCTGGTAGGTTGGAAAACTCCCTTTTCATCTTTATAAAACTGCATGGGTTCATTAGGCCAATTGTTAGCCGTCTCTCTAAGTAGCAAAGGAATTGTAGATGTCACAACTATCTTCTCCTCAGGGTAATGTAACAGCTTTAAGAATAACATTCTTAAACAAATTGCCTAATAATAGCATTCTGAGGAATCTTGTGAAGAGTATTCCTGAGTTAATAACAGATATATTAAGCTGTGTGTATATGAGTGATTTCCGCATACCCCGTATCATGGGAATAATAAACTGCACCCCGGATTCGTTTTTCGCTGGAAGTCGAAGCGAGAATTCAGAGGCAGCCTTTTCGAGTGGAATAACAATGATCAAAGAAGGGGCTGAGATACTTGACATCGGCGGTGAGTCTTCAAGGCCGGGCTCTGCAGAGGTTGAAGAAGACGAGCAGATTAAGAGAGTGGTGCCAGTTATTCAAAGAATTCGCGAGGCTTCAAAAATACCCATTTCCATTGATACAAGAAGCGCCCGAGTAGCTCAAAGAGCCTTAGATGCAGGGGCGGACATTATCAACGACATTTCGGCTCTCAGACACGATATATCCATGGCCTCATTGGCGGCAGAACGGGAAGTTCCGGTGATTTTGATGCATATGAGAGGCACCCCGGCTACTATGCAGCTACATCCTCAATATCATGATCCAATTAGGGAAATCCGGGATGCGCTTCTAAGGTTTGCTGATCAGGCCATGGACGCGGGAATCCGCAAGGAAGATATTATTTTGGATCCCGGCATTGGCTTTGGCAAAAGACTGGAGGATAATTTAGCTCTTATAAGTAAGATAAGCCAGTGGAGGCCGGAGGGATTTCTTATCTTGATGGGATTGAGCCGGAAGTCTTTTCTAGGTCAGCTGATCGACCTGGAAGATCAGCGCTCGATTGATCACTATATGAAATTTGACACTAGCAAAGAATTTGGTAAGCAGGAAGTCAGTTCCGAGATGGCAGGGAGTGTTCCGGAAGATCGTTTAATTGCCACCTGTGCCGCAAATACCTGGTGTATCTTGAATGGAGTGGACATCTTGCGAGTTCATGATGTAAGAGCTGCAAGGCAGCTTATAGCAGTCTGGGAGGCTCTCTCTTGGGCTTCTTAAAAGATCTCCCGATTGTCAGCGAGTTCATACTTCCGGCTGTCGATATCGCACTTCTGGCATTCCTTTTTTTTAAGCTCTATGAATTATTGGAGGAAACCCGGGCTATTCAGCTTCTAAGAGGGGCGGTAATCCTAGCGCTGATTTATGCTTTGGCCTGGTTTCTTAGACTTTCCACCTTACTATGGATTTTGGAGCTAATTGCCCCAGGGATTTTTATTGGAGTTGCAATAGTTTTTCAGCCGGAACTAAGGAGCATCTTCACTCGAATAGGGCAGGGGGAGATATTTAGCGGGAAAAAGAGACAGAAGCCCCTCTTGATTGAAGCGGTACTCAATGCCGTGGTGGTACTTTCTGCCCGCAGACGCGGTGCCCTGGTAGTTTTTGTTCGCAAAGTGGGTTTGAAGAACATCATTGACACTGGCACGCGAATAAACGCGGAGCTCTCATCTTCTCTGATACTTACGATTTTTGACCATGATGGGCCACTACACGACGGAGCAATAGTAATTCAGGGAGGGCGTATCTCGGCGGCGGGGTGTTTCCTTCCACTATCCAATCAGCCAGATATTCGTGGCAATTTCGGTACGAGACATCTCGCGGCCCTGGGAATTGCCGAGGAAACAGATGCGGTTGTTCTAGCTATCTCTGAAGAGTCAGGAGCCCTTTCATTGGCCTACGATGGAAGCATGTTCTATGATCTTGATGAGACAGAGATCAGACAACGTCTTCATAAAATGCTGGGTTTGGGTTTCCCAGAAGTAGTTGATGGCGGGGCTGCATGAGGTTTTCACGCCTTTTCTATCGCTGGCCTATCAAGATTATTTGTGTTGCACTGGCAATAGTTCTCTATATCCTTTTTCGGTCGAATACTCTAACGGAACGTCAAATTGCAGTTCCACTGCGAGTGCTTACCCCCGAGGGCTTTGTGGCGAGTTCTGAATATCCGAGTGCTATCAATGTCATGCTAAGAGGGGATGAGGATGAATTAAAGGATATTTTGGAAGAGGACATCGAGGCCTACATAAATCTTACCCCTTATCCAGAGGAGGGCGAGTATCAAATTCCTATTGAGCTTAGGAAAAAGGGCTCGGCATTGCAGCCGGAGGCATTGGAATTAAGGCCTCGTCCGAGAGCAATCGCTGTTTTTATGGAATCCCGCATGATTCGGAGCCTTGAAATCGAGCCGAAGTTATATGGATCCCCTTCAATTGGCTATGAACTCACTCAGTTTTTTGTATCGCCTTCCTCTGTCACAGCGGTAGGACCGCGAAGCCAGATGACGGCGTTGTCGACTTTGTCAACGGAATTAATAGACCTCTCTGGACGTAGCAAGGATTTCTCGGTTACCACACGAATTGTTTTGCCCTCCGCGCAGGTCAGTATTCCTGGAGGTCAAATAGTCGAGTTTAGAGGTGTTGTGGATGAATCGGTGATAATACGGACTTTTGAGAATGAAGTAATTATTCTGGATCTTCCCGAGAATCTGCAGATAACAAACAGCTTGCCCAAGGTTAGTTTAACGGTACAGGGCAATCAATTGCTTGTTGAGGATACACGTCCACAGGACATAACTTTCTATGTCGATGGATCTGACATCCAACGTCCGGGAACTTATAACTTGCAGTTGGAAATTGATGATATACCCCCGAAATTGACCGTTCTGCAGATGCTGCCACGCGAACTCACCGTGATTGTAGCCGATGAACAGTCTCCGTGATGGTTAGGAATCAGAAAATGTTCGATGATAAAATCAGCTACAGGACAAAGAAGAAAATATCCTGCCCTATCTGCAGAAGTAGATTCAAGAGGGAAGAACTGCTTAGCGGCGGTGGGAGAATGAACGCTGGTGAGTTAACCGATGAATTGCACAGGGCTTATCTTCCAACGCAGAAATATAAGGATGTGTATCCACTGGTATATCCGGTTTCGGTATGTCCAAGCTGCTGGTATGCGGCCTATCTGCGGAATTTCGATGAGCTTGAAGTAGAGGAGCGCTCCCGGCTTGAACTTAGTTCTAAAGAGCGGAGGGACGCTGTTCAACCATTATTTCCAGATTTGGATTTTGGTGGGAATAGAAGACTTGAGGAGGGCATAGCCTCGTATTTTTTGGCGGCGCTCTGCTACGAGTATAGAAATTCTGTTGCTGTCCCAACTTTTTTGCGGGGTCTCTCATTTCTCCGTGCCGGTTGGCTTGCGGTAGATCTCGACAAGAAGAAGCCAAAAGAGAATTATGATTCTATGTCCAGGATATTTCTGAAAAAGGCCGCGTTTTTCTACAGCCTGGCCTTGGAGAGGAATATGAATGGAGAGGAAAATCTTGAGGCCCTTAGTCATCATGGGCCGGATTTGGATAACAATTTCGGGTTTGATGGCTTTTTATATCTTGTTGGGATACTGCAGCTAAAATACGGACAGCGCGATAATCATGCCAGCCGTCTAGCCTCATTGAAACAGGCCAGAACAGCGGTTTCCCGAATTGTAGGAATGGGGCGCTCCACAAAGGCCAAACCCTCGGCTTTGCTAGATTTAGGAAGGAAACTGCATAAGTCTATCAAGCTTGAGCTGGAGACCGGTGGAACGTAACATAAAACTACTAATCTCTTATGACGGAACGAATTTTGCCGGCTGGCAGAAGCAAAGAGGCTTTCGGACCGTTCAAGGGGTTTTGGAGGGGGCCCTTGCAGATTTGCATAAGACCCCCACGGTTTTAGTAGGAGCTGGAAGAACCGATTCAGGTGTGCACGCTACTGGGCAGGTTGGCAATTTCTACAGTCCAAATGAGAGTATCGAGGCGAAGAAATTTAGTGCGGCGATAAATGCGCGGCTACCTGGAGACGTGCGAGTTCTCTTAAGCAATGCCGTTTCCGAGGATTTCCATTCAAAACGAGACGCGCGGAGCAGGCAGTATGTGTATTGGATTGTCAACTCGCTTTTGGGAACCGCGCACATGTCCCGTTATGCCTGGTTTATAAGCAGACTGCCTTCCCTTGTAGCTCTAAATGAAATGGCGCGGGTTATCTGCGGATCCCATGATTTTACTTCTTTCACAGCAGTGGGAGATGTGAGCAAATCCAGGATTCGTTGTATAAATCATGCGGTGTTTCTTACAAAGGGACCGATGCTCTTATTTCAAATTGATGGGAATGCTTTTCTTTGGAAAATGGTGCGATCGCTTCTTGGTACGATGGTTGACTTGGCTCTTCATGGTGGAGGCGGAAAGGAGATGCGGGAAATAATGGATTCCAAGAATAGAGATGCAGCCGGCCCTACGGCCCCCGCGAGGGGACTTTTTCTGACAAAGGTGGACTATGGATAGCTTGGAAGCACGGATTGAATACGAGCGGATTTTGAATGACGCGATCGATTGGCTTAGGTATGGATATCGAAGAGAACGAGTTGTGGAGAACAATGAGGTTTCCGAGTTAGATCCGAGGCCCGGCACCGCCCCGCGAAGTTCCGAAAAAAATGATTTTGCTGCTTCGGAAAATGGAGCCAACAGCTTCGATACCAAGAAGGACTATCTGAATTCACAGATTGCCGCTTATCAGAGTACATCGGAAGAAAAAACGGATTCTATTTCACAGCATGGGGGGGAAATAAAACGAATTGCCGAGGAAATTGCAAGCTGTGAGAAGTGCAATCTATACTTGATCCGAGAAAATACAGTTCCTGGCGTCGGAGTTGAAAATCCCTTGCTCATGATTGTAACAGCCGCTCCCGTGTTTGGTGCGAAAGAGACCGACGGGCCGCTTTCGTCCGATGAGTTCAATTATCTTGATAAGTGGTTAAGGGCTCTTAATCTTGAAGCTGACTCGGATACCTTTATCGTTCCTGCCGTTAAGTGCCGGACACCGGGAGGACGACCGCCCGATGCCAAGGAACTAGATGAATGCTCTCAATACTTCAGAAGGCAATTTGCTGAACTGAAACCTAGAGCTATATTGGCTCTTGGAGCTGCGGCCTGTGGCGTGCTTACGGGGGATATTTCCAATTTTCCGTCGCTTGTCGGGAAGTTGAAGATCTGGGAGGGAGTGCCTTCTCTGGTTCTTTGGTCACCAGCCGAGGTGCGTAGGAATCCGGTTCGCCTGCGAAAGCCGGTGTGGGAAGCCCTCCAGAAACTGAGGGATAAGTGGAATGCCCTATCTTGAACTAACGTTCAATATACCTGTTAAACAAAACTACACTTATGCTTCGTCAGCGGCTATCCCAATAGGCTGTAGGGTTAAGGCTGAGCTTGGATCTCAGAAGCGTTCTGCTTGGGTGGTGGGACAAGCAGAATCTCCTCCAGATTTTTTGAACAGACTCAAAACTATTGAATCCCAAATCGATACGGAGCCACTTTTCGATCTTGAGTTTCTGGAGCTTGCAAAGTGGCTCTCAGAGCTAACAATGTGTTCTTTGGGTGAAACCCTTGCGGCTATGCTTCCAGGCGGGAGGAGTGAGAGTCGAAAGCCCGATGATGCCTTTCATGAGCATGGTAGTGAGATTGTAGAAGCTTTGAGCTTTGACCAAAGTTATGCTTTGAAAAATATAGAGGCTTCTGAAAATGGTTGGTTCTATTTGTATGGGATTACCGGTTCGGGGAAAACGGAAGTATTTCTTCGCGCTGCCCAAGCTGTTATAGAGAAGGGTAATTCGGTTATTTACCTGGTTCCGGAAATTGCCTTGACTCATCATCTTGTAGGCAATCTGAAGAGCAGATTTCAGGGATTGGTTGCCATACTGCATTCAGCTCTTTCCAACTCTAAGCGCTTATCGGAGTGGAGAAGGATTCAATCCGGCGCGGCAAGGTTTGTCCTTGGAGCTCGAAGCGCTGTTTTTGCACCTCTAAAGAGACTTGGATTGATTGTGATTGACGAGGAGCACGAGGCTTCGTACAAATCGGACGCGGCGCCGCGATATCACGCGAGACAGGTGGCGATGCGCCGTTGCAAAAAGGAAGGTTCTCTCCTCCTTATGGGAAGCGCCACTCCCTCTCTTGAGGCATGGCAACTTATGAAGTCAGGCAGATTGAAATCACTTGAACTCGGGGGTAGGCCTGCCGGCGGCGCCGCTCCAGTTAGCAGAATTGTCGATCTTAGAAAAGAGAAAACTATCCTCTCGGGGCAGCTCATGGATGCCATTTCCCGGGTTTTAGGAAAAGGCAGGCAGGTTTTGCTCTTTCTTAATCGGAGAGGTTTTTCCTATCAGTTCTTCTGCCACAGCTGTGGAGAGGGAGTATTATGCCGTAATTGCAGCGTTCCCCTTATCTTCCACAAATCCACTTCTACCATGAATTGCCACTACTGCGGTTTTAGGATGAAACCAATCCAAATCTGTCCCAACTGCAGCTCCCTGGAGATTAAATTTACCGGTTTCGGCACTGAGCGGATAGAGGAGGACATTCGGAAAATCTTTCCAAAAAAACAGGTGGTGCGTCTGGATACCGATGTGGCCAAGAAGGCAAATGTGCTCGAAGAAGCCTTAAGAGGTTTCAGGGAGGGCAGTATTGATGTTCTGCTAGGTACGCAGATGATTGCCAAGGGGCTAAATGCCCCGGGTTTGAAACTGGTGGGATTACTTTTTGCGGATAGCTCACTTAACCTGCCGGATTTTCGCGCTGCCGAGCGAACTTTTGCATTGATAGTTCAGGTTTCGGGGCGATCTGGGCGATTCCTTCCAGATGGGGAGGTTATTGTGCAGACCCTTAGGCCTAATACCGCTGCGGTTCAAATGGCCGTTGAAGGACGAATAGAAGATTTCTATGAGTATGAACTTGGCATCCGGAAAACTCTCCACTTACCCCCATTTTCCCGTATTTTCAGGATCGTATTCGAGGGTAAGAATAAAACAAAAGTAAATGAGACATCCAAGCAATTTGCATCAACTCTAGGCAGGGCAGCGGGTGGGGAAATCCTTGGGCCTGCGGAATGTGCCGTTGCACGCATATCCGGCCGGTACAGGTATCATCTTATGCTGCGTTCCGACAACTTTGATGTCACGCATTCTGCTCTTGCCACCATCCTTTCGAAATTCCTCCCGCGTAGCGGAGTTCGAATCAAAGTGGATATTGATCCTAGCAGTCTGCTTTAGTGATAATCGGTGCAAAACTGAAGCTAGTCTGAAGCAACATATGCGTTGATTAATTCAGATGCCTTAGCGGCAGAAATTTGTTTTGAGATTGCAAGTCTACCTATTCTTGTGTAGGCATCGAAGAATCTTGGAATACGCGGATCTCGTGGAATCGCGACGGCTTCCAGGGGAATTTCTATATTAGCGAGTCGAGCCGCATCCTCCAGAATCAGCCTGGCATGTCCTTCTTGCTCGCTTCTGATATCGGAAGGAATTGTAGCGTAGATGTAGCTTATGATATTTACAGCGCCAGCAGGCGGCTCTACTGTCTTAAAACTCCTGCCTATTTCCTCCTCTGACGATGGAAGACTCACTGAACCTGTAACCTGGCTCTCTGCAGAGTTCACAAGGGAGGCCATGGGAGAGGCAGATTCTACCAGACCCCTGGACATGGCAACTCGATTGAGAAAAGTGACAAGCGAATCGGGGAGTCGATTATGCTTATCGAACAGATCGGGGTTCTCGGCCAGAAGGTAGAGAAGAGCCGATTCAGGATGGTATGCATCGATGGCAATCCGCATGCCTTTTTCACGGTTTTCTGTTACAGAATACCATTGAGAGAATTTTGTCATGATAGGATGGGGAGAGGTTAGCAAGGAATCTAGGCGAAGCAAGTGTATCTGATCGACTATTACTAGATGGGGCATGCCCTGAGGCGGCGGGTTCTCGAGTCGATTGGCTAGTTTGCTCACATCTTCCCATTTAACTTCTACATCCCTTAGGGTAAGGGCTGCCAGCAAGTCGGACTTATACTGTGGATTGTGTATTGAAGACCAGATTTGAACTGAGTTGATCGGCTTGCGAATTCCATGGACGCTGATGCGTCGTGGGGAAGTGAATGTATTTGAACCAACATGAAGTATGCAGGTTTGATTGGAAAATTTCAGAAGAGCTTCATTCCATCCCGCTGGGCCCAGTCTAGCAGCATCCCAAGATGCGCTTCCCTGCTCGGATTTTGCTTCCAGGTATTCTACGGTCTCTAGATAGGGAAAAAGAGTTTGGAGAGGTATGCCCTCCGTGCCTATTCCAAAGTTTGCTGGATAGATGATAGCGTGTGTGACATTGTTTAAACTCAGTTCAAGTTTTTCATCCCCCGCGCCAGATGGAGTAAAGCCAAGCAGTAGTGTTAGAAGGAGGATAATCGAGACTGTCTCAATACATAGATTGCGATAATGTACGCTGCTTAGCTTATTTCTCTTCTGAGCGCCTTTGTGGATGTCACTATTCAATTTTGAACTTGAGGATGAAGCTGTTACTGCTACTGTATCTGCCTTAGTAATATTCGTACCTCCGTTTCCAGTATTTCGAGAAAATCCTCAAGTTGCTCCCGGGTGGTTTCAGACCCAAGAGAAATCCGTATTATTGAGTTGAGAATTTGTTTAGGCAGAGTTAATCCGCCAAACTTTCCCGGGGTTTTTTTACTTCTGTTGCTTTTACATGCAGAACCAGTTGAAACCACAAATCCCTTATCAGTGAGCACCCGTTCCAACACTTCCCCGGGAATCGGGGGGAAACTGACAGCCACTATTCCGGGGATGTAATTTACGCTGTCCTCCGGCGAATTCACTCGATTTTCAGGTACAATCTTGGCCAGCCTCGCGAGAGTGGGATTGCCGGCTAATTGTGAAACTAACCATGTTCCGTTTTCTTCGACATCTTGTGAAGGTTGGCCGTTCCTCTTCAGAGCTGATGCCATAGAGATGGCTCCAGCCACGTTCTCGGTGCCAGGCCGTATTCCGTGTTCTTGGCCGCCGCCCCGGAAAAGAGCTTGAAAATTCGGATTCCGATGGTAAAGAAGTCCGATTCCCCTGGGGCCTTGAAATTTATGTGCGCTGAAGGAAGCACTGTCGATGTCCAGTTCGCTCAGGTTGATCGGAATTTTGCCCACCGCCTGAACGAAATCAGCGTGGAAATGAATCTTTTTTTTTGCAGATGGCGCCGATTTCCGAACTGCGGCAGCCAGTTCTCTTAGGGGCTGGATTGCCCCAGTCTCGTTGTTAACGGCCATTACAGCTACAAGTCGAGTATCTTCGTTCTCTTTGATTGCTGCCGCCAGCTTACTGGCATCAAGCCGTCCATCTAAGCTTGGAGCTATCTCTCTGATATTCCATCCCATACCTTTGAAAGCTGTTGCCGATTGGGAAACTGAAGAGTGTTCAATGCCGCTTATGATCAGCGAGGCAGGTTTGCGAGCGTTAAGAAAAGAAAGCAGGATTATGGTGTTGGATTCGGTTCCGCCGGAAGTAAAAACAAGTTGACTGGCATCACAGTTCAATACTCTTGCGCAATCGAATCTTGCTGCCTCAAGGGCTGCCTTGGCTCTCTTGCCGGCAGTGTGGAGAGAGGAGGGATTTCCGAAATATCTGGCGGCATCGCGCGCCATCTGCTCTAAGATTTCGGAATTCGGGGGGGCGCTAGCTGCCCAGTCCAAATAAACCATACTGTGAAATCTATAGCTAAATGCCATCTGTTTGAAGTATTGATCGGATTTCTGGGAAGATAATGACGATAGGCCATAAAAAATCCAGGATGATAGACCTAGTTTGGGCCTTCTTGATCCCGTATGATTTTTATTTTAGCAATTCGACACATTCATCCACATTCATGAGTGCTGTATCTGCGGTATACTCAGCCTGTTTAGGTTCCTCATAAGGCGAGTTTATGCCGGTGAAATTTGGAATCTCACCTCTTAGTGCCTTTTTGTAAAGTCCTTTTGGATCTCGTCTAATGCATTCTTCTAAGCTGCACTTGACAAAAACTTCATTGAAACGATCTTGAGGGAACAATGCCCTAACATAGTTTCTTGATTTCCGTGTTGGTGAAATAAGGCAGCAAAGAACAATGAAACCAGCGTCATACATCAATCTGGCAACATGACCAACTCGCCGAACGTTCTCCTCCCTATCTTCGTAGCTGAAGCCCAAGTCTTCGTTTAGTCCATGGCGGATATTATCTCCATCAATAACAAAAACCAGTTTCCCTTCATCGAAAAGCTTTTTCTCGAACGCATGGGACAAAGTACTCTTGCCAGCGCCGGAGAGTCCAGTAAACCAGTAGCATGCGGCCATATGTCCATTGCGCCACTCACGTTCAACAAGAGAGATTTTTCCCTCATAGCGAATCACATTTTCCCTTGCCTTCGAAATGGCTTTCGCGTGTATCTTGCGTTTGGTTTCAATACTCAGATGCCTTAGAAATTTAATCATCGACACCTCGGCGGCTTGAAAATCATCTCAAATTACGGTCCATCCATATTTATTAACTTCCAGACATCTTCTATGAGTTGTGATATGTTGACTACTGATTAAACTTCAATAGCTTAGGAAGCTCAATGATTAAGAATAGGGTATTTGCTATACTTATCAACTTCTTTGTTATCGAAACAATGGCAAATGCCATAACAATTGATAAGGCTCTTCTCGGAATCTCCGAGGAGGTTGTAGAAGAACTGATGGAATCCAAGGAAGTGTTTCGCCTCGATAGACAGTCCGAGGGATTCAAATTGCTTCCCAATATCCCAATGACACAGAAACTCATTGAGCGCACGAACGATCTTCAACCAGATGTGCTGACTGAAGGTTTATACATCATACCCTATTCCGAAGGAATCGATAAGATCAATATCGAAGTCTATAACATTGCCAGAAGGGTTAGTTCTCTTTCTGGCCTAACCTATCTATCGTCTAGGAAAAAAGCTGTAGTACCCCTTTTTGAAAATGTTTACGCGATATACGATTTGAGGAGAAAGAAGCCAATAGAGGACCCCTTAACCGATTCTATTCCGGCTTCAGATAAAATCCTACTGCACATGAGGGAAGTAAATTTCGGCAGGGCATACTACCAAATAGAGTATAACTGGGATGGGGAGAGTTTGGGATTCTTCATGGAAAACCTTAGCAATCTGCGTTCGGTATTGAAATTTGTTGGCAAAAGGCAAATGCAAGTCACCTTACTCATTATGTCTACCGATGAGGGTTTTCTGGTTTACGGCTCTTCGGCCGTCAAGTTGAGTAATTCAGAAATGGTTTTTAGCGTGATGGATCCATACACAGGCTTCTACCGCCGAACTTACGCCATTGTTATCTGGATTTACAATGAATTACACAATACAAATCGCATTCCGGATTTTGGCGAACCTCTAAAAATGTAGACTCCTTTGCTCCCTTAAGGAAACAATTCCTCGCTGCTTGGATTATTGTGAAAAAGTGCTATGGAAATGCCTTCCCTAGTCACGCAATTTGTCGCGGAGCTTCTTGCTATTTTTGAAAGAACTAATCGCTTAATCCTTGGCTTTTGGGATAGTACTTACATCTATCGAATTTGCGCGGAAGATAGCCTACGGTTTCAGATAGTTTAAATCCATATTGACGGCTTTTGAAAAGTCTTCATATGCAGAGGCTTTCGATTTAGCATCAAGAAGATAATCTGGAGGTCGTTTTGGGAGAAGCATACTTTCTCATGCAACGAAAGAAGCTGCATGCGTAATATCCAAGGAACATGCCATTGCCAACGGAGCTGAAATTGATTTATAATTTCGGTTTGAATATCTTTATTAGGTTGGGGGAATGAAGGGTTTTCGTTATTACTGGATATTGATTTTGCCTTTCACCGGGTTAGCTTTGCTTCCGCTGGCGATTATAATCGGCAAAATCCACCCCATAGTCTCATTTTTATCTGTTTTATTATTAGAGGCGATCCTGCTAGCTGTTTTCACATTCATGTTTCGTATGACAGGCGGAAGGCAGAAGCTTGTGCCATTGATAGTCTTCACATTGCCAATGTTCCTAGCACATGGATATCTGATTATTCGAATACCATCTTCTGAAGCATACAAGGCTCATATGTATCTGTTACTCGCTCAAATTCCTCTACTCTTCTACCTAGGGATTCACGCATGCAGTTGGCCCTTTCGAGAGACCTTGGAAAATCTGTACCTTAAGCATAGAAAAACGATAGATGCCGCCATGGTATTCTCACTCCTTTTGCTTACTGGCCTTATCTTTTTATGGACACCTGTTTCTCTGCTTCTTACCGATCTAAGTTCCATGCCCTTTCCCTTTGTATCACTGTTATTCCGGCATCTCCTGTATTTCCTAGCGAGCTTTGTGGTTTTATTCTTGGTGTATAGATTCTCGCAGCCTCTGTCAAAACCTGTTTTTCTGTGGTTTTTTTTCACAATGGCAATCGCGGCTTGGATTTATGCCTATCTAATTCCGGGAGATTATGGGGTGTTGGATGCCACAATCCTAAGTAAGCCTGGGAATTTAAAGGTTTTCAGTCAGGGTGTGGATTTGGATTTTTTGAAGTTTTCAGCATTGGAATTTGTCGGATTACTCCTATTGTTCTCACTTTCTGCTATTGCAATTTTTCGATTTCCCCCCAAGGTGTTTCCGATAGCTGTCATTCTTAACTTGATGACTTTTGGACAATTCCTGTTTGATCTGGGGACGAGCGATGGCTTATTGAAGGCCGGATATTCGGGTAAGGGCGAAGAATTTCTTCCTGAAGACTCAAAGCGGATCTTTCGGTTTTCAACTCAAGGCAACATAGTGATTTTTATGCTGGATATGTTTGGTGCCGATCTCCTGCCAGACATCCTGGAACAATATCCCGAGATTCGAGATTCTTTGAGGGGATTCACTTGGTATCCATCCACCCTAAGTACCGGCATTGTAACCTATGCCAGTTTGCCCTCCATACTTGCTGGACCCAAATACACACCAGATAGCATCAATGCTTCGGATGGAGCACTTTTGGAAGAAAGAATCCAAGAAGCCTATGCCTATTATCCTACGATTAGTCATGAGCGCGGCTACGATTTTGCATTTGCTAGTACCGAGTATTACGTTCTGGATGAATATGAGAATGACGAACGGGTAACAGTGGTGAACCCTAGACAGTATGCGGAATACTGGATGAATATCAGTGAGGAATCCGCGAGCTTAGATTTAGATATGAAACCTGAGCAGCATGTTAGATTGTTCTCTGTTATCGGCCTTTTCAAAGTCAGCCCACATTTTGTTAAGCCATTCATTTATCTTGATGGGCGTTGGATGTTGACAAGAAATAACCATCAAGCCATAAAGCACGCAATAATAAATCTTGGTTTTCTCGATCTTCTGGATTCCCTCTCCTACTCTGATGATGGATTACCAACATTCAAGTTCATTAACAACGAATTGCCACATATGCCCTGGTCCATAGGTTCGGATTTGAAATTGGAGAACAGCAAGATTGGCGAATATATGTTTGATCAGCAATATGGAGTTAGGATAGCAATTTCTGATTATCCTTTTTTTTCTGCGGTGAGAACGATGAAAGAGATTACCTCTTTCATTAAATGGCTCGAGGACGAGGATCTAATTGATGTCACCAAGATTGTAATCGTTTCGGATCATGGTTATGAAGGAATACATAAACAATGGACTGAAGTTCCAGTGCTAAAAGACGAGGCCGGAAATCCACTTAGGGGTTCTTCAAGGGTTAATTCATTGCTCCTGGTGAAAGACTATAATAGTCAGTCACAATTTAGTGTAGACAATCGATTGATGTCCATTGCCGATGTGCCCTCGATTGCCCTTTCGGAGCCGGATGATCCAACTCTTGGTAGTGCGAAGGACAGAGAAATAGTGATTAGTTTCACCCCGGTGCATCCCCGCGATCATGGACCATACAAGTATAGCATAAGTCATCAGTTTCTAATAGATGGCGAACCCTCCGAAGCTGAGAATTGGAGGTATATCCGGAATTGAAATCGAGAAAGCTACTTCTTATCCTGGTTCTAATCATTACGAATCAGTTTCTTTGGTCGGGAAACGGACTCGGCTTCGGATTTTGCGATGCGCCGGGCAACGAAGCTGAGGTAGAGATATTCGATGAACTTGGTGCCAAATACGTTCGCATGGGCGTCAGTTGGAGCTTACTGGAGAAGGCCAACGGCGATTGGGATTTCAGCCATTATGAACAGTTGATTGCCAAATCTGCAGAAAGTGAGCTTAAAATCATTCTGATTTTGAGCTACGATCATCCGAAGGTTAGGCGCAAGGGCGATAGGAATCCCTATATCAGAGCCGAGTATATTCCGGATTTCCTCACATATGTTCAGAAAGTATACGATCGCTGGGGCGAGTTGATAGCAGGCTTCGAGATATGGAATGAGCCCAATATGCGTATATTCTGGAGTGGCAGCGACAGCGAGTTTTTTCAGTTATGCCGTGAAACTGTTTCTTATCTGAATAAAATTGCACCCGAAATACCTGTAGCGGTTGGTTCTGTCATGCTAAATCCATGGGTTGGGGGAAGAAGATATGTGAGGAAATTGCTTGATGCCGGAATACTCGAAGAGGCGGAGGCTCTTTCAATCCATCCCTATGGATTTTGGGTTCCGAGTCAGGCGAAATGGGTTGCCGGAATTAGAAAAATCATGGATGTTCGAGGTTACGATTCCAAAAAGCTCTGGATAACCGAGGTGGGATACCCCACAAAATCACTTTATCCCTATAGGGTTGTTGTGGAGGCCTTGCCCCTCAAAATATCCGAATGCCTGATTCGATTGAGCGCCGCAGGGGCGGACATAATAACCTGGTTTCAGTTGTATACAACAATGGAGAATGAGAAAGATTCCAAGGGATTCGAGGCAGCTTCCTTTGCCCTTCTCTACAGGGAATCGGATGGGAGTTACATCCCCAAAAATGGCCTGGAAACCTGGGGCCGGGTTGCAAATGCATTGACAGGGCTAAAATACATTGAGGATTCAGTAATTCTTGAGTCTCCGACAGATAAGACTGTTCATGCATTTAGCTACGGGAATGAGGGAGGAGATAGAGTGCTCTTCCTTTGGTCTAAGATCGGCATTCAAGAATTGGATCTGTCTAATATCAAATCAGGCGTTGCAATTCAGAACCTCGTAACAGGTGAATTTAAATCACAAAATAGCATGATCCAACTTGAAAGAGAACCTATCATGTTCTCTTATCATTCGAACTCTCCGGGAGATAGGATAATTATTGGCAGTAACAATGCAATAAGGAGAATCAGAATTGAGGGGTTTTAGACAGCGAGTTCTGCTTGTCTCCTCATATCCTTTCTCCAGAACTAGCAGGGGCATGGATGTATTGACAGAGGCCTTTGAACGCGAGGGTTGGGATACGGATCATCTTAACTTTCCCCGAGCGTTCTATACACCCAGGATACTGCCTCCACAGGATACAGACGTTAGATGCTTGCAAGCTTCTCTCACATTGCTCCCATATATTGATAGGTTTATGTGGTGGATACCCCGTTTCTTGTTTGAAATCATCCGATTGATCAACATCCGATCATTAGGTAGCATCGTCAACCTCTCCTCATATGATTTCGTTGTACTTGAGAGTGGCAAACCCCTATTGCTGCTACCCGAGATACCATCAGCCGTGAAAGTAATTTACCGCCAGTCGGATTCTGTAAATCTCGTTTTGGGTATAGGACGCTGGTACTGTGAACTTGAAAATGCAGCCTTCAGGATATCATCGTTAATCATTTTGAAAAAGGATGTGTATAGGGAATATGTTCCGAGGGCCCTCAGGGCGCGGACTGTAGTTATTGAGAACGGGATGGCATTCCCAGATGAAATGCCAGTTGGAAATCCGTTTAGAAAGGGTAGTCTGAATGCCATTTACATAGGTCTGCATCCCTTGGACATGAAGACTCTCTCATCACTTTTAAAAAGGCTGAGGAATGTCGATTTTCATGTAATAGGCCCCTGTCTGAATGTATTTCAAAGGCATATTCTCAGCCTCTTTCCCAATTTTTTCTACGAGAAATTTCTACCCAAAGAAGCCTACATGCCGATGTTGAAAAACTCGGATGTCGCAATTTTACCATTTATAAGAACGAAGAAGATGAAATGGTTCGGTTTAACCTCGAAATTTCTTCATTTCATGTATTTCAAATTACCGATAGTCTCCTATCCCACCGGATTTCCAGGCGAGTTCGGAAAGCTTCCTGTCAAGTTTGCGGAAGATAGGGTTGATTTTGTCAATAAAGTAGCGGATTCGATTATGAAAAAACCGGTTACGTATGCGGTTGATTTCGATTATTATTCCCCGCGGATGCGAATGAACGAATACCGCCAATTGGTACGAAATCTGCGGAGATTAGATAGAAGAGTAACTGCATGCTAAGAGCTATTCGTCTTCTCAAGGAATTCAACAGATTGCCCAAGGAATATCACGAAATGGTTTTTTTCTCTGAAAGTGGCAATTACTGGAATACCATGGCTCCAATAATCAAATCACTGCTCAAGAAAGATAAGTCGCTCACCTACCTCACAATGGACAAAGGGGATCCAGGTCTGCAGCAGGATTCAGATAGTACCGCGAGTTTCTGCCTAGGAGGCGGAATGGGACTTATGTATTTCATGAGCATGCTGAGAGCTAATCTTGTGATTATGACCACCCCTGGTCTCCAAACTCTCACTATTAAAAGATCTCCCGCCGTTAAGCAGTACATTCACGTGGTTCATTCCCCCACGGGCGTATCTTTCTACCGTAAACACTCCTTCGATCATTTCGATACGGTGATGTGCTCGGGGAGGCATCAGATTGACGAAATTAGAAAACTCGAGAAGATTAGAAATAGCAAAACGAAGAATCTGTTGGAAACCGGGCTACCCTATATGGATATATCGAGCTCTCAGTTAAAGAACTCGAGAGAGGATCGCCAGAAAGAGAGAACAAATATTCTATTGGCCCCCACCTGGGGTCCAAACGGCGCACTTAGTCGGTATCGTATGAGATTGATAGATGTTCTAGTGAGCACAGGATTTGATATCACTATTCGTCCGCATCCCCAGCAATTGAAATCAGAAGTCTCTTTGATAAATGAGCTGAAATCGGAAAGCAAGAAAATTGATTCTGTTATCTGGGATTTAGATTCATCTGGCCATAACAGTATGCTTCGCTCGAATATCATGATTTCAGATCTTTCGGGAATCATTTTCGATTACGTATTCGTCTATGAGAAACCAGTAATTGCATTGGACTATGAACTTGATATCAAAGGCTTCGAGCACGAGGATCTTCTCGAAGATACTATCTGGGAACGAGAGATTAGCCAGTCTCTTGGGGCTGTTGTAACGGGTGATAATTTGGATATACTTCCAGAGACTATTGTGAGTACTCTCTCGCGAAGAAATTCGAGAAATGAGATTAGAAAGCTGCGAGAAGCATCGATATTCAATTTTGGTCATGCGGGGGAAGCTGCCGCGGAGCAGCTTATTGAGCTGCTGGGGGCTTCCGCATAGTTGCTTGTTTTCCTACTAGGTTTAATGTGAGGAGTGAGGCATTGCGTATTTTGTATTTCGGTTTCTTCTTTCTGATAATCCCCATATTCCCCGTCTTTGCCTACCTCGATCCGGGCACTGGAAGCATGATTGTTTCGGCTATCATAGGTGCCGTTGCGACGCTTGTGTTTGTCTTCAAGGGATGGTTCTTCAAATTATTCGGTATGCTCAAAAAGAGCAAGAAAGTCGAAGAAACGGAGAAGCTCGACAAGAAGTAGTCGCTTAAGTCCATGGGTATTCTTGAATCAATCTTCATCGCTCCGCTTAGATTCCTTATGAATTTAGTATTTCAAGGTACTCTCTCTCTAACAAATGATGTTGGGATTAGTATTATCATATTAAGTCTTGTTGTTAATACAGCATTGCTACCCCTTTACTATCTTGCGGAGAAGTGGCAGAATGCCGAAAGACGCTTGCAGAGTGCTCTGGCTCCACGGTTAGCGGCAATAAAGAGGACTTACAAAGGAGAAGAGCGTCACAAGAAGACAGTTGAGCTATATAAGGAGTTCAGTTACCACCCCATAAAGAGCCTTCGAACCAGTTTCGGATTCCTGATACAAATTCCTTTTTTCTTGGCGTCATACACGCTTCTATCTCACAATCCTATGTTAGAAGGCGTTGCGTTTTTGTTCATAGGGAATTTGGGAATACCTGATTCTATTTTCAAGTTAATGGATATCTCGATTAACGTACTGCCTCTTATAATGACATTACTAAATATATTATCATCCTTCGTGTATGCGAAAGCTCTCGGTGTTAGCGAAAAAGTTAAACTCCTCATAGTTGCGGCGGTATTTTTGTTTTTACTCTATAATTCTGCCTCCGGGCTTGTGCTATATTGGATTGCAAGTAACTTCTACTCTTTGTTCAAAAACTTGATACATGGCTTTATCAGAAATTGGATCAGCCAATGCAAGCAATAATTCTTGCCGCCGGAATGGGGAAGCGACTCGGGGAGTATACCGGTGATAACACGAAATGCATGGTTCGGGTTGCCGGAGCTACGCTTATAAGTAGGGCGCTAAATAATCTGGTTCGGCACAAAATCAGTCGGATCATTTTGGTAGTTGGATACAAAGGGGAGAAGGTCAAATCCTATGTTGGTAGTTCATGGAATGGAGTGAGAATCATCTACGTTGAGAACCCGGTTTACGACAAAACCAACAACATCTATTCACTATATCTTGCCAGACATTTTTTGCTTGAAGAGGATACGCTGCTTTTGGAAAGCGATCTGATTTTCAGTGACGATGTAATCTCCAGAATAATAAACGATCCTTGGACTTCCTTGGTTTTAGTGTCGAAATTTCGATCTTGGATGAATGGAACAGCGGTTAGAATTGATAAGCACAGACGAATCAAGAAGTTTATAGCAGGTGGGAATTTCAAACTTCGCAATGTAGGGAAGTATTTCAAAACCGTAAATATATACAAGTTCTCAGTAGATTTCTCTAAGAAGAAGTATCTACCTTTTCTTGAGGCCTATGTTAAATCTGTGGGATACAATGAGTACTACGAACAGGTTTTAAGCGTAATTAATTTCCTTGACAACAACGAATTAAGAGCTTGTGTTCTAGATGAAAAAGATCTTTGGTACGAAATAGATGATAAGCAGGATTTGGATAATGCCGAGATACTGTTCTCTAGTGAAGAAGAGAAACTAAAGAAAGTACAAAGTCGTTTCGGTGGATACTGGCGTTATCCCGGATTAACGGATTTTTGTTATCTTGTAAATCCTTTCTTTCCGAATCGCCGGCTACTAAGAGAACTTAGGAGCAACTTCGATATATTGCTCTCTGAATATCCATCGGGGATTGAAGTTCAGAACCTTCTGGCCTCAAAGCTCTTCAACACCAGCAGGGATTACATCGTTACAGGTAATGGTGCCGCCGAGTTAATCAATGTCATGATGAGTAAACCCGGCATTATTACCGGATTCGTTATGCCTACATTCAGCGAGTATCATCAACGCATTGAAAAGGAAAGTGCAAGATTCTATGAACCGAAAAATATGAATTTCAGTTATGGAATCGATGAACTAAAGATGTTCTCGAAGGACATTAGTAGACTGGTGTTGATTAATCCCGATAATCCAAGCGGCAATTTCATACAAAAAAAAGATATACTGAAGCTTCTTGAATATTTTTTATCAGAGGGGATCGATTTGATACTGGACGAATCCTTTGTGGATTTCTCAATTGGAGGCGAGGAGAATACACTGATTGCTGATTCGATTCTAAAATCGTTCCCGAATCTGGTGGTGATAAAGAGCATAAGTAAAAGCTATGGAATCCCAGGTTTAAGATTGGGAGTGGCGGCAAGTTCCAACATTGCCTACCTGGATGAGCTTAAAAAGGGGCTTTCAATATGGAACATCAACTCCTTGGCAGAATTTTTTCTCCAAATAATTGGCAAATACAAAGATAAATATGTGAATTCCTGTAGAAGAATAGCTAGAGAGAATAAGAAATTTTGCAGTAAGCTCTCCGCGATTCCTAAAATCAGACCGATACCATCACAGGCAAATTTCGTTACCTGCGAGATTGTTGGAGGGATGAGAGCTACAGAATTGACAAGGATCCTCCTAACTAAATATGGAATATTTGTAAAAGACCTTACAGGAAAGCATGGTATTCCGAATTCCAAGCAGTATATAAGACTCGCTATTAGGGATAAACAGGATAACAATCGACTGGTGGACGCGATAAGTAAGGAGGTTATCTGATGGAATTGACTATTATAGTTCCGTGCTACAACGAGGAGCAGGTTATAGAGACAACTCACGGACGCTTACTGAAAATGATTGATAACGCCTCCTGGGACGGCAAGATATTGTATGTTAATGATGGGAGCATCGATGGGACGGCATCTAAGCTGAGGGAATTCTCTAAGAGGGATTCGAGGGTCTCCGTAATCTCCTTTTCTCGGAATTTTGGGCATCAGGCGGCAATTAGCGCGGGGATACATCGGTGTCGTGGTGAGTATGCCGTAATCATTGATGCCGATCTCCAAGATCCCCCTGAGCTTATCCCCGAAATGCTGGCTTTGTGCCTCAAGGAGAAGTCTAATATTGTATATGGCCGTAGGAAGAGTAGAGAGGGGGAGAATCGATTCAAAAGATGGACAGCCAGTCTTTATTACAGGCTGCTAAATAAACTTTCGGAGTATCCGATTCCTCTTGATACCGGGGATTTCCGACTTATCGATAGGAGGTCTATCGAGGCATATAAATCCTTGCCGGAAAAAAACAAGTACATTCGAGGACTTTTTGCTTGGATGGGATTCAAGCAGGTTGAGTTCCTCTATGATAGAGATGCCAGAGTCGCGGGAGAGACAAAGTATCCACTTGTTAAAATGACTCAACTTGCCGCCCATGGTTTGATTGCAATTAGCCGCAGGCCGCTAACTGTGGCGCTTCGTGTCGGCCTTATAACTATCTTTGTTTCTTTAGTTCTTGCTATATATGTATTTACTGCTTATTTTTCCAAGCGTATAGCGGTTTTTCCTGGCTGGACTTCTGTAGTTCTTATCATTGTGTTTTTCAGTGGTGTTCAACTTCTGACTGTAGGAGTTCTGGGGATTTACCTCGGCCACTTATTCGATGAGATTAAGGGTAGGCCCGAATACATCATTATGGATGATGATCTGAAATGACTTTTCGAGGATTCCCAAGACTCCTCGTACTAACAGCAATCGTTATCCTCATTGTATTGTACATACCATTTCATAATCGCTACCGAATTGAACACATAGATGACGCCTGGAGTTTCTCTTGGGCTTACGGATATTGGACCGAGGGTGATGTCTATGATTCTGTGTTTGGATATCTTGATGGAGATGGAGGAACCTCGGTTTTTGGGAGGACTTATGCGTTTATATATGGGCTATGGGGTTTTTTAAGCTCGTGGTCAAGGCCGGCTGGATATATACTCTCGACTCTTCTTCTTTTTGGTACCGCGGCTTTATGGAGAAAAAATCTCTTAATCCTTGGGTATGCTTCTTCAATTGCCATTAGCTTTGTTTTGATAATGCTTCTAATGGAAGCGTACTATGGGATGGCACATCGGCTTCGAAGCGATGCTCTAGTGCTGTTTCTATCTACACTTTCTTTTACATTGTACCTTCAAAAACGTCCCTTCTTTTCGGCTATAAGTCTGTGTATTGCAGTTGAAACTCATCCATATGGGTTGATTGGCTTATTTTATATACTTAGCGCCGCGCTAAGCGAATTTTTAGATACCGCGGGGGGGGAGCGTAAATACTCCGCGGCCTATGTGCTTCGATTCATTATCGGCGGTCTCTTGGGATTCGGGTATTATATTGTTCTTCACTTCAGATGGATTGAGGGCCTCTTAGAGATGTCGCGTCGTATCGGAGGAAATCCGATATTCAAATACTTTTTCGATCACCGCTATTCCTGGAGGCATTGGCCCGAACTGGCAATGCTGGCCATAGGCATTTCGACGTTTATAATTCGAAAAGAGTATCGAAATGATAAATTCATTCTTATTTCCATTTCTATGATGCTCTTGTTCTCCATTCTTCTACCGCGAGGTAATCACCAGTACATCGTTTTCCTATATCCACCCTTCATATTGCTGCTTCTCTATCAAAGTGCTAAATTGAATTTTCTAGCTGTTTTTATTGCAGGTTTCCTGCTGTTCCAAATTCCTCAGTATGCATGGCTTTTTTGGAATCAGAGAGATTTCTCCTGGCCAGATTATATTGAGAGACTGCAAGAAGTAATCCCGGAAGACGAAGATGCTATGATTTATGGCCCCTCAAGCGGATGGTTTGCTTTTTATGATCAAAACTATAAGGCCTACGGGTATTTTGGGAGAGCCAAGGTTGATAGAAGCCAACTACCAGAAGAGATTTATGTTATCGAGAATGGCAATATGGAAAGGGAAAATGGAATCTCTGATCTTCAGGGACTTGAACATCATTATGAAAAGCAAATAATAGAGGAGTGGTTTGAACCTGGTCATTCTCGATATACAGTTTCATATTGGGAACTCAAGCAATCTGAAATAGATGATAAAAATTACAGGTATGACTATCCAAAGTAGATTGGAAGCACTAACCGCGATAACTGGCTTGCTAATCCTTATTCCAGCAATAATACTTGATAAGAATCTACTTGTTTTCAAGACGGCTCTCTCCATGGCCCTTGAGCTTCTTATAATCTATCTGGCGTTTATTCAGTTTAGGCAATGGGTAATTGCTGGAAGAAGGTTGCTACTTACCCTCATCATTCTTGCTTCGCTATTTACGCATGGATTTCTGTTCTACAGATATCGTTTGTGGCTTTTTGCTTCTATTAACTACATGGAGCTGATGTACTTCATTTTGAGCCAGATTCCTGTGCTATTGCTAATCACTCTCTACACGATATCTGATGCCTTTTCTAAGCCATTAAGAGAATTCTATAGAAGTGGGCGCAGGCATTTAGATTTTCTTTTTGTATGCGGCATATTACTCTGCTACGGACTTGTCTTCTTCTACTCACCTTTGACTATACATGCTTCTGACTCCGAATCCCTACCGTTTCTCTTTGCTGAGCTTATTCTTTGGCATTTTGTGTACTTCATGGTTTTCTTGGCCCTAACCTTTCTGTTTTATCGGACTAGATCGATGGAAATGCGGGGGCTGATTGCCCCCCTAGTCGCAGTTGTGGGTTTTAGCGCTTGGCTTTATAGCTATATTCTGCCTGGAGACTATGGACATCTCGATGTTGTCCTGTTTTCGAAACCAGGATCGCTTATGGGTTTCGATCGTCTCTATGGAAGTGAAAGGCTAATTCAAATCACGGAAGTTGTGCTTATACTGATCGCTGGATGCGGCTTGTATTACTTCTTAAGGAAGTTTTCGCGTATCGCACTTTGGATGTTTATTACCTTGAACCTTATGGCACTGGGTCAGACAGCTGCAAATGTAATCACAAGCCCTGAACTCTGGCGGGCTAATAAAAGAACCGCGTATTTACCGGAGAATTCAAGTATAGCATATCGGCTTTCAAAAGACGAAAATATTCTGATTTTCATGATGGATATGTTCACGGGTGGATTCATTCCAGAAATATTCGAATCATATCCAGAGCTTAAAACCAGTTTTAGAGGATTTGTATGGTATCCAAATACCATATCTCAGGGGACGGCCACATTTGCCGGGCTTCCCGGGATACTAGGTGGGGAGGAATTTGCCCCTCACAATGTGAATAGAAATCCTGGAGTTCCAATGGAAGAGCGTATTTCCAAGGCATATGGCATATACTCGGAGGCCTTCAGTGCCTACGAAACTGTCTATGTGAATCCAGTCTATTTCAACTTTGCTTCGGATAGTAGCAACATCACTGCTGTACACCCCGAATCCTTTGCTGAATACTGGCTTAACTCCGATGAAGAGGGCTTGGGATTGAATCTCAATTACTCATCCGGACAATATGCGCTTATCTTTTCGCTTGTTGGATTATTCAAGGCATGCCCATTTGTTCTTCGACCATTTGTTTACACCGAGGGCAGATGGTTGAATTTGAACCGGGGTTCATTGGACATACGCCATACGGTTAACCATTTGGCATATCTATCGCTGTTAAGAAAACTGACAACAGTTGATGCGGAAAAACCGACATTCAAATTCATCAATAGCGAATTTACACACTCGCCCTGGGCAATAAATGAAGAACTGAGATTGACAAGCAAAACCACTGGTGGACGTCGTTACTTTCCTGAATACGACTTCATGCTAGTAGAAAAGGATGGTCCATATTATACATCTGTTCGAGCCTTGATTGAGCTGAGCAAATTCTTCGACTGGATGCGTGAAAACAAGGTTTTTGGCTTAAGCAAGATTGTTATTGTTTCCGACCACGGATACTATGGCCCATCTCCGCTCTGGCCCGAACTACCTGTAATTAGGGCTCGCAATGGTGAGATCGTTGAGGGCTCCGCCGCATATCATTCACTGTTGATGGTAAAGGATTTCAACTCTGAGTTTGAATTCAAACAGGATGAACGATTGATGAGTACGACGGATACGGCGGCGATAGTACTTTCATCTCTGGGCGATGCCAAGTGGATTGAGAAAGATCCTACACGAGGTTTTGCGCAGACTAGAGAAATCGTTACAACCTTGACGCCTGTTCCGCCCGAGGAAAACGAGAAAGACTCTTATAAAATCGAGTATCAATTCTCGATTTCCGGTGATCCCTCGAAACCAGAAAATTGGCGTCAGGATTTCCCTTAGCTATATCTGCCTAGAGCACTTTGTGCTCAATGTTGGAAAAATCACTCAATGCTTCCAGTATGAAAGCCTGTAGTTTCGATAGAAAAATCTTCCTATCATATTTCTCTGCATGAGTTCTGATGCTGTTCCTATCCCAGTAGCGATTTTCGAGTTCTCTGATTCCATTGATGAGCGAGTTTTCTGTCTGTTCATGGAAAAAAACACCGGTTAAACCGGGAAGCACCGTATCCAATGCCCCTCCTCTTCCCAAGGCGACTACTGGTTTTCCGCAGGCCTGAGCTTCAATCGGAGCAATTCCAAAGTCCTCAAAAGCCGGGAACAAAAACGCGCGGCAGTTGCGGTAGTGCTTCCTAATCTCGTTATCCGAGACTTGCCCCAGGAAGAAGATCTGTGAGCCGGCTATTCTCTTCAGTCTTTTCTCCTGCGGGCCGCTGCCTATTATTATCAATCTCCTGCCCAATTTATTGCAGGCCTTGATTGCCAGATCTATTCGCTTGTATGCAACCAATCGTGATACGATGAGATAGTAGTCGTCGCATCTATCGGAATCAGTATCCGGCGTGTAGAAGTCAGTTCGAACTGGAGGATGAAGAACTGTAGCATCTCGTCGATAGATTTTCGAGATTCGAGCCGCAACTTCTCGAGAATTTGCAAGATACTTATCAACTCGAAGCCCGGAAAGCGCATCCCATTGACGGATATTGCTCATCTGCATCCTCATTGCGAGGCGGGTTAGAAATCCAGCCTCTCTGATATAGTCTGGATAAAGATCCCAAGCGTATCGCATTGGCGTATGAACATAGCTGATATGAAACGTGTTTGTAGAACTGATAATGCCCTTGGCACAGCATGATGAGCTAGATAGCACCAAGTCGAAGCCATTTAGATTGAATTCCTCAAATGCCCTAGGCATTAGGGCCAGCATTTTTCTGTAGTATTTTTTGGCGAACGGAATCCTCTGCATAAAGGAGGTTGAAACACGATCTTCAGCAAACATGCTCCCCATCTTATTCCTATCGTACACAGTGGTAAAAATCGGAGCTTCCGGAAATAAAGAAGCAAATTCTTTGGTAACAAGTTCGGCGCCCCCGGGAGATATTAACCAGTCGTGCGTCAGTGCGACTTTCAAACCCCTTAGAGAATCAATAGGCATTGGGATTAACGAATCCTCGAAATAAGGTTAGGAACAAAATCTTGATATCGAGCCATATCGACCAGTTCTGAATATAGTAAAGATCGAATTCAACTCGCTTCTCTAGACTGGTATTCCCCCGCCATCCATTTACCTGAGCCCAGCCGGTTAGTCCTGATTTCATCTTGTGTCGCAGCATGTAGGATGGTATCTGATTGCGAAATTTTTCGGTAAAAACAGGTCGCTCTGGTCTTGGTCCTACCAGGCTCATATCTCCTCTTAGCACATTCCAAAACTGCGGAATTTCATCAAGCGATGTTTTTCTGAGAAACGAACCAAACGGAGTTATGCGAGAATCATTTTTCTTGGTCCATACCGCTCCGAATTTTCTTTCCGAATCAGCAAACATCGAGCGGTATTTCCACATGGTAAAAGTATTTCCATTTTGCGAAACTCTCTCCTGGCGATAGAGAACTGGTCCTTTGGAACTCAGTTTCACGGCAATTGATATCAACAAAAACATAGGGGATAGGATAATTAGGGCTAAGAAGCTTCCCAAAATATCAATTCCGCGTTTTATCAAACTTTCCAAAATCGAAAGACGGTGTGAATTTATCTTGAGCATGGGAATACTGTGAAATGACTCAATTGTGTATCCGATGAAAGTATGCTCTATGTCAGGCAGTATCCAAACCGGAATAACTGTTTTATTGAAATGTGCCAATATAGTGCTTTGACTTAAATGGTGCTTAACGTCATAACCGATAATCAGTGCATCTGGCGATTTCACTCCACGATTCGTGGGAATACTCTCGACTGATGAAAATTCCGCGATATCAAATTCCTTGGCCCTGCCTTGAGAATCCAGCCAACCTATCACTCTAAGTCCTAGTTCAGGAGTCTGAATTACCTTTTGGGCATATTCAAGAATTGACTCATTTGCACCTATCAATACTACGTTTTTGAGATTGAATCCCTTGCGTCGGCGCTGTATTAGAAATGATTTCATTATAAGTCGGCCAATTAAAGATAAAGAAACAACCGAGATGCTGTAGGTAAGGAGCATAATCCTGGACAGTCTGGAGGGACTTAGAGCGTACAGAAGAACAATTACCGTGGAAACAGCTTGAAAATGCGATTTGAAAACCGAGAGTAATTCATAGTGCCAGGAGAAATATCGCTGCGATGTATATAAGTCGTTGTGAGATAAGAATAAGAGTGTTATAATAGCCACTCCCACTCCCATAATGGGTATCTCCAGATTGGTATAATCGATATTGGAAGCTATTATGCCAAATCGCACAATGTATGTGCCGTTCCAGCATATTATTGCAATGAAGAAATCAAATACAAGATACAGGACCATTGAGGATTCTCTTAGTCTTTTTCTCATTGCTAGTAGAATAATGAAGTTGTTATCGAGATTTCTAGACTGCTAAGTAGATTTTCTTTGTCAAAGCGCTTAGGATCGATTCCAACAGATCCGGTTGCCACGAAACTAGGTAGCACATCAAGAAATAGAACCAGATCAAAACCCATGCTATAATTATAATCTCGAAAAGAATCAAAGTTCTCATTATTATAGACGATGCCCAAATCGAAAAATGGATGTATTTGTGCATCCCAAACCTTCTCGAATCGCCAAAACTGGAAGGCGAGGCTTGCATTGAACACGGCACCTACATAACCGGACATTGTATTATCGCGAACACCGCGAATCAGGGTTGCCGGAGACTTGGGCAAGCCCCAGTGATAAAATGCAGTCAAGCGAGTATATAGATTGAATCTCTTCCAAAATGGTAGGTAGTAAGAGGCGGTGGCATTAACACTGCCGGAGTATTGAAATTCCCCGTTATCTGCTACACCCAAACCATGGGAATTGGATAGTGTTGTGCTAAAACCTTTTCTGAAATTCCCAAACCAGTCGATTCTCCCATAATTTAATCCATTAGATGGTATCAACTCATAAGGTCTTTTAGGATTTGGTCCAAGATTTCCAGAGTAGCCATATCTGAAACTGACTCCTAAGCTCGCGAAGTAACTTATTTTCTCATATAATTTGAAGGATGTTTTAACACTTAAGCCGGTGAGGTAATATCCATAGTGGTAGGATTTGTCAGAATCCACAGTATCAACAAATTCTTTTTCCTCGTAGCTTTGTTGCATTGAGGCGGAAAAAAACATCTTTTTGCTTAATCTGATGTTCGATAAGGACGGATTTATATTCCATCCGCTGATCTCCCACTTATTCCCAGAATCTTTAGGGCGAAAATTGATACCCATGCCCAAATAGGCATTTGTCATAGTGCCAAGGAAATTGTCCCAATCAATCTTGGATGCCAATCGAATTCCGATATTCGAGTCGTACTTGGGAAAAAAGATTGGAGTGATGGTTATGGCGTCAACGACAGAAATAATGATTCTGAAATCATGGATATTTTCCTTTCTGGAAAGCTCTATTGCTTGCGCATTCACTGATTTAAAAACCCTGGCGTTTAAAAGTTCCTGACGCTCGTTTTCTAAAGATTTCTTTAAGGCTTCTAATGAAGGGAAACTCATTCCAATTTCCAGTTCCGAAAGGGCCCTTAGAGCTTTCTCCCTGGTGTTTCCATCGATTAAATAGATTATTTCGCTGATAACAAATACATCTTCATCAACTGAATGCAATTCTGTGTTTGAGATTCCAAGATAAGCACAGATAAGAATCATAACTCGGCAAAACCGCTTCATCGGCGAACTATATCTTTTTGAAGACACCATGGACAAGTGTTTTAAAACCAAGTTCTTTACAAGGGCAAATTTAACTTATATTTTATCGCTATGGGGAATTGCTTGCAAAGCAAAAAAAGCCTGATTGCAACAGCGTTTCTTCTTCTTTCACTAACCCCGCTGTCGGCGCAATCTCACAACACGATACCAATCACAGAGACAGCTCTATATGATTTTTTGGATATCGCCGGAATTCGTGGATTCACGGGCCCTCTTAGAGCTACCAAACCCTATGCCAAATCGCTTGTTTCCGCCATTCTCTATGAGATAGAAGATAAGAAAAACAAATTGAGTGCACATGAGCAATTGATACTGGAAGATCTGATTGAGCGCTATGCAGTAGATGCCGATGAGGCATTCAATTTGGATGGCGATGTTCGGATTTCTCACAATATCTTCCCAACTACCTTCGGAGCATACATAAGAGGCGAGATGAGCCTTGACTTGGGCAAGGAAGACAGCTTGGGCGTCAATGGTTTGATAGGCGCATATATCAAGGGTGATATTGGGGAATATATATCCTGGGGAATCGATGCGACCGCGGGTGGATTCCTTGTGGACGACTATGACACGAGCAAGAGTTACGGCCCCGAGGGTTGGACTCCCTACTCATATACAAAAATTTGGGACGGTGGTCTTCATCCCATTTCATCTTTAAGCTCCTTTGAGCAAATGCCCACCTCTCCATCGGTGGGTTATTCCTACTCCCCGGAAATTGCGGCCGCCTTATGGAATAATCGAGTTAGCTTGCGATTTGGCAGGATACGTCACAATTGGGGAATCGGAGAGGGAAGTCTTCAACTTGATCCTGGCGCACGGCCCTTTTTTGCATTTGAATTCAATATAACTCCGTTTAAGCGGATATCCATATCTTCTATTACTGGAATATTGGAATATGGGGAGAACTTTCGTAATCACAAGGATTATCACATAGAGTATACGTCAAGGGAGCAGCAGAATATGTTCTCCGCTCTGCATGTGGAAGTGACTCCGCTAGACTGGCTGTATCTGTCATTTTTCGATGCAGTTGTCTATTTGAAACGGTCCGAGTGGGGTTATGCCTTTCCCTTTATGAGTAGATTCCTGAATCAGAACAATGCCGGCGACTTCGATAATCTGATGATGGGTGGTACCATTGGGTTTTCCTGGCCCGGTTTCTTAAGAGCTTATCTGTCCATTTATCTTGATGAGGCCCGGTTCACCGCGGGTGATTTCTTTCATAATTCCGCGAATATGTACAGTTTTCAGGCAGGAGTGAAGGTACCGATACCAGGCATACCCTGGTCTAATCTGTCGTTGCAGTACACCAAAATCGAGCCCTTCACCTATACCCATTACTACCATGTCGACTCTCCCTGGTACACCCCTCCCGATAATGCCGGTGATAATGGTAGAACCGGTGAACCTAACGGAGTTCCAGATTACGCCATGGATACGGGATACATGAATAACGGGGAATCGCTCGGCTATGGCCTAGAGCCTAATTCGGATGAGATAATGCTGAAACTGACGAGTCATTTCCGTCGTGGAGTAACCTGGAGCGGTGAGTACCGTATGATACGTCATGGCTTTCCCGGGAGCGTCCCCGGAAGCAGCTTTGATGCATGGGGTTTTAGCCCAAAAAAAGAAACGAAAAAAGTGACTCCTGGAAACGATTCAAAGGGGGCATACAGCGGAAATAAGAAAGATTTTCTCCGTGACGGCATATACGAGTGGTTTCATATAATCAGCCTAGGTGGAACCCTAGATACAAGACTTTGGAACGAACCCGTGCAATTCGGTCTGCAATATTCATTCGTGACTCTGTACTACACTGATTTCAAGGAGCGTGGTCATTTCAGGCCCATAAACAGTTCTTCCTATCCCAATACATTTCGAAATATAGTGACGATATCAATTGGGGTTTCGCCTTATTGAAGCATCACCGCGAGAACTGCCTACTACGGTTTGCTTGGCGATTAGATTAAGTATGTGAATGGCCGCTATGAGAGAGATAGCTTCAATACCTTTTCTGGAAGGCAAGTCCATAATTTTGCACGCTTTCGAAGAGGAATTTTTCCCCTCGGGAGACTTCGTTACTGTAACTGATAGCAACATTGCCAAGCTTTTTACACCTACCGATAAGAATCGGATACTCAAGCTGCCACCCGGTGAAACGGCAAAGAGGTGGTTGTCAGTGGAGAAGATCTTGAATTTCGCACTGTCCTTTTCCTTGGGCAGGGACGGAAAGATACTGGGATTTGGTGGTGGGGTGGTGTGCGATGTCACTGCATTCGCGGCGTCCGTATATATGCGGGGGTGCAAATTGATCTTAGTGCCCACGACGTTGCTTTCGATGGTAGATGCAGCAATCGGTGGCAAAACTGGCATCAATTTCAAAGGTTCTAAGAATATTGTTGGAACCTTCTATCCTGCTCATGAAGTGCGTATTTGCCCCGGATTACTAAGAACGCTTCCGGATAAGGAGTATAAGTCCGGACTTGCGGAAGTAATCAAGCATGCCATGTTGGAACCTCATAAATACGGATTATTAGACATACTTCTAAGCGAGAAGCAGGCCATACTATCTAGGGACATGCGGATTTTAGATAGAGTTATAACCGCGGCTGCAAAAATCAAGGCTGATATAGTCAGTTCGGACCTTCGAGAACAGGGAAAACGAACTTATCTGAATCTGGGCCACACTTTCGGACACGCTCTTGAGAGTGCGACGAATTTTACTCGTTGGAGTCATGGGGAGGCTGTTGCCTGGGGCATAGGAAAAGCTCTGGATTTGGGGGAGCGAATGGGATTAACAAATCCTGATTGGGCTAGGTTTTCCAGACGTCTTTTTTCGGACTACGGCTTTGATAATGTCAAACCCGAAATTGATGGGGCCAAGTTAAAGGCGGCCATGGTAAATGACAAGAAAAAACTGGAAGGAAATCTCCGCTTTGTTCTGATCAGGGACGCAGGCGATGTTGTTGTGGAGAAGATAGACCAATCCGAATTAGATTTCGTTCTAGGATTGTGATTTGCAGGGTCAGATCGGCGTAATAAATGCAGTGATTCTTAGCGGCACCTGAAGTCTAAGAATATCATGCGGGAGCAGGCGATTTTGCGGGTATTGCGCAAGGCTCGAACTGAAGTAGGAACCATGTTTCGTTACGGACTCGTGGGGATTCTAAATACTGGAGTATTCGCTCTTACTGCCCATATGCTAAGCAGAAGCCAATTGCATTATGCTATTTACACTACCCTGGCTTACGTTGTTGCCATAATATTCAGCTTTCTGATGAACGCTTTCTTCACCTTCAGAAAATCAGGATTTTTCAGGGTAAAGATGTTCCTCAGGTTTGTTCTTGTTACGGTTTCACTACTGGTATTGGTGCAAGGAATCCAGGCTGGATTGATTGAAGTTATGAGAATAAAGGAATTGTTCGCAATAATAGTAGGTATGCTGTTCTACACGGGAACGGGTTATGTACTAAATAGGCTTTGGGTTTTTAGGGAACGGCGAGTTAATGAGCGATAGGACTCAAGGTGAATTGCTCTTATTTTGATGTCGGTGCAAGGTGCAGGATTCAAGCGGGAGAACTCTGGCATTGATGCAGTTTCAAACTTGAAGAGTTAGTAGAGAAGCGATTCTATCTGTCTGTATGTGTCTCCCAGTTTAGTTCTCTGTAGCTTATCGGAGTTTGCTCTCATGTAGTCGGCAAGATTCTCCAGGCTCTCAAGACAAATGGAAACAGCGTCATGAAAGCTTTTAAGCGACTTGAACCAGAAACGCCCCTTCCCGTCGGAGCAGAGTGTTACAAAGCCCATTCCTCTTTTTTTTCGCTTCATTCTTCCGCGAGTTACCTTAAGCAGATTTGTCAGCTTTTTAATTAAATCGTCTAGGTGAGAATCGATATGAAAATTGCCGCCGGGCAGAACTTCAAGAAGATCCTTCCTGGGATTCAATAGGCCAGCTACCTTGATAATTGTGTTAACCTTGCTATCAGGCAGAACTTCCTCGCCGGCTAACAGCAAGGTACCGCGCATCGATCCGAAATCCACCATCGTTTCATCTTTCGCCTTATTTAGCGCGTCATGGAGACGATCCCATTGAATCAGCGCCCGCCTTTTTCTTCCCATGCCGGGTGTCCTTGTGAGTTCAAAGGCCTCGCCGGCAATCCAGATTTGATTTGTAGTATCCTTTCTGATTGCGCCTCTACTGGCATTCTTCTTTTTCAGCCAGTTTGTGCCTCCCCCGGCTAGCAACCATTTCGGCAGTTCCGGGTGGATGTCCGCAAGCCATGCTTTTTGCAGGGGCGACACCGAACGTGCATAAGTCCTGCTAGTGCGAACTATTTCGCCAGCAATTATGAACTGGGGGGTTTCCTTGAATAGAACAGAACCAGGGTGAATCAAAATGCGATCGGCCCCAACACTTCTGTACTCAAAGCGCCTATACCTCACACAAATAAAGGGGATAAGACCACGCGAACAGGCTTTGATGAAATCTTCACTAGCCCCTCCCTCGCCTATCGGTATGCCACCACGTGCGGTTATCTCCTCAAGCTGATCGGCTATTGCCAAAATTTCATCCATAATCCTCCTATCCAGGTAGTGTTTTTCGGCAAATTTCTGCCTATCTCTTGCAGTCGTGTAATTCCAGAATAGGTTGAGATAACTAGCAAAATCACCATGGTGCTCCGATCGGAATTTGTGATGTGCCTTTCGTGCCTCCATTTCCTCTCCCTGTGGTAGTAAATAAGGTGAATTGGTAGACAAAAATACCGCAATAATTATTACTTCCCTTATAACCTCCGGATAGCGCAGAATCGCCTCCACTATCATCCTAGAATGCCTGGGCATAAGTGGGTATGGCGCCATAGATCGGCCGATTTCAGTTAGTTCATTATCGAAATCGAGTGCGTCTAAGAGGCGCAGAGTTTCAACAGCACCGCGTATTCCTCCGCTCTCGGGTGGGCTGATAAAGGGGAAAGTCTCGAAATCTTTTATACCGATTTCGGCCATGCGCAGCACCACCTCTGCCAAATCGGTTCTATAAATCTCTTCCTTGGTGAATTCCGGCCTCCTGCTATAGCTGGACTTTGAATAGAGTCGATAACAAATTCCGGGCTGAGTTCGTCCCGCCCTGCCTTCCCGCTGTTTTGCCGATGCTTTTGAGATTTCAGTCTCGATTAGGGAGCTGGTATAGGTATATGGACTGTAGAAATTCAATTTGGTAAGACCGGTATCGATAACCGCGGTTACACCATCTATAGTAACACTCGTTTCGGCGATGTTGGTGGCCACTATAACCTTGGTTTTCCCTTCCGGAACTGCCTCGAACACCTTCTCATGCTCCTTGCTCCCAAGACGAGCGTAGAGGGGCATTACTTGGAGCCGCTCGCTCGCGGAGCAGCCAAGGAGCTTTGCGATCGAATCCTTTATCATTTTTTCGCCCGAGCAAAAAATCAGAATATCGCCATTAAACACATCCTCTTCTTCGAGATTTTCCACCTCGGTAATCCGTTCGACCTTGCTGACAATCTTATCAGTCAACATAGCCTCGTCTCCCTCAATGGAAGGAGGATCGTAGTGAAGATGAACCGGATAAACAGGAGTATCAATCGTTATGATGGGAGCTTCATCGAAGTAATCGCTGAAAACACGAGGATTCAATGTAGCTGATGAGACAATCACCTTTAGCTCGGGCCGATGCGGCAAAATGCTCTTCACAAGGCCCAGAATAAAATCAATATTTAAGGTTCGTTCGTGCGCCTCATCAATAATAAGAGCGTCATATCGGCTAAGCCAGTGGTCACCCTTCATTTCCTGCAGGAGAGTTCCATCGGTGACAATCTTTAACTTGGTGTCAGCGCTTGTAAAATCCTCAAAACGTATCTTGTATCCCACAAGTCCGCCCACGGTGGAACCTATATGCCTGGCAATGAAGCTGCAGACACTCATGGCTGCAATTCGTCTGGGCTGAGTAACGCCTATAAGCCCTTCTTTTGCATATCCAGCCTCAAGGAGAATAACGGGCAATCCAGTAGTTTTGCCCGATCCAGTCGGACTCTCAACTACAAGCACCTGATTTCCTTTTAAAGCCTCAAGTATTCGATGCTTCTGCGAATAAACCGGCAAGTTCCATAAAGAAATACCCACACTTTCCCCTTCAATAAGTTGATAATGCAGCGCGTGGCGTCTCAAACAGATTCGCCAACGCCAATCTTGCTACAGAGGGAACCAAACCTATCCCCCTAGTAGACGTTGCTTGATCTTTCGGCCGGGTGAACATTGAATGTTATGATAAATACCAATGTGTTTCGGCTTAGCCTTCCGCAAAGACAAATTGCACTAGTCTCAGGCATCTTGAGAGTTCTCTTAATTAGCAGAAGCAAGGTGAGAGTGTCCCACCCCGCTTGTGAGCCGGCAATCATGATGTGCAAGTTCGAAGGCTTCAGTTTTTTCTTCCAGGCTTCAGGTATCGCCGTTTATAGCGGCCTAATGAGCTTATTAATCTGGCCTTGGCTGCATTGATGCTCAAAGCCTCGAAGCTCTTTCTGGTTCTTAAGTCCTTGAGAGTTACTCTGCCGCCTTTTGCTTCGCGGAAACCGTAAAGCAGCGCGAACGGAATTTTCCTAGCCTGGGCATAGCGGAACTGAATCTCGAGCTTTTTTGATTCCGGATAAACCTCCACGGTTAAGCCAAGGTTTCTGAAATCTCTAGCAAATTTCTGATAGTCGCCAAGGAGAGACTCATCTAGCATCAGCACCAGTAGATCCGTATTACGCCCGGCATTCTTTCCGATTCCTAGCTCCCCTAGTCCTGCTAGCAGGCGATCTAGTCCAATCGATGCCCCAACACCGCTGATTGATTCTTTCAAGAATAGGCCTGTTAAATCATCATAGCGCCCGCCTGAGCAAACTGAACCTATATTCGGCAGGCGTTCTAGGAAAACCTCGAAAACAATTCCTGTATAATAATCCAATCCTCGCGTAATCGAGGGGTCTAGAATAAGAACGTCTTTGATTCCAAGTCTATCAAAGGCGTCTAGAATCATGCGCACCCGCATGACTGCCGGCAACTTGTCATTCTCCTTCCTTCCAAGGCCTAATCGTAGTTGTGTTTCTTTGCTTTTTGGCAATTTAGTCAGTTTTCCTTGATTCGCGTTTTCCAAACATCGGAGCATTTTTCCTAGAGTTACTTCGTTATTCGCCTCCAGGCTAATGAAATCCATAATCGAATCGGCTTTCCCTTCTCCAACAAGTTCAATCAGTGAACTTCGAACCTCCTCCTTCCCGATTTTGTCAATTTTATCGACCAAGCGGAGCACGCCCGTATTGTTCCCTTTCAATCCCAATGTGTTCAACAGCAGATTGAAGATTCCTCGGTGGTTAAATCGGATCTTCACAGGTCCTGCCCCGATCAAATTCATTCCATCAAGCACTATCAGCATAATTTCCAAGTCCGTTCCAGCGCTATCGGAACCCACGATGTCAAAATCACACTGGATGAACTCGCGGAATCTGCCTCTTTGGGTATTCTCTCCACGCCACACCTTTCCTACATGGTAGCGGCGAAAGGGCATTACCAGTTCGGATTGATGCGAGGCCACGAAGCGGGCCAGGGGCACTGTTAAATCAAAACGCAGGGCAACATCGCGTCCCCCTCTGTCGGTGAATCGATAGGTTTGTTTGTCGGTTTCCCCCCCTCCCTTGGAAAGCAGGACATCGGTGTATTCAAGGGCTGGCGTATCAATAGGCATATAGCCATGGGATGTGAAATAGTCTTCCAAGAGGCGGATTAACCGTCTCCGACGCAACTCCTCCTCCGGCAGAAAATCCCTGAAGCCCTTAAGTACGCGCGCCTTGATAGTGCCTTCCATTCCCCCTCCTAGTCGGATTCCTTACCAAAACCAGAGCGATCGTTTCTGTTGCCCAAATTGGATTTATCTAATGCTCTTAGGATAGCATCTGTAACTTGAAATTGCCAGGGCCGCTCGTGAGGCCCTAATGATGGCCGTGGGGTTTCCTCAAAGAGTAAGCCGCTTCTTACTGTTAAACCCATTAGGCTTACCCATGTCAAAAAGCAACGTTGATGTTGCTAGATCACTTTGGCCCTCTCTCGCCGGTCTAATTGCCAGCTGACTTGCGAAGTACTATGATTATAATACTAGGAGTTACTTCATCATATGCGCAGCAGATACTTTCTAGACGATAACAGAAAACCTACAATCAAAGCCGCAGTTTATGATAAGGAAGATCATCTCCTTCAATCTAATCAGTTCGATCTGGATGCACGCAGAATCTGTTCGAGATTGAACCAGTGCGGACATGAAGCCTACATTGTGGGAGGCGCTATACGCGATCTTCTTATGGGGAGAATTCCAAAGGACTTCGATATCGTAACTGACGCTTCGCCAAATCGCGTGAAGAGGCTGTTTAAGAGCGCGCGCGTAATTGGCAGACGTTTTCGCCTGGCTCATGTTTATTTTTCCAGGAGCAGATTCTACGAAGTTGCAACTTTCAGATCCAATGGATCCAGCGACAAAAGTAATGTTTATGGAAGTCTGTATGAGGATGTGATGAGGCGAGATTTTTCGATAAATGCGCTTTATTTCGATCCAAGGGAGGAAATTCTTATCGACTTTGTGGAGGGATTCGTGGATATCAGGCGTAGGATTCTGCGAAGTGTATTACCTCTGGAGACTTCATTTATAGAAGATCCTGTTCGAATGCTGCGGGCCTTGAAATACGCGGCTATCTTGAGAGTGTCTATTGCCCGCCCGCTCGCGAGAAGGATTCGAAAGGATCTGAAGCTTCTGGGTAATGCATCTAGCTCAAGACTTTCTGAGGAACTATATAAGATATTAAATAGCGGGCATTCGGCCGAAACTTTCCGCCTGATGGATCGTTATGATACAATCAGATTTCTTCTGCCGGAATTTGCGCGGAGGTTCAGTGGACGTGGAGGGAGAAAACTACGTGAAGGCATATTTTCGGATCTTAGAAATTTGGATAGGAATGTAAGCGAAGTAGAGGTTGAGCGAGGTGTGATGATTGCCCATCTCTGTAAAAGGATTGTCGAGGAGGAAGGATTCTTCGAATCGCCTTGGAAGGAGCGAAGCCTAGCTGATCTTGTTGAATATGTGAAGGATCTAATAGTGCCCCTGGTACAACCCAATCGCGACGTGGAATATGCTGTTCGTCATATGCACCAGGATCCTCGCGTGCCGCGAAGACGAAATCAAGGGAAAAAGGCTCCATGAAGAACATTGCTGTAATCGGAACCGGCTATGTAGGACTTGTTGTAGCCGTTGGTCTTGCGGATCTTGGGAATCGGGTTATTGGAGTGGACATCAATAATGCGAAGATAAGCATGCTAAATAAAGGTAAGTTGCCATTTTATGAGCCGGGATTGAAAGACTACCTAGAAGTCAATATTGAATCGGGAAGGCTCAAATTCAACAGGGATGCCTCATCTGCAATTGCCAACTCCAGTGTTGTGATTCTTACTTTAGGCACGCCTCCAAAAAGAGATGGTTCGTCCAATCTCGAATACTTGGAATCTTCTGTGGACGAGATTGCAGACTATGCCCGCGATTACACTTTGGTAGTTACAAAGTCGACAGTGCCGGTTGGAACGAATCGGGCGCTTGGGGAGCGTATTAACGCTCGGGGCGCGAGAGCCGAAATTGAAATTGTGTCTAATCCTGAATTCTTGCGGGAGGGGAGAGCGGTTCAGGATTTCTTTCATCCAGATCGAGTTGTTATCGGCGCGGAATCAGAGAGGGCGAGGGAGATATTGAGAGATATTTATGGCGCTCTGAGACTTGATGAAGTACCCTTTGTATGGTGCGGCTTGGAAACAGCCGAATTGATAAAATATGCCACCAATGCTTTTCTGGCAACGAAGATCACCTTCATAAATCAGATGGCCAACCTAGCCGGCAAGGTGGGAGCCGATATTTCGCTCATTGCTAAATCAATGGGCATGGATGGGCGAATAGGAGAAAAATTTCTTCATCCCGGGCCCGGATTCGGTGGAAGTTGCCTACCTAAGGATATCAGGGCGCTAACTTCAACTGGCGATAGCTTCGATGTGGATATGGGACTTGTGAAGTCTGTTATCTTTGCAAATGAAGAGCAGAAGGCCCGCGTGGTGGCGAAACTCAAAGAATTATTCGGTGGCCAGCTCCATGGTCTATCCATCGCCGTTTTGGGTTTGGCGTTTAAATCGAACACGGATGATGTTAGGGAGTCGCCCACACTGCGAGTTGTTGCCGATTTGTTGAAGGAAGAAGCCATTGTCCATGCTCACGATCCGCAGGCGATGGATAATTTCAAAGCGGTTTTCCCCCATATCAACTACTATGCCTCTGGGCATGAAGCAATGAAAGGCACCGATGCGGTTCTGATACTAACTGAATGGAATGAGTATCGCTCCTTGGATTTAGGCCAGATGAGAAGAGAGATGAGGGGTAGGATAATTCTGGATACAAGGAATCTTCTTGATCCAAGGCTAGCTCGCGAGTATGAATTTATTTACCTGGGGAATGGACGTGGTGCAGATTTAGCTTAGGCCAGATGCGGAATCAAAATCCAATCCGCTTTGGAACTGATTTAAGAAATCTGATTGTTCTGGCGCAAGTTGGAAGTTGTTCTTCAGGGAGGTGTAATTGACCCACGAGCCTCACTTTGCGGCGAATCAGACTTAGTGGAAGTAAAAGGTGATATTCGATTGCATATTAGGTGAGCTCACCTGGGCTCACGGGCCTAGGCTAAGTAAGAAGAGATTCCAAGCAGCGGAAATGGCGTTATAGCCCAGATGGCTTTGCTGCTCTAATCCTCGGAGTCGGATTTGATTTCGGTTTGAACCTTGGGCATTCCGAATTTTTCTGGAATCCAACTTGGTTTTGATACACCCACTATTACAAGATTGAATTCTCCAATAATTATCCCGGTGAATTTCTCGATTCTATTCACAACATACATCTTGAGCTCATGAAGATTTTCGATGGGTTTATCCGCAAATGGAATTTTCACATCTGCTCGCAGCTGATATGTACCGCGTGATTTTCTAATCTTCACCCTATGAACAAAAAGAGTGCTGTCGAATTCGTCAATGCAATGAGCGATCATCTGGCCAATTGCATGCTCGCTTAAGGCTATTATACCCTTATCTTTCGAATTGAAGTTTGGTTGAACAACCGATTTCTCATACACGTGCCCCTTGTTCCGCTTCAAGCCAAAACCACGGCTTATTTTCACGAGTATCCTTATGGAATTTGAAATCAGATTTGGATAGTCGCGCTCTACTTCAATGGCGGGTACTGGAATCACATGTTCGCCACGATCATTTCGAGATTTCTGAGCTTTGTCCATGTCGGTCTTGGAGCTTATTTCTTCAATCTGCAGCACATCGGAGGGGGTTGGGAGTTGGAGTCGTTCTGAAACCAGCGCAACCATTCTGATCGAAGTGCCAAGAATCAGAATTCTTTTTATCCGCAGTGAGTGTATGGCCTCTATTACTTCATCTCGATGATGGGCTTCGTCGAATAAGGCCGTGCGAACGGCGCGCATATATGTAGGCTCTTTCTTTGCCGATTTCCCGGTAATTATGCTGTTCCCTTGAATCAGAAGACCATCATCGATTATGCAATCTATATTGTAGGTTTCGGCCATCAATTTGGCCCTGAAACTCTTGCCTGTGCCACTTCTTCCTATTAGCGCAATCACTTTTATTCCGCTTAGAAAGTGTCGGATGCGTTCCTTGATGCCTCTTTGCCGTATTATGGATTTGTAATCTTTGTTCATTTACATCTCATCTTACTCAACACAAGATACTCCATATTGCATTTGTATAAATGAATTTTTGGTTTTTTGACTTAAGAGAGAGAGTGTTGAGCAAAGTCAAGTTTCTTCTGCCATCATCAGATGCCATCATCAGAAGTGGTTTGGGTTAGCTTGACAGGACTCGAATCCTAGAATAAGAATCCTAAGGAGTGCCAGCAAGTGTTCTTGAATTTTTTTCGCGGAGCCAGATGGAAAGAATCGGGATCTAGGATTCTTCTGTCGGTATTCTTAATCGCGAGTCTGTATCTGGCGATATCAGTTTTCGGCAATGAGGATTCTATCTATTGGCCCGGCTGGTATATATTGAAACTCAGCCCAAAAGCGGATGTCGAGAGATCTGAAAGGACGCTACGCGGCATGGGTGTGGAGGAAACGATTTCCGGAGCCTCGGCCGATGTTGAATACATGGCCATGTTGAATATGGAAAAAGTTAGCGTGGCTAATCTTGATAAACTTCTGGTGCCGGGGGATCTTCGTAGAGATCCGTATATCTCCAACGTTTCAAGGCTATTTGAATCGAATGATTCGCCATTAATATACATTCGAGCTAAACGAGGGTTATCCTATTACAAGGCCGTTCTTGAAAGTCAAAAGGAGATTGTCGACTGGCAGTTGATGGACAGACTCGGCCCTAGGAAATTGCTGGGACCTCTTATCTTCACTGCCATGGCTGCTCTGGTTGCGTTTTTCGGAAGCGTTCCACGCGGGCGCCTGGCTCGACTTATGAGCGCCATACCTCTTGCAATTTGCATTTTTCTAGTCGCACCAAGCAGCATCATCCCTATGGTTCTTGTTTTCTATCTCTCTCCGACTGCACTTGAGGCAAGAAGCAGATCTTACGCGTGTCGGATTGTAATCTATTTTGGATATGCTTCTGCGCTAGCTTCCATTTTAGTTGCCTACGTTGGAATGCAGCATTTATCTCTACTGGCTGTGCTTCTCTCTGAGCTCGTTTATTCGATATTGGTGACGAGAACTGGGCGATTGACTCTGAAGAAGGCTCTAAGAGAAGATAAAGAACTTTCTAGGAGAATGGAGTCTGAAATACCCCAATCTAAAAATCGGGAGCATCAGCTATTCAATCCAATTCCGCTTTTTCATGGAGGTTCGATGCATTCCCTGAAGGCCCCTTTCAGAGCAATAAACGATTTGCCTTTAATCGTGCTCGTTCTCGTGATTTCTCTGATTCCGGAATCGACTTCGATAAATCACGACCCGCTCCCATACGCGCGAAAAAGCACTGAAGACTTCGATGATCTTGAGGCAATGCAATTTCTATATAAAAATCGAGAAATCGCAGATTTGCCGGATATATCTTTGCTGATCGCATCAGCGGTCTACCAAGAAGGGCTTCCTTTCGGAGTAGAGATTTTTCGTTTGCCAAGGTTAGATGAGAAGCTAGTTCTGCGGAACTACTTCCAGGTGGGCAATGCGATAGAGACGACAGAAAACACGGTAATCGAATACAATCAGGATTGGTATAAGAGGCAGCTTTCCAGGCATTTAGGGACTAGTGTCGGGAAATTATTCGCGTCTTTGGAAGGACCAAGCCCCGTTTTGGCAATTACAAGACAACCTATGAGAGGAAAGAACTTGCGAGACTCTTCAGCAATGATTCTTTGTGGCATAACCTTTGCTGCCATACTTATCCTTGTATTGATTTCGCACTATATCGAGGCCCATAAAAGATTCTCAACCAGTTCGCTTTCTGGCGACGAAAGAGTTCGAGCCGCATGAGTCGATATAGAACGTTTTCTCGCGGAGGAATCCACCCACCGGATGCCAAGCGTGCTACGTCTAAATCTGCTATTAGGAGTTGTCCGCTTCCAAAAGTGGCGATTGTTCCTTTTCTGCAGCATATCGGAGGCCAAGCTAAGCCAATTGTTAAGCTTCATGACAGAGTTGATGAGGGACAGCTAATCGCCGAACCGTCGGGCCTTATCTCTGCGGCTGTTCATTCTCCTATTGCCGGAACAATTTCGGAATTCAGAAGCATATTTCTCCCAACGGGCGTGAAAACGGACGCTGCAGTGATTGAGAGTGTTTCTGAGGGCAATCAGCCGATAGAGCAAAGACAGAACTATGATTGGCAATCCTTGGAGGTTGAAGAAATTCTGGGAATTCTGAAGCAGAAGGGGGTTGTGGGGCAGGGCGGAGCCGCCTTTCCCTCGCATGTCAAATTTTCCATTCCAAGGGGCTATGATTGTGAAGCTTTTTTAGTCAATGCATGCGAATGCGAGCCATATCTTTCTGCGGATCACCGTTTGATACTGGAATCGACTGAGCAGATAATAGAGGGAGTAAAAATAGTTCAGAAGCTTTTGAATCCCGGACGCGTCGTTATAGGTATTGAAGTTAACAAGAAGGATGCCATCAAGGTTCTGACTGCCCTGGGAGCCGCCAATGAAATTGAGATTGTGCCCCTTAAGGCAAGATATCCGCAGGGAGCCGAAAAGAATTTGATAGAGGCCATATTGGGCAAGGAGGTGCCCTCGGGTAAGCTTCCTATCGAGGTTGGGGTTATCAACTCGAATGTGGGTACGCTCTTCTCGGTGTACGAGGCCCTTAGCAGGGATAAGCCGGTAATAGAGAGAGTTCTTACTGTTGCCGGAGGAGCTATTGCCCATCCGGCCAATGTCAGGGCCCGTATAGGCAGTCCTATGAGTAGTCTGATTGAGGAATGCGGGGGGTTCCGAGAGGAGCCGGTGAAATTTGTTATGGGCGGACCAATGATGGGTTTTGCCTTCAGCAACCTAGATACGCCCGTGGTAAAAGGGACAAGTGGAATGCTGGCGCTCACAAATGATGAAGTTAGTGCATCTGCCACAACACCGTGCATATCCTGTGGGCGCTGTGTCGAAGTCTGTCCAATGGGGCTAGAGCCCACCATTATCTTCAAGCAAATCGAATATGAACGCCTCGAAGAGGCAACGAGTTATGGATTAGAGGACTGTGTGCTCTGTGGCGCGTGTTCCTATGTCTGTCCCGCCCATATACCTTTGGTTTCTGCTTTCAAGGCTGGTCGGGGCCGCAAAAGACGTTTGGCTACTAGGAGATAGCTCTTGAAGCCCCTCTCACTAATCTCAACCTCACCGCAGATTCATGCACCTAGCTCGACTCGGAAGATGATGGTTTGGGTGTTGGTTTCACTGGCACCAGCTTTTGCTTGGGCCGTGTACATATTTGGTTTTAGGGCCGCGGGAGTAGTCGGAATAGCGGTGTTATCAAGCGTATTGACCGAAGGACTGCTGAATCTTGCATTTAATAGGCCAAACAGTCTTGGCGATTTTAGTGCCGTGGTAACGGGAGTACTGATTGGATTCAATATGCCTCCTCAGGTATCTCTATTCATACCCGCAATTGCCTCGATATTTGCAATAGCCGTTGTCAAGTGGAGTTTTGGGGGACTTGGTGCTAACTGGATGAATCCCGCAATGGCCGGCAGGGTATTCGTTTTCTTCTCCTGGGGAACGGAAATGACTAGTTACACGGCTCCGCGCATTCTGATTGCTGATTCCACAAGCGGCGCCACTCCCCTAGAAACAGTCAAAAGCAACTTGCTGGGTTCTGCCACTGAAGATCTTATGGGCAAGGCCTTAGATGGCCCAATGAAATTGCTGGAGATGTCAGATATTCCTGGCGGCTATCTCGATTTTTTTATTGGCCGTATGTCCGGTTCATTGGGCGAGTTATCGGCACTCTTTCTGCTTTTAGGGGCGGTTATCCTTGTGATTAGGAGGATTCTCAATTGGGAAATCCCCTTGTCCTATATTGGCAGTTTTGCCTTCCTGATATGGTTTTTTGATGGGATTCAATATGGGAATGGTGTGTTTAGGGGTGATGTGCTATTTCATCTTCTAACGGGGGGGCTGGTGCTAGGTGCCCTTTACATGGCAACCGATTTGGTAACTACACCTCTTACAAGGCGAGGACGGATTATTTTCGGACTCGGATGTGGCTTTCTCACCTTTATAATTAGACGCTTTGGCAGTCAGGCAGAGGGTGTCAGCCTGGCAATTATTTTCATGAATATCCTGGTTCCCCTTATCGACCGTTTTGCAAGGCCCAAGCGCTATGGAGTCAATCTGTGACTGATATCGCCAAGAAAACGTTGAAGCTGGGTTTGATTGGAGCAATCTCGGCTCTTCTGCTTGCAACGCTAAGCACTCTTACAGAACCAATTATCGAACTGCGGCGTGAGACTGAGATGGAGGATGTGCTTAATTCTCTTTCCGGCGGCGATAAATTTGAGGCGCCGGAATCAGTATTCGAAAACGGCATACTCCAGCGCTGGAAGATGGTAGGTGGCTGGATTTTGGAAATAGAGGCCATTGGATATGGCGGACCAATGCTGCTTGCAGCTTCCTACAGAAGTGACGGGACAGTCATGGCGGCCCGCTTGCTGGATAACAAAGAAACTGTCGGATTCGGGAAAAAGGCCGAAGATCCCACTTATATGGATATCTTTGTTGGTTTTGGGGGTGAAATCTCGATTCCAAGGGACAAGACTGAACTCGGCGAGAGAGCGGATTTTGTTTCCGGCGCAACAATCACTTTCACTGGAATAGTGACTGCGCTTGAAAAAGGATCCGAATTCGTGAAAAAGTGGGAGAATCAGAAATGAGAAGGTTATTTAGAGGGCTGCTTAAAGAAAATCCGATCTTTGTGCTAGTTCTTGGACTTTGCCCGGCCTTGGCTGTTTCTACCACGCTGAGCAATGCGATTGGTATGAGCGCGGCTACAATTGTGGTACTCATGGGTTCCAATTTAGTGATTAGCCTTTTTCGCGGGCGGATACCACAAGACATTCAGATACCGGCCTATATCGCAATAATCGCAACTCTGGTTACAGCGGTTGATATCGTATTACAGGCATATTCTCCTGCCCTCTCAAAGTCCTTGGGTATTTTCATTCCGCTGATTGTAGTAAATTGCATTATACTGGGCAGAGCCCATGCCTTTGCCAGCAAGAATACTCTCGGCGCATCATTTCTGGATGCGGTTTCCATGGGTTTTGGTTTTGCGGTAGGACTTGTAACCATTGCTTTAATCCGCGAGATATTGGGTGCTGGAACCATAACTATAATACCAAGTAGAAGTCAGATCCGAATTCCCGTGCTCTCTGATAATCCGATCCTGGTATTTTCCCTACCAGCGGGAGCCTTGATTGTAATGGGATTTCTTCAGGGATTCTTCCGCTGGTTAGGGGAGTTGAGGAAGAAATGACCTACGTTGGAATCCTGATAACCTATACTTTCATCAGCAATCTAGTACTCTCTCAGTTCTTGGGACTCTGTCCTTTCATAGGAGTGTCAAAGAATACCGGGAATGCGATTGGAATGGGCCTTGCCGTCACATTCGTTATGAGCATTGCCACCCTTATAAGCTGGGCGCTTGAACATTTCATTCTGGTGCCCCTGGATATCGAGTTTCTTCAGACAGTCTCCTTTATTCTGGTAATTGCATCGCTGGTTCAGCTCGTGGAAATGGCAGTGCGAAAGTACTCGCCTCCGCTTTATCAGGCACTGGGCATATATCTCCCTCTTATCACCACTAATTGTGGGGTTCTTGGTATTGCTCTTATCAGTGTAAATAGGAATTTTGACGCGGCAGAGAGCTTCCTGGCGGGATTTTCCGCCGGCTTGGGCTTTCTAATGGCACTACTTTTTATGTCGGGCATAAGAGAGAGATTGGATACTGAAAAGGTGCCAAGGTATCTTAGGGGAACTCCTATAGCCTTTATTTCAGGAGGGTTGATGGCCCTGGCGTTTATGGCTTTTGATTCAGCACTTCTTACTAATCTGCTAGGGAGCAATTAGTTGATTGAAAACCTCCCGCGAATACTCTCTGCTTTCCTTGCAACTTCGGCCTTTGCCATCATTCTTGGCCTTGGGCTTGCAATCGCCTCACACAGACTCAAGTTGAAGATTGATGAGAAAGTAGAATCTTTAATCTCGGCATTGCCGGGTTTGAACTGCGGTTTATGTGGTTATGCGGGCTGTGAGCCCTATGCCGAGGCCATGGCCTCGACGATGGATTCTGACATTACCAAATGCACCCCTGGTGGCCTTGATACACAGAATTCGCTTGCGAAATTGCTGGACATTGAGGTTGGCGAAGTTTCTTTGCGAATGATAGCTCAATTGGCTTGTATCGGTAATGATGAGGTTGCAAGAAAAGAATTCAATTATCTTGGCTATTCCGATTGTGAATCCGCGTACAGTCATTTTCACGGATATAAGGGATGCAAATATGGCTGTCTTGGTTTGGGTTCCTGTATCAAATCCTGCCCGGTCGATGCGATTGAATACACTAATACGGGCTTAGTTAAGGTAAGCCGCGAACTATGCATAGGCTGCGAAATATGCGTTGCAGTCTGTCCCACAGGTGTTATGGCAATGGTACCAGAGAATGCCAAGTGGTTTGTCGCCTGCAAATCCAAGGACCCGCCCAAGGTTACAAAGGGTTTCTGCCAATCAGGTTGTATAGCATGTCGAATTTGTGAGCGGAAATTTCCCAATTCTGGCTTCATTGTGTCCGATAATCTTTCAGTGCTAAGTTATGATTCCACTAGCGAAGAGGAGCAAAAGGCCGCATCGGCTGCCTGTCCTACCAAGTGCATAATCAAGATATCTTGAGGACTCAACAAGACTGCAGCATTATGATAGAGGGCTTTCGTACTGCCGATTTTTAATGAGTAAGGTTAAACTGATATTTGGAACCTGCAATGCCGTTCCATCCGGGGAGAGCGATCTTCGATTCGAAGACGCTTATCAAAAAGCTTTCAAACCCTTTATAACGGCGGTTTACAATCATCCTGAGATACTTACAACTCTATATTATACGGGCTCTCTTCTTAAATGGTTGGAGAAAAAGCACCCGGAGTTCCATATGGTTCTAGGTGAGCTCATAAATCGCAAGAATACTGAGATTCTAAGTGGTGGATACTGGGAACCTATGCTTCCTCTGATTCCAATGTCCGACAAGGTAGGGCAAATAGAGCTGATGACAACCTATTTGCGAAAAAAATTCGGCAGGCGTTCGCATGGTGGATGGATTACGGCACAACTGTGGGAAATGCATCTGGCGTCCTCTCTCTATGCCAGCGGTATAGACTATGTTTTCCTAAGTGAGAGAGCCTTTCCGAGGGTTCCGGGATTCCGCCCGAATGCACCAGTTATTGCCGAAAATCAAGGTAAAACAATTCTTGTTTTCCCTGTTATGGATTCTCTGACCGATCAATTTCTGAAATCTTCACCTGAACATATCCTAGAGAGTCTCGAAGAATTGGAAGCAAAGAGGGACAGGGAAGTGGTGGCGACACTTATTCTAAATGGTTTAACTTTTGGGATTGATAATCCGCATACGATTTGCTATGAGCAGAAGTGGCTTGAGCGGTTTTTCGATGCCGTAATCAGGGCAAAGGATTGGCTTGAATGCGTACATCCGGGACGTTATTTGAGAAACAACGATTTGCCCAGAAAGAAAGTCTATATTCCTGAGCCAACCTACGATGCCTTGATGCTCTGGTCTCGAGAGGAAAAGTCTGATCAAGAAAATCCAGAATCTGTGTCAAATTCATCTAATGCTAAGGGAAGTGAGTCTAATCGTGACATCCCCAAGGCTTCCTATCGCGATTTTCTTGCAAAATACCGAGAAAGCGGGCTTCTGTACGCAAAGATGATGTATGTCGGTATTCTCTCTAACCAGTTAAGAGGTGACAAGTACAGGAAGAGAAACGCGAAAGAGGAGCTTTGGCGGGGGCAGGAGCACTATGCATACTGGCATGGTCCGAGCGGAGGTATTTATAACAATCGGTTGCGGCACAACACATACCGAGCTCTCATAGAGGCGGAAAAAGCGACTCGCGAAAGAGGTATTTTCAAGGCCGCCCTCACCTCGCTTGACTTCGATATGGATGGGAATAAGGAGTATCTCTATAACGGTTTGAATTTCAACGCATATATACATCCGGTGGGCGGAGTTCTTTTTGAGTTGGATTATCTGCCCGTATCTCGAAACTATCTAGCTACTTTTTCTAAGTATCGGGAAGACTATCATTCCAAGGAAACAGTGGAATGCGGCTATGATTTCTATCCGAGGCATGCCTTTCTAGACCACATATTGGATCCCAACGAAAAACTTGCTGATTTTGAACGGGGTTTTTACCGCAAACTTGCTGATTTCCCCATAAAGAAGTATCAAACACTGGATTTGGAGAGAGATCCACCCAAAGTCTCTTTTGTTTGCAATTCCATGTTAAATAAGAAGGAGTTCAACATATGTAAAACCTTCTCATTTAGAAGGGGCTCACTCATAGTTGATTATAAGTTCACAAATTTAAGCAGGGGAGCAATAACCTTCCTGTGGGGGAGCGAGTTGAATTTGGCCTTGAGCGAGAATGCTCAGATGAGATCGATATTCCTGAATGCTGATGAACCCTCTAACGACGGAGTTCAGGAACGAGGAAGCGACGAGGGAATAGACTCATGGATCGTACTCGATAGAGAGCATAATGTGCTTATGATTTTTCAACTCTCAGAAACGGCCGAACTATGGAGATCTACTGTTTCTGTAGATTATAGGGTAGGAAGCAAACTTCTAAGAGATTATCAATCGAACCTCTTTATGCCGCGCTGGCTGATAAATCTGGCTCCCGAGGCTTCTAAGAGTTTCAGGATTACAATGAGAATTGGTCGTCATAAGAACCGCTAAATTGATCTAAGATGTTCATGTGCTATAGTAGTGAGCAGGGCTAGTTGACCTTGGGAGGCACGAGGCGTCGTGAAAAGATTGAAATCAGGAATCGAATTATACGAGATTGCAACCTCGATTAAAACCCCAAGAGCAAATACAGGCAAGAGGAGACGGAAGAAGCCTCTAAATAGATTGGGGGGCGGTGGGAATCTATCCAAGAAGCCTGATACAATTACTCAAGTTCAAACCGAAACTAAGTCCGCAGAAAGCCTTCTTAAGCTGGCTGGGGTTGAGGGAAGGAGGAAGGCGGCGCGGCTGATGTTGCTTCTGGGGATAGATGAAGCGGCAGGGGTTATGTCTAGATTGAGATTCGATGAGGCAGAAGAAATAGCACGAGAAATAGCAGTTATTCGACGCTTGGACTCGGTGGAAGCGCAAGGTCTCCTCGATGAATTTCGTGAAGCCTTCGTCGGTGTAGAAGCGCGTAGGGTAAAAGGCGGAGTGGATGTGGCGAGAAAAATCCTGGCGGCAGCCTTTGGTGAGGAGGATGCGGAGAGGATCATTCTGAAGTCGGTGCCAAACGCAGTTCCTAAACGGCTTGCATTTCTGAACAACCTTTCCGACTCACAGCTAACAAGCCTGCTACGAAAGGAGAATCCTACAACCCTGGCGCTCATACTGACCTATCTCGAACCTGCCAAGGCATCCGGTTTTTTGAAAACTCAGCCAAAGGATAAGCTTCTTCAAATTATGCTTAAAATGGCTCAACCCCGAGAGGTGTCAATGAGGCTTGTTCATATCGTCGAAGCAACCTTACAAGAGAAGCTCCGGTTTATTGGAAACAATGAAAGCGACGAAATCGATGGTAGATTTGTTCTTGCAGATATTCTTCGACATATGGATATCTCGGATGAACGCCGTTTACTTGATAGTCTGGAGAGTATTGATGTAGCGCTTGCAGATCAGGTTAAGGAAAAACTCTACACCATGGATAGCGTCATTCATATGCAAGATAGGGATCTCCAAACTGTTTTGGCCGAGATGGGTGAGAAGGAGTTAGCTCTTCTTCTAAAAGGTCAGGCGCGGGAAATCAAAGATCGTATCAAGCTTTCCCTATCCCAGCGCCGACGATCGATTGTTGAAGATGAATCGAATATCATGGGCTCTGTTAAGAAATCAGAAGCGGATGCCGTAGTTAGAAAGTTTCTTGAAAGATTGCGAAGAGGCGAAGAAGACGGAACTTTCCTGATAATCCGTGAGGAATCCGATCTGATTGAATGATTGTCAATGTCAGTTTGCTTGCGCCCGCTTCTTAGCTCGTAACTTGAATAACACCCTGCTGGTAGATAAGATGAGAGTATGCAAGCTTGCGAACTGAAACGCAGGTTCATAGATTTTTTTGTTGCCCGCGGTCATACGGAGATATCTGGGAAATCCCTCATCCCCGAAAATGATCCGACTGTACTGTTTACAACAGCGGGGATGCACCCTCTTGTTCCTTATTTGCTAGGCGAAACTCACCCCTCTGGCCCGCGTCTTGTAAATGTGCAGAAGTGCATTAGAACGGGTGATATTGAATCTGTGGGTGATTCATCGCATCTAACCTTTTTTGAAATGCTTGGAAACTGGTCGATTAGAGATTACTTCAAAAAAGAGGCAATCACCTGGAGTTATGATTTTTTGACAGGCAGTGATTTTCTTGATTTGGACAGAAACCGAATTTATGTAACTGTTTTCGAGGGTGATAATGATGTTCCTTTTGATCGGGAATCCTATGATATCTGGCTTTCTCTCGCGGTGCCCGAGGAACGCATAGTTAAGCTGCCGAGAAAGGATAACTGGTGGGGGCCGGCCGGCCGGTTGGGACCCTGTGGGCCGGATTCTGAGATGTTCTACGATACTAATGCAAAGAAGTGTGGACCAAATTGCCGACCCGGATGCTCCTGCGGTAAGTACTTTGAGCTTTGGAACGATGTTTTTATTGAGTACAACAAGCAATCAGATGGCTCCTATACTACCTTGGAAACACCCTGTGTGGATACTGGAATGGGTGTCGAGCGGACAATAACCATGCTCCAAGGGAAAAAAACGGTCTATGAAACCGAACTATTTGCTGATGTTATCAAATCAATTGAAGTCATTTCAAAGAAACTATATTGCGATTCAAACGCTAGGTCTTTTCGGATTATCTCAGACCACCTTAAAACCGCGACTATGATTCTTGGTAATGGCAACGGAATCAAGCCCTCCAATATTGGGCAAGGTTATATTTTACGCCGTCTTATCAGAAGATGCGTACGCCATGGACTCAAGATTGATATTGATGCTAATTTTTTGGCTCAAGTTGCGGATTCTGTCATTCGGACATATGAGAGCACTTATTCCGAGTTATCCTCGAGGCGAGATTTCATACAATCCGAGCTTAACTTGGAGGAGACGCGGTTTCGCAAAACGCTCAAGATTGGTAACAGGGAATTCTACAGAACGCTTATAGATTTGAATAAGAATGAGAAGAATCTAATACCTGGCAAAGTCGCCTTTCGCCTTTATGACACATATGGCTTTCCAATCGAATTGACAGAGGAGTTGGCCGAGGAAAATGGTATCGCAGTGGATAGGGCAGGCTTTGATGAGGCATATAAGAAGCACCAGAAAATTTCTAAGAAGGGTGCCGATAATGCATTCAAGGGTGGCCTTGCAGATGATTCATTGATGTCAACTCGCTATCATACCGCAACACATCTGCTTCATGAGGCCCTGCGGAGGGTACTTGGAGAGCATGTTGCTCAGAAGGGATCCAATATCACAGCCGATCGATTAAGATTTGATTTCGTTCATCCTCGTCCTATGACAGACGAAGAAAAAGATTCGGTAGAGAAAATGATAAATGACAGAATTGCCGAGAACCTTCCCGTGTCCGTGAGATCGATGAGCATAGAGCAGGCTAGGAATATCAATGCGAGGGCTCTTTTTGAAGGGAAATACGGTGAAAAGGTGAAGGTATATAGCATTGGCGATTTCTCCATTGAGATATGCGGTGGCCCGCACGTGGAAGCGATTGGGGATATTGGCGTATTCAGTATAGTAAAAGAACAGTCCGTTTCGCGCGGCATAAGACGAGTTCGCGCGGTGCTAGACTAGATATCGCCTTCTTTTCTTCTAGTCATTTCTGAAGTCCATCACTTGGCAAAGGAGAAATCTATTAATGCATCCAATTCTGTATCACCTGGGCCATTTTCTTAATCAAATGATTTATTCTTTCTGGAGCGGGAGCCAGGGCATAAAGCCTGTAGGCTTCCCAATAGTCTGCATTCTTATAGCTTCTGTCCCCGGCGCGAATAATTCCGTCAGTATATCTGCAAGTCAGGAATATTTTTTTTGCGGTGTCAATATCACCGCTATTAAACAGCTCGTTCCCCTTTCGAATCAGAGCGGCCTTGCGAGCGGAATCAATCTCTACTTTTCTCGGAGCCGCAACCTTCAAGAAACCTTCCTTGGGGAACTTCATTTCTAGAGCACTCCCTTAGTTGACATCCCCTCTATGCCACCACCTCGATTCGGTTTATAGGCTTCTCCAATAGCGCGTCCAACTGCCTTGAAAAGTGCCTCGGCGGCATGGTGAGCGTTTTTGCAATAGCGAACCGATAGATGAAGATTCATCTTCCCACCTGTTGCCAATCCCCAGAAAAATTCCCGTAGAAGGGGAAGGCCAAAATTCCCCACCCTCTTTTGAGGCCAATTGACTTTCCAGTAAAGGTAGGGCCTTCCGCCCGCATCCACGATCGCTTCACTTAACGCATCATCCATGGGGATAAGTGCGCTGCCGTAGCGTTTTATGCCATCAGATTTCAATCTGGCCTGCTCGAATGCCGAACCAATAACTAAACCAGCATCCTCAATTAGATGATGTGGGTCCACATCAATGTCCCCGAAGGCTTCTAGCTTGAGTTGAAAACCGCCGTGAAAGGCCATCGCGGTTAGCATATGGTTGAAAAAGGCCAGTTCAGTCTTTATACTCGATTCGCCTGCTTTGCCAATGTCCAAAATCGCGCGAACATCAGTTTCCTTGCTTACCCGGTGAAGCTCAATCATCGTTTCCTCACTTATCACAATATATCGGTAAGCTCGTCGATTTCACGATAGCGAAGTTTGAAGTATGCTGGATTGGCAATGAATCTCACTCTAAGTTCAGCGAGTTCCCCCAATATCTCAAGTCCATTTGCCTCAAGAGTGCTCCCTGTTTCAACCAAATCGGTGATATACATCGCCAAACCCAAAGAGGGCGCCAGTTCAACGCTGCCGCCGAGTTTTATTATCTTCACCGGTATGCCCCGATTATGAAACCAATCTCGTGTAAGACGAACATAGCTTGTGGCAACATTGACAACAGACGCGCCATGCTCTTCTATCGCGGGCGAGCCCTCTGGCGCTGCAATACAAAGGCTTGTCCTACCGATAGGCAGGGTTGAAAGTCTTACGAACGAGTGTCCGGATTCGATCAGAGTATCATCACCAGCAATGCCAAGGCCGGTTATTCCGTGATGAACGTAGGTTGGCAAATCGCTGTTTTTTACCCTGTAGAATTCTAGTTTGCCTCTTGAATCAATTGCCGAAAGCCTGCGCGAACCGAAACTGACGCTGATACCTCTAGTAGATAAATAATCCATGAGTGGTTCGAAAAGCCGACCGTTTGGAATCGCGATTGTCAGGGGGCTAGTCATCAATTTCGCTTTCATCTAATACCACTCGCTCGCCATTTATTCGACGCCTCTTTGCATCATGATATCGATCGGCAAAGGTAGCACCACGCGTGCCACCTATGGGCATCTCACTCTCCGCCGCGTAATCGCTTAAAGGTTCAATCTTGCGCATCATCATACTAAATCCTGCGGCAGCGGCTTTTTTGCCGAATGAACCAAGTAGATTGTCGTACCTGCCTCCGGATGCGATAACCGAATTCGCTCCCTCGGCATACACCATAACCGTAAATCCGGAATAGTAGGATTGATCTCCTGACACTGAAAGGTCTATTCTAATGTTTTTGCTTGAGGTAAGTTCCATCAAATTCGTAATCAGCGAAATTAGGTGATCAAGCGGAGCTTTAACCGCTTCTAGTTTATTGTTTCTCGAATCTCCAAGTCGAGCTATCAAATCAGGTGCGCACTCCACGAATTCCCTTGCTCCCCCAAGAAACATTAGCAACTCAACGCGCTGCCGCGGGGAGCTTAAACCCGCATCGCTAAGCAGTTTCTCGAGTTCCTGCTTATCTCTGATTTCAAGTATTTCTCTGGCATGGTCAGTGTCTACCTTCGAGTCCAAAATCGCATCAAGAAGCGCTCGGGAACCAATATGCATGCGCCAATTCTGGAGGCGCATAACCTTAAGCAAGTCATGCAGCAGCATCAGGATTTCCAGATCGCCATCAAGTCCACTCAGACCGATAAGTTCGGCTCCCGATTGAAATAACTCATCACTTGCAATGTCCTCTTCCTCCTGATGGCGAATAACACTATCAGCGTAGTAAACTCGCCGGGGCAGAGATCCGCGCGAAAGTCCCATCTGCTTTGCCAAAAACAAAGTGACATCCGAGCGCAGCATCAGAAGTTTTCCTCCTCTATCCGGGAATCGGTAGCTATGCTCCTCCTGTCTATGACTGAGCAAAGACCTGTAAGTTTCAAAATAGTCGATAATCGGAGTAAGCACGGGCAAATAACCCCAAGACATGAAATGATCCTCAGCTAGTCTTAGTAGATGTCGGTGTCGATTGGCCTCCTCGAAAAAGAGACTCATCGCTCCCCCTGGAGTTCTAAGCCGTTCTCCGTCGCTTCTATCCATCTGAGGCATTTCTACCTTCCAACTTGAAAAAGTGCAACTTGTTAATGAGCTTGCGCCCATGCCAGCAGGCCATCTGCAATCATCAAAGCGTCTTGTTCGCGCAAATCGGAAGATCTTAGGGCCCAGGCGTCACTCGGATAGCTTACATTCCGAATTTCTATTAGAGCTGCAACATCGGCAGGATTGTTTCGCAGCACCTTCAGGTTTTGACGTCTAATAAATGAACCCGCTCCCAAATGCGATGATAGCGTAGTTGAAAAACTCATGGAAGCTTCAAGTTCCTTATCGTTTGCCCCGTCATAGAAAACCATTCTGGCTGCTGATAGCGCCGGGATACTGTCCGAGTGAATGCTGATGAATATCGTGCCCTTTCGCTTATTCCATGCGGGAACTTCAGCAATTTCCTTGGAGGCAACGGATTTTCGGAGGTCTAAACCTTCGATAGTTCCGACGGGTCTCCAGCCTTTCTGTGCATTGTGGTTTTCCTCGTTATATACTTCATTCTTCAGGTTAACGAAGGTTTGGCGCGCATTTATTCCGTTCCTAACATGATGATCGGGAGCAAGCACCGTTAAGGATGCCGAGGCGCCATGTAGGATTAGGATTCGGTAAAGACGCATTGAGATATCATAGACATATTCATCCTCGGTAATCACAAGTGGATTACCATTGCCGTCAGCTACCGAAACAATCGCGCCGGGGTCCAAGCCACCATGGCCAGGATCGATTACAATGTGCCAACCCTTTAGCACATTGCTTCTGGTTTTCATGGCGTCGATTTGGCTTCTAAATTCATCTAATACCTGCTTGGCTCTGCGATAATCCTTCAGTGTTGAAGCATCAGATTCTTCCCAATAGCTGGCATTAGGCTGTTTGACAGTTTTTGGAGTACTGAAGAAGTATTCCCCTTCGTTTTGCAACTTAGTTTGATTAGCCCTCTCGCTGTATTTTTCACTTGAAGTTCCAATAGTCGCTAGCGCAAGTCCATTGCTCCTCTTGTCTGAATCAGTGCCGCTTAGTCCCGGAAACAACCTTAGAACATCGCCCGCATTAATCACATCTCTCTGAAGTGAATTCCACACCTTCAAATCAGCCACCGACAAGCCAAAACGTTTCGCAATTTGCCAAAGCGATTCCCCCTTCTGTATGCGGTATGCTTCGGGTCTTAGAGCCTTGGTAATCAGAATCTGTCCCGGGAAGATTACATCGTTTTCCAGTCCATTATACGCCTTAAGTTGCTCGACGGACAAACTGTAGCGTCTTGCGATTGCAAGCAGGTTATCGCCTTTTACTACCCTATATCTGTTGGATTGGACCGGAAAGGGAATCTTGATTTTCTGCCCAATTCCAACCTTATCGGATTTCATGTTGTTAATTCGCCTAAGCTCATCCACTTCAACATCAAATTCCAGCGCAATTCCCGAAAGTGTGTCTCCGGGCTTTGCATAAAGATATTCAATTCCTTCAACCGGGATTACGAGCTCTCTTCCAGCATATATATCCTCGTTTGTAAGGTCATTTGCGCGCATAATCCAGCTAGTCGGAATCTCATAGCGAATTGAGAGTCCATATATCGTATCCGATTTAACAACGGTGTGGGTTAGGGCGGCAATGACAAGATTTATGCGGAACGCCAATATCACTAGCAGAAAGAAGCGACATCTAAGTAGTTGAAAACGAGAGAGCGATTCTTTTGAAGTCATCGCTTTGAATATCGAAGTGTAATAAGAGGCTGCTGAGAAAAACCCGCTAATTATCTCTGGTATAGAAAGCAAGCCTAGATTGCCCGTAATTCCGGGTATCGTAGAGTCTAAGATTCTCCGTGTTATCAGGCAATCTATCTACAGATGGATAATGAATGATCAATGCTCCACCTGGTGTGGGCTGTCTCGCCTTATCTGCAAGAAATAAGATTTTCTCCTTACTTCTCATGGAAAAAGGAGGATCAATAAATACCACGTCGTATCGTTGAATTCTCCTTTGCAAGAATCGCTCGACGGGCATAATTACTAGCCTGATTCCATCGAGACTGCACTGGCTCTCTTCCGCGATTCTTAGATTCTTCAGAATGACTTTTTTTTTCCTACTGTCTCTCTCGACTAGAAGGGCCGTTCTAACGCCACGGCTAAGCGCCTCCAAAGTCATTATTCCCGAGCCGGCAAAGAGATCCAAAAATCGAATGCCGTCTAAGTTTCCAAGTGTTGCAAACATTGATTCACGCATTCTGTCCATCGCGGGTCGAATAGATTTCAAAGGGAAAAAGACGATGCGACCTGATAAACTGCCCCCTGTTATTCTCAAAAGGAACTACTACCCCGTATTTATCAGATTCTCGTCAAAGGGCGGACAAGTCTCGAAGAGGCTTCGCAGATTTTCTAAACCCTCTCCGAGAAGGCCTGATTTAGAGGCTAGAATCTTTTTCACCTCGGCTCTAGCCTGTAGCAAAATCTGAAAATCTCTAACCGGATCGGCTATGCTCATTTTTAAGAATCCCGATTGCTTGATTCCTGCCATATCCCCAGGGCCTCTCATTTTCAAATCTTCCTCGGCAAGCCTGAAACCGTCGCTGATATCCTTCATGGTGATGAGGCGTCTTTTACCCTCATCGCTAAGCGGCTCTGAATAAAGCAGAAAACAATAAGATTTCCTATTCCCTCGGCCCACTCGCCCACGAAGCTGATGCAGAGCGGAAAGCCCGAAGCGTTCTGCATGCTCAATCACGATGCAGGTGGCTTCAGGAACATCCACACCAACCTCCACCACACTGGTAGCAACCAGGATCTTACAGGCGCCAGTTCGGAAATTTGACATGATACTGCGCTTCTCCTCCTCGTCGATGCGTGAATGGATTAGGGCTGTCGGATGTTCGGGGAACACTTCCCTCGAAAGCTTCAAAAACATGCTTTGAGCGTCTTTCAAGGAATTCTTTTCTGATTCCTCGATAAGTGGGTAGATGAAATAGGCCCTGAAATTGGCTTCCATTTCCCTGCGAACAAAACTGTAGACTTTGCCCTCGTTTCCCATGCGAGCAAGATGAGTTTCTACTGGTATTCTTCCTTTTGGCATGCTTCGAATCGAGGATATTTCCATGTCGCCAAAGGCTGTTAGGGCCAGAGTTCGAGGAATGGGTGTTGCCGAGAGCGCTAGAAGATCCACTGAATCTCCCTTTTCGCTAAGCAATCGCCGCTGATCCACCCCGAAACGATGTTGCTCGTCGATAATTACAAGTCCGAGTTTCAGAAAATTCACATCGTAACTAAATAGAGCATGTGTTCCAATGCAAAGATCGACATCGCCGGAGGCAAGAGCCGAACATGTCGAGCTGCGAGATCTGCGTTTTACATCGCTGCTGAGAAAAGCCACTTTCACGCCTAGGGGCTCTAGAAGATTAACGGCAATATCCGCATGCTGTCTGGCTAAAAGTTCCGTGGGGGCCATGAAGGCAACCTGCCTTCCGGCGCCGATCACTCCAAGCGCGGCGATAAAGGCCACCAAAGTTTTTCCAGAACCCACCTCGCCCTGCAGAAGCCGGGACATACTGCGCCCATTGCGAAAATCTCTCTTGATATCTTTAATAGATCTTATCTGATCGCTAGTGAGTTCGAAGTCCAATTTGCCTCTTAAGATATCCACTAATCTATCCGACCAAGGTCGAGGTTTACTTAAGCTTTGCCTGCTTAGAAGTTTGATTCGTGCGACACCTGTTTGTAGTAGAAACAACTCCTCGAAAATCAATGCCTTTCGCGCTATCTCATGTTCCGAGGGGTTCTTGGGAAAGTGAATATTCTGCAAACATTGTTCTTTGTGCGGAAATTGCATTTCCGTTCGAATAGAATCTGGCAATTCATCCCGAATTCCCTTTCCATAGCCACCGAGAGCCAAACGAATCGAATTTCTAAGAAGCGTCTGACTTAGCTTTCCGCTAAGAGGGTATATCGAAAGAATTTTTCCAAATTCCTTCGGGGCTTTGTTCTCGAAATAGTCCTCGAAAAAAAATGTCCCGGTCTGTAAATCACCATAGCGGCCGCGATCAAAAGAGCCGGTCAACCAGATTTTCCTTCCCAAGGTCAATTTGGATGCTAGGAAATTGCGCCCGTAGCATAGAAGTGATGCAATATCTGTATCATCGCTTACTGTCACTTTTAGCACCCATCCGTCTTTCCGCCTTATGTATTCCTGTTCTTGCACTGTGGCAATCGTTACAACTGGTATTTTTGACGACGAATCCACAAAAGGAACAATCTTTCTCCTATCCTCATACCTTATTGGGTAATGCTTGATTAGGCCCGCAATATTGAGCACCCCAAGCGCGCCAAGACTCTTTGCCGCTTCGGGTCCAATGCCGGCAATATTGCTTACTGGATAGGTTAGTTCTCCAAGAAACACGAGGTTAATCTACAGTTGTCTAAGTCCATCTAGTCTTATCTTCGCGTAGTCTAGAAGTTCATAGAGGCCCCATCCGACAAGAAATCTCAGAGCTATCAGTGTTCCCGCGAAAATACCCAGTGCGAGGGGATAAGCTAGGGCCTTGTTGGTGAATATGCCAAGGAATTTTGAAACAATGGGAAACAGAAATCTATCGATCCTATCCAACCAGTCTAATCGGCGTCCTCTCTTTGCAAACAGCATAATCAGACGGAGTATCGCTAAAAATGCGAGAAGCATAACAAGGAATGCTATCAATCCCCAAACTCTTATAATGATCCAGAAAACCAGATCATACCAAGTTGGAAAAACACCTCTAGATAGACTCTGTGTTAGAAAGAGGATCAATCCAAGTAGCATAAGTCCGAGAATTGGCGAGAAGTCCAGCATGCCGAATCGGAGCCAACTGATTCCTCTGAAATGCCGCATATACGGTTCACTAAGATTATGGATTAGAGACTTGAATCTGCTTAGCGACGTTGAACGCAGCCAGCTTAGGATGAGATCAAGTATGATTATCAGGTAGTATATCATCAGCAGCATGCTGATGATTCTTGCGGTCAATTGAAAATAGTTCATTTCTGCCAGAATGTCTCCTTCCAAGCCGTGGCGACATAGCGGTGCTTCTTAATTTCATCTATATCATTCTTATCCACGGGAAACTCTCCTGATGCTTTGATCACTGATTTCACGCCGTTATCAGTCACATGAAGATAAAGTTGTCCCGTTCCATTTTTCCCTTGAAAGAAAGATCGGAGGGTTATAAGTTCTTCCTCGGAATATGCGGCATCAACCAGTTCGACATGAATCCTTGAAGCTGCCTCTTCTCGTATTTCACTTTCCCATTTTTTGCCGCTCATCGATGTCGAGTTTCCGCGCCACTCTTTCTTGTCCAGTTTTTCGGGTTCCAGAATTTCGTCAACCCTAATCTGCGGATTATCGCGACTTAAATCCTTTTTACCTTTTATAATCACAATGGCATCTTCGACTAGCAGATAACCAAATTTTCTGTAAGCTTCGCTGAATATGGCCAATTCCACAGTACCATTAAAGTCTTCGAGCACGGCGAATGCGATGCTCTCACCCTTGGAAGTGAAAATGGTGCGGACACTTTTCAAAATTCCAAGGACACTGCAGGTTTTCTTGTTCTTGGAGAGTTCTATTTCTCGTGTGTTCAGATTCGTTGTCTTCTCCCATATCGAGCGATAAAGATCAAGTGGATGGCCAGAGACATAGAATCCGAGGTGCTCTCTTTCAAGAGTTAGCAGGTAATCTTCCTTCCATCCTTTAACTTCCTCCCACGGGAATTCGTTGGTGGATTCTGCCTCAGCAAATAGCGATATCTGCCCACTCGCTTCATCGTCCTTTCTTCTGCATGAAACATCAAGCGCTCGATCCAGATTATGAAGAAGGGTTGCGCGGTTTCTTTGTTCAATACTATCGAAGAGCCCCGCTTGAATACTGATTTCCAGTATCTTCCTGTTAAGTGACTTCAAATCAACCTTATAGAGAAAATCCATGAAACTCGTGAAATTGCCTTTGAGTTCACGTGCTTCTGTTACAGCATCGGCCGCATCTTGACCCATTCCCCTTATTCCCATAAGTCCGTAAACAATTCGATTTTTATCCACAGTGAAATACTTCTCAGAGAGATTTATATCGGGTGGGAGGATTTTGATGTCCTCATTTCTAGGATATGTGAGATAGTCCCGCAGCGTGTCGGTGGAATTTATCTCGTTAGTCAGATTGGCCGCCCAGAATTCTGCGGGATAGTTGGCTTTGCAGAATGCCGTCTTATAGGCAATTACCGAATAGGCGGCCGCGTGAGATTTATTAAAACCATAGCCCGCGAACGGCTTCAGCATGTCATAGATACCTTTGGCAAGTTTGGAATCATAGCCCCTGTTTCCTGCCCCCTCTATGAATTCGACCTCCATTCTAGCCATTTCCTTTTCTTTCTTCTTCCCCATTGCCTGGCGAAGGATATCGGCCTTTCCGAGGCTGAAGCCACCAATCGTCTGGGCTACCTTCATAACCTGTTCCTGGTAGATAATAACTCCATAAGTTGGCTGGAGGATTTCTTTCAAATCCGAGTGGGGGTATTGGATTTTTCGCGGATTGTGCTTGCATTCGATATATTTGGGTATGTACTGCATTGGCCCTGGTCGATAAAGAGCATTTAGAGCTGTAAGCTCCTCAATATTCACCGGTTTTGCGTCACTTAGAACCTTTTGCATTCCTCGACTTTCAAACTGAAAAACGGCCTCGCTTCTGCCATCTTTTAGCATTTTGAAAGTAACCTCATCGTTCTCTGGTATCTTGTCGATATCGAATTCGGAATCAAGTTTCTTAATCAGAGTTCCGCAATTCTTAAGCAGTGTAAGGGTTTTGAGTCCCAGAAAATCCATTTTTACCAAACCGCAGGTTTCGATCAGATCCATGGTGTAGGCGGTAATCACATCTCCGGTTTTCTGATCTTTTATCAAAGGTACATAGTCTGTCAGAGGACTGCTGCCTATCACTTTTCCGCAGGCGTGTGTTGAAACATGTCTGTTCATTCCCTCAAGAATTCCCGCCGCATCAAAAAGCTCCTTGTACACCCCCCCCCTTTCGTGGAATTCCATGAGTCTGGGTTCCATCTTCAGCGCCATCTTCAGATCGATTTCTCTGCCATCGGAAGTCCTACTATCTGGAACCAATTTTGTAATTGCATTGGATTCGCTAAACGGTATATCTAAAACCCTTGCGACATCTTTTAAGATTGCCTTAGTTTTCAGTGTGCCAAAGGTGCAAATTCCGGCCACATTCTCATGTCCATACTTATTACGTACATATTCGATTACTTCGTTTCGCCGCTCATAGCAGAAATCGATATCGAAATCCGGCATATTGACACGTTCTGGATTTAAGAATCTTTCGAAAAGAAGATCGTATTTAAGCGGATCGATATCTGTTATTCTAAGAGCAAAGGCAACCAGGCTTCCAGCTCCCGAGCCTCGTCCGGGTCCAACTGGAATACCTTGCTTATGAGCCCAGTCAATAAAATCCCATACTATAAGGAAATAATCGATGTAACCCATATCGGATAATATGCTAAGCTCAAAATCTGCCCGTTTATTGGCAGCTTTGAGTTTCTCGGCATCGGCGTTATGATAGCGTTTCTTTATGCCCTTGAAGGTAAGATGACGAAGGTAGGATTGGGAATCGAGGAATTCCTTTGGAAATTTGTAATTTGGCAGTCTATGCTCAAGTCGAGGAATTGTAAGATCGCACCTCATGGCCAATTTTACGGTGTTCTCAATAGCATCCTGGAAGTCCGGGAATATCTTTCTCATTTCTTCTTCGTCTTTGAAATAAAATTCCGGATTTCCTGTCTTCAAGCGATTTTTATCAGATCGTTTCTTACCGGTAGATATGCAAATGAAAATATCATGAGCACTCGAATGCTCCTTCTTCAGGTAGTGGATGTCGTTAGTTGCAATAATGGGAATCCCTGTTTCCCTGTTAAGTTTTCGCATTCCGGCACGAACAGCCTCTTCTTCGATTTTTCCGTGGTTCATTACCTCCAGATAGAAATTGTCTTCTCCAAATAGCTCCGAATAATAAATGGACTTGCCGCGGGCCGTTTCCCAATCTTCATCAAGGATTGCCCTTGGTATTTCCCCGCTCAGGCATGCGGCCGAGGCTATCAAACCACCATGATGCTTCTCGAGTAGATCATCATCGATGCGTGGTTTATAGTAGAATCCTTCGGTATAGCCCTTCGAGGTGAGAATCATGAGGTTTTTGTAGCCTTCGGTATTTCTAGCGTATAAAACCATGTGGTGGTTGCTTCTAGACCGCTTACCTTCTCTTCCGAATCTGCTGCCATTTGCAACGTAAACTTCACATCCAACAACTGGATTGATTTTTGCCTTATGGCATTCCTGTTCGAAGTGCAGCGCACCGAACAAATTGCCATGATCGGTAAGTCCCAGATGTTTCATTTCCAATTGAGACGCCCTTCTCACATAATCACCTATGCGACAGGCGCCATCTAGAAGTGAATAATCTGAATGATTGTGCAAATGGACAAAGCCGCTCATTTTCCCTCCCCGAAGTTAGAATTCCATTCCATCCATGCTATTACCCCCCTCGACTCGTCTTAAAAATCCCTTGGCACAGGCCATAGCCGTCTTGCGATCATAAGAGCGCTCTTTCCATGGCTCTGTTAGTTTGAGTATTGCTTCATCAAGAGTCTTGAGCTCCTTATTACCAAGGGGAAGCGCTTGTCCAGTCATATACATCTCTAGTTCGCGATTCCTCAAAATCCCAGTGTAACCATCGCTGAAAGCCATACGACATTCGTTAAGAACTCCTTCTTTGATACTGGCCAGGGCGGTGAATATCAATATTCTTTTCTCATCGTTGCTTGGCAATATCTTTTTGTGGAAACCGATGTCCCAATTGCCGGTTGGTATACTGATTTTTGAAATCAGTCCCCTGTGATTCAGAAAGCTTTTTTCTTCCAGAAGTGCAATAGGGAACTTCCTGACTAGTATGCGCTTTCTACCTCTGTGTCTTGAACTGCGAATTTCGATTTTGCTGTCCAAAAGTTGTAAGAAAGGACGAAGTTCGCCAATTCTATTTCGGAGTGCAATGTGGCCACCTATGGTGGCTCGATTACGTAATGGAAGATTGCCGATGCTTTTTATGGCCTCGTAAAGCCCGGTGGGCAGGGTGTTCTTGCCGATGCCTAGCAGGCGTTCAAGAGTCATCATTGCACCGATATCAAGACTATACTCCGATCGGGATGCCCGTGCCAGTTCTTCTACCAAGCCCAGCGAAATAACCGTCTTTGGTGAGTCTATGATCTCTTTGCTCATTGAATTTCTTGCAAAATCGGTGCCGCCGGCCCAAAAAACCGCGTTCGACTCTCGCTCTGCCATCTCCAATGCCTCGCTGATGGTTCGAGGGAAAAATACCCTGGGGAAATTATGCTTATGATACATGGAGGCGCTTCTGCCGAAATTCTGCCGCCGCTTCAAATCCACCGATGATTCTCGATGACAAGTTGCAATTGCACTTTGCCGTCTCGGCGGCAAACCTAAGTTGCTCGGCGCTTGGTTGCAGGGTAGTTCTAAGCAGGGCCTCCGCGGCAAGAGCCCTAGATGGTGCGCAGAAATTGCATAGTTGGAGTTTCGCAAGTTCAAAACCTGCCACCAAGTCCGCAAATTCTTTCCGTGCTGATATTCCCTCCATCGTCCAAATATCCTTCAGCCTAAGCTCGAATGCCGGAATAAGGCAGGAATGCATCAAATTGCCATCTAGCAGAATCAAACAGAGACCACAGCTCCCGTTATCGCATTGATGATATATCGAGCGTATCTGGAAGGACTCTCGCAGTATATCTATAGCACGCCGGTGTGGCATTGTATCTATTTCGATGGATTTGCCATTCAAATCAAAAGCAACTCTCATCTACGCGCTCCAATCTCTCTCGCTAGGCTATCAGGTGTAATAGGCAGCCTGCAAACATCAAGATTCGATGCCTGGCGAACAGCCTTGAGAAGGGCCGCGGGAATAACAAGCTGTGAAACAGTAGAGACTTCTTTTGGCTGTCGTCTTTGTATCGACTCACGAAACTGAATTATGATAGTTGGGGAGTGAACATCTTTGAATCCACACCAGCTTAGAGACTCTCGAACGGATGTCTCAACCGCCGCTTTCGCGGATTCTGGCATAAGTATGTTTCCGCCATCTATAACCAGCCATACTCGGAGTGGCAGGATTTCCATCGTAACCGTTGAAATACGGGTTTCGATTACTCCAGCACAGCAAGAAATCACCTCAAACGGCGTTCCCTCGAGCAGTTTTGCGTTCCAAGAAATGATTTTGCCTCTGCGATGAGTGCGTGTAACCGTAATCGGCAGCGCTTTTCGGAATCGGAGTTTGGCTAGTTCATTTGCCGCAAGATCTAGAAGTCTTGTGTAAATCGATATATTGCGACCTAGAATCGAGGGTCCAGGTTCCAAGAATTCGTTTAGCATCTTAAAAGAAAATGAAATCAAGTCTCTGTCAATCTTGAGTTCGTCCTCCAGGATTTTAGTCCAGACTTCCTGTAGAGCATCGTCGAATTTGTGGGTTGGCAAGCCAACTTCGAGTTTACCGTCTCTGCCTAGTGTCAAGGAGAGCGAGGCCGAACCAAGCCTTCTTGATGTGCATAAGAAACCGTTTCCAAACCAGGCCACACTTAGTCCTATACCCTTGTAGTGGTTTGGAATTTCCCCGTGCGACTTGCGTGCAAGACGAATCTGCTCATAAGCGGCGTTCTTGCGGTTGAAATCCGAAATTTTGACAACTTCGTCTAGGAGTTCCAGAATTGGAAGTTCTTTTGGTGGCGATATCCCGCTGCCAAACGAGGCGCCGACAATTTGAAGAGAGTTCCTATGCCAAACATATGGTGTCAACATGCTATTCGAGGCGATTTTCGATGCAAGCGACTCTCCGGCAAGAAATCCCAATTCAAATCCCGCCGCAGGACCCGTGTTTGAAGGAGAAAGGGGCTCGCGAATGATTTTTCCGTGAATGGAATAATTTACACATGGATAGAAGCTGAAAAGCCCCAAGACAACTCTTTGAAGGAATTCGTTCTCCAAGGGGATATATGCACCCGAGAACACTGTAAAATCAATCTCACAGGCTAGCATTCTTCCCCTTGCATCAATAGCTGCCCTCATTTTGAATTTCGCCCCTGGTATTCGCGGAATTGCGATTTCAGATGGGAGAATCCTTATAGAGCGCCTTGCCTTTTGGGAGAGTAAAGCAGCGTGGCATGCTTCTAATGTTGAATGCCAAAGATTGAAACCCAAGCCTGGATATACCGGGTAAGAGCGCACATCAATCTGCTCTCTGTCGGTTTTCAGCGCATTTGCAACTTCCTTGCGCACCGAACCCGGCCATAGAGCCGCTATGTGTATAACATAATGCGATCCATCTCTAACGCAAACCACATGACTGGGTTGATTTGTGCCAGTAAATGGGAGTATTTCAACAAATTCCTCAACAACTTGAAACGCATCACTAAATGATGCGTTCGGATTGCCCTTCTTGAAAACTTGCTCTGCCGGTAATTGCTTCTCCTCTTTTATTCGACTGTCGATATCTATCTTCACGCGGGAGAGCCAGTCCTCAACCTCTTCGGGATTTGGACCAGCCGCAAGCAATATTTCCTGTCCCTTCCACTGGATATTGCGGCTTGAAAGAATTGGAATGGAAACTCCACCCAATACTATCCTTCTTGAACCGGGAATTCCCGCGGCTTGGATGTATATAAGATTCCTTGGACGCTTCGGAAGCTGCATTCCGATGATTCTGCCCCTCTCGACTGTCGATCTTAAAGGCATGCCCAGAAGAGTTTTTCCTCCTCCAGCATCTTCAATCAATCTAATTCGGCCAGACATTTTGTCAGCAAGTTTACTAGGTTCGTGCACCGAAAAAATTCCTAATCACCTTGCTTATTCGCCGCAGATTCCTGAGCTTCAATCCTGGCCAAAGGGGCAGAGAAAGACTTACGTTCCCCAATCTGTCCGCCACACCAAAATCATCCGGATTCAAATGGTATAGATTTTTCCAATAACTCATTTGGTGCAGCGGAATAAAATGCACGGAATTACCGATTCCATTTCTATGAAGTTCGTCGGCAAGTAGGTTTCTGGTTGCATTGTCGGGCAGGCGTATTATGAATAAGTGCCAGGAATGACCGGGGCAATCGTTGGGGAGCGTTATTTCATCGATTTCTTTTAACATGGCCAGGTACTGCTGCGCCAGATTCCGGCGCAATTTGAGCAGTTTATTTGCCTTTTTCAGTTGCTCCCTCCCAAGTGCTGCGGCAAGTTCTGGCAGATTATACTTGAAGCCCGCGCCAACTATGTCATACTCCCATGGACGTTTGCCGGCTTCATTGCTATAGCGGTTCCAAACAGTACGATCGATACCGTGCAATCGCATCGATCTCATTCTTTTCAGATAGGTGCTATTCTTTGTTACAACCATACCACCTTCTCCACAGGTTATCGTTTTTGTCGCATAGAATGAGAAAACACCGATATCACCCAGACAGCCAGCCATTCCTGCTCGTGTTCTCGAAGGAAAGGCATGCGCGGCATCCTCGACAATGGGAATTTCCCGATCACCGATTGCCGCACGAATCTCGTCGATTTCGCACGGATGGCCTGCCAAATGCACAGGAATTATGGCACTGATTCTTCTTCCATCTTCTTCTGCCTTCTTAAGGATGCGAGTTGTAGAAGCGGGGTCGATATTGCCGGTAGTAGGTTCGGAATCAATAAAGACTGGATCCGCGCCCAGATGTTTGATAATGGCTGCGGTTGCCGTAAAGGTTAGTGATGGTACCGCCACCAGATCGCCTCGGCCAATTCCGAGGGATTCAAGGGCAAGATGGAGGCCGGCAGTAGCTGAACTTACCGCAAGGGCTTTAATTGATTCAGCATTTCTAGTTGCTGATTCCATCAGGAAAGCTGCAAATTCCGTTTCGAAGGCCGCTGCCTCAGGGCCGGTGGTGAGCCATCCGCTTCTAATGACTCTTCGCGTGGCTGCAATTTCATATCGTCCGAGAGTAGGTTTGAAAAATGGGATTATTCTAGTACTCTGGTTCATCGGTTAAACTCTGAACACTCGGGAAATGTCTTCTTACAATTTCCCTCAAATAATGCCTATTGCGAAAGAGTTTCGGGCGTTTTGAGTCAAGGAACATAACAGGTTCGATTTCCTCTATAAACTGGTAGGCTAGATTGTACTGGACTTCCGAGAATTCAACTTTCATGATCCTTGGATATTCGGTAGTAACAGGTTTCTCCTCGTCAGACCACAGTTTTTCTATTTTCTTCTCTCCGGAACGCATGCCTGTATAGATTATCGGTATGCTATCTTCCTCATATCCATAGAAACGTATCATCTGCCTTACGAGGTCCACTATGCGTATCGGGTCGCCCATGTCTAATATGTAGAGGCCATTGTTTCCGGAGAAACCGGCCGCCAGCAATATCAGACTAACTGCCTCGGGGATGGTCATAAACCATCTTTGAGCTTCCGGATCTGTAACAGTAACAGGTCCGCCGGCCAGTATTTGCTTCTTGAATAGGGGCATTATACTGCCTCTTGAATCCAGCACGTTACCGAAGCGCACAACCATGAAATCACAGTTCTGTTTTCGCTGTGAAAGTACGATTGATTCTGAAATGTTCTTGCTGGCACCATAAACTGAGAGGGGCACAACGGCTTTGTCCGTGGATGCTAAAACAAAGCGCTTAGTATCTGTTTTGGTGGCGGCATCTACAATATTGCGAGTGCCTAGAACATTATTCTTTATAACTTCGATGGGATTTTGCTCCATCATGGGAACATGCTTGTGGGCAGCGCCGTGGAATACCACGTCAGCTTTCAGTCTGCCAAGCAAGAAATTTACGTAATCTCTGTCTTGCAATTCGCCTACTATAGGTATTATAGCTGTTTTCTCGCCAACACCCGCATCCTGTAAATATCTAAGCTCGTTCTCTATGGCCCAGATACTTGTTTCGCCGTGGCCAAGCAGATACAATCGCTTAGCTCCACCATAGAGCATTTGCCTCGACAATTCGGCGCCTATGCTACCCCCGGCGCCAGTAATCAAAACCCGTCTGTCCCGAACATAGGATAAGCTCTTCTTTAAATCGATTAGCACCGGCTCTCGTCCAAGAAGATCCTGGGGATCAATCTCCCTGGCGAGGAAAAAGTGTGGATCTTTGGTGATAATCTGGCTTACCGATGGCAGTATTCTAATCTTGGAAAAACCGGCTCGCTGCAGAGCTTCATAGACATTTCTCAGTTTTTTGCGTGCGGCTGAAGGAAAAGCTATAAGAGCTTCGGAGCTTTCCCCGTGGTCTAGCAGCTCTGCGCATGTTTCAATAGGCCCTAGAACCGGAATGTCATCCACCAGAGTGCCGATCAAATTTTGATCGTCATCAAGAAAGGCGCTAACCTTAGCCTTAGTGTGGTTTTCGCTTATTTCCTTTGCAATAGTCCTTCCGAACTGACCAGCACCCACGATGTAAATGCGATTACCCCTGAACATATCATGGAAATGTAGCATCAAATCAATAACGGGGGAAGCAAAGCGAACAGCACTTAATTCGCCAGCCATAACACCGAAACTCTTATTATGTTGAAGAGGTGGTTTTTCGCACTACTGTTTTATATCGCGCATTCAATATCCCTGTTTCCTCAAACCTTTCTTATTGAAACAAGAGTGGAATTACCCCCCCGGGAAATGGATACGGAGCAGAGAATTCAGATAATCTCACTAGAAACGGGAATAATGGATATTCTGTTTGATAAGGGGTATATTGTGTTTGATCGGATATTGATCAGGGGTGAGAAATCCGCTGCAATTATGAATCTGGAAGTAATTGAATTTGCAGTCGAACAGGATGCTGATCTGCTATTGGTGCTTGTCCCGAACAAACAAGGTGTCTCTTGGGATTTAGTTCAGGTGGAATATGCCGGCAAATTAGCCTGTGGATTCGCTGATATCTCGACTGTAGAGCACGATGGCAACAAAATGAGAAGATGGATATCTCTGGGCAACTTGTTGGCGATTTCGGCTCTATCCGTACTTGATAAGACTCTCTTTTGAGGATGGGGGTCTTAGACGGCAGGAAATAATCTGGAGACTTCAGTAATGAGAAAGTATATAGGTTTTTTATTGTTAAGCCTGTTTTGTTCAGCCTTTTTGCAGGCTGAGTCGGTATGGACCGGGAATGCTAAGGTTGGCAGCCTCCTTCAATTCCCTGGCTCGCGAGAATATTTTCGGGCCGCATCCAATTCTTTTCCGCTGGGCACAATTCTGAAGGTTACAAAACCAAGGGGGCGAGCGAGCGTAGAAGTAATCGTAATAGATAGACTTGATTCTCCCGGAATCTTCCTCCTTATGGAAATGAATGCCGCTAAGAAAATTGGAATCCCCTCGGACTATATTCACCCAGTTCAAGTAACCCCCATAGGATCGTCCGATCTCGAAATCCATGTTCCAGCAGATGAAAGCGGATCAGGCGATGAAGCGTCTGAATCTCTTCCAAACAATCGGATAAGCGCGTATCTTGAAAACGAAGAAAACGACACTTCTGCCGTTTTATCTCAAGAAGAGGAATCTACTACAGACGCGATTATTGCTTCTGAGCTCACGATGATCGACGATCCCGGTGAGTATAGCGATTTTGAAGAGCCCCTGGATTACGCTGATGCTTACAGTTCAGGAAAAACTAAAAACCCATCTCCGGTTGTATCACATGAAGCTCCAGATATAGCAATTATTCCAGAGGAAACCGCTGCCGAAGAAGCAGAGAGTGATACGGGAGGCTTGATAGAGAGTGAGAGTCAGATATTGTTTCTCTCCCCATCGGATTTCAGGCCGCCTGAAGGAACCGTAACCAGGCCTATAGAGAATACTTCGGCCGCAGAGGAGGTAAACTTCGATACTTTGGCTTATAAGCCTGGTGATACGGGGAAATATATACAAATCGGCGCGTATCTTAACCGAGAAGTCTTGGATGCTAAGATCGCCGATATACAGCGATCGAATCCGGATTATCCGCTTAGGGTTGCAAGCACTAGTTTATCTAGCAGCTCAGACCAGATTCTCTACAAACTTCTAGTTGGTCCGATAAAACCAGCCGAAATAGGGGTGGTTCTTGACACCGTGCGGCGGAACAAATTCCCGGATGCCTTCCCATTTGTCAAATAAGTTAGCTTGCACTTCTCCCTAGAGTCGGCTAGACGCCAACTTGAATCCGAAGGTTGGGGTCTTATCCCGCCAAGTCAGTATCTTCGTGACATGGACGATGAATTCACTGGCATCTGGGAAATTGTCAAAGAGCATACAATGATATCTCCGGAAAGGGGGTGGGCATTGGCCGAGGCTGTAAGATATGCATCCAAGTCTCATATTCCAGGTGATATTGTTGAGTGCGGAGTATGGAAGGGTGGAGCCTGTCTTCTAGCCGCCTACATTCTACACAGTGTGGAGCCTTTAACAGAAAGATCAATCTGGCTCTATGATACCTTCAATGGGATGGTGAAGCCTGGAGTGAACGATAGAATTGCGTCAAGCGGAGAGGCTTTGACAGAGCGAAATGCCGAAGGCTGGTGGGCAGCCGATATCGCTGAGGTTCGATCATTGATGAGGAAATCACCTTTCAATGAGAGGGTTTTCAATTTCATAGCTGGCCCGGTAGCTAAAACATTGGAACTCGAAGTTCCACAAGAAATTGCCATACTGCGCTTGGATACGGATTGGTATGAATCCACCATAAAGGAGCTCGAGGTTTTGTATCCGAGATTGTCAAAGGGTGGTGTTCTGATTGTCGACGACTACGGGCATTTCACCGGTGCCAGAAAGGCAGTTGATGAATACTTCAGTGAAAACCCCGTCCTTCTCCACCGAAGCGACTACACCGGGAGAGTTGTTGTAAAACAATGAAAACCCACTTCTGGGCGAAATCTAGCTTTCAATCCGGTGCTTCTACCTACTATTCCTTCCTCGTCCACCTTCTCATCATGGACACCAGGTTTTTACTATTCCAATCAAACCCACCTGCAACTGCTGCCTTGATAAAGCCCTCTCTATCTATCAGAACTGATGTAGGCAATCCCATGACGCCAACTTCCCTTGCAGCATTTCCGGCTAAGTCGTAGTACACTGGAAAATCGATTTCGTATTCTTCCAGGAACGCTTCAACAAGTTCAGAAGATTCTTGAACATTTATCGGAACCATAGCGAAATCGCTGTTCTCCAATTCCTCAAATAATCTTTCCATAGATGGCATCTCAGCTCTACAGGAAGGGCACCATGATGCCCAGAAATTCAGCAAAACCACCGATCCTTTGAAATCACTAAGTCTTAAGTTCCTACCATCTTGATCCACAAACAGGATGTCCGGAAATAATTGATTACCGGTTATTGGATAAAGGCCCAGTTCTCTGAAAACTTCAGCATCTGGAGCGGTGGTTGGGGCTACATGGACTAAGGTAGCTGCTGCGAGCGTAAATAGAAAAACAAATTTGTTCCTCAAAGATGAACTCAAGTTTACTCCCCAGGAATTATATCGTATCTTAATGCTAAAATAGTATAATGATGTTGTAAAGCGCATGTGCTCCAATTAGCACAAAAAGACTGCGTCGATACAAAAAGAACAATGAGTATACTAAACCCACGAGCGCTGCAACCACACTGCTATGAAAACCTTTCCACAGATGAATCAGGGCAAAGGCGATGGTGGAAATAGCCACGGTAAGAGAACGGGGAACACCGGAGGCAGTCAAGGTCGACAATATCCAAGATCGAAAAAAAATCTCCTCGGATATAGATGCTAGAACCAAGAAAGAGATAAGCAATGTCAAATTCTCGAAGCTTCTTGAATCAAGCTCTGCGTTTGAACTGGGCATTGGGAACAGACAGGAAATCAATAGGGATAACGTTGCAAGCAAAAACAACTGCGGCAAATCCGAGAGTCTTGGTTTAACCCAACCTAAGTTCCTTCGCGTTTCGGGAGAACCGCAGGATAAAGGTAGGAGAATCAGAACTAATCCAAGCCCCTTGGCAAACGATATCAGCAAAATCGAACTATCTGACTCTCCACTGATGTTCAACCGCCCCAAAACAACGAAAACACTCATTATCAGAATTGTAGTAACGTGGGGATGTGAGTTAAAAAACATCATAAAGCGATTCTAGCGTTCATGCGCCGATAATAAAATCTAATATGTGGATCGTAATCATTGTAATACTCCTAGTTGCCTTATTTTTAGTAACTCGAGTGCCGGCTAAGAGGCAGATTTCAGAGGCCAGGCCTAGGGGCAGATTCGATTTCTACTTAAAAGGCAAGAATGCGGGCTTTTCCCTTTCAGAAATAAGAATACTGTGGTCTGGAATAAAGCATTCAAATTTTGAAGAGCCGTCGAGAATTTTTGAATCAATTGAAAGTTTGGATGCCTTAATAGGAGAGTTAACGGCAAATAAGAAATTTTTGGAAAGAGATGGATCCGAGAACAAAACACTAGCGCTCAAAAATTTGCTCGCGTATCGAAGGGACATTGAGCTAAATCGAATGAAACGTCATTTGGGCCTAAGAAGCACTCGCAACATACCCGTGGGTCAAAGTCTTACAATACAGGTAAGTAGAGCGGGAGTATACAGTTCCACGGTTGTGGAAAATGAAGATTACTACCTTACAATTACTATTCCAGTAGGTGATCCACTTCCCACGGGTTTCAGTTGGCGTCGTAGTAAACTAAATATCTATCTATGGAGAAAGGATGACGGTGGCTACTTCTTCCAGACGAGAATATTGGAAAAATTCTATGACAAGCGCAATCTTCTTTTTCATCTGAAACATAGCGATAGAGTTATTAGAAGCCAAAGACGTGGTTTTATAAGAGCTCCGGCGAGAATCTATGGCCATATCCAGCTGCATGAAGATTTTGAAGTTGTTGGTGAATTGACTGAGACTTCAGATGAGCGCAAATGCTTGATTACTGATATATCAGAAAGTGGCGCGGCTTTGAGAACGGCTGGATTTGTCGAGAAGGGAAAAATCCTGAAGCTTAAATTCATAGTTAGAAACGAGACGGCCGTGGTAACAGGCATGGTGAAAGGAATCCGCTACGACAAAGAGAATAATGAATCGATTTTGCACATTGAATTCAAGCCGATTTCCGAGAATCTAACCATGCTGCTTCTTTCGTATGTCTTGGACATCAATCGGATGCGATCTGATACGATGAGACAAGACGAGTTCTCTATGGAGTTGAATCATGGCGTTGATGAATTAGGCGAAAAAACCACGAACCCGAGTAAACCAGAAATTGAGAATTTGGCAAGTGGAGAGGCGGAAGAACAGGACGACGAGATAGTCTTAGAACTCGAAGATATCTAAAAAGGCTGATTTCAAGTCATATCGTGCAAATCTCTGTTGTGTAATGGCATGAGATACACGCTGATAGAGCTCACGCCCCCCATCGCCATAGGTGGCTTTGTATTTCTCCTATTTGATAAGCTATATGAGATAGATCAGAAGATTATAGCGATACCAGTGGCAATTCTTTTCGGATTGACGTTTGTTGTAGGCATTTTTATGGGAATTCGGAAGAGATCTCACAAGATATCGATAGATGAGTTACTGTCGCTCGGGATTGCAGGTTTCCTACTCGTATATGGCAGCTTTGGCGTTTATAGGATACTGCAGCAAAGAGCATCCTCAGGGATAGCTACAGATAAGGTGATTCAAATAAGGGCTTTGCTAATCTCGGATCCCATGCCAACTTTGAACGGGAATTGGGTGGCTGAAGGTCGCCTAAGGGAGACACAATCAGAGAATTTAGTGGCTGCTGCCCGTGGGAAGGTGGTCATTTTCGGTAGCGATTTTCCAGAGGGCGTGGGCGCCGGGGCATTTATGCAGATGAGGGGCAAGCTAGAGGCGCAAAGAGATTCCATCGATGAGGCAAGCTATGGCAGTCCTTTCATTTTTTTTTCGAAGAGTTTCCATGTTGTCGGCTGGAAAACACGATACCACAATTTCAGACATCGATTGAACAGTACGCTAATCGAAAGACTCTCCGGAGCCAACCCAGATGCGAGTTCTCTAGTTATAGCATTATTGCTTGGGCGAAACACGGATCCTGGCTCGCCGGTTATGCGAAGTTTTCGGAATTCAGGCTGTATTCATCTTCTGGCGCTAAGCGGTTTCCACCTCGGCATGATTGCAATCGCAATCAGACTGATAGGCAAACCACTAATAGGCTTCTCGGCGTCCGCCACAATCTCGGCTATCGGAGCGGTAGTGTTTTTGATTCTGGTGGGTATACGCCCTTCGCTTTTTAGAGCAGTCATAATGTACCTCTTATGGACCCGTGACTCCCTAAGAGGTTACAAAGCAAATATCTTAGCTTATCTGTCTGCCGCTTTCATTATACAGGTAGTAGTATTCCCTCAAAGTACCGCCACACTTTCCTTCCAGCTAAGCTACCTGGCGTTCTGCGGGCTTGCAATTAGTGGAAGAGCCTATGCCAATTTAATGAGCCGCTATTTCCCATCTAAGCTTTCAGCGGCAATCAGCGCAAGTTTGGGAGCCCAATTCTTCACCCTTCCTACAGTAATTGCAATCTTCGGGATATGGCGTCCAATTGGCATCCTTGCGGCGCCCCCCCTTACTCTCCTGACAGCGATTGCAATGCTATTTGGGAGTTTGAGGCTTGTCTTTGCAAGCAGCAGTATCCCTGCCGACATCATAGACACCGCTCTAAACCACCTTGTTGCTCTTATAGGTAAGATCTCCTTTCCATTCGCAAGATTTCCGGCAATTGAGCTAAATAGTCCCTTGGCTTGGCTTATCGCGACCGTGGGAGCTATAATTCCAGTAGTTCTAGTACGGAGCATCAATCGCGGAAGTCCACAAGCAATTGAACCACGACTCCCCAGGCTCGATCCGCGCCTTTCTGGCCAAGCGGAAGCTTGCACCTCGGAAAAGTTGGGGTCAGAACTTCCTTATTAATCGTGGGGCCAGGGAGAAACTCATTTCCCATCTTGAAATTGTTCCCGGGCAGAAAATATGGGAAATAGGCTCTGGACTTGGGGCCATGAGCGAAATGATACTCGATAAGGGCGCGGAGCTTACCGCATTTGAAATAGATTCCGCGTATTGTGACTGGCTAAACGAGCATTTGGGTGCTCGTAAAATACGCGTCCTAAAAGGCGATGTAATAAGAAACTGGCGGCTATATTGGGATAGAAACCAGATTGATGGAATTCTGGGCAATCTGCCCTACAATGCTGCCTCTGCTATAATATCATTATTTATAGAGAATAGATGTCTTGCCCCGATCAACATCTTCACTGTTCAGGAGGAAATGGGCAAACGAATAAGCTCCAAACCAGGTTCGAAAACATATTCGTCTTTTTCAGTGCTATGTCAAACGGGCGCAAAGATAAGCAATATCGGACGTCTTTCCCCTGGTTCCTTCTATCCGAGACCCAGTGTTAAATCCAGAATTGTGCTTATGCGCCCTGCCGAGCCCCATGGCCGAATAGAGGATCCACCGCAGTTTAGACTTCTTGTCCGCACTCTCTTCTCATCACGGAGAAAAATTCTTTCAAACAGTCTAGACAGATTGCGTGACTTGCCTGTGTTCCCCCCCCAAAAAAGTATAAGAGATGCTTTTTATTCTGAAAGAATCAGTCTAAGAGAACGTCCTGAAACAGTCAGCCCAGGTCAATGGGTAAGGCTTTCGAATAGAATCGCAAGATACTGAGATAGACCAAGGCCTGGCAGATAACTTGATTGAATCTGCAACTTCATGCTAGCTTCGCCTAAAAGTGACGCTTTTCTTACTAATTTCCCTTCCAGTTTGGCTTTTACTTGTAGAGTCTTTCTATAATACGCGAGATTGGGCAAGAATTCTCAAATTCTTTTTCGGCGGACTTTGCATTGGAATGCCTATCTTGCTGATTTCCCTGAGTCTACTTACCCGCACGCCATTTAGAATGGATATGTTTGGACTATTCTGGTGGGCATGGATTCGTGGCACTGGATTGCCGATGTTACTTGCAATACCCATAATCCTCATCTCCTGCATTAGAAATCCGAATCCCTACTCCAGGATTTTAGACATTGCAGCGTTCTTGAGTGGTGTGGCTTTGATATATAACATCTGGCATGGGATAATGCAGGATCCGGGATTTCATGTATATCGCCTCTTCATATCTCCAGTTGTGTGGATTGGAACCATAGGTTTTATAGCGTGGTTCTTAAACAAGGGACTGCATCTGTACGGTGCGCCAGGCTATCTGGTTTTAGCCCTCTCCAACCTGATTCCATTCATAATCAATTTCCTGCCGATTGCTTACATCAACAACAAACACATTCTTTCCTGGATTATCAGTGTTTCATTTGCCATAGTTGCAAGTTTCCTTGTCTTTCTTGACTCCCAGGATTAAGCTGATTGTAGAGAATGAATTCGAATAATGGATGTCTGGGATTTTTCTTTCTCTGCCTATTGATCTCGCTGCAGATATCCTGCGCCAGAACTGAAGCTGTTCTTGTGGTCGGCGATCCTTACATTGAAACCATATACGAAAGGGAATGGTATGGCGGGAAGAAATCTTTCCTACTAAGAATCAGGCTGAGGGGTTATCGGGCAGATTATGTTCTGGCCGATAGAGAAAACACGTTAGCTGATATACTAGGCAATCTAGAGAGTCCAGCAGATATTGTAGTTTTAAGCCCGTGGAATGCCGATTCGATTGCAGATTTACCCCCATCCAACACGAAATTCATTATTGCAGGTGGATTGTATGATTCGATTTCTGAGCATGAAGTAGTTTCCCTAATTCCAAACAGAAACCAGGTTATAGAGCATTTTGGCAGTATATCATCGAGAATATCATCTGAGAGCAAAAAACCCGCAATCGCAATTTTCGATGCCGCGAGCGAAGATCAACTTAGAGAAATAGATGCGCTTGTAGGTGCTTTTATCAATGATGGAGAACTGATAGTTAAAAACATAAATGAAGAAGAGTATTGGGATTTGCCATCTAGATTCGACGAACTATTTAGGGAGGCCTCAGTTCTTCTCTTGTTTTCTGGCCCCGTAAACTATCAGGCTCTAGTTGCATCGGAAAATCAACTGCTGCCTGTTTTCACCGAGTCACTTGGAGCCTCAGAAGCCTGGGAATACAGAATTGTCGCGAGTGTGGAGGAAAATTTCAGGGCTCTAAGCAAGGCGATAATCAAAGCGCTTAAGACGGAAGATCAAAATGAAGTTGTGTATTATCCCGCTCGTTTGCAAAAGGGAGAACTTTACGAGCAATTCAGCCGATAAAATTTGAGTTAAAACAAAAGAATTTGACGCTTATCCCTCATTGGAACTATGATCAAAAAGGTTTTGAGGGATTTTGTTATTGATTTGTTCAAAGCTTTTGTAAGGAGATTGAGGAATGAAACCGAGCAGACTATTGTCGATTACTGTACTTCTAATCTTTGCCACAGTTGTACTTGGGGCTCAGGATATAAGGTTACTGCTTGAATCCTTTGTTGTGGAGACATGGGATGCTGAGGATTCAGCGTTTTTCAGTGATTCAGGTGAACCCATGAAGTGGGAAGTTCGGGGCAGTAAATTCACTGCCGAGGGCCGCCCCCAAGTGCAAAACATCTCAGGCGAATGGCCTGTAGATCTCTTCGGTCACAAACCCGAGGAGCCTGATAGTCTCGGGGTTTTGGGCATCAGAGGGGCTTACGATCGTCAGGGCTACAACCAGCTTGAATTGATACCGGGCACCGGATCGGGAGATAGTTTTATTCCTAAGGCAATCCCATTGCAGGGGCGAGTACAGAAGGTGGATTTCTGGGTGTGGGGAGCAAATTATAACTACTATGTTGAATTCCATTTCAAAGATTACAATGGCATGACGCATGTGTTCTTGCCGGTTCGAACTGATCAAAGGCAGGAAGCCGGCAGCATAAGATTCCTTGGTTGGAAGAACATGTACATCCTTATTCCGAAGAACATCAGTCTAAGCAGGAATAACGAAGCAGGGGTGCCGAATTTGAGCTTGTCCAAAATCGTGTTCATCACTCACCCTAAGGAGATAGTTACTGATTTCTACGTTTACTTAGACCACTTGAGGATTCTGACTGACAGCAGCGTAGAGTTCTATGATGGCTTTGGTTTATCGAGTCCACAGCGCATAGATGAAATATGGGGAACGGGAGAGTAGAGATGAGAAATATATTTATTCTGATATTTGTTTTGATTGCGTTATTCGGTTTATATGCTCAAGATGAATCAGGTGCGGAAAACCTTCCTCCTCTTACCGCGAGGCAGGCACTGAAAGAGATTTCTGTCAATAAGATGGAAGATGCTGGTTTCTGGAGGGGCAGTATGTCCTCGGATTTCGGTTTGTTGCAACTTCGTGATTTTGAAGGAGGTTCAGAGAATAAGGAGCCAATTGCGGCCGAAGAGCAATCCGGTATCACCGAGGCAGATGAGAAGGTTATTGGCGCGAAGGTTTCTTTTTTGCGTCGTGGCGTTACCGAATTTCTTATTAAGCCCATTCGCCCCCTTCCTGTCGAAGGCATCGCCAAGACAGTTTCGGTTTGGGTTGTGGGAAGAAATATTGATCATGAGTTAAGCCTGCTGATCTTCGATAGTGCCGGGGAAAGGTCTGTAATCCCGATGGGCAAACTCAACCATTCCGGTTGGAAGAAGATGACCGTAACCATACCTCCACACATTGAACAACGCGATTATCACTATGGATATAAGACTGGGATCTCAATAGAGGGGTTTATCGTTGATTGTAATATCGATGAGACTTACGGACGTTACTACATATATTTTGACGATCTTCGGGCTGTGACCGATCTCTTTGATGAGGAATTGCTAGATTCAAATGACATTGCAGATGCCTGGTAGGGGTATGATTCAAACCTGATATCGACGAGCCTCCTATAAGAGGCTCGTTTTCTCTTTTGGGTGAAGAAATGGATTATCTGATAAAAAGCTTGAGGAGAATAGATACTTTTTCAGAACTATCGGAATCGGATCTGATTGCTCTTGCGGGTATCTGTGTGCCATCTCAGTATCCAGCCGGATCCGTGCTGGCTAGGCAGGGCTTGGATGCTGAGAGCCTTTTTGCCTTGATTAGTGGGACGGTTGGCATATGGGTTGATTATGGTACTGAGAAGTCTGACTTACTTGCTGTCAGGGAGGCCCCATGTCTGGTTGGAGAGATGAGCGTGGCCGATGAACTACCAAGAAGCGCAACTATAGTCGCCGGCTCACCCGTGGATGGATATTCCATTGAAGCCAATTATTTCAGAAAACTCCTTGCGAAGCGGGGCAGCATTGCACTTTCACTTATGAAAGGAATCTCTAGGATAGTCAGGAAAAGCAATGACACCTTTGTCAGCGAGCTCAGAAAGCGAAATGAAGAACTCGTTGAGACAAATAATGAGCTTCGAGAAGTGCACCGGCAGCTTGTTCGCCAGGAACGGCTTTCAAATCTGGGTAAGTTCTCGTCTATGATAATCCATGATTTCAGGAATCCCCTTTCAGTTATTAAGGGTTATGGAGATTTGCTGGAACTGAAGCTAGATGGAAAATCTTATATCCTGCACAAGTATGCCTCTCAGATACGGCGGGAAACCAGCAAGCTGACAGCCCTGACCGGTGAGTTGCTTGATTACTCAAGAGGTGAAATCAGGCTGATGTACTCGCCGGTGACGGTGGCGGATCTTTTCGAACAACTCAAGGAAGATTTCAAAACGAAACCACTTGCCAAGGATCTCAAAATCACTTGGGATAACCAGTTTAAGAGTATTGCCTTGCTTGATTCTAGTCGCATTGCTAGGGTTTTAACCAATCTTGTGGATAATGCACAAAAGGCATGCTGCAGTAAGGGAGAAATAGAGGTATCCGCCAGAGAATCAGAGAAAGAACTGATTTTGTGTGTCAAGGATAATGGTGTTGGGATGGACGAGGGCACTTTGCAGCATGTATTTGAGCCGTTTTATTCTACTTCGGACAGAGGCGGCACCGGTTTGGGAATGCACATTGTAAAAACTGTAGTAGAAGCACATAAAGGGGTTATTGATATTACTAGCGAAGTTGGAGTGGGCACTCAAGTCAATATCAAATTGCCCTTGCATATTTAATGCAGAGCAGTTCTGTCTCTGGTTAGAACTTTGTCTCTAGAAAGTCCGAAGAGTAGAAGAGCGTTTTCAACCATGCTCTTTGCTAATATTTCAATATCCTCCTTGCGTAATTCTGCAAGGGCCTTGAGGGTGTAGCCAATGTGCCCCGGATGATTAGTTCTTCCGCGCATGGGCCTTGGTGATAGGTAGGGAGAATCAGTTTCTATAAGAAGTCTGTCTCGAGGAATCAGCAGAGCTGCCGCACGAATTTCATCTGCGTTTTTGTAACTGAGATTTCCGGCAAATGATATGTAGTAACCTAAATCCAGTGCGGCTTTGGCCGTTTCCCAATCGGAGGAAAAACAGTGAAAAACCCCATGTCTGCAGGTGCTTTCACTTATAATACTCAGCAGTTTCTTATCCGCATTGCGATTGTGTACGATTATTGGGAGGTTAAGCTCGGCTGCAAGCTCCAGATGATATCTGAATGCAAGTTCCTGATGCTTTCTCGGGATGAAGTCACGATAGAAATCAAGTCCCGTTTCACCAATTGCGATTACGGCCGGGTGCATGCACTGCGCCCTTATTCTTTCGAACCGACTATCCCAATCGATTTGATTTTCTTTGCTAGTGGAAGAGATTGTATTGCCCTGACTCTGATTTCTTATAGCGGGTCTATTCTTTCCCGTCGAGGAGGGATGTATTCCTGCTGATAAGTATAAATTGGCAAAGCTGTCCGCTAAACTGCAACGCCATGAGAACAACTCTTCGTCTATTGCTATGTCCAACGCGGCTACAAGATTGTCGTTGAATGCGGTTGAGAGTATGTAGCTTAAATCAAGTTCCTCGCCCCTCATATGTGACGCATGGAAATGTGTATCAAAGACGGGACAGGGTAGATAGAATTCTATTTTCGTTTTGAATGCCAAACTCATTCTACCTTTTATGAATCAGATAAGCTGGGATTAGACGTCTACAACTTGGGCATCAGTGCTAAATCAGAGCTTCATCAAAAGGGCCAACACGGCAATGTCCGGGGAATCGGCTCTCACTTTTCCTTAAAAAGGCGAGAAACTAGAAATTCCTACTTTCGTTCAAGCGCGTTCAAACTCTCGAAAGCATCAATAACCCGCTCGACTAGCGATTCCTGACCCTTTCTTAGCCAAACCCGTGGATCGTAGTACTTTTTATTGGGTGCACTGACGCTATCTGGATTCCCAAGCTGGCTCTGAAGATAGTTTTCGTTCTTTTTATAGAAGTCTAGAACACCATTCCAGGTGGCCCACTGCGTATCCGTGTCGATGTTCATTTTCACAACCCCGTAGTTTATAGCTTCCCGAATTTCCTCTCTGCTCGAACCAGAACCGCCGTGAAAAACATAGGTTACAGGTTTCGTATTTGAAAGCGCGTGCTTTTTCACGATATATGCCTGTCCTCTTTCCAGAATTTTCGGGGTAAGCTGTACGTTTCCGGGTTTATAGACCCCATGAACATTTCCGAAAGCGGCCGCGATGGTGAAATTCGAGCTTATCTTGCTCAGCTCGCTGTACATATACTCGATTTCTTCGGGCTTCGAATACAAATCTGCCGTATCTCGATTGACATTATCAACCCCATCTTCCTCGCCACCAGTGATGCCCAGCTCCACTTCCAGAAACATCCCCAAGGCACTAGTCCTCCTTAGGTATTCCTTGGAAATGGAAACATTTTCCTCGATCGGCTCCTCCGAGAGATCTACCATATGTGAGCTATAAAGCGGTTTCCCAGTCGATTCAAGGTATGCCTCGCCTGCCTCTAGTAGCCCGTCCAACCAGGGCAATAGCTTTTTGGCGCAGTGATCGGAATGAAGAATAACTGCAACTCCGTAGGCCTCTGCCACTTGATGCACATGCTGTGCAGCCGCAATTCCTCCGATGACATCGATTCTGCCCTTGGCAGGTCGCATTCCCTTACCCGCGAAAAAAGTCGCCCCTCCATTGGAGAATTGAATAATGACGGGAGACTTAGCCCTGGCCGCCGCCTCAAGAACCCCATTTACCGACTCGGTATTCATGCAGTTCACGGCGGGGAGTGCAAAATTCTTATTCTTGCAATTTTCGAAAAGCTTTCTCAAATCATCTCCGAAAACAACGCCTGGTTTTATAACATTGGAATCTTTCTGATCCATGACAACACCTCCATCATAAGCGGCTAATTAAATTCCGAAGTTGCTATTGTACTAAATTCAGACTTGGTTGACATATCCCTATTGGCTAATTAAGATTTTGGCAATGCCGGCATGGTGGAAGTAGGTAGACACAGCAGACTTAAAATCTGCTGACCTCGTGGTCGTGCCGGTTCAAATCCGGCTGCCGGCAACAACGCATTGTTCCATCGATCCTCTATCCAATCACAGCACTGCCTCATTATCATCTGGCGTTACTCGCACGAGCCAGTAGCATAATTAACTAAAATGTAATGGTTGTATTTCCTCATTAGTGAGTATCCTTATGTTTTATGAGGTTGTATATGAGATATGGAAAAATTTTTCTGCTATTGTCTTTAATGCAAGGGACAATAGTTGCTGCATCTGGTTCCGAAAAAGAAGCTTTTTTTGCTGGCGGCTGCTTCTGGTGTATGGAGCCGCCCTTTGAGGCACTTAGAGGCGTCTTGGCTGTCTACAGCGGTTATTCTGGAGGAACGGTTGAGAATCCAAGCTATCATCAAGTAACACGTGGCGACACCGGACACTACGAAACAATCCAAGTACTCTATGATGAGGACATTGTAAGCTACGAGGAGCTTCTTGAGGTATTCTGGCGGAATATCGATCCCACCGATCGCTATGGTCAATTCTATGACAGAGGTGATCATTATAGAACCGCCATTTTTTACAGTAGCAATGCCGAGAAAAGACTCGCCGAGCGTTCGAAGAGGAAGCTTGAGGATTCGGGTAAATTCGAGAAGAAAATCGTGACAAAAATTCTGCCCCTTAGTCGCTTCTATGCTGCGGAGGACTATCACCAGGATTACTATAAGAAATTTCCCGATCGATACTATTCCTATGCCGCTGGATCAGGGCGAAAAGGCTTTCTAGAGAGAGTATGGAAGGACGAGAAATGGAGCTCTTATAGGAAACCAAATGAAAGTGAGCTTAAATCGAAGCTGACAAAACTCCAGTTTGAAGTTACCCAGAGGAATGGAACCGAAAGTGCGTTCAACAATGAATACTGGGATAAACATGAAGATGGATTATACGTGGACGTGGTATCTGGTGAGCCTTTGTTCTCGTCAAATGATAAGTACGACTCCAGAAGCGGATGGCCTTCATTTACAAAGCCCATCGACGGTCGCTTCATAGTGAATAAGGCTGATAGAACTCTCTTCATGATGCGAACCGAGGTTCGAAGCATGTATGCCGACTCCCATTTAGGGCATTTGTTCAACGATGGTCCAACCGACAAGGGAGGTCTGCGCTACTGTATAAACTCCTCTGCTCTTCGTTTCATTCCTCTAGAAGATATGGAAGAAGAAGGGTATGGAGAGTATTTGAGCCTCTTTGAGAAGGATTAGTTGTCGCTCTGACCATCAAAAGGCGTGAACTTAGAGTTTTAAAATTCTATGCCAGCACCGGTGTTTTGTAGTTTATTTCTGCCCACCCGCGTACAAACAGACAGACGATAAATGGGTTGTCTCGCAGATGGTTCTAAGCTGTTCAAGGTAGAAGTATAAGCAAAATTGTAGCTAACAAAATCAAGTTTGGGGAAGGCAAGCACCCTAAGCTCATCTCTTCTCTCTGATGTCGCTGGCTGCCTGCTGGCATCGTGAGAGCCCAAAAAGGCACCAGTGCGCGGGGATTTCATTGACTACCGCGTTTTCGGGATTGAAGTTTGCCCCAAGGTTCTACGGCCGAGTGATGTCGATTTCTCCTTATAACTTTCGCGGAATCGAATCTCGCTAACTAATTTTTTTCTAGCCGGATTGAACATGCATGGGAGCATTGTCGCATGCCGAAAATCCGCTGCTGATAGATAAGCTTCTAACCACTGCTTATTTTTCTTTCGAAGTTGATCGTAGCACTTATCAATGTATTCCTTGCTGGTTTTGATGTGATTCAACAAGTAATTCTTGACATCTTTTATATCGCGAGAGATGTTTTCTAAATCGCTTCTGATGCAGTTCAATTCGTTCTCGAGTTTATCTATATCGTACTTGATGCTGTTTATGCTATCTTTGAGTCGGTTGAATTTGCCCAGCAGATGTTTTAGCATGCCCAAAATGTTGCTTGTTTCATTATTGAATATGATGGTTCTGCAGTTTCCCGATCCTGCCTTAGAGCAATTGAAGCCATTTAGATCGCTTTCGAAAGTGCTAGATGTTTGAGATATCATATAACCCGGATCAAGTATGCCTTATTTCCTGCTATCAATTCATCTTAGTTTTTTACTTATTAACGCGTTTTTATATGAGTATATCTGTCGAAGAAGGCCTGATTTGCAGGGTTGAGGTGAATTCTTGCGAGAATCCGATATGGCTCTAATGCATCGGCATAGCAAAGGTAGCCTAAGAGCATTCTTTGAAAAGAGCCCTTATGGGGTGGCCAGAGGGGGGGGGAGAGAGAGCTTTGTTGAATTACTCCTCACATTTCTAATTGAGGTGCCGAAGTGATTCAGATGTTTCCGCGATTGCTTAAACCAAGCTTGTATTTCCAGGCGATCTTAAGAAGATGAAAATAGATATTAAAAGTATAATCGTTTCCTAGTGGAGAGTGTTTTTCTGGAATTAGATAAGCGCAGCATTCTTTCCCATGCCTGTAAAAAGTCCCTTCTTATTGGCATATGTGATGCTGATGAAACGCAGATAGGTGTTCATGCCCATCTGAGCGAATTGCAGGGTCTTGTTGAAACTTTAGGAATTTCCGTGAAGAAATCCGAATTCCTTACACTTAAAACGATTAATCCACGTTATCTGATTGGTAATGGGAAGCTGAATGAAATTGCCCGGATAATTATGGATGAGAAAATTGACACTGTGGTCTTCGATCGCGATCTCTCACCCGCTCAGCAGCGGAATCTCGAGAATAGATGGGAAGTGAAGGTTGTCGATCGACAAAAAGTAATCTTGGATATCTTTGCGGCCAGGGCAACTACCAGAGAAGCCGTTTTGCAGGTTTCACTCGCTCAGATGGAATATAGCCTCCCTAGGCTAGCTCACGCCTGGACTCATCTCTCTAAGCAGCGAGGCGGTGCCAGAGGAAACAGGGGCAAAGGTGAAACGCAGTTGGAAACTGATAGGCGTCTTGTTCTAGATAAAATCTCTAGGCTTAGAAGAGAGCTCAAGAAAGTGAGCGACCAAAGAGAAATCCGCAGGAAGAGAAGGTTGGAACGCCCCATACCATCGGCATCACTTGTAGGTTATACAAATTCAGGGAAGTCCGCCTTGCTGAACTCCATAAGCAATTCAGATGTGCTTGTTAGGGATAAGTTCTTTGCAACCTTGGACCCTACTACAAGGCGATTCGAGCAGCGGGATGGGCGCGAATTGCTTATAACTGATACTGTTGGATTTATCAGAAAGCTTCCCCACAATCTTATTGAAGCATTTAAATCCACCTTGGAAGAGGCTTTCTATGCCGATGTGATATTCCACGTGGTTGATGCGAGTAGCGGTGAATTGGATGAGCATATTCGGGTTACAGAGGGGGTATTGCATGACCTTGGTGCAGGAGATAAAAAACGAATACTTGTTCTCAATAAAGCCGATAAGTTAAATGAAAACGCTCGGGAAGAGCTTTGCATGCGCTATCCCGACGGATTACTTGTATCGGCTAAAAGCGGGGAGGGAATTGGAAATTTGTTGAAATCATTTGTTGGAACCTTGAATGCCGATTATCCGATAATCACCTTGAAACTACCTACTAGCAGATGGGATTTGAGAGCCAAGCTGCACAGAGAAGCAACTGTGCTGAGCGAGAAATACAGCAATGAGGGTCTTGTAATTGAAGTCAGGCTAAATAGCCAGGAGAAGAGCCGTCTTTTTGATTATGTTTGTTACTGATTCAACTTTGATACTGGGATGATGCGTATGTTTTTACTACGGTTTATGCTTCGGAACTATTATTTGATTACGGCTTCTCTTCTGATTGCGCTAGTGTCCGTTTACTATTCATTTCACGCGGCAGCCAGCTTGCAGGTTGAAGGGACAAGTGAGCCGGCAAATGAAGAAACTATCGATGATGCAAAGCCAGATAGCTACAATAAGACTGTCTTGAAGCTCGCCAGAGGTCAGTCCCTATCAGGTCTTCTACTTAGTTCCGGTTATTCGGCGGGCATTGTTTTTGATATCGTGGACAGTCTCGGCAAAGTGCTAAATATGAGGAGAATTCCAGAGGGGCAGGAAGTGTTTGTGAAATCCGCTGAGGACGGTTGGATAGAGGAGGTAGAACTGAAGGTTAATTTTGATAGGTTTGTAAGAGCCAAGTATGATGGGAATGCTTGGTTAGCCGAGGAAGATGTAACAGAAACCTATGCTATTCCCACTTTCTCGATTGCAACTATCGAAGATTCTCTTTTTAAAGCCGCCAGGGATGATGGCGTCCCCGCTTCGGTTGTGATGGAAGCGATTGGGCTTTTCGGTTTCAATGTTGATTTCCAGAGGGATATCAAGCCCGGCGATAGAGTGATAATAATCTATGAGAAGTTGTATAACTACGATGACAAGTATATGAGCGAGGGCAAGTTGATACATGCGAAGCTCGAGGGCAACGAGAGGAACGTAGAATTTTGGGAGTATACGAGACTGGATAAAGAAACCGGGTATTATGAATTGGATGGAAAATCAGTCCAAAAAACTCTTCTAAAGACGCCGGTTAATGGTGCACGTATTTCATCTGGATTCGGATATCGAAAGATTCCAGCACTCAACTTCAGTGGTTTACACCATGGAGTTGATTTTGCGGTTAGAACCGGAACTCCAGTTATGGCGGCCGGGGATGGGAGAGTTCAGATTGCAGGTTGGCATAACACCTATGGACTTAGGGTGAAACTTTCTCATGTGAATCATTATGATACAATGTATGCCCATCTTAGTAGAATTGCTGACGGGATTTATACTGGAGCTTGGATAAGTCAGGGCCAAGTTATTGGCTATGTGGGTTCCACCGGCATGTCAACCGGTCCTCATTGCCACTACGAAGTTCATTACTATGGAACACCTGTAGACCCCCTCAAGTTGGAATTTCCACCCCAGTATCGGCTGGATGCTGAAGATATCGAACGTTTGAATAGCAAAAGAGATGTCTTATCAGCTCACTTTGGTTTATGAATGCTTAGATTCTTGTCAATTTGATACCTAAAAGAGTCGCCTTCTTATGCCCTTTATCAAAATTTTCAATTGCGGAGTTCTTGAAACGAACGCATATCTATTCGGATCGGATTCTGATAAAAGAGTGGTTTTATTGGACGCTCCTCAGGGTTGTTTTGATGTCGTAAGCGCCATGCTGAAGGAGACAGGGCGTCAACTGGAAGCTGTTTTGATCACGCATGCGCATTTCGATCATGTTTTGGATCTTGGATACTTTGCTGAAAGTAATATAACGATTTATGCCCACAAAGATTCACAGGATGAAATCTCGAACCCCCAAACCTTCGATATGATTGGGCGCCCCACCTATGAGTTCCCGAAGGAAAAGCTCTCGGTTTTACTGTCAGATGAAGCTGATATATCAGTTGCCGGCCTTGAGATAAAGGTGCTTGGAGTGCCCGGACATACGCCAGATTCGTTGGCATATTATATTCCAAGCTATTCAGTTTGTTTTGTGGGTGATTTGATATTTCGGGATTCCGTGGGGCGGACCGATCTCCCGGGAGGTAATTTCGACCAGTTGGCAGAATCCATTCAAACCAGAATATACAGCCTGGATGATTCGACGATTATATATCCGGGGCATGGTCCTCCAACCAGAGTTGGAAGCGAGAAGCGAAGCAATCCGTTTGTAAGAGGTTAGAACCGGGTTTCGGATTAACTTGTCTTAGTCGTTGATAATCTAGATAATCCACACTTAGACGCCCCACATTGGAGATTTCTTGTGCCAATAACCATTCAAGATGGACTGCCCGCGATTGAGGTACTAGGTAGAGAAAACATCTTTGTGATGACCGCTACTAGGGCCTTGCATCAGGATATACGTCCATTAAAAATACTGATTTTGAATTTGATGCCACTCAAGATAGTTACCGAAAACCAACTTCTGCGAATGCTCTCAAATACGCCCCTCCAGTGCGAAGTAGAGTTGATATTGACCATTTCTCATGAGTCCAAAAATACGCCTAGAGAGCATTTGAACATCTTCTACAGGACTTTCAAGGACGTGAAGAACCTCAAATTCGATGGTTTGATTATCACAGGCGCCCCTGTCGAAACCTTGGAATTCGAAAAAGTTGATTATTGGAATGAAATCTCGCAGATAATGGACTGGGCTCAAACGCATGTGTATAGCACTCTCTACATATGTTGGGCGGCGCAGGCCGGACTATATTATCACTATGGTGTTCCTAAGCATCCGGTTGAAACTAAGATTTCGGGAGTGTTCAAACACAGAGTTGTAGATGCCACAATTCCTCTTGTTCGTGGTTTTGACGATCAGTTTCATGCGCCGCATTCTAGATACACCGAGGTGAGGCGGGAGGATATCGAAGGAATAGAAGATCTTCTGATTCTTTCGGAATCCGATGATTCAGGTATTTACATCGTAATTGCCAGAGACGGAAGGCAGGTTTTTGTTACTGGGCACTCCGAATACGACCCTCTTACTCTCAAGGAAGAATATGAACGCGATTTGAAGCGAGGTTATAATCCCACCATTCCGTGTAACTATTTCCCGGATGACAATCCAAATAAGCCACCAGTTACGAAGTGGCGCAGTCATGCTCACTTACTTTTTTCCAATTGGCTTAATTACTATGTCTATCAGCAAACTCCATATGATTTGGAGGAAATAGGTTGATGGAAATAGTTCGATCGTGGGGTGCGGTGGTTGTCGATAGCGAACAGAAATTCCTTCTGGTTCAGCAATCAAACGGGCGGCACTGGAGCCATCCAAAGGGACATCCCAATCCTGGTGAAACATCTTTTGAAACCGCTATAAGAGAAATCCGCGAAGAGGGAGATGTTGATGTTTCATTGATAGAGGGATTTCAAATACAAGAGGCTTGGATCCTTCCTGATGGGCGCAGGAAGGAGGTTGTTTACTATCTGGGAAAGAGAACTGATTCGGCTGAAGTAAGCCGAATGGGGGGAAGCAGATTGGGTATGCCTACTGCCAAGCGGGAGGAAGAGGAGGGGCTTTCAGGCAAAGAAGAAATACTTGGACGAGTGTGGCTAACTTATCATGAGGCCTTAGAGAGGATTACTTATGAGGCTGGAAAGAGAGTGCTGAGAAAAGCCGCGCAATTTTTGAAGCTGCGTGGGATGAAAGTGTAAACTATTCTTAAGCGGTTTTGCCGCTTCCCTTCCAGCATCATAAGTAAGCTTCCATTATTTCTGGACGTGCCTTATAAGGAAATCTAACGCTTCTATTCCCAATAATACCACCGCTGATACGATTAATCCTGATACGGCGGCACCGACTAGAACGGCGAGAAGGGTTTTTCGTCGATTGAGACCGAGAATCCAGGCTCCCAGAGTGCCGGTCCAAACTCCGGTGATCGGGAGAGGTATGCCCACGAATACGGCGACACCCCATAATCCGAAACGATCAACTTTTTGTGCCAGCTTCCTTCGGGTTCGCTCGACAAGCCTGCCGAAAACATTGGAGTAGAATTGCCAACGGCAGAGAATATTATGAATTCCGTCCAGGAATAAGTAGACTATTGGCGCCACAAGAGTGTTGAGAAATACGCAGTAGGGATAGGCCAGTATCCAGGGTATGCCCAGAATTAGCGCGTAGGGCAGGCCACCTCTGATTTCGGTGATGGGAAGTAGGGTTAAGATAGCTGTCCATATCCAATGTTCCATCATAATCAAGCAAGATTGGAGTCTGACCAAAACTTGAATTCATAGTCAAGTCATATATCTCCCAAACAATATCCAACCGCTAATGGATAAGCGAAAAAAAGCTAGACTGCCTAAAGCATCTAGGGGAGCCTCTTTGAAGCTTAGCAGGCACGGACTTGACTTGCTTCAATCTGAGTAAATGGAAAAATGTGGCAAATCGTCCGAGGATGCAAAGGCTCCTCGTCTAGATTCGAATCTAATGAAAAGTGAGATAGCTTAGAGAACGGCCTCGACTTTGTTTTTACAGGCAGCCGGGCAGAATTCCAATTCGACTTGAATTCGGTTATTACTTGAATCAAGCGGTAAACCGTGGAAGCGGGAAGCGGTATTTAGCTAAATCTCTTAGGATTCTGGCCATTAGTAGGAAAGCGCTGCTATCGAGTTTGTCAATGCTATCATCTGGTCCGTGGCTGGCTTTCCAGGTTTTAGGCAGATCAATTTTTTGGCTGATGATTACTGATTCATCTGGTTTGGCTCTGATCTGTCTATACTGCTTTGCGAGGTAAAATGCTTCTTTTCTTGGCAAGATGGTGAGTCGAATTGCGGGATATCCTCCGAGCAATAAGCCTAAATCATCAGAGAACATCGGGTTGACACCGAAATCTTGCCCGCCTGAATACTTCTTCAATAATTCCCCCACCATTTTGTAGATACTGGAAATCGGATTATCTACCTGCCTTGTTCCCGACTTCTTAAGGCTAAATCCCCATACCGGTGTATTGCCGATTCCACACATGTCAAGTACGAAGAAGAGCAAGTTCTGCACCTTCAATCTTCTAAAGTGTTTTGCAAGAAAATACGCGCCTTGTTCGCTAGGCTTCATGTTTCCTGTAAGCTCTTCTTTGTCTGTGAATAGTATCTGAGTGTTATTTTGCCATCCAAGTCTGCTAATCTCTTCCCAATGATTCATCAGTTGGAAGATGCAAGCGGAGTTATCGTTGGCTCCGGGGGTTCCATGGACCCGATCATAGTGGGAAATCAGAGTAATTCGATAGTATTGGCTGTCTATTTTTGTTGCCTCACGGATGGGAATCGCTATGTGCCTGGTTTCTCCGATCGGAATTATTTTATGGGATATTCCACGCCTTCTTAGAGATTTTTCTAGTATTTCCTGTCGATCGGCATCTTGCGAGCAAAACTGTTGCAATTCCCTGAGGTCTTCCTTGGGGAGTGGGAGGTGAGGCAAATCCAGCATGATTAAGTATATAGTACTGTGTTTGCTAGAGCGAATCCTGCTTCGAAGAATCTATCTGTTAAAACAAAAACCTTAAAAGGAACTCTCATCTATGCTTTTCGAATTCCTTTTTCAAGCTAACTCGGGATTTGGTGGTTTTCGAGTGAGAGGCTCGCCAGAATGAGCATAAGTTTGAAACTTATGATACGGGAATTGTCTAGCGATTTTATAAAAATGGAAAGATTCCGGTTGATATTGATGCGGTAGCTCTATTTCTTGCCTTAAAATTCGATGCCAAGTCAGTTTCTCTTCTTACCTTGCTGGCGGAGGGTTCTCTCCACTCCAAATATCAGCTCCTTTTTCCTGATAATTAGCGGGGTTTATCACTAAAAGAGTGTGCTTGCCTTCCTACTAGAGGCTTGAAAACTTTAGGGCAATGTGTTCGTTCTAGATCATCCTTCACATTCGCATGAGATAAACTCTACTATCTGATATCCCCATGGTTCTATTTGATAAAAGGACACAGCTCACCTTCCCAAGTTTTGGAATTGAAATTCCAACCTTTGATTCAAGAAAGACTGATACGCTATCAGCCTTGAAAAAAAACTGTAAGCTAAAGTGCGCAAAATCCAACTGGCTAGTCGAAAGATTCGAAGACATATACACACTCGATGATTTACTTAGAGTTAACACTTGGGATTATGCCAGCGGATTCTTTGATTTTAGGGCGGAGGAAAGATTGATATCCGGGTTTGAGCTGGTAAATTCCGATGGAGCCTATAATCGTTGGAAACCTGAAAATGCCCGTAGACCTTTGAGAGACTTAATATCTCCCCTGTTAAAAATGGAAACCGGAACCTATATAGCATCCAAAATTGCTCTGGAGAAAGGCTTTTGCCACTATCTTGGCGGAGGTGCCCATCACGGACATCGAGATTTTGGCCACGGTTTTTGCCCGCTAAATGACACGGCACTGGCTATTTGCAAGTTGCAGGCCGAACAGGCCGTGAATGAAGTTTGGGTTATAGACCTAGATGCCCACAAAGGCGATGGCACAGCGGCCATATTCGCTGATAGCAGGGGAATTACCACCTTGAGTATTCATATGGCTCAAGGCTGGCCAATAGATGGTTCTTTGCCAAGACATCATCCTTCATGGATTCCAAGCGATGTCGATATCCCAATCGAGAGCGGTGAAGAGAATCGCTATTTAGATAAGCTTGAGGCGGCTTACAAGAAACTGGAATCCGGCTCCAAACCGGATTTGGCGATTGTTTTAGCTGGCGCGGACGTCTGGGAAAACGATGCTCTGGCTTCCACTAGACTACTTAATCTTGACTTTGAAGAGATAAAACAAAGGGATAGGCTTACTTATTTATTTCTTGAGCATAATGGAATACCTTCATCATGGCTTACGGCAGGAGGCTATGGTGAGGATTCTTGGCAAATCCATGCAGCTTTTTTGGAATGGGCTCTAACTAGACGCTTAAGTTAGAGGCCAGGAGTGAATCGTCGCTAGCGGTATACGATCAGTATCAGGTAAGCAGTAGTTTTGCAATTTCGAAATAGACCGTAAGACCCGAGATGTCGATTATTGTAGTCATCATTGGTCCCGCGGCCACCGCCGGATCACCATTGAAACGATTGATGATGAATGGCATAAGACAACCCATAAAGGTTGCAAAAAAAACAACCGATGCCAAAGAGATACCAATTGCAAGTGCTTCAATGCTTCCGAGCTCTGGGGGAAGAAGAAGGCCTCGCAGGAAGATTATTCCACCTGTAACAAGACCAATCGCCATTCCCGTGCCTAGTTCCTTTATTAGCGCCTTGCCTACTAGTCGGAAATGTAGATGGCCGGTTGCAAGCCCTCGAATTATCAATGTTGAGGACTGAGTGCCTGAATTGCCTCCTGTCTGAGTTATTACTGGGATGAATAGGGCTAAAAAGGCGAATCTACCAATTAAAACCTCGTAACCGGCCAATACATTGGTAGTAATGGTTCCCGCTAGCAATAGAAGTACCAGCCACGGCAAACGACGCCCTATAAGCCGCATAATCGATGATTCGAGATAAGTTTTCGAATCGCCTCCAATGGCTCCCATACGATAGATATCCTCACTTTGTTCCTCGCGGATCACATCAATCATATCATCGAAAGTTACGATTCCTAGAAGTCGATTCCACCTATCAACGACAGGAAGTGCGATTAAATCATGGTTTTCTAGAACCCTGGCTGTTTCCTCCTGATCGGTGTTCTCGCGAACGCTGACAATGCTGCGTTTCATTACATCGACAATTTTCACTTCATTCACGGTCATCAGAATTTGCCGTAGTGAAACAACCCCAATCAATCTCTGCAGCCCATCCACAACATAAACATAGTAGATAGTTTCAAGATCCTCAGGAGCGCGGCGGAGAAAGGTTAGAGCCTGATTTGCGGTGATATCCGCCCTTATGGCAGCATAACGTGTGGTCATTAGACCAGCGGCATCATCATCATCGAAGCGCAGAAGGAATTCCACCTCCTTGCGCACTTCTTCGCTCAATTGGCCTATCACTTCGGATCGAATTTCCGAAGGAACCTGCTGAATAAGGTCGACAAGATCGTCAGGGTCCATAACCTCGAGCAAATCCCGTGTTGCCTGGATTGAGAGTGCTGCTACCAAGGATTTTTGCTCGTTGATTGAGAGCTCAGCAATCAATTCACCCCTCATGTTCTGCTCCAAGGCTAGAAATAACTTGAGTGCCTGCTTATCATCAAGTTCATACCATCCTTCAACCAAATCTGCCACATTCAGATTCCTAAGCGTCTCTTGGAGTTCGTTGCCATCTAGTTCAGATAACCTCGTTAGTTTATCCTGGCTATTGTCCATTTCCCCATTCTCCAACTAATAAGATTTCTCGTTCAAGCTGAACCCCTATTTCGGTCTCGACGCGTTTGGCAACTGCCAGCAAGATTGCCTCGATATCCGTTGCGGCGGCACCGCGATCGTTGACAATAATATTCCCATGCCAGGTTGAAACCGCCGCGCCACCAACTCTATAGCCCTTCATGCCACAGTGATCTATGAGAACTCCCGACGGAGCCCCGAACTCCCTGTTGTTCTTGAATGCGCTTCCCGCGCAGGGGAATATGTAGTGCCCCTTCGAAATTCTACTCTCTCTTTTGGCAGACATTGCTAGCCGAAGCGCCTTCGAGTTGCCTTGGACAACATCAAATCTAGCCTTGAGAATTATTAATCTCTCTCTTTGAAACAAAGATTTCTTATAGCCCCACTCATTATCCGGAACAACTATTCTTTCAATCCTGCCTTCCAAGTCCATAACCTCAATCCAGGCGACAAAGTCCGATATTTGCAGGCCACAGCATCTGGCATTCATCCAAAGTGCTCCTCCAACCGTCCCCGGCATCCCAAAAAGAAAATCCAAGCCCGCCATTCCGACCGAGCCCGCGCGCCACGCGGCATCCGAGATTGACAAACCCGATCCCAGAATCAGGGTTTTCCCTTGGGCTTCGAAAGAATTGAAATGCCTCATGTCAATAACCAGACCCCGAATTCCAGAGTCAGCCACCAGCAAATTCGACCCTCTCCCGAGAATGAATATCTCCAAATTCGCATGGCGTGCAAATACTAGCAGTTTAAGAAGGTCTTCTAGATCAGCCGGAACGGCAAAAAAGTCCGCATCGCCTCCAACCAAGAAGCTCGTATGGCTCCACATGGGTTCACGTTCGAAGAGAGGCCCCTTTGTGTTGAATATATTTTCCGATTTAGTTATTTTTTGCACATTACAATACTATATGCCAAAGAGCATACAGGGGCAACATCGGATTTATACTACTATCAAATGCTATAGGCGGTATCAGAGCGAGCTTGGAAACGCTGGATGCAATGGTTCGCTGAAGTCGTAGATTTGGCGCATTCTAGCTTACCTCTTACAAAAAAACTGGAGCAATATGCACACCACGACACTTCAACTCTATAATTCTGATGGACATAGACTTCAGGAATTCATACCTATCGAACCCCGCAAGGTTCGCATGTACTGCTGTGGTCCAACGGTCTACGAATACGCCCACATAGGTAATCTTAGAGCTTATACCCACTGGGACATATTGCGTCGCACCCTCACCCAATTTGGCTATCAGGTGAAGCATGTAATGAATATAACAGACGTGGGCCACCTAAGCGATGATGCCGACAGCGGTGAAGACAAAATGATAAGGAGTGCCAGAGAGCAAAAAACCTCCGTATGGCAGATTGCTGAATTCTACACCAAGGCCTTCTTCAAAGATATCAGAAGCATGAACATACTGTCCCCTCACGTAGCTTGCAGGGCAACCGAGCATATCCCTGAAATGATCGAACTGGTTCAAAACCTCATCAAACGCAATCTGGCCTATGTGAAGGGGGGAAACGTATACTTCGATACTGCCAAATATCCCGACTACGGTAGGATGGCTCTAATTGACAAGCAAGATCTACAGCATGGCAACAGGGTGGATATCGATGAAAACAAGCGCAATCCCCTGGATTTCGTACTTTGGTTCACTAGGAGTAAATTCGAACATCAAGCCATGCTCTGGGATTCTCCCTGGGGCAGAGGTTATCCGGGATGGCATCTTGAATGCTCTGCAATGTCCATGAAATACCTTGGTGAAAGAATCGACATACATACGGGAGGAGTAGACCACATTCAGATTCATCACACCAATGAAATCGCCCAGAGTGAAGGAGTTCTGAATCACCGTTGGGTAAACTACTGGATACACAATGAATTTCTCATCATGAAGAATCAGAAACTCTCAAAAAGAGAAGGTGAAATAGTAACGCTCCAGAATCTATACGAAATGGGCTACCATCCCCTAGACTACCGCTATTTCTTACTGGGTGCCCACTATCGAACTCAGCTCATATATTCACGGAACTTGCTAAATAACGCTCGCCTGGCTAGAAGATCTTTAAATAAGCGTATTGGCATGCTGAAAGAAGAAGGCGGTGGAAAGTACGGCAGTTCAGAGAGTGACACAATCAGCTCTGAGGCGGCTGATATGAGCCATGGGGGGGATTTTGGGCATAGGGGCGTTATCAGACTGAAAACCTTCCAAGCGGCCCTTGGCGAGAATCTGAACACTCCCAAGGCGATGGCGGAGTTATGGTTGCTCCTTAAGGATAGAAATATCTCCCCGAGAGAAAAACTGACTGTAGCTTTTGAAATGGATAAGGTGCTTGGCCTCAATCTGGCCAGCCTCAGTCCCGAAGATTCAAAGCTTCCAAACGAAGAATTAAGCAAGTTGTTAGAGAGGCGCCAGAAGGCCAGAGAGGCCAGGAATTGGGTTGCAGCCGATCAAATCAGAGAAACGCTTCTCAAATTAGGATGGAAGGTAAATGATCATCCGAGCGGCTCCAAGTTGGAGAAGATTTGATGTTCGGATTGGAGAACCCAAAGAAAAACAGTAACAACCTGGCTTTTCGACTGTTATCATGAATAAAGGAGGCGCGGACGAGCAGGCATTTTCAGAGTTCTTCGCAGAATTCTATTCGCAATTGCTGCGCATAGCCTGGGGAATTTGCGGCAGCTCGGAGATAGCCGAGGAGCTCTGTCAAGAGGCCTTCTTGAGATACTACGAACGAAGAAGGCAGTTACCTCGGGGTATTGAGGCTAGATACTGGTTGATACGAGTGGTAAAAAATTTAGCTATTAATCATGAGATGAGAGCTCGCCGCGAACGAAAAGCCTACCGTGGAGTTGCCAGCAGGCCAATTCGCGAGTCATTGAACCAGGGAGAAATTGCGGTTCTATCCGATGAATCACTAAGAAGCGTCCGAGAAGCCCTACTGAAAGTGCCCTATAAGCTAAGAGTGGCCCTTATACTGAAGGAGTACGCCGGATATTCCTATTCAATTATCGCTCGGGTACTAAATATTACCGAGAACAACGTTAAGCTCAGAATTTTTCGCGCCAGGAAGCATCTTCTAAAATATTTGCAAAAGGGAGATTTATATGTGCCCTAACGCTTACAAACTGTCAGTTTACTTTGATAGAGAATTCTCAGAACGCCAGAGTAAATCGCTAAAGAAGCACATTCAATCCTGCCAAGCATGTCGTTCCACGTTGTATCTATACGAATACCAGAGAAAAATCTTGAGTTTGCACAGTCCTTCAGTCGACAGCAGTTTAGATCACTATCGCAAATTCTGGAATTATGCAGAAGAAGCGAAATTAACACGGCTCCGCGAGCCAATGCGAATTACAGTTCCCCTACCGATTGCCATTGCAGCAATTGTGCTAATAGTTTCTCTTGGGGCGCTGAATCTAGTTCCCAGGAATATGGGCAGAACTCGCGAATTATCCCATACGCCTCAGGTGATAACATTTTCAATTTCCCCTAATGAATTAGAAAATCTGCTCAACCGTCTTGAGGAACTAAGAATAAATTCCGAGAGAAGTTCGGAGTATACTCTGCCTCTGCCTTTTGTTCCCTTCGGCGATCCTCTAATATTTCGATCGGCTTCAGTAGAGGAGGAACCTTGATAGGATCGCTTTCCAAATTCGGATTTTGCGTCAAAGTATTTCTGTTTCTCTGCGTATTAGTTACTCCCGGCGCACAGGAGACTACTGTCAATGTCAAGAAGCTGCTCGAAGATGCTCTGTACCTGCTAATTGATGTGGATGTAGGTATACCGAACGATGAGATTAATACATGGGAAACCAAAGTCGAGAAAATCACGGTTCTAGGACGACCGGTGGGAGTGAACCTGGCCGGTGAGAATTCCCGTCTTAAAGTGGGGTTCACCTTTTATCCCGCTGAAGGGAACACACTGCTTCTTGTGGCTAGAAGTGAAATCTGGATTGGTTCGGAGTATTCAAGTGCACTCACAAGTCTTACGGTGGGATATCGAGATGCAATGTACTACTATCCGCTTGGCCGTTCATCTGGACTCAATGTGGAAGTTCGGATGACTATTGAGGTGATACCTTACTTGGATACTCTGAGCAAGGAAAATCGCGATGCCATTGAATCCGCTCTGGATTCAACCGCCCAATTCGATCTTTCAAAAAAACCATCTGAAATCAAGTGAAGGGCGCCGTTTCTTCTCGCTGGGCAATCGCCGCGGCGCTTCTATGCACAGTTCTAGGCGTCTCTCTTGTGCTATTTGTCAGATATCAGAGGAAGCCGACAATCTTCGAGTTGGATAAACTTACGGCTATTCCGGGTGAGCAAATAGAGATCAGAGGAAAGGCATTTGGCAAGGGGGTAGATGGCTCTAAGCTCTTCATCGGATCTCTTCCTCTTAGCTCGGAGAATATCCTGAAATGGGAGGATAATCGTATCCAGGCAAAGGTTCCCCGTAATGATGGCACGGCAATAGTCAAGGTTAAGACTCGATCCGGTGTTTCCAATGGAATGATTCTCGGGGTTCGTTTTCCAAGCATTGAGTACGGCCCCTGGTTGCCTGGAACGCCCTACATCAAATACGCCGAACCTCAGAAAATACGTATCGGAGAGTTCATAACCCTAAATGGGGAGGGATTTGGAGATAAGCGTGGTAGCGGACGTATTTGGGTAAATTCCCGGGATACAGCATTGCTTCTGGGCGCGGAAGAACCAGATCTTAACCTCTACGTGGAAACTCACAACATCGGCAGATGGACCGAAAATGTAGTTCAATTCTGGATTCCTGAAGGTGCTTCCAGCGGAAATGTCTACCTTCAGAAAAGCGGTACGCTTAGCAATCCATTTTCGGTGGAACTTATTGAGGATGCGGGAGAGATCTTGGAAGGAGGTGCATTTCGCTGGTCGCTGCGACAGAAGGTTCACATTGGGGAAGTTAGTTCAGCTACAAGGAATTCACTCTATATCCATATACCCTCTCCACATGCCGGAATTGGCCAAGGGGAGGCAGTGACTTTGGATGCTTACAGTTCAAAACCACTTTCTCCCATCAATGTGAAAGGAAATCTCAGTCTCTATCGAATGGATAACCTGAAAAATGGCGAGAGCATCAGCATAGAAAGGCAGATTTTTGTAAGAACTAACCCGGTTAGAGTAAGCGTTCGAAAGGAAACTCCACACCACTCCTCTCACCCTGAAATTATGATTTCTCTCGCTCAGGATGGGTGGATTAAGCCGGATCTGGTTGCTAAGCTAGGCTCCAGCTTGGCGGCAAACAAAAAAGGCAACTGGTCTAAATCCAAGGCTATATACAACTATGTAGTCAATACTTTCTCATTTGATGAAGATTCTGAAGGTCGATATGTTGAAGATTATATATCAAGCGGTTCGGCTGACAGCTTTGGTTACAGTTTGTTCTTCACCTCTATCGCAAGGGCCGCGGGTATTCCTGCCAGGCCCGTAGGCGGGATTCTAGTTTTGGACGATCTTAGCACCAAAACCTGGTGGTGGAGTGAAATATGGATCAACGGGATTGGATGGATTCCTGTCGATTCGGCACTAGGAGATTCTGATATCAGGCTGGTTGAGGAGAATCCTGTCGATTACTATTTTGGGGCTCTTGAGGGAAGACATATAGCTTTTTCCAGGGGCATTTTAAGTTCATCGGCATTGCAGCCTGAACCGCGATTACGCCAGAGCAAAGAGGTTTATACGCTTCAAGGCTCTTATGAGGAGCTTTCGGGCAATCTCAGGAACTATCAGAGCAACTGGCCCGCCCCCGAGGTAACGTCGGTTAGAAGGTAAGCTTGACGTCACTTGCAATAAAAAACTCGCATAGGCTATCCTCCCCATCTATATATATGGGAAAACGGAGGAATGATTTGTCCAACAGACAATATTTTATTGAATCGGATTCTGAGCTTAACGCGGCAATATCGCTTGAACTTTCTCGTCAGCAGAACCATTTGGAATTAATCGCCTCGGAAAACTACGTATCACAAAGCGTACTTGAGGCAGCTGGCTCGATTCTTACAAACAAATATGCCGAGGGCTATCCGTCTAAGCGTTACTATGGCGGCTGCAAGTATGTGGACATAGTTGAAAATCTCGCAAGAGAGAGAGCCAAAAGACTTTTCGGCGCCGAATATGCAAATGTCCAACCGCATTGCGGAACTGGCGCTAATATGGCCGCCTATCGAGCATTGATGAAGTATGGCGATACCATCTTAGGTATGGAACTTTCCCAGGGCGGGCATCTTAGTCATGGTTCGAAAGTCAGCTTTTCAGGAAAGGACTACAATGTCGTCAGCTACGGGGTTAGCAAAGACAGTGAAACCATCGATTATGATGATTTACTCAGATTGGCTCTTAAACATCGCCCGCGGGTTATTGTTGCGGGCGCTTCGGCCTATCCGCGAATACTGGATTTCAAGAAGTTCCGTGAGGTAGCCGATGAAGCGGGCGCCCTATTGATTACCGATATGGCTCATATTGCAGGTTTGGTTGCCTCAGGCGAGCATCCATCCCCGGTTCCTCATTCCCACATCACTACATGCACAACTCATAAAACTCTTCGCGGACCAAGGGGCGGTTTAATCCTAATCGGCAAGCTTCTCGAGAATGATATGGGAATTACGGCGAAGAAGTCGGGAAGAATCAAGAATTTAGGAGAAATAATAGACAGCGTAGTTTTCCCAGGGCTTCAAGGGGGTCCTCTGATGCATATAATCGCGGCAAAGGCTGTGGCTTTTCGTGAGGCATTGAGAGATGACTTCAAGAACTATCAGAAATCAGTGAAGGAAAACGCAAATATCTTGGCTAGTCATCTAACTGAAAGTGGGCTTCGACTTGTTTCAGGCGGTACAGACAATCATCTGATGTTGGTGGATTTGAGCTCCATGGATATCAGTGGCAGAGATGCGGAGAAGTGGCTGGATATCGCCGGCATAACCGTGAACATGAATGTAATACCCTATGATTCGAAGCCGCCCAACATTGCCTCGGGCATAAGAATAGGAACAGGTGCAGTTACCAGCAGGGGCCTTGGGGGAAGCGATATTCCGGAGGTTGCCTCCTACATAGTCGAAGGCTTGAAATCCAATGGAGATGAGGCTCGACTCAGAATGATAGCCGGCAAAGTAAGGGAATTGTGCGATCGTTTCCCGGTGTATCAAAGAGGCTGAAATTGCTTGACGGTTCTTGCAGTTGATACTTAGAATGAACTGACTTGGCAGATTTGGATTCCACGGGGTTTTAGGATGTCATGTAGAAGTATGCATTCTTTGCTGGCGCGCATTCGTTTTTTGCGTGAATGCCAGGGGGGTCTGCTGTGAATAATCCTCTACAACTGGGCCTTGTTTCTTACAATAAGGGCGCCTATATCACCATTGAAGGAAAACACGCGGAACAGTTCTACATAATACGTTCCGGCAGAGTCAGGATTGAGAAAGATCTGAAAATCCCGGAGGAAGATGAGTCCATTCTCAAACCCGGTGACTTCTTCGGCGTAGTATCGACTATGAGTAATCACGATCACATAGACAATGCTGTTGCCTTGGACGATTGCACCCTGATTACGGTTCGATCGGATCAGTATTATCTTCTTATAGAACGGAACACACCAGTGGCCATGAAAATAATTAACGGGTTCTCACGTCAGGTCCGCCAGTTAGACCAAGCCCTTACCCGCTTTACTTTCAAGAGTTCTGCAGAGGTTGACGAGAGGCATTTATTCCATGTGGCGGAATATTATGTTAAACAGAATCAGTTCAATCAGGCTTACTACGCCTACTATAAGTATTGTGAGAACAATACCAATGGCTTGAATGTGGAACTTGCAAGGCAGCGGATGGAAAAAATAAAACCGTATGCGAAAACGACCAATCTCAATCCCGACACATCTCAGTTTATTCGTCAATATCCAAAAGACACGATGCTATTCGCGGAGGGTGAAAGCGGCCCCGAGCTTTTCATTATCCAGAAGGGGAGTATCAGGATTACGAAGATTGTCAATAGCAATGAGGTGCTGCTGGCATTGCTGAAATCAGGCGATATTTTTGGCGAGATGGCCCTGCTTGAAAATAAGCCGCGGAGCGCCTCTGCTATTGCCCATGAAGATTCGGTTATAATGGCTGTTAATCGGGCTAACTTCAAGGGTATGGTGGTAGAGCAGCCAAAGATGATTTCTAGACTCACCTCCTCGTTAGCCGAGAGAATATGGAATTTGAACCGACAACTTCGAAACACTCTGATAGAAGATCCGATTGGTCGCCTTTATGATAGCTTATTATTGGAGCTCGAAAAGGAAAGAAAGGATACTTCTTCTCGCCAAGCCCATAACTTTGGTTTTGGACCGAATGAGCTTATCAATATGTTGGGATTGACAAAAGATGTGGGACGCGGCGCGATATCGGCTTTACTCGAAAAAAAAGATCTCTCGGTTATCGATAACAAGATTCAATGCTCGGATATCTCTCAGATAAAGAAATCCGCAGACTACTATAAGAAAATGGAGATTCGCAGGGAAACTCGCAAGGAGCGCGCTCGTAAGTAGAAAACTGTTTCCTGAAATCACCGGCGCTCTAACAGCTTGGAAAAGAACAAACTCGGTTAGTCATATTTATGCGCTTCTCATCATAAAGCCAGCGGGGAAGCTTCTTTGCCACTTAGTCCTTATTCGCTAGTTATAACCAGAGGTATTTGGCGTATTCCCCACAGTTTTTGAAGCTCCAGGGGAATGGCGTATAGGCAATTAGAAACCCAGGCTCAAAGAACGCTACCTGCCTGGGAATTCTATTAGTTCTTGAAGTGTACGCCCGCTCTTCATTGTAGTTTCAGATAAGCTCTAGCTCGTTTGATGTTCTGCTTCTTTTAGGTTTTGCAGACTATAGCTATTTCAGGTTTGCTCGCTGATTTTGAGAGCATCTTAGGGATACCGGTGTAGCCAGGAATATTCTCTGAAATTCTCACAATCACGAGAGGTTGATATCATGCTATTCTGCTAGCCATGGCATCTCTGGTTTCGATAGGAATGCCTAGGTTAATATTGCCCCCATATGATTGCGACAGAGGAGAACTCGCAGATGGATTCGATTGAGCTGCCAAAGACTTATAATCCGAAGGATTTTGAAGAGAGAATCTACCATGTGTGGAAATCGGAAGGATATTTCGCACCTCGCGCATGTGGAAATGGACAATTCGTCATTGTTATTCCTCCTCCCAATGTTACCGGCGATTTGCATATGGGACACGGATTGAATTCTGTGCTTCAGGATATCTTGGTTCGATATTGGCGGATGCAAGGACGCGTAACTCTTTGGGTTCCCGGAACCGATCATGCCGGCATAGCAACTCACAATGTAGTTGAACGAAAATTGAAAGAACGGGGAATCGAGAGGGTGAATCTGGGCAGGGAGGGATTTATCGAGGAAGCCTGGAGGATTAAGGATGAGCATCATAAGATTATCAAGAAGCAATTGGAAAGTATTGGCATATCCTGTGATTGGGATAGAGAGCGCTTCACTATGGATGAAGGCTGTTCGCGTGCGGTCCGCGAAGCCTTTGTAATTCTCTGGGAACGAGATTTATTGTATCGGGGTGAATATCTTGTGAACTGGTGTACTTCATGCGGGACAGCCCTATCGGAAGACGAGGTTGAGCATGAGGAGAAAATGGGGAGACTGTGGGAGATTCGTTATACGCTCTCCGATAAGGATGGACACGGGAGGAAGGATGGGACAAGAGGTGATTTCGGATGGATTAGCGTTCAAACCACTAGGCCGGAAACCATGTTTGGTGATGTGGCGGTTGCGGTAAATCCGGACGATCGTCGCTATGAAAAGTTCATTGGCAGGAATGTTCGAATACCGATTATCGATAGAGAAATTCCGATTATTGCGGATTCCTATGTGGATATGGATTTTGGCACTGGGGCGCTGAAGATAACCCCAGCCCATGATACGAATGATTTTGAAATTGGGAATAGACACAACCTGAAGCGAATTCGCGTAATTGATGAGATGGGAAATATGAATGAGAAGTCTCCAGAATTTCTTCAAGGACATTCTGTGGACGAGGCTAGAGAGCTTACGATTCGCCACTTGGAGGAAGAAGGCGCACTTCTGAATTCCAGGGAGTACCGGCACCAGATTGGGCATTGTTATCGCTGTTATACGGTGGTTGAGCCCCTTCTTTCAAATCAGTGGTTTGTGAAAATGGCTCCTCTTGCCGAAAAGGCCCTGGAAGCTTGGGAGAGGGGAGAGATAGCTTTTTTTCCTAGGAAGTGGGAGAATACCTATCGGCATTGGCTGGAGAACATCAAAGACTGGTGCATAAGCCGGCAGATATGGTGGGGACATCGGATTCCAGCTTGGTATTGTAAAAGATGCGGAGAACTTGTTGTGTCCCGCAGCGATCCCTCTTTCTGCCCTAAATGTGGCTCTGCGGATTTGGAAAGGGATGAGGATGTTCTGGATACCTGGTTTTCTTCGTGGCTTTGGCCCTTTAGCGTTTTCGACTGGCCTCTTAAGTCCGACGACTTGTTACGTTTTTTCCCTACGACGAGCCTTGTTACCGCTTACGATATAATCTTTTTCTGGGTGTCCCGGATGATTATGGCGAGTTTGGAATTCACAGGGAAGGCTCCGTTTAGGGAGATTTATATTACAGGGCTATGTAGGGACAAGCAGGGCAGGAAGATGTCTAAAAGTCTAGGTAACGGCGTGGACCCTTTGGAGGTAGTTGATGAGTATGGCGCGGATGCAATGAGATTCTCCCTGGCCTATATTTCGGCACAGGGAGAGGATATTCCGATGGATATGAATACCAACAGAATAGGTTCGAGATTCGCGAACAAAGTTTGGAATGCTGCCCGCTTCATCCTTATGAATTTGGAGGGACGCGGCCTTGTAAACCTTGAAAGTGCTAAATTGAACATTGCCGATCGTTGGATTATCAATCGCTTTAATGACACGATTGGATTAGTCGAGAAAGCAATGGTGGCCTATCGATTTGATCAAATGGCCCATGCGGTGTACGAATACTTCTGGAATGACTACTGCGATTGGTATCTTGAATGCGCCAAATTAGAACTTTATGGGGGTTCTGAGGAAGAGAAGAATCGAACCGTTACCCTTGTTTTGCATATGCTGGAGGAGTCTCTTAAGCTGCTCCACCCCTTCCTTCCCTTCATTACGGAAGAAATATGGGGAAAGCTGCCCAACAGAAAGGAGGCGCTAATTGTTACAGCATATCCGAGGTTAGATTCAAAGTGCGAAGATGAGGATGCAAAGAGGACATTTAGTATCTTGAAGAATATAGTTAACAGCATTCGAACGCTCCGGAGTGAATTCACGATATCTCCTTCGACAGTTATCAAGGTTAGAATTGATGCCTCCAGGGAAGTTCTAGAAGCCATGGCGGATATCAGGAGAATTGCGACCTCGCTTTCGGGTTCTAACAATTTTGCTATACTGCAAGAAGGGGAAAACCTTGATGGTTCTGTTGCGGTTGTTGAACCTGATTTTACGGCACATGTATTTGTTTGTGATTTAATTGATGTTGGTGCAGCCATTTCCAAGTTTCGGGCTTCTCTAAGCAAAACTAAGAAGTTGATCGAGGGGAAAAATAAGAAGCTTCTAGATGAGAATTTTGTATCGAAAGCGCCCTCAGAAGTTGTTCATAAGGAGCGAATGAGATTGGCATTGATGCAGGATACAGTCCGAAGAAGTGCCAAATATCTGGAAGATCTCGAAGTCAATTTGAAGAGGGAGAAAAGAAGAAGCGTCAGGAGCAATGCTGATGCTGCCACTCCTAGCCAAGATGGTCAATAAGATTGTGGGAGGTTTAGGTTTTTGAGAAAGATTTTCTTGTTTGTCATCATAATATGTGGAATTGCGATATTGATATCGGTCCTCTCAGATCCGGTTAAGCAGAAGAGAATTCTAAGTACAATCGAAAGCTCAACAGGTGTTAATCTGGATTCCATTCCTGAAGATACGATCAAGGGAACCTTGGGCAAGAAGACATGGGAAGCGCTAAAAGACCTTGGGGATATTCTGACGAATCCCAAGCTGCTTCGTTCATTGGAGAAATGGGGTAAAGATGCCTTGGATCGGCTTGACGAGGGACAATTAGAAGAACTGAAAAGAGACCTAGAGGAAAGTAGAGGGGAAGATGATTTCGATGCAATTTTGGAACACCATCTGGGGAAAGCTGGTGATTCATGAGCCCAGCTTTTAGAGAACGAACAGTTTTTGGTGAATGGCTGGTTCGCAGGGGGCGATTGAAGCCCGAGGTTCTTGAGGCCGCGCTGGCAATCCAGAATAAGGAAAAAAGCGATATACTCCGGGTTTCACACCGCTTGTTAGGACAGATACTTCTGGATGATTTCCAGGTGTTTCGAAATCGGATGGAGTTGAATAGTGCCCTGGTGGATTTTGAAAAGGTTAAGGCTGCAATTTCGGTGCGAAAAGAAGCGCTTAACATTAGGGATGAGTTGCCCCCAATTGCCAAGAGAAAACCAGTGTTCCTAGATTCGAAAATAGCAGAGGTGCCGATGGAGGAACCAGATAGTCGTGAGCTTTTTGGTCAATTTCTGATTGAGAAACGGAAAGTGAAGCACGGCATTCTGCTAAAGGCTCTTGAAACTCAAAATCTGGAGCGGAAAGCGAGTCTTAGAATGAGTTATCGACTTCTTGGAGAGATACTCATGGAGGACTATAATGTTTTTTCTAGCAGGGTGGAGTTAAATCGGGCACTAATTGAATTCAATGACTTCAAGGCAAGGCTGGATGCCGAAAGATTGGATTTAATGCGCCTAATTCAAAGAAATGAATAGCTGACAATAATACTACCAAAAAGACTTAATCCCTGACGATGGAGTTTATCGTGAAGGCTTCATCGACATTCCATGGATGAAATGCGGTATACGTATAAGAATCATTTTGATGCAATTCTTATTTGCAGTACTCATCTAAATCAGTTCATAATTTTGCAAATGGGTAAGCGAACGAGAATAGGCTTGGCACTAGGAGGAGGAAGTGCTCGTGGCCTCGCGCATATTTTTGCGTTGGAAGTTTTCGATGAGTTAGGAATCAGGCCCGAGGCTATTTCCGGCACAAGCGCGGGGGCAATTATAGGTGCCATTTATGCTTCGGGCGTGTCGGCAAGAAGAATTCGAAATTATATTGATAGCTATTTCGACTTGAAGAACAACGACAAGCTTCAGCATCTAGATGGCAAGAAGCTGATGAGAATAGTTAAACTTCTGGATCCTGATTTTTCCGGGACCGGTTTGATAAAGGGAAAAGGAATATCTCATTTTCTCTATGATATGATGGATGTGGAGGATTTTCGAGATTTGAAAATACCTCTTACGGTTATCGCCGCAGATTTCTGGAATTCATCTGAGGTTATAATTCGCGATGGCCCTCTTATACCGGCGGTTAAGGCGAGTATGAGCGTACCGGGAGTGTTCGCTCCGGTATATCACATGAACCGCCTGATGGTGGATGGGGCCTGTGTCAATCCTGTCCCGTGGGACAGGCTGGAGGACTGCGATGTGCGCATTGGAATCAATGTCCTGGGCCGTCCCTTTCCAAAAAATTATAATCGCAAGAGGTCGCCCAAGGCTGCAAAAATGGTATTGGGCAGTTTCGAAATGATGCAGCGAAGCATCTTGAATCTCAAATTGCATTATAATCCCCCGGATCTGCTACTTAGTCCTCCATTGGAAAATCTTGGAATTTTTTACTTCCGTAGTGTCAACAGCATTTATAATCAATGCGAGCTAATGGTAGAAGAGCTGCGAGATTTTCTTGCTTGTTTTGTGAAATAGTTTGCCTGGATTATAATTAGTAATAAGCTAAGGGGTTTTGAGCCAGGCAGAGTCCGAGAAAGGGCGGCTGCCGTGAAATGAGTATCCGGAGAGAGCTTATGTAAGAAGACTTTCCGTTTCTCACATGGATGTTCTGATTGTGTTTCTAGAAATTGATGATGGTGTCTATGTAAATCTAGAAAATGTTTTTCATATAATTTGGCAGCCTTATGAAAACCGTGGTCAGTGGGTTTTCCACGCGGGTTCTGGCGAGCCTCAAGCTCCGGGGCCGCCGGCAACCAAATGGCTGCCAGTACAAAGCCGATACTTCTCTTCTCGAGAGGAGGGTGAAATTTGGCTGAAAAAGGCCTTTGAATCTTACGGATTGCTGATTCAAGATTCCGGTAGATAAGGATTAAAAGATGAGCTTCCTGCAAGGGGCAGCCGTCGAGGTTGGAAAGTCGGTGGGTATTTCCCCCTCTCTTCGGTTTGTTGACTATAGCTTATGCGGTTCATATATTCTGTAGCTTCAGGTTGTCGATATGAACGAGAGTGTAAAGAAAGAGAATCAGCGAGTTGATTTTATTCGTTCTATAATAAAGGCTGATTTAGAATCAGGCCGCGTGAAGAAAGTTGTCACTCGCTTCCCTCCCGAACCAAATGGCTACCTCCACATTGGCCATGCCAAGGCATTTATTCTCAATTTCTCTATTGCGCGTGAATTCGGGGGCATCTGTCGACTTCGTTATGATGACACCAATCCGGAAAGGGAAAGTGATGAGTTTATAGATGCCATCGAAGAGGATATACGCTGGATGGGCTATAAATGGGATGGAGAACCTCGCTATGCTTCATCCTATTTTGATCAGTTCTATGAATGGGCTTGTGAGCTGGTTAGAGTCGGCAAGGCCTACGTTGATAATCAGAATCCAAAGGAAATAATAGAGAATCGAGGCACTCCGACTAGACCTGGAAAGAATTCACCTTATCGAAATCGCAGTATTGATGAAAACCTCAGTTTACTAGAAAAAATGAAGTCGGGGGAGTTTAGAGAAGGCTCCTGTATTCTTCGAGCAAAGATTGCCATGGATCATGTGAATATCCTGATGCGTGATCCCGCAATTTACAGAATAAAAAGTGGTGCTCATCATCAGACGGGTAGGAAATGGAACATATATCCGATGTATGATTTTGCTCACGGATATGAGGATGTGATTGAAGGAGTTACACATTCCCTCTGCTCATTGGAATTCGAGAATCATCGTGCTGTATACGATTGGTTTATAGAAAATGTGTCGGTCTCATTTAGACCTCGTCAATATGAGTTTGCCCCTCTGAATCTCACTCACGCGGTTCTAAGCAAAAGGCATCTTCACAGATTGGTGGGGGAGAAGCATGTGCGAGGCTGGGACGATCCCAGGCTGCCTACCTTGCGGGGCATGAGACGGAGAGGTTTTCCGGCATCCGCGATTAGGAAATTTATTGAGGAAATCGGAGTCAGCAAGGCGAATAGCCTGGTTGATACGGAGTTCCTGTATTTTCATGTTCGAGAAGAGCTCAACCAAAGTGTGCAGCGGCGCATGGCAGTTTTAGATCCGGTAAAACTGATAATAACTAACTGGCCCAAGGGCAAAGTTGAAAAATTTATTGCCGAGAACCATCCGAATAGACCGGAATTAGGCTCTCGAGACCTTTTTTTCTCGGGAGAACTCTGGGTGGAAAGAAGCGATTACATGGATAATCCACCAGGCAAATGGTTTCGTATGGCCTTGGGAAGGGAGGTGCGGCTCAAGTATGCTTATCTTGTTACCGTGAATGAGGTGCGCCGCGATGTGGATGGTGAGATTGTGGAAATACTTTGCAGCTACGAACCGCGAAGTAAGGGAGGTCAGTCTCCGGATAATAAAAGAGTTAGGGGGACTTTGCAGTGGATTTCATGCACTGAGGCAGTGGAAGCTGAGGTTAGACTCTATGATCATCTGATAACCCTAGCGGACATTTCAAAGGTGGAAGAGGGCAGAGATTTAGTGGATTATATCAATCCGAATTCCGAAACCATAATCTGGAATGCAAAAGTCGAACCCTGCCTAGCGGCCGCTAGCCCAGAAGAACGATTTCAATTTCTAAGAATTGGGTATTTTGTGGCTGATTCTGTCGATTATAGAAGTAGGCCCGTTTTCAATCGAATTGTTAATCTGAAAGACACCTGGAAAAAGCTTGCGGGTAGAAAATAGTTAGTCTTGGCGAATAAATAGGTAGCATAAGAAAAACCCACGACCTCTCTCTTTTATTACCAGCCTCCGCTTGCACCCCCACCGCCAAAGCCTCCTCCACCGCCTGAAAAACCGCCGCCGCCGAAGCCTCGTGATGCAGAGCCCCCCCTGAAAACGCTACCTAGCATTGAACCGACGAAGAATGCGCCCAAGGGCGATACGCCCTTGCCTTTATATCTACGGCGTCTTCCCAGAAACCCGAAGATGAACACGGCCGGGAGTATCAGGGCAAATATTGGTATTCCACCGCCATCATCCCCCTCGGACTCGGTTATTTGCTCCGCTGTGATCGCAAGATCGCCGGATACAACTTCGCCTATCGTGCGAAGGCCAGCAACTATTCCCTCATCGTAATTTCCCTTTTTGAATTCCGGTACAATGACGGTTCTGATGATGAAGCCGCTTTTTGCGTCAGTTAGAGCTGATTCTAGGCCATAACCTACCTCGATGCGAATCGCGCGTTCATCCAATGCAACTAATAGTAGAACGCCACTATCCGCATCTTCGCTGCCCAGCCCCCATTCCTCGGCGACTCTGAGGCTGTAAGCTTCGAGATTTTCGCCCGCTAAAGACGGAATAGTAAGTAGCGCGACTTGAACACCACTTGCTCTTTCAAGCCCCAAAAGGTAGGCTTCAAGTCCGTTTTTCGACTCCTGCGACAGTAAACCAGCATTATCATTGATTCGCCCACGCAGAGGGGGGACATCCAAAGCAGAAACCGATGTTCCGAGGAGTATGAGGATAATTGCTATTTCTACCGTACCTATCTTCCACTTGAATAAGCTCTCTTGTACCTTTTCTCCCAGTGTTCTAAAGATCATGATCCTTTCTCCAGCTCCGTGGGCTTGTTAGTGATCTCATTTTCATCATCAGGTCGCCGAGGCACATGCGTCGATATGATCTCTCCAATCTTCTTTATCGCTTCTGATAAGGCCATTTCGGTCTGTTTTCTTTTTATACCGCTCACCAGCTCAGTTACTACTTCGTTCCAAGTTTCCGTCGCCACAAGTGAATTTATGCCCTTATCTGCAATCAATTCAACGCGCCGTTCAAGGCTGGATACGAACAGCAATATTCCCGTTCTATCAACCGTATTGAAAATTCCGGCCTCAACAAACTGTCGCAGAGCCCGCCGCCTAACTGCTTCGGCCATGCGCTTGCGGCCTATAACAAGTCTATCTAGAGCAGGTATTTGAAAAAGGAAATAAAATATGGCGCCTATGATGAAAGATGTGGTAAGTATCAAAAAGGAGAGAGTGGAGAAAGAAGCATCCCAGAAAAGCTTGTCGACTACGCGCGAGAAGGGATTGATGAAAACCGCGAAAAGAGCGTACGCCAAGATGCCTAATACCATGGCAAACAGCAATTCTCTAAATGCGTAATTGTCCGATTCCGAGATTATCGCAACGGCAATTTCGCCTCCACTTTCAGCCTCCGCTTCTTCGACCAATCGGCTGATTCTCTTAGAACCTTCAGAGCTTAGAAGAGACATCCTAAAACTCCACTTTTGGAGCCACTTCGGCTCCACTTGTCGATTCGAAGTAAGGCTTGGCTTCAAAACCGGTTATCCGGGCGATAATCATCTGAGGAAAACGCCGGATCAACGTGTTGTAGGTTCGAACCGCCTCGTTAAATCTCATTCGCTCGACTGCAATTCTGTTTTCTGTGCCCTCAAGCTGGTCTTGGAGCGCAAGGAAATTCTGATTGGATTTGAGTTCCGGGTAGTTCTCGGTTACAACTAGAAGCCTTTGCAGAGCAGAGCCCAGACTATCCTGTGTCTGCTGAAAGCGGGCGAAGGCCTCTGGATCGTTTAGCAAATCTTCATCGACATTCATTACGCCACCGGCTCTACTTCTGGCCTCGGTTACGGCCGTGAAGGTATCTTGCTCCTGCGCGGCATAGGCCTTTACGGTTTCAACAAGATTGGGTATCAAATCCATCCGTCTCTGGTAGACGTTTTCAACCTGGGCCCAGGCAGCGCTCACGTTTTCCTCGAGGCTCACAAGGCGATTATAACCGCAAGCATTCAATAGCAGCAGAACTGAAATAAAAGTCACAAACCAGAATGCCTTGTATAGTTGTTTTCGCATATTTCTTACCAGATTATCCTTATAATATTCCTATTTTAGCTGTAAGATATCAAAATCAGGGGTAGTTTGTCCAATACTATCATCGATTTTAGTATGCCACTGTTGCATTATTATAGGGATTCAGTTAATTATATCTGTATCACTAACGATGGGAATCGTCTCGTGAAATAATGATTCAAGGAGTCTCTTATGAGAAGAGCAGTAGTTATTATTGCTGTTTTGTTGATGATTTTGCCTGTATCGCTTTTTGCTAATGGCGCGGAAGATTCGGGTCAGAAGATTGTTATCGGCGCTAACATATACAGTTTTGCGGACAATTTCATGAATGGTGTAATGAAGCCGGAGCTTGAAAGGTATTCGGCCGAGAAGGGCGCCGTTATTGAAATAGTTGATTCCGAAGGACAGCAGGCCAAGTTGAACGATCAAGTCGATGTTTTTATTGCCAAGGGTGTCGATGTTCTGGCCATAAATCTGGTTGACCCCGCTTCTGCCTCCAGCGTTATTGAAAAGGCTTTGGCCGCAGATATTCCCCTTGTTTTATTCAACAAGGAAGCTACGGAAGCCGGCGTTATGGGCACTTACGACAGAGTTTGGTATGTGGGAACCAATTCCGCCGAGTCTGGCATCATTCAGGGCGAAATGATGGTGGCCGACTGGGGAAATCATCCCGAATGGGATAAGAATAGTGACGGCGTTGTTCAATACGTGCTTCTCAAGGGCGAACCCGGGCACCCAGATGCCGAGGCTAGAACCATTGAATCGGTCAAGGCTTTCCGCGACGCCGGGATTCCGGTTGAAGAGCTGGCTCTGGAGGCCGATCCGAATTGGTCTACCCAGCATGGAAACGATAAGATGCAGGCTTGGTTGACCTCATCGTTCGGCGACAGTATAGAGCTTGTTATTTGCAACAATGATGGGATGGCATTTGGTGCAATCAATGCACTGAAGGCCGCAGGAGTGTGGTTGCCCCTCTATGGTGTTGATGCGCTCGATCAAGCTTTGACTCACATCGAGGATGGTGAGATGAATGGAACCGTCTTAAACGATGGTGTTAACCAGTCTCGCGCGACTGTTGATTTGGCTATTAACGCTGCTATGGGAAATGAAATAACCATGGGCACAGACTGGGTGATAGAAAACAACATCACCAAGGCGGTGCGAGTGCCATATGTTGCCGTTACACCCGAAAACTACCAGGATTTTCGATAGAAGCGACTAGGAGTGATTATGGACCAGGAAGCCCTTGTTAGCTTGCTAGCTTTCTAGTGGTTTCCTTGTCCCCCGGCCCTGAGCGGGGTTATGCCCCCATAGCTCTTTTTTTGCGTCGTGAAACACGCGTTGAGTGTAATAAAAATGAGGTTTATATCAATTGGAAGAATACCTTCTAAGTATTGAGGGCCTTAGCAAGTCTTTTGCAGGAATAAAGGTTTTAGATGATGTCCGCCTGAATGTCCGCCCGGGAAGCGTTCACTCGCTGATGGGCGAGAACGGAGCAGGTAAATCCACAATGATGAAGTGTCTGTTCGGAATCTACCGGCAGGATATTGGTAAATTCTTTCTCGAGGGCAAGCAGTTCAATTTCATCGATCCCAAGCACGCACTTGAAAATGGCGTGTCCATGGTTCATCAGGAACTTAACCAGGTTACACAGAGGACCATATCCGACAACATCTGGCTCGGTCGATATCCAAAGAGGGGCCCCTTTGTCGACGAGAAAGCAATGTACAGAAATTCCAAAGAGCTCTTCGCGAAGCTTGGAATTCATCTGGATCCCAGATTGAAGCTTGAAACGCTTTCTGTATCTCAAAGGCAGATGGTTGAGATAGCTAAGGCTGTTTCCTATGAAGCGAAAATAATCGTATTGGATGAACCAACCTCGTCTCTTACAGATAACGAGGTTAGAATGCTATTTGATATAATAGGCGTACTAAAAAACCAGGGCGTTGGAATAATTTATATCTCCCACAAAATGGACGAGATTTTCGAAGTGTCTGATGAAGTCACGGTTTTAAGGGACGGGCGGTACATTGGTACTGACACTATAGAAAATTTAACCCTCGAGAGAATTGTCAATATGATGGTTGGAAGAGATCTGGACAATCGTTTCCCACCAAAGACCAATGTTCCGGGTGAAGTGCATATGGAGGTTGTGAACGTCACTACCAAGTACCCACCAATTGTCCGCGATGTCAGTTTTGAATTGCGCCGGGGGGAGATTCTGGGAATTGCTGGACTGGTTGGAGCCGGTAGAACAGAGGTGGTTGAATCTCTATTTGGAACCAGAACTATCGAATCGGGCGAGATTTATGTTGACGGAAGGAGAATTGATAACAGCAACGCACAGAAATCCATCAGTAATCACTTTGCTCTTCTGACAGAAGAAAGGCGGAGTACGGGTTTGTATCCAGTGGCGGATATCACTTTTAACAGCACCATAGCCAATGTGAAAACTTATAGGAGCGCGATTGGGCTACTAGATGACAGGGCTATGATAAGGGATACGGACACTCAAATCAGGAATATGCGGATAAAAACTCCAAGTCGCAGGGAGCAGATTAGGGATTTGAGCGGTGGAAATCAGCAAAAGGTTATTATCGGGCGCTGGCTTTTGACCGATCCGGATATCCTGCTTCTAGATGAGCCAACCAGGGGCATCGATGTGGGAGCGAAATTCGAGATTTATCAGCTAATAATCAATCTGGCCAAGAATGGTAAGTCCGTAATCATGATTTCCTCAGAGATGCCCGAGCTCCTGGGGATTACCAATCGTATCATGGTAATGAGCAATGGCAGGTTGGCCGGCATAGTTGAAACGGATGAAACAAGTCAAACCGAAATATTCAACCTCGCGATGAAGCATCTAATAAACACAAAAGAGGGGGTGATTTGATGGCAAGATTCATAACTAGGCTCAAAGAAATGTCAGGCAGACAGTGGCTGGACTTCCTGGTGCAGAATGCAATCTATCTGGTAATCCTGTTAATAATACTCGCAATCATTATTGTGGATCCCCGCTTTCTTTCGATAAGGGTTCTAGAGAATATTCTTACACAGTCATCGGTTCGTTTGATTCTTGCCCTGGGGGTTGCGGGCATCATTATACTTCAAGGTACCGATCTTTCCCTGGGCAGGATGGTAGGACTGGCGGCGGTGGTTTCAGCATCCTTGCTACAGCGCTCGGATTACGCGGGTCGTTTTTATCCGGGTCTGGAGGGCATGCCCGTACTACTGCCTATGCTGATTGCCATAATGGCCACAGTTTTTTTCAGCTCCATAAACGGTTGGGTGGTTGCCCAATTCAAGATTCACCCTTTTCTGGCAACAATGGGTATGATGTCCGCCCTATACGGTGTGATTCAGATTTATTTTGATCTGGGGGCTGGAGGAGCCCAGCCTATCGGAGGACATGCCAGACTCTACACGGCAATTTCCACCGGAAGACTCGTGGAATTTACAGTCGGGGGAACCCGAGTTGGCATACCATATCTTGTACTAATTGCGGCGATTGTCTCGGTTGTTATTTGGGTTATCTGGAATAAGACAACCTTTGGCAAGAACATGTATGCAGTTGGTGGAAACCCGGAAGCCGCAAAGGTTTCAGGGGTCAATGTTATGGGTTCTACTATTATGGTTTATGTAATGGCGGGAATTCTCTATGGAATTGGTGGTTATTTAGAAGCGGCTCGCATAGGTTCTGCCAATCCAAGCACGGGCTTTGGATATGAGTTAGATGCCATTGCAGCATGTGTAGTTGGCGGAATCTCGTTTAGTGGAGGAATCGGGAAGGTATCCGGCGCAATCGCGGGTGTACTGATGTTCACCATTATTTCATATGGCATGACTTTCGTTGGGCTGGAGCAATACTATCAGTATATAATCAAGGGCGTCATAATAGTTGGCGCTGTTGCACTTGATACAAAGAAGTACTTGAGGAAGGTGTAGTTAGCCATTCTCTTCGCGGTATGCGGCAAAGTCGTCCTTCTCGTTTTCCAACCAGTCTTTGAAGTCTCCCCTTAGTATGCCATCAAAATCATCCCACGGAGATATTGGTACTTGATTTTTGGGGGGAGCCGCGATTTCGCCAGGCGCTGATGAATGCTCAAAGAAAGGATTTGGATTATCTTCCTCCGGAAGAACTCTCCTGGCTGACATGTATCGATTTCTCCAATATTTTGAACTTGCTCTAGTTATTATCACGCCTGTCTCAGGGCCATCCGATACGCTGTGAATCAGCGTATCACTGCCATACCATATCGCAACGTGATTTATACGCCTGGGGTCAGTGCCTGTTGCATAGAAAAGCAAATCACAGAATCTCCATTGTCCGGGTTTTACTTCCTTCCCGAAATTGACCATATCACGAGAGAGACGGGGAAGATGTGGGAGCGAAGGTCTATACAAGTATGTTACTAAGCCCGAGCAATCGAATCCCCCCGGCGTACTGCCGCCAATCTCATATGGGTTTCCAACTAGAGATGCCGCCTTCTGAAGTATCAAGTCTGCATTTTCCGCTTCGATGTGACTGGTTGTCAGCAAACCTAGTGCGCAGGTGAAGATGCCTACACCCCTTACAAGCGGCAGACGAGGATGGGCTCGAAATTTATTGACGTCTCTTTTGGGCATCTTATTTCAAAATTCTTGTTATCACGGGTAGGATTCTTTTTCTGCCGGTAAGGAGAAATGTTATTCCAACGCCCATTGACAAGCCTAGTGCGGCGAATATGGCTCTTGCAGGTTCGCTTATAGCTGGGAGAACTGTGCCGGCAAGTTTCCAACTAAGAATTCCGACAAGCGTTGGTATACCTATCAACGTGAGAAATGCGCTAAGCGCATTGGTGTTTGATGCCGACACCTCCACCTTGTCTCCTACTTTTATACTTAGATTCTTGGATATACTGGCACGGAATAATCCCCCTCTGCAGCTACAGCGTGCGCAGCTTTCGGATATAAAAGCGCCGCGGTTCCCGGAATATAAATCCTCCATTTCACTGAGGCTTAGTAAATCGATCCAAGAATCATGTATCCTTGTTACCACTGCTATACGCTTCATCGGCATCTCCAGCCAAGGCTCTGATAACATTCACTATCTTAATTTGCCCTAGAATAGATACATTGTATCGATATAGTATACTGCAAAGTAGAGCATAATCAACGCATCTTGAATGAAGTGTGAAATACGACATTTTGAAGATTATGTGGGGGTGGAAGTGTTTCAGAAGCAGTTAATTATGAGAAGGGTAGTTTATTCGCTTATTCCGATATTCGCTTTCTCTATTTTGCTATACGGATGGAGGAGTTTGGCTATATCCGCCACGGTTTTTTTCTTTGGCATAGCTACGGAGTATGTCTTTACCAAGCCGAAGGGTAAAAAAGTCAGCGAAGCCATACTTGTAACCTGCATGCTTTACGCCCTTTCGATGCCACCATTGGTTCCGCTATGGATTTCTGCTATTGGAATAGTTTTTGGTGTTGGATTTGGGAAATGCATATTCGGTGGTTTTGGCCGAAATATCTTCAATCCCGCTATAGCCGGCAGACTCTTTGTCTATGTTGCCTTCCCCCAGGGTATGCAAAGAAGCTTTATTACTCCATGGAAACCAGGGATGCCTTGGATTCACTGGTTAAGAATGCCCGCAGATTCGGCAACTGCCGCGACACCGCTTATGAAGATAAGGGAAGGAGCCACTCTTGAACTTCTGGATTTACTTAGTGGATTTCGAATGGGATCTCTTGGTGAAAGCGCAATAATCTTGATTATACTCGCGGGTATATATCTGATATCCACTAAGACTGCAAACTGGAGGATTATACTCTCTACCATTTCAAGTTTCTCAGCCGTTATTGTAGTGCTATGGCTTGCCTCTGTTTCGCCTACCGGCAGTCTGGCGGTATTTCCTCCCATAGAATCACTACTTTCGGGAAGCATATTTTTGGTTGCGATATTTACTGTAACAGATCCGGTAACGGCCCCCAAAAAGCCGGGGGCTCAATGGGCATATGGCTTATTGATAGGAGGGATTTCAGCTGTAATTAGAATTTTTTCCTTGTTTCCCGAGGGAGTCAGCTTCGGAGTTCTTATTGGCAACACCTTTTCTAGTCTATTAGATGAATTATTCCCATCTGCTCGTAGAAAACCGAGCACATCGAAGGTGCTCCCAAAAACAAAGGAGAAAGCAAGGAGTCTGGCGTGAGCAAGGAATCTCTTCTCTATACAATAGCATTTACATTCATTGTCGCCTTTGTGTTTGTGTTAGCTATCGCCCTTGCCGATGCTATCACTTCCGAGAGAGTTTCTCAAAACCAGAAACTGGTTGTTTCTGAAGCTTTCCTGAGCTCGGTTGGATACCTGCAGGATGAACCCTCCGAGGAACTTGAAAAGCTTGCGGCTGATTTTGGCGAAATTAAAGATGATTCAATAATTCGAATAGAGTTAGGTGGCCAGAATATATTGGTAAGGCGTTTTAGCGGTCAGGCAGTATGGGGCATGGTAGACGGTGTTATAGCTGTAGATGGGACTGTTTCAGAGATTATTGGACTTGAGATAATTAGTCACAATGAAACCCCCGGCTTGGGCGGTAGAATTGAAGAGGATTGGTTTACTCGGCAGTTTAGAGGCGAAACTATCCCTCCAGAGGGAATTACCGTAATAAAGGGAGAGGGCGAAGCGGACGAAAATCCTGATAATGGAATAGTTGATGGTATTGCTGGCGCCTCTCTTACAAGCAAAAGAATAGAAAAGATCGTTAGGGGCGAAATTTCTAAGTTGCGAAGGGAGACGGGACAATGAACGGCGAAACACCAGCCGCAATACTCAAGAAAAACCTTTGGACTGACAATCCGATATTTGTACAGATCTTAGGTATTTGCTCCACACTTGCGGTTACCAACAATCTTCTTAACACACTGATAATGACTTCGGCGGTAATGTTTGTAACTGGCCTGTCAAATACTACTGTATCGCTCTTGAAATCTCTTATTCCCCGCAAGGTTAGGATGATAGTTCAAACCCTGGTAATCGCCTTCTATGTCATCATAGTTGATATAGTGCTGCGCGCATTTCTACCGGAGATTTCCAAGGCGCTAGGGCCCTATGTTGGACTCATAATCACAAACTGCATCATCATGGGCAGGGCCGAGGCGTTTGCTCAATCCAACCCCCCGCTTATGTCTCTATGGGATGGGCTTACAAGCGGCGCCGGATACATGGCAGTACTCGTTGTAATAGCAACAATTCGAGAATTACTTGGTTTTGGCTCATTGCTGGGATATCAGATATTTGCTGAAGGATTCGTTAAATGGATCATAATGGTTATGCCTCCGAGCGCGTTTTTCCTGCTTGGCGCCTTTATCTGGGCGGTAAAATCGATTATGATTAGACAGAGGGACGGCTAAGTGACTCCACAGATAAACCCCCTGGTACTTCTCTTTGCTTCGATTTTCACGAGCAACATACTGCTTACAAATTTCCTCGGACTTTGCTCTTTCATTTCGATAAGCAAGGATATGAAATCTGCAAACGGCCTTGGACTGGCTGTAACGGTGGTGCTGACATTGACCTCCATAATCAACTGGGCGGTTATGCATTATATTTTGGTACCGCTAGATCTAACGGTGTATAGGTACATAGTTTTTATCATTGTTATTGCGGCTACGGTACAGATGCTGGAAATGATAATTGACAGGATCAGTCCGATACTCTACATGACCCTGGGCATCTTCCTTCCCCTGATAACAGTAAATTGTGCGATACTGGGAGTCGCTCTATTCATGCAGATTCGAAATTACAGCTTTTTTCAAACACTCGCCTTCAGTTTTGGATCGGGACTTGGTTGGTGGCTTGCAATAGTAGCACTTGCCGCCATTCAGAAGAAGCTTGCCCGCGCTCCTATTCCGGCTGGCTTGCAAGGACCGGGGATAACCCTGATTACCATCGGATTCATGGCCCTGGCCTTTCTTGGTTTTAGTGGCATGCTCAGCGTAAGCTAGAGGACCTGGAATGGAATTTCTGATTGCGCCTATTGCCATAGCAGGGATAGCGGGAATCATGGCAGCTTTTGTTGCCCTTGTGGACAGGGTTGCAAACAATTATGGCGAAGTAACTATCGATATCAACGGAGGTAAAAAGGGAATTACCGTTAGCGGTGGTTCGCACCTTCTTATGACGCTTTCATCCGAGGGACTCTACCTACCCTCGGCTTGCGGCGGTCGCGGTAGTTGTGGCGCATGCAAGTGTAGGATTACCTCTGATGTCGGCCCTTACCTGCCTACCGAAATTCCATATCTACTTCCCGAAGAGTTGGAAAGGAACGTTCGTTTGGCCTGTCAGATTAAGGTTAAGGCCGATATGGGAATCGAGATTCCCGAAGATCTATTTAACGTAAAGCAGTTCAATTCCACGGTAATAGCTATAAGAGATCTTACCTATGATATCAAGGAAGTCTTGTTCGATCTCGGAGATGACACGATTGAATTCGAGGCGGGGAAGTATGTTCAACTTGTTATTCCACCCCATGGCAAGATAAAAGACAGCACGCAGCGGGCCTATTCCATGTCTTCAAGACCTTCCAATAAAAATCAAGTTGAGCTGCTAGTACGCCTCGTGCCTGGCGGAATCGCCACCACATATGTTCATCAGTATCTAGAAGTTGGCCAGAAGCTGGCATTGATTGGTCCTTTTGGTGACTTCCGCAGAACTGCAACTGACTCACTTATGCTTTGCATCGCTGGGGGGTCGGGAATGGCACCATTTAAGTCGATGCTCTACGACATGTTAGAGAGGGGAGAAACGAATCGGGAGATTTGGTATTTTTTCGGTGCTAGAACTGTCAAAGATATGTTCTACTTGGATGAGATGAGGGAGCTTGAAAAACAACTTCCTAACTATCACTTTGTGCCAGCTCTTTCCGAACCTCAGGAGGGGGATGGATGGGATGGCCCAACCGGGCTTATAACCGATGTGCTCGATCGCTATTTGAAGGAGATTATTGAAACAGAGTCCAATGTGTTGGAGGGTTATCTCTGTGGCAGCCCCGGCATGATTGATGCATGTAATCGGGTTATGAACGATAATGGCGTTAGCCAGAATAACGTCTACTATGATAAATTCGCATAGCGAGGTCTCTATATGAAAATGACGCCTGAACTGAAAAAGGCTCAAGAGAATATGAGCCCTGGAGTTATAACAGCCGAGGGTTTTCTAGGTACCGATAAACGCAATCTCTCCTCTATTTTGGATGAGGACGCGCAGATAATGAGGAGTTTGGAAATCAGGCCTGATGAAGTTGCCAGGATGCTAAGGCATTTCATGAAAGAGGGTCAAAAGGGACTTGGTGAACCGGTAACCGTTGATGGCAAGTGGATAGTTAGAACTGATGAGGCCAGAGGATATTTGGTGTGTCCATGGGAGGATGGTATATTTCGAAAAATCAATGTGACAGTTGAACGAGAAGACACTTGTGAAAAAGTACATTTCACTGATCTCTCAATTCATCTATTAGAAGCTCATGGCTTCCTTGAAGGCAGAGGCTCCACCTTTCGCCTCAACTTGGAGAAATTGACACACATTCTGATGCCATAGGATAGCCGAGAAATCAATTTAAGAGCTTCGCCACCCCTGTTTTTGAGAGATCTGTTCACCCAGAGCGGCAGACAAAATCAGGATGGCAGTATTTGACATTAGGCGGCCTAGCTTATTTTTAGGGCGAGGAAGGTTTGATCATCATTTTCATAGCGGTCGCTGCTGTATACAGCTACAAAGTTCCTAACAAGCTCCACTAACTTTTTTGGGCTCGAATCGGCATTCTGGGAAACAAACTTCAGCAACGCCTGCGTGCCTAATTCCACGCCATCTTCATTTCGAGTTTCAGAAAGCCCATCTGTAAATAAAATTAGATAGTCATTTTTGTCTATCTTGATTTTCCTATGCCCGAAGTTCGCTTTTGCCTCTACTCCTAGAGGAAGACCCTCTGTATCAAACATGTGATACTTATTGACATCCCCGCGGAGTATATATAATGGAAGATGTGCGGCATTCGAATAGGAAACGGTGCCGTTTCTTGAATCCAGAATAATGATTGCGGCAGTGGCAAATTTATCAATGCTGACGCTGCCCGAGATTGCTCTGTTTAGCTCAATCATGATTCTGTCCGCTTGCTTTTCTGGGGAAGAGATTGATCTGATGATCGTGCGAATCATCACCATAATAAGAGAAGCCGAAGCACCCTTACCAGATACATCGCAGACTATAATTGCTGTCTTATCCTCCCCGATATCGAAAACATCGTAGAAATCGCCCCCGATTCCCTTGACAGCATCGCTGAATGCCGCAATTTTGACTCCTTGCAACGCGGGCATTTTTTCAGGAAGCAGCGATCTTTGAATTTCAGAGGCCACATAGATTTCGCGTTCAACTCTGCGAGCGTTTATTAACTGGTTATATGTGTCCATGTTGTCCAATGTAAGAGAGATAAATTCACCATAAGAACGCATGTAGGCATAATCCAAATCGTTGAAATGGTTTTTCGTTTTGGTATTAGCCAGCACAAGGATTCTCTTCGCCCTGTTGGCTGAAATAATGGGAATGAAGATAGCTGAACTGATAAAATTCTTGGAAGTCGAATCCGCATTTTCCGGTAATTCTTTCACATTTCTTCGCACAAAAAAAGGCTGATTGGAGATGGTGACTGGATCGAGAATTCTGTGATCAGTGGGCTTAAGTAGGGGGAAATCACCTTGAGTATGCTTCGGATAGAATTCACTGCTTTCTTCTTCCATAAGAATTCCTGCATCGGCGTAGGTGTTCTTTACCGCAAGTTGAAGCATTAATTCTTCCATTTCTTCAGAGGCATTCACGCGTTCTATTGCATTTCCAACTTCTTGCATCATATCTTTCATTGATTCAATTCGAGCCCAAAGATCCTGCGTCAAAAGATTGAAGTTGTCTGCAATGCTCTCAAATTCATCCCCCGAGTGTATGTCTAGCCTCATATCAAAAGTGCCTTTAGCTACTTCTGCTAGAGTATTTCCCATTTGAGCAATGCGTTGTCTAAGATTTCTCGAGAAAAGCAGCGCAAGTAAACTAGCCACTAGCTGGGAGAACAGTACAATCGCGATTGTGGTATATACGAGGGCAGATATATACCTTGATATGCTCAGCCTTAATTGGCCTATGAAATTCTCAGCCGGCGTAAAGACACTTGCAACTAACAGCTCCCGCAGTCGAGTCAGATTATTTTCGATTTCTACCAGTTCCAAGTAAACTTCGGAATCAGAACCGAATTCTTCCGCAATCAGTTCAAGTGAAATTCTTATGGTGCTTCTGCCTACTAGGCTTCGTATTTCCCCCGAAAAAGCAAAAGCAAGTTCCAATTCACCAATTAGGGGATCAATCTCGTTATTCTTGACAAAGTTCCATTCGCTTATCAGCTCGTCCTTTAAGGCAGATTCAGCTTTGCCAAGAACTCTGTGAGTGGGATTATTCAGCATCTCAGTGTATAGGTAGTCAAAACGTCGAATAGAGATTATCCAATCTTCCAATAACAGGCTCATGGTTTGATTTCGTTTGCTAAACAGGATGGTCTTCAATTCGAGGGTTTTGAGTTCTGTCAAGGAACTGACACTCTGTAATTCTAATAACTTCAAGTTGCGCATGACATTGAAACGAAGGACAACAAAAATCATTGAGACTAGGAAGCCGGTTATGACAAGTAATTGCATAAGAATTATTCTGGTTCTGATTCTGATTTTCATGCGACATCCTCAGTGGTTTTTTTGCCGCTGAACTTAAAAATTATCGCTGTTTGATCATCTTTTTGCTGAGTATCCTGTTCAAAGTTCTCCAGTTCTTCTCGTATGATATCTACTAATTGTGCGGGACTTTTCTCTGATTGCTCCTTTACAATACCGATAAGCCTTTCAATTCCGAATTCATTGCCATTTTTATCGCGTGATTCGGGGATACCATCGCTGTGGAAAAAAACCAAGTCTTCTTTTCCAAGTTCTCCGCTTGTCTGTTGAAACTTAGCATTCTTGTCGATGCCAATTGGAATTCCTCCGATATGAAGTATTTCGATTTCTCTCGTAGACGACCTAAGTATCTTTGCCGAGTCTTGAGCAGCCGAGGAATAGGTAAATTTGCCATTTGAATCTACTAGAAATACTCCGATACTGGCATAATTATCATTGAAAACTTGCTTAGCCATATCCTGATTGAGCTTATTAATAATCGAAAGAGCATCAGTATCCGTATTGGCAGCGATTCTTAACAAAGTTCGGATTATTGTCATAACCAGGCTTGCCGGTATGCCTCTGCCAACAATTTCGCAGATAACAAGCATCACCTTTTCTTCGTTAATAGGATATACATCGAAAAAGTCACCATAGAGACCTTTCATATTGCGTGATAGGCAGGCTACACTTGCTCCGCTGAGTCCTGGCATCTTCCCGGGCAGGAGTTCTTGCTGGATTTCTTCGGCGATACCGATATCACGCTCAAGCTTCGTAGAATCTAGAAGCTCTGAATACTTGTAAATGTTGTCGAGCGAGATGGCAGCAAGCTCAGTGAAGGACTGTAAATTTGCATATTCCAAATCGGTGAATAGACTGCCGGGTATATTGGAGGTAACGGTCAGAATTCCAATTACTGTTGAGCCCACCTTAAGTGGAGCAACTATTATCGATGCTAGATATAGCGGATCTTGTTCTGACCTCTTCCAATCAATTCCGTCCTTGGTTCCAACGTCTCTTATAATAATTGGTTTGCCGTAAGATGCCGACTCACCAAGTATTGTCTCTCCAGCGGGTATCGCCCGAGATTTTAATAGCGCTTGAATATCCTCATCAGTTAAGGAATACGGGATTTCCGATACTGCAAAGGGAGGCCTAAATTTACCTTCTGCAACCGATAGAACCAATTCTTCCGATTCACTTCCAACCCTATATAGTGCCGCGCCGTTAGCAGTAGCCTCTCTCATGGCCAATTTCAGCAGGGTGGATTCGATTTGGAGGGTTGATTCAAGCTGAGTGGCTTTAAGCTCGGTTTCAAGTATGCTGTTAGTATCGTGCATTATGAGGCGGAAGCTTTCCAACTTGTCGCCTAGAGTTTTGGTAAAAGCATTGACGCTTCCTGCAAGGCTGGTAAATTCGTCATCGCCTTCTGTTTCCATTCTGATTGAGAAATCTCCGCGGATAACTCCGCTAAGCGAGTCATTTAGAATACTTAGTTTCCTGTTCAGATTTCTAATGAATAGTAAACTACGACTAAAGGCAATAATCAGTACTACAATGGGAATGGTAATCGCAAACAGAAGTAGATTGTTTCTAGACTGAAAGATGGTTTGAGAAAGGGAAGGGAAAGAATTCTCAAGTAATCTGATGAAAATAATAAGAGAATTCTCATATAGAATTATTCTGTTGATTGCGTTATCGAGCTTCTCCGCGAAATCGCCCTCTCTTTCTCCTGATTCTTCAATTTCGGTCTGCATGGAGAGCAGTGATTTGATATCACCACCTGCTTCCTCGCGAATACTCAGGAAAGATATGATATCGTCAGTGCTAATCAATTCGCGGGTTTCCTCCCAACTGTCTTTTATCGATTGCAGTTCGTTCTGAATGCTTCTTGCATTTACAAGAAGATAGTCCTCACCAAGCTCGGTGATATACAGATTCAGTTTTTCTTCAAGTGCTCTATAATCTGAGATTATGGACTGCGTCGGTTCGGTGCTCACAAGCATCTCTAGCAAGTAGTATCTCGAGCGTATGGCAGTTTCTTGCAATGCGACAGCTTCTATCTTTACATTCTCATATCTTATATAGGTTATAAGTAAAAAAATCGAGAAGAGAACAGAGATAAGAAGCGATAGGGCAAGGCCAGCTCCGACTAATATGAGTTTAGATCTGATTTTCATCTACAGACTCTAGTTTTTTTCACTGGGCATCTTAGCACCTCACAAAACGGCAGTCGTTCCGGCAAATCCACAAGAAAATAGAATAATAAGCTTAGGTTTTAAGAAGAGCATAGTCAATGCCTCCTTGAAGAATCAGAATAGCACATCAGGGGTTATAACTGGGAGATTTCATATTGGCAGAATGGTCTATCCTTGAATCTCGAAATTGCACTAAGAGCGGCGTCTAACTGAGGAATTTGCCGCGACTCTGTTAAACGTCAATTTTTACTTGATACCGCGCTTTTTGCAAAGGATTCCGCATTTTTACGGGGGGGAAACTTCAGAGTGGAAGTAGCGTGCGGGTTTCAATTTCTGTTTACTTAGGACATCATTGCTGGAAGTATGCAAAAAGTGCTTGTATGGGTTCTTTTTTTTCTCGGCCTTGCATTAATTTTTCGGACTCTTATTAGCGCGATTCCGAAATGGAAGAGCAAAATGAAGAAAAGGGCCCAGAAAAAGAACGATTCTTAGCATGATATGAAAGATGAAAACCGCTGAGATTGAGGAACAACAAATCTACAACGAATAGTCAGATTGGATAAAAAGTCTCATAAAATCAAAGAATCCCGAAGTAATCTCAAAATCTTAGATTCATTCTCCTTTTAAATCCCTAAGATGTACTAATGCCTTAAAGAGCGAGCTACTTGAATTTGGCTTACTCTGATGCTGGAGCTGTTTGACAAATAATCCAGCATAGCATATATACGCCCTATTATATCCACAACACGGAGGGTTAATGAAAGCTATAGCGATATTGGCGTATTCGGGTGGCCTAGATACAACCTTGAGCCTGAAGAAATTAATCAATGACGGATTTGATGTAATAGCAGTTACAATAAATATCGGTGATGAAAGAAACTGGAATGAAGTTAAGAAGAAAGCAATATCACAAGGAGCCCGCGAAGCCCTTGTTTTTGATCAAAGACAGGAATTTGCTGATGATTTCATTGCCCATTCATTGCGAGGTGGGGCTCTGTATGAGAGTAAGTACCCTTTAGCAACCGCACTTGCAAGACCACTAATGGCTAAGAAACTCGTAGAAGTTGCGCTTGATAAATCAGCTCTAATAGTGGCGCATGGCTGTAGCGGGAAGGGTAACGATCAACTGAGATTTGAACACACAATCAGATATCTGCACTCCCAGATGGAAGTAGTTGCGCCTATTAGAGAGGGGCAGGTTAAGCGCAGCTTATCAAAAAGCTATCAGGAATCCCTAGATAAGCAGGAATCGGACTCCTTGGGTATTTATAGTATTGATGAGAACATCTGGGGTAGAAGCATTGAATGTGGCGTTTTGGAAAATGCCTGGGAAAAACCCCCCGAAGAAATATATAAACTGACTAATTCAGTCGATAAGGCCCCTGATAAGGGAGTGGATATAGAAATAGATTTCCGGGAGGGTTTGCCGATAGCTCTGGATGGAGTGTCATATGATTTTCTTGAAATCATTGATGTGCTGAACAATGTTGGAGGCAATCATGGAGTCGGAAGAATCGACATGATCGAAAATCGCGTTGTTGGTATCAAGTCCAGAGAGATTTATGAAGCTCCAGCGGCGGTGATACTCCACACGGCTCATTCCGAGTTGGAGTCGCTTACTCTTTCAAAGAGCCAAATTAGGTTAAAACGCATAGTATCCTGCGAATATGCCGACCTAATCTACCAGGGATTCTGGTATACAAGCATGCATAAAGATCTTCTTAGATATGTGCAAAGCACGCAGTCGGCAGTATCGGGCAAAGTGAGAATTCGCGTACAAAAGGGGCAGGTATCTATTCTAGGGAGACAGTCCGATTTCTCCTTGTATGATCAAGACATAGCATCCTATGAGAAATTTGATGGATTTGATTCGGACACCGCCGTTGGATTTATCCAGCTTCATGGGCTTGAGTCATCTGTTCAGGTGAAAAAGCAGAAGAAATTGATATTTGACTCTGCAAAGAGGCTTGGGGGAATTTTTGAGCGGCAGAGATAAGAATTCTTGCTGTGTCTACTGAAAAAGAAGCATAAGAGACCACATATACAGGCATCCTGAGATATGCTGCAATATTGTTTAAGCCAAGCATTTTACCGAGTTCGCCGATATCGGGAAGATGCTTTTACGAAGATGCTCCGGGCCGAAGCTGCTTCGAATATGTTCTGGGAGGGAGAATTCCAACAATATTGTGGGATTATCTTAAATATGGACGAGGAAATTGGCTTGAAGCAAGGATGGCGGCAAGTAATAATTTTGGAAGAGAGCGTCTTTGATCTTTAGTTTTTCGCTACCTGATTTGTCAGCAAAACTGGTTTGGAAGGAGTGTTTTTTTGGTATCGTGTTAGATCAATTTAGTCATAGCACTATTCCCATGAATCAATACTCTTTCTACGAAGATCAATTAAGAATTGCAGAAAAGTCATTATGATGAAAAAGATTTTGAGTTCAGGAGGAAGTTGAATTGATTAGTGATTGGGATCCGATACTGAAAACTCTCACAAAGAGAATAGTTGAAGTTTGGAGGCGCCTTTGACTCCTCCGGTTTAAAAGATGAAGTTCGAAAACTCGAGGCCGAAACCACTCAGCCGGATTTTTGGAAAAACCGCAGCAGGGCTGATAAAACGATGGCGAAAATCAAACAAATAGGGGACAGATATAAGCCTTGGGAAAAACTGGTAAAGGAACTAGAAGATGCCCAAGCCCTCCTGTCTTTGGCTGAGGAAACGAAAGACGAGGATTTGGAAGCAGAGCTTCGCGAGGCTTTTGGGAATCTAGCTAAGTCGTATGAAAAACTGAAAACCTTGCAGCTTCTGGGTGAAGAGAATGATTCGGCATCGGCATTTGTTACTATACATGCCGGCGCGGGAGGTACAGAAGCCTGTGACTGGGCGGCAATGCTCTACCGTATGTATGGACGCTGGGTTGATTCGCGAGGATTCAAAATGACAATGTTGGACATACAGGAAGCTGATGGCGGTATTAAGTCGGTGGATGTTCAAATCGATGGAAACTTTGCGCACGGACTCTTGAAGGGAGAGGGTGGTATACACCGTCTGGTTCGAATCAGCCCCTTTGATTCAGCGAGACGGCGACATACCACCTTTGCCTCTGTCTATGTTTCACCTGTTTTCGAGGATGATATTGAAGTTGAAGTTAGAAGTGAGGACATAAGAGTTGACACCTACAGGGCATCTGGAGCAGGAGGGCAGCATGTGAACAAAACTTCCAGCGCTGTAAGGATGACGCATTTGGAAACAGGCATTGTAGCGCAGTGTCAGAATGAGAGGAGTCAGCTAAAAAACCGTGAAACAGCAATGAAGGTTTTGAAATCGAGACTCTATGAATACTACCGCCAAAAACGAGATGAAGAGCGAGCTTCAAATGCGGCGAAGAAAATGAACATCGGCTGGGGGAATCAGATAAGATCCTATGTTTTTCACCCCTATGCAATGGTAAAAGATCTAAGAACGCGTTATGAAAATGGGAATGTGCAGGCTGTGATGAATGGCAATTTAGACCCCTTTATCGAAGCCTACCTTAGCTGGCGAGCAGGTGACACAAATGGAGCTTGAGCTTCGGTTTACATTCTCAATCCACTTCATTTTGCTAACTGCCTTTACATTTGCCAATGAAGCTGTCTTTGAGAACGAAGCACGATTTACACAGGAATCCTGGACGGTGGCTGTAAGCACATTTACGATTGATGATGCAGAAGAAGACTTGGAGCTTTCCACCCTTATTCCGCGTCTCATATATAACGAGATTTCAACCTTGACGCAACATGAGTTTAGCAAAACAGAAAAAAACCTGCTTGCGAGGGAAATCCTTGCTATGAAGGAATCTGAGATTTTATCTGAACTTTCAAAGCTCCATCAGAACAGAGATGATTTACTGTTCGAACTAAATAACGATCCTGCTGCCTTGAGCGAATTTGAGAAGAAGATTCAGGCAAAGAATGCCGAGCTCTCTTATTGGCGCGGATATTCTCTTAGTCAAATCAACATACCTGACAGTATCCCCATAGTCTTTCCCAAAACGCCTGATAAGGAACTGTTATGGAATGCGGATATCTACTCGCCAAGATTGTACCGTCAATCCAACAGATTGGATATGTTGATAACTGGATCTATAACGAGAGTAAGTGACTATTATGGGGTTGAAGTCTTTGTTATTGAACGTTCCGGAAAAACGGAGGTTTGGGAAGGGATTGGTACGGATGAAGACTTCGCGAGATTTGCCAATGAGATAAGCGCTCGCCTGAGGGAATTTATAATGGGCCGAGAATGGGCATCTCTTACGGTTCAAACCGAACCGTCGGATGCCGTTATAGCTTTCAATCGGGATGAAGTAGGTATTGGCTACTGGTCTGATTCCAGTCTGATTCCAGGCGTTTTCTCACTTGAAATCAGTTCTACTGGCTATAAACCGGAAATCATGAGCGATACGCTTTTAGCCGGCGAAACCAGGTTTATAGAAGTGAAGCTTCAAAAGGCCGATTCGCCTCAGATACTTATTAGAACGATACCCACCGGCGCAGATCTGAGACTAGGGAATATCTGGATTGGGAAAACTCCTATTGCTATAGATGCCCCAAGTGAAACATTTGCCCTGACAGTTGAAAAAGATGGCTATAAGAAGGAGGTAGTTCCTTTGTATCCCGCAACAGAGCGCCTAACCATTTCTCTTGATCTGGCTATTGCTGATCCTTCAGCAAAACTCGAAAATGCAAGGAAGAAACTCTATAACTCGATTGCGTTGTTTTCGTTTTCGCTTGCTCCAACCGTAATCCTTATTGGCATCTCCAGAAATTTTGCAAACAAAACAGGCATTTATAGCCCCGGGACTGAAGATTATCGCAGGGCCTATGATGCGTATCTTTATACCTATGGTTTCATGTGGGGTTCGATCGCCATAAACGTTGGGTTGTTAACCAGTGTTCTTCTTAGAATGTCAAGATACTTAAGGGCAGTGGAATCCCTTCCCTATTGATATTGATGTTTTCGAGACTCATGCGTATTTGAAGGTGCTTGGAACAGCCGGGCAGTTTATGCCAAAAAGAATCATTCTGCCCGGAATGTGCCATAGCCAGAGATAGACATCTTGCCGGGGGGCTAGTTGATTTTGAGGGGTGAGGCTCTTGGATTTTTCCTAGGCTGATAATGTCGACACGGCGGAATCTTATGCAGTAGAAACAGTCTAGCGGAAAAACCCCAGAAAACTGATAGAATTTGCAAGATAAAAAATGATGGTGTATATATTGAAATACTGATAACCGATGCAAAGGTCAAACAAAATGCATTAGTCAATTTGAGATAATAAGCAATAGTAGGATTTATGCAATGATTATAACGATGTACAACTTCTCGCTCAGGGCAAAAAATTAGTTGAACTTTCAATTTTTCGTTTGAATACAGAGCTGCCAAGTGATTTATTTGCATTCAATTTATCCTCAAAATACCGCGATGCATTTTTTGCAGGTGAATTATGTCAAAATCAATGGTTAGAGTTTTTTGCTTGTTTTTTGAGCTTTCCTTAGGATTTTGCTTATGAGGTTCTATTGGATAATCGTACTTGCCACCTTGATATCGGCTGCAGACGGATTGGAATGGTATGAGAGTTCTCCAAGCGGAGTGCCGAAATCTCCTATTGCCGATCTCCCTGCCGAAGGTTGGGCCCTGTCAATCGAAGATGCTGAAGATGCCGAAATACAAACCCTATATCTAGATGGTGTTAAGAAGTCATTTCACGTACTTCTGCGGAGAGATGGAAGGCTTCTTGGTAGAGAGGAGTTTGATGCAGAGGGGAATTTGATAAGGAAAATTGAGTATGCCTATGATGTCGATGGAAGGCCGCGTGCGATTTACTACAGTGAAGGCGCGGAGACTGAGCCCCATGTGATTTCTGATATAGCACTGACCATTGACCATGAGAATAGACGCCATTTGGAGGGTTTTGAAGAGAGTTGGCGCATAACGGACATGAGCTCAGATGGAAGACAAAGCACGTTGAGTATCCTGGATTCCGGTAAAAAAATTGGGGAGACAAACTGGATTCGTGACTCGGAGGGGAATCTTGAAGAAGAGATTATTGTCAGGGGCACGGAGGAACGCCGGATACGATACGATTCTGAGGCCAGAATGATCAATGAGGAAATTCTGAAGAACGGTGTACCGATAATGCTGCGCAGCTATATCTGGGAAGGAGACAAACTCGTTCGTGTGGAGGAAAGGGGTAGCGGTGTAGTTAAGGTAAAGATTTTCGTTTGGCTGGAAGATCGGATAGTCGAGGAAACTAGCACAATTGATGGCATTATAAGCGCAAGACTTATTTGGAGAAATCAAAACGAGAAAATCGAAACCCTCTATAAAGATGGGGAGCCCCTTGTTCGCGTGCATTGGAGAGATGGCCGGAAATACAAAGAAGAATTTATAGGCGATCAAAAAATCAGGCAAGATAGAGGGCTATGACCTTCTTCTCAGGTTGGCAGATTTGGGTATCCAGGAGATTTCTTACCGGCCGTCAGGGCGGTAGGGGTCGAGTGATGTTTGTCTTCTCAGTTATTCTGATAGGAATGGGAGTAGCCACGCTCAATACGGTTCTTGCCGTGATGAATGGGCTTCAGCAGGGATATATCCGGAGCATTCTGGAGATTGGTTCTTATCATCTGCGCTGGTCACCTGAACCTGGAGTTAACTATGAATCAGTGGAACTGCAGAATGTGGCAAACACGATTTCAAGTAACGAAGAAGTGTTGTTGGTTGTTGAATTGCGTGAGGGGCAAACGATGCTTGCCGGGACAGATTCGAGAGCTGTTGGATCGCTGATTCGGGGTGTTCCTCTATCGCTATATGAAGATGATTTGGCTCTCGCGAAATTGATGAACATTGTGGATGGGGTTTTTGAACTAGCCGGCAATGGGACTGTACTAGGTTCTCAATTGGCGCAAAGGCTTGGCGTAGTTCCCGGCAACAAGGTTTTAGCGCTCAATCTTGGTGAATCGGGGATGTCTTTTGGAGAGATTGAGCTTGAGCTTAAAGGTATATTCGAATGTGCTTACAGGGACTATGAAACATTGATGGCTTTCGTCTCATTGGATACAGCTGAAAAAATCTTTGGACATGGAATACCCGAACTTGGAATCAAGCTCAAACGGCCCGAGCGGGATAGGGTGGTTATAAGTAGCCTGAAATCCGTTCTGGGTGAGAATAAGGAGGAGCTTAGCTCGTGGCGTGATAATAATCGTTCATTTTTTGGAGCCTTGAGAACCGAGAAGTTGATGATGCTTCTCCTGCTAGCGCTTATTTTTGTTGTCGTTGCTGTGAACATTGATCATTCTCTAAGGCGTATGGTTACTGAGAGGATTGAGGATATCTCAATTATAAAGGCAATGGGAGCAAGTCCGCAGGATCTTAGAAGTATATTCTTGAAACAAGGCCTTATTATCGGCGGATTAGGAGGAATCATTGGCAGTGTCTTGGGTGTGGCAATTGGTGGAAACGTAGATTTCATCATATCCTTGGCCGAGCGAATTACCTTTCTACTCTCTCCTTCACTTCTCTTGAATTGGGATTCACCGCTCACGGTGATAAGCTTTTTCAAGAGCTCTGAGGTTATGGTTCAAGATGTTCTTGGTATTTTTTCTATCGCGGTGCTGATGTCGCTCTTTGCGGCGATTCGGGCAGCGTCTCAGGCGGCTTCAAGAAAACCCGCGGAAGTGCTGCGCAGTGAATGAACTGGAAGTCCTGGTTGAGGGTGTTTACAAAACCTACTTCTCGGGTTCGGAGGAAATAAGGGTTTTAAGAAATACAAATTTGCGCGCTTCTCTTGGTGAGAGCGTTGCGGTTGTAGGGACATCTGGCTGCGGTAAAAGCACTCTTCTGAATCTTATAGGGGGCCTGGACAGGGTGGATTCGGGAACCATACGCGCCTGCGGCTACGATGTCGATAAACTGAGCGAAAAGGGACTAACCGCTTACCGATCTAGAGGTGTAGGCTTTGTCTTTCAATTTCACTATTTGCTGAAAGATTTCACGGCGTTGGAAAATGTAATGCTGCCCGCGCTTATGGCTGGCACGGCAAACCGGGTAGCAAAGAAAGACGCTGGATTGTTATTAGAGCGGGTTAGAATGAGCGATCGCAGCTCTCATTTCCCGGCACAGCTCTCTGGAGGAGAACGGCAGAGGGTTGCGCTCGCACGAGCCTTGGTCAATAATCCCGATCTGGTGCTTGCTGATGAACCAACTGGCAATTTGGATGAGAATCACAAGGCCATTGTTTCTGATTTGCTTTTTTCGGAAACAGCGGAATCGGGTAAGGTGCTGATACTGGCTACTCACTCCCAGGATTTGGCATCAAGGGCGAATTTCCGCTTGCGGTTAAGCGAGGGAAAACTGTCTTAAGATATGAGTGGTCCCGGATTTGTCGCCAAGCGATTGTTCTTTCGGCAACGCCGAGAGCGCAGTGGTGCCCATCCGTTAATCGGCGCTTCTGTGGGGATTGCTCTGTCTCTTATTCCCCTTGTTACTGTCGATCATATTGTCGATGCGATGATTGAAAGCATTGTCGCTCGATATCGTGAAACATCAACATTTCATTTTCAGATACATCACTGGAACGAAACTGAACGTGATGAGTGGGAGGGGGCCGTGGGAGAAATTCAGACAATCGACTCAGTATCGGATGCGTGGATAGAAAGGAAGGGCTTTGGCTTGGCTAGAGCGGGTGGTTCCCGGGAAGGGCTGACCCTTCGTTCCCTCCCCTCGGATTTGGCTGAGAGAGATAAGGCCTTTGCATCATTTATAGAGTTTGATTCTGGGACTTGGGACCTCTCCACATTGGATTCGATACTACTTGGGCGTGTATCCTCTAGAAAGCTTGGAGCGGCTGTTGGCGATGAAATTCGAATTCTGACTATCCGGCGCCTATTAGGTGAAAGATATGTTCCAAAGATAAGTAGATTTATTGTAAGGGGCGTTTTCTCAAGTGGCTATCAAGAGCTCGATAGAACTTGGGCCTTCATACCGCTGGAAACGGGTTGGTCGATTCTATCCCCGGAAAATTCCTTAACCTTTATTGGGGGTAAGTTTCAAAGTCCAAATGGGAATTTTGACGAATCTCTCCTATCTCTTACTGCCCCACTTAGCGGTAGTTGGAATACGTATAACTGGAGAGAACTAAATGGTTATCTTCTTAACAACCTGGAAACAACGAGACAAATCTTGCTTGTTATTATGACATTAATAGTATTAGTCGCGATTTTGAACGTAACCTCTTCGTTGATGATGTTGGCCTTGGAGCGGCAGAGGGAAATAGGAATTCTGAAATGCACCGGATGCTCTCCCTCCAAAATAACCAGAACCTTCTTACTTGCCGGAGTAATAGCATCAACGCTGGGCATCCTTGTTGGCATTGGAGGCGGCCTTCTAGTGGCTTGGTTTATCAATGAAATAATAACTGGCATCGAAGGGATTTTAGGATTATTTACCACGGGTATAACGGGCCCAGAACTTCTTATGGAGGGATACTATCTTCAGCATATACCGATTCAAATCCGCTGGGTGCCAACCTTCTTGATTGGGATTGCCACCTTCCTGCTCTCTCTCTTTTCCAGCGCAATATCAGCTTCCAGAGCCGCTAGACTGAAGCCCTTGGAGGTTCTTAGACGGCATTAGCCTTTTTGGATAGACCCCCTGGGATGGGTAGTCCAGAATGCTCTTCCTTGCAAAATTCTTATGTACTTCAGAAATATCGCTCTTACCATACAAACAGCTTTGGTCGATAGAGTTGGTATCCAGATAAAGATTGTCCGCTAAAATCATCATGATAGCGGATAACCATGAGGGGAATGATGCCGCTATTTTGGAAAAGAGCGGTGATTAATAGCTAAAAAGTCTAGAATCCGCTATTCTTGGTATGTAGGAGGAGGTGAATGATCAAGGGTTTGACTCAACGAGCTCAGCGGATTCTGACAGTACTTGCCAAGGAAGAAGCAAGGCGTTTTAACGCGAACAGGTTATCAAGTGAGCATATAGTACTTGCTATTCTTCGTGAAAAAAAAGGGATAGCCTTTAAGTGTCTGCAGCGTCTTGGGATCAATACCGCCGAGATGTCGTTAGGGATTGAAAAGGGACTTCCAATAAATGACAAGAATACAGGCACAGACGAGATTCCACCTTCGAACAGAGTAAAAATGCTGCTTGAAAACGCGGCTAACGAGGCAATAACTTTGAACCATGAGTACATTGGAACCGAACATTTCCTACTTGCCGCGGCCAATGAACCCGACAGCACAACCGGCGCCTATCTCTCCTTATACAAGATTACAGTGGATATACTTCGTGGCGTTGTATATGAAATCAACGGAGAGAGAAATAGCTCAAAAGAACTCTCGCGAAAGACTGAAAAACCGGGATTCTCCAGAAGAGAAATAATTAGCGAGTCCAAATCATCTACCAGCATTCTTGATGAATTTTCAAGAGATTTAACCGCGATGGCGCGGAAGGGGCAACTCGATCCCGTTGTGGGACGTGAAAAAGAGATTGCGCGAGTTATGAGAATACTTGCCCGAAGAACAAAGAACAATCCAGTTCTAATCGGTGAGCCAGGTGTGGGTAAAACTGCTATAGTAGAGGGTTTGGCGCAGGAAATAGTCAACGGAACCGCCCCGGACATATTTGCGGGGAAACGACTTGTGGGACTTGATTTGGCGGCGCTGGTTGCGGGAACCAAGTATAGAGGCGAATTTGAGGAACGACTCAAAAAGGTGATAAAAGAGATATATAAGGCCGGCAATACCATCCTATTCATTGATGAATTACATACTATTATCGGGGCCGGCGGGGCCGAGGGAGCTATCGATGCATCGAATATGCTAAAACCAGCTCTTAGCAGGGGAGAGCTTCAATGCGTCGGAGCGACAACTATGGATGAGTACAAGAAGTACATAGAGAAAGATGCAGCCCTTGAACGACGTTTTCAGTCCGTTATCATCAATGAACCCAGTATTGAGGAAACTTACCAGATTCTCCTTGGGATAAGAAGCCGCTACGAGGATCATCACAATGTCACCTATATCGATGAAGCCTTGAAATCTGCCGCCGAGCTTGCTGATCGTTACGTAACCGATCGCCATCTTCCAGATAAGGCTATCGATCTTATAGATGAGGCTGGCTCAAGCAAGCGGATGCGAAACACCAGCAGACCTGAGACGATCAAAGAACTTGAGAATAAGACTCGAGATCTGACGGAGGAGAAAATCTCCTTTGTCAATTCTCAGGATTATGAAAATGCGGCGAAGATTCGCGATAAGGTCCGGAAGATGCGCAATGAAATAGACGAGCTTAGAACGCGATGGGAGAAAACGCTCAAAGAAGAGAAGAATCTGATAGGAACTGAAGATATCCAGGAAATAGTTTCAGAGAACACGGGCATACCCATGGTTCGAATAATAAGAAGCGAATCTGATAAGTTACTCCAAATAGAGGATGAATTACACTTCAAGGTGATAGGGCAAGATGAAGCTATCGCTTCGGTAGCTGCTGCAGTGCGTCGTTCAAGAACCGGATTGAATTCCCCTTCCCGACCACTAGGTTCGTTTATCTTCCTTGGACCCACTGGAGTGGGCAAAACTCTTCTCGCAAAGAGTCTTGCCGAATATCTTTTTGGTGATAGCGAAGCTCTTATTCGGATGGACATGTCCGATTTCATGGAGAAACACAATGCCTCGCGATTGATCGGCGCGCCGCCTGGATATGTTGGCTACGAGGAAGGTGGGCTCCTAACCGAAAAAATCCGGAAGAGACCCTATTCGGTAGTGCTTTTCGATGAGATTGAGAAGGCGCATTCGGATGTTTTCAACCTGCTGCTGCAGGTTCTGGAGGAGGGCGAGTTATATGATAACTTTGGTCATAAGGTCTCTTTTAGGAATTCAGTTCTGATATTAACCTCTAACGCGGGCGCGAGGGAAATCAATCGCGGCGGCTTCGGTTTTCAAATAGGCAAGGCCGCTATGGCGCATACAGACATCAAAACAACGGCTCTTGCGGAGCTGAAAAAAAATTTCCGCCCCGAATTCCTCAATCGGGTTGATGAGATTGTCGTTTTCCACAACCTTGAATATGAGCATATCATGGAAATTGTCAGCATCATGCTCAAGGAAGTTGAGGATAGGTTGTCTGCTTTGTCCATAGGTTTGGAAGTAAACGCGAAGACTCGCAACTTACTGGTGCAAATTGGCTACGATGTAGTTTACGGCGCAAGACCCCTAAGACGAACCATCCAGAAAGAAATAGAGGATCCTTTATCTATCGCAATCCTGCAGGGCCGCTTTGAGGCTGGAGATACGATTCGTGTCGAAGTGCGATCAGGCAAAATAAGTTTCAGACGAAAGGGCAAAAGGGGCCTGGCTATTTCAAGACCGCTAGATGCTCTTGTGGGAGATGAACTTAGTGGACGCCTACTTCCTGAAATACACTCGGAAAAACAGGAAACCCAAGGAAAACTATCAGATAAATAGTTATGCATGGGAAATAATGAAAACTTGTAGAAAACTTGTTTTCGTGTTCTTGTTAGTATGCAATTCAGTCTATGGACTTTCGTCTGATCAACTTTACACACAGGCTTACAGGGTATTCAAAGAAGGTTTGTGGCAAACCTCCTCATCCCTTTTTGCACACTTCATACGCGAATACCCGGAGGATCCAAGAGCTGATTCTGCCACCTATTTTGCCGCCGTGTCCTACTATAGGGCAGAGGATTTTCAGCTTTCTCTTGAAGCTTTAAGTGGTTTTGAAAAGAGATTTCCAAAATCGCGGTGGCGCAAGCAGGTTTCCTATTGGAGAGGCCTAGCCTATTACGAATTGGAAGACTGGATTCAGGCTGCCGGTTCTTTCGAGCGCCAAATCGGATTTAAAGGTGAGAATCTGGAAGAGTCCCTGCTTTACTTGGGAGCATCTTTAGAAAATTTGGGAAACTGGGAAAAGGCGGAGGCGGCATATTTGAAGCTAGTAGAGGGAGGTAAGTCTAGAGATTTGGTGGCCAAGTCTATTTTTCGTCTGGGACAAGTTCAGCTTTTAGATAATAGACCCTCGGAGGCCGTCGATACTTTCAAAAAATTGATTTCTAAATATCCAGAATCTTTTTTGGCTCTCCAAAGTAGTTACTGGATTGCCGAAGCACAAAAGGAAATGGGGAAGAAACGAGAAGCATTGGAGGCATATCGCGTCTACATAACAAGTGATGAAGAATCAATCTACATGCCCTTTGCACTACTGGAAGCAGCCCGGCTGGCGTTAGATGCAGGGCTGAACAAGGAGGCCTTGCACTATCTTGATACATGGGAAAGGGAATTCAATTCGGGAATAGCCGAGCAGGTCGAAGTGGCCCTTAGAATTAGGGCGGTTATATACCTGCGCATGGGAGATGTTGAGGCCGCAAAAGCCGCTTACTCATCCATACTAAGGGCTCCCAGAAATAAGAACGAAGAGCAAATTGCCGCTTTTAACCTGGCGCAGACCTGGTTGGGTACCGATGAGGCGATTCAGGCTGTTCCGTATCTTGAGAAAGCAATTGACGGATCCAATAAGAGAATAGCTGCCGATGCAGCTTTTCTTGCTGGAAGCATTCTTATCTCTAACCAGGATGAACGAGGGGCCAAGTTGCTGGAGGATTTTGCAAAGCGGCATTTAGAGGATGAGAGGCGCGAGGAAGCCCTACGTTTAGCCTTTGTTGCATATCGCAGAGTAGATGAGTCTGGCCGAGCAAAAAACGTAATCGACATGCTAATTCGGGATTACCCTAGGAGCACTGAATTCAAGTCTTATCTTTTTTTGCGAGGTGAACTCGCCTTGGATACGGGGAATTCCAGTGCGGCTCTGCGTGACTATGGGGCCATAGTTAGGAATCACAATGAATCGCCTATAAGCATAGAAGCGAATTCTCGTATTGGATTTATTTATTCGGAACGCAAGGAGTATGTACGTGCCGCAGATTATTATATCCAAGCGGCCGAGGCAAGTGGTGGCGTGTTGGGAGGGGATTCAGGCCGCAGAGCCACATATTCCGCGGCTATTGCATATCTAAACGGCAATATGAATGAAAAAGCGATAGAATTGCTGGATTCGATTGTCAAATCGGATCCCAGAGGAACCTGGAGCGCCAAGTCGGCCTATTATCTTGGAGAAGCTTACTACAATGAGGGGAGATATGTAAATGCTAGAGGAGCATACAAGAGTGCGGCCAGTCATGCAGACTCTGAGCTTCTATTTGATGCACTTTACAAGATTGGATGGACTTGGTTCCGCCAGTTCGAGTGGAATAGTGCGGCAAGAGCGTTTAGGGATGCAGCCGAGGCGGCCCTTAACGATAGGCAGGAAACTAAGGCGCATTTTCGAGCTGGCATGAGCCTGGCGGAGGAGGGGAATTGGGAAGAAGCGCTGACTTCATATGAGAGTGCTCTACTTGTCAAAGGCTCAGAGCTACGAGAAGAGGCCCTTTATCAGAGAGCTTGGGCCCAGCTAAACATGGATCGAATTGAAGATGCCAATAAAACCGCCAGGATAATCAGCAAAGAATTCCCCAATAGCGACTTGCCGGCGGATTTGCCATTCAGGATGGGCGAGAATGCTATGAAAGCCGGGCGATTTACCGAGGCAATTCGCTGGTATGATCGCACTCGAGTGCAGTATCCGGGAACTAATCTGGCAATTCAAGCGGAACTTAGAGCTGCCCTGGCAGCCAAGGAAAACGGCAATGTGGAAGATGCATCCGAGCGTTATGGGACATGGGTAATAAACAACCCGGAGAATCCTAGCGCATACGCGGCCATTCGTTCTTGGTCTCAAATGCTGAAAAGCAATGGCAATTCAAACCTTGTCGTGGATGCAAAAAACAAGATCTTAGATAGCTTGGGTAATAATCTGAGGATGAGCGCTCCGATCATTCTTGCCTGGGCCAGGCTTGTTCCCCCCGATTCCACCGTGCTTCTGCAGGCTATTGCCGAGGATGAATCGTTATTACCGACTGATCGTTCGGAAGCACTTCTGCTTATGGCCAATTCGTATCTAAAGGAAGGAAAACTCGACCGTTCCAGGGGGATATATGAAGTTCTGGTTCGGGATGTCCCGGGCAGAACTGGAGCCGAGGCGCAAGCGAGTCTAGCCCGAAGCTACTTAGTGGAGGGGAGGTTAGATGAGGCGGCCGATGCCTATATGGCGATACCGCTGCTCTTTGCTGATCAGAAGGATTTGGCGGAGAGTGCTTTGGTTGAGGCAGAAAGACTCTTTCGCGAGTTGGGAAGAGTTGAGGATGCGAATAAGATTCGAGAGGGTGTTTTCCAGTAGCTGTCTTTAAAACTTGAAGAGAGCTCATCTATTGCGGAAGAAGCTTGCGATTAATAAGGTTTTGCACCTCACGCTTCCCGAGTACTCGAGTGATTGTGAATTTTTCCTTGTTTTTGCTGGTTTCAACTATGAACTGCTCATTGTAGGGCTGAAGGTTCCCGTCCAGATAGAGCTTTATTATGGGGTATCGCGGGTTGTCACCAATATCGACTATAACTCCAATGGAACGATTTTTAAGGCGAACGTAGCTTCCGAGCGCGAAAAGAGAAATCGAGTTGAGAAGGGCTGTTATAATCTTTTCGTCGTATAGGCTGTGCGTGTCTTTTAGCATTTTCAAAATAACTATGTGGCTCTCACCGCTTTCGCGGAAGGGTCGGCTAGATATCTGTGCCTCGTATGAACAGGCAACGGCGAGAATCTTGGCGAATTGAGTGATTGACTGGCCACCTAGACCCTGGGGATAGCCGGATTTGTTGCAGCGTTCATGATGCTGGGAAACTGCAAGGAGTATCTCCTGGTTAATCATTGTGGAATGTTCACGTGAGTAGTTCTGAAGCATCTTCAGTCCAATAATTGGATGGGTGTTTATGTATTTTTTCTCTCTTTCAGTAAGGCCGCCTGTTTTGTTGACAATATGTCTTGGTATTTTCATCATTCCGACTTCATGGAGTATGGCTGCAATCCCAAGTTCGATTAGGCGGAAATTGGGCAGCTTGAGATCGTTGCCGATGGTGAGGGCAATTATGGTTGCTCGGGCCGAGTGAGTATAAAGATAATCGATTCCCTTTGCCATCAAGCTACTTAGTTGGAGCATAAAAGGACGGTAATCCTTCAGCATCAGAATTGTCGATTTAACCTGCTCGATAATTGAATCTAGATTGAGTTGTTCCTCGCTGTTAAACACCTCGTAGGTTTTCTGGATAAATTTTGTGAAGTTGGAAAAGAAATAAAGAATTGTACGACGGCTCTCTAGTTCCCTTTCTTTGTTTTTCAGGGAGGCTTCAATGCTTCCGGGAACAGCCGTATGGATAATTCCGCTACTAAGAATTTCTTTGTAGCCCCATTTCCTTAGTTTTTCGATTAGGCCTTCTGTGATTGGCAAGTCAGCCGGAAGAAGCATGAAGCTCTCGTCAATCCATAAAGGTTCACTGTAGCAGGTGTTGGCTTTGAGACTGCTTATTGGTATACTCTCCATCTTGGACATTTTCTTCTGATGACCCCCCCGTGGTGATCTCCCTACTAAGCTTGTCCTTATTATAGAGGTAAAATTGGATGATTTGAAAGGGCTGCGTTCTTTTAGTGACTGCGGGGGCCAGGTCAATTCTCTTTCTTCATCGATGCTTTATGCTCTAGTTTCTTATTTCATCGTTCTTTGTCTCCAATTGAAATGAGATTTTCCTTATGGCAGATACGCGGATTGTTCTTCTTCGGCTTTCACTTTTTTTGCTGATTTCTACTTTGATTCGAAAATGAACTCTCTTTACTCTGCCTCGAGGCAAGAGTTAAATTGGATTTGCTAACGAACTAGTTTTTTTATAAGCGGTCTTCGGAGGTGATATATGGGTGTTAGGGTTCGTTATGCTCCTTCCCCAACAGGGATGCAGCACATAGGCGGCATACGAACGGCCTTATTCAATTATTTTTTTGCCAGGGCCAATAAAGGCAGTTTTATTCTCAGAATTGAAGATACTGATCGAATCCGATTCAATGCAGAAGCTCTTGAGGATTTATTTAGTTCTCTTAAATGGCTGGGCATTCATTATGACGAGGGGCCAGATAAGAATGGAGCCTATGGACCTTATGTACAGTCGGAGCGGAAAGCACTCTATGCAAAACTGGTCGGAAACTTGCTTAGCTTTGGCAATGCCTATCATTGTTTTTGCAGCTCTGATCGACTGGAATCGATTAGAAACGAACAGAAATCAGTCAAAAAGAATATCGGCTACGATCGTCATTGCAGGAATGTCTCAATTGATGAGGCTAAATCACGAATCAATCGGGGTGAAAAATACGTTATTCGTTTGAAAGTGCCCATGGAGGGTAAAACCATATTCAATGATTTCTTACTGGGAGAGATAAGCAAAAAGAACAGAGATATCAGTCCCGATCCTGTTATAATGAAATCCGACGGTTTCCCTACTTACCATCTTGCGAATGTTGTTGACGATCATGAGATGAAGATTACTCACGTCCTACGTGCCCAGGAATGGGTTCCCTCCGGGCCGCTTCATATAATCATTTATCAGCTATTCGGCTGGCCCCCCCCTATTTTTTGCCATCTGCCGATGGTGATGGGTAAGGATGGCCAGAAATTATCCAAACGTCATGGATCAACGGCCTTGAGAGATTTTCGAAAAAAAGGATATCTTCCAGAGGCTTTGATCAATTTCATTTCACTTTTGGGTTGGAGCTACGACGACTCAAGAGAGTTTTTTACTATGAATGAGCTTTGTGAGTTATTTAGCCTTGAAAGAATCAACAAATCTCCAGCGATTCTTGACTATCGGAAACTAGGTTGGTTTAACGGGCACTATATTCGATCGATGAATTCAGACTCCCTGAAATCTCAGCTCATTTCAATTCTAATTGCCGATAAGCTTGTCCAAAATCCGCCCACCTCCAAGCAGTTGAATACCATAGACGGTTTCATGCCGATTGTCGCTAAGCGGTTAAAGCGCTTAAATGACATAAGCTCTATGATTCGCTTCTTATTTGTTGATCCTGGCCGCATCAGCTTTGAGAGAGCGATATCAAAGGACATGGATGTGCCTGGTGCCTTGAAGGTACTGGAATCCGTTGTTGATTTACTCAGCTCGATTCCCGAACCATCAGGAATTGATAATGAACTCACACGGTGGGATGAGGCCAGGGAGCTTGAATTTCGCGATATGGCAGCATCAAGGGATTGGAAGGTTGGAACGTTTTTTGGTTTGATTCGAATTGCTCTTACCGGGAGTTCCGTTAGTCCTCCACTGGTTCCTATTATTCGTTTACTCGGTTTGAACGAGTCAATTAGGCGAATAGAACGACTGATTTTCACCTTAAAAAATCCTAGCTAGCGATGATGCTTGTATCCAGCTCTGCTAAGTGATACTTTTCTGACACTAAAAGGGAGTCCCCCCAATGACTACTTATGGAAATGCAGGGAAAGGCGAGAGTGTCAATGAACAAGGAGCCTCGATGGGGAAGGTGGTTTCTCTTTGTAAGAGCCGCGGATTCATATATCCGTCGAGCGAGATATATGGAGGTTTGTCGGCCACTTGGGACTATGGCCCTTTGGGAGTCGAGATTAAGCAGAATATCCAGAATGCCTGGTGGAAGGAGATGGTGCGCCGGAATGAGAACATTGTAGGTTTGGATGCTGCTATCATGATGCATCCTAAAACCTGGGAAGCATCCGGTCATGTTGATAATTTTTTAGATGCTCTGGTTGATTGTAAAAAATGCAGGAGCAGGTTTCGCGAGGAAGCCCTAGAGAAAATACGAGTTGAAAGAAATACTGATAGTGCCGTGTGCCCTGAATGCGGCGGGGAGCTAACGGAGCTTAGGCAATTCAATTTGATGTTCACAACCCAGTTAGGGCCGGTGGAAGATGCTGGCAACTTAATCTATCTGCGGCCGGAAACCGCCCAAGGAATTTTCGTAAATTTCAAGAATGTAGTTGACACCTCTAGAGTCAAGATTCCATTTGGGATTGCTCAGGTGGGTAAGGCCTTTCGCAATGAGATTACCACAAAGAATTTTATATTCCGCACTTGCGAGTTCGAGCAGATGGAGATGCAGTATTTTGTAAGGCCTGGTAGTGAAAAGGAGGCTTTTGAAGAATGGAAAGCCAAGCGCATGGCTTGGTACATTGATCAAGTTGGAATTAATCCCAAGCGCCTTCGTTTTAGCGAGCACGGACCAAAGGAGCTTGCCCACTATTCCAGGGCAGCCTTCGATATTGAATACAACTACCCTTTCGGCTGGCAGGAGCTTGAAGGAATTCATTCAAGGGCAGATTACGACCTTAAAAGACATATGCAATTTAGCGGCAAGGACATCAATTACTTCGATGCAGAAACGAATACTCGCTACATACCGTATGTGATTGAAACCTCGGCCGGACTTACCCGTAGCGTACTGGTAGCGTTGATGGACGCCTACCACGAGGAGGAGTTGGGTGGTAATGGCGAGATTCGTAGAGTCCTTCATTTGCATCCGCAAATTGCACCAATCAAGGTTGCCGTGTTTCCGTTGGTGAAGAAAGACGGGCTTCCTGAAATGGCACGGCGGATTGAGGAGAATCTAAGAGAGGATTTTGCCACTTTCTATGATCAGGGAGGCGCTATTGGCCGTCGTTACCGCCGGATGGACGAAATTGGTACACCTTTTTGCGTTACAGTCGATTACGAAACCATGAATAATCGCTTAGTAACTCTTAGGCTACGTGATTCAATGGAGCAGATTCGAATCCCCATTGAGGGGATTGCGGATTCAGTACGTAAAGAAAGTCTCTTATATAGGCGTTTATAGCTTTCGCATTGCATTTTTTTGGGCCGTGGTAAGCCGATATGAATGGATTTCAGATTAATACTGAGGAACAAGCGCACGTTCTGGATAAACTGATTAGCAGGGGATTCTATAGGCAGTGTACGGATGAAACTGGCTTGAGGAATAAGATGACAGGCGGTTCGATAAGCTTTTATGTTGGAATCGATCCCACCGCGTCCTCTTTGCACATAGGTCACCTCGTGCCTCTATATGCCTCAGCCCACCTTCAAAATGAAGGCCATCAACCCATAATACTGATGGGAGGCGGTACTGCGAGAATCGGTGACCCGTCCGGTAAAACTAAAATACGCAAATTGATTGATTATAAACAAATCGATGAAAATATCGAAAGAATCATTCCGCAAATCGCCAGGATTATCGATTTTGAAAAGGCCGAAGCATTGCTGGCTAACAACGCCGACTGGCTCTCGTCTTTGAATTACATCGATTTCCTTCGGGATATCGGCCAGCATTTCAGTGTAAATAGGATGCTGAAGTTTGAAACCTACAAGCAAAGAATGGTAGAGGGTCTTTCTTTCCTTGAGTTCAATTACCAATTGCTTCAATCATTTGATTTTTTAGAACTGTATCGGAGAAAGGGGTGCTTACTGCAAATTGGAGGCGACGATCAATGGGGCAACATAGTGGCTGGCGTGGAGCTCATTCGCAGGGTTGAAGGGGCGGAGGCATATGGTCTTACCTTTCCCCTGCTTACCAGATCGGATGGTAAGAAGATGGGTAAAACCGAGAAAGGCGCGTTGTTTCTTGATCCAGCAATCACTTCGGTATATGAATTCTATCAGTATTGGCGCAATGTGCCAGATGAAGATGTCGAGAATTTTCTTCTAATCTTCACCTTTCTTTCAAAGGAGGAATGCAATGAGCTCGGATCGGCAGAGGGAACCAAAATCAATTCTTCCAAAAAAAGATTGGCCTATGAGGTAACAAAGATACTTCATGGGGAAGATGAGGCGCTTGATGCTCGCGAGGCTGCCGAAGCAGTTTTTTCCAACGGGGAGGATAAAACCGGTGTCCCTTCCTCTATCATACCAAGAGCTGATTTTGAAGCTGGAATAAGCATAGTTGATTTGTTTTCTCGAACAAATCTATGCGACTCAAAAAGCGAAGCTCGGCGTCTTGTTCTTCAGGGAGGCGCAAGCGTAAATGGTGCAAGGATGGATAGCATAGATGCCGTGATTGGCTTCTCGGAGGTTAAAAACGGCGAGCTGGTGCTAAGGGCCGGTAAGAAGAGATATTTCAGGATCAAGGTTATAGAATAAAAACCCGCGGATCTGGATATCGATTATCCGCGGGTAGTAACGGCAACTTGCCGACATTTCCAATATCGGAGAGTATCCTTTCCGTCTTTATTTTTTCCTGCTTCATGAGATGCTGCGCTCCGGCAGATATTCCAGGCAGCTTAGGTGGTAGTTTGCCGATTCCGCAATTTCGCGATACAGCAGTCTGGAATTCTCTAAAGGTTTGACTTCTGCCTTCGATGAGCTTAGTTTCAAAATGATCGGTTGAATCAAAAAGGAAACTACATCGCGGCCCTTCATTGCAAGTAATTGCTTATCGATATTCTCCATCGCGGCAAGTTGTAAACTCGGATCCTCTTTGGATACAATCAGTTTCTCAATCTTTATAGCCAGTTCTATTCCCCTGTTTGCGAGAAGCGCGAGTTCATTGAGTGCTTCTGATATATCTCTGATTACCCTGGAGATATTGGAAGAACAATTCAAGTTTATCGGCTTGTCCACTAGTTCAATCAGTACTGAGTCAATTTTGTCTCGCAGATTTGGGAATCTCCCTATTTCAGAAGCGTTGATAGTGGTCATACCTTTGATGCGGCGGCCAGAATTGCCAACTATCTGAGGTGATCTATCTCGGGTTGATCCAGCGATGTTCTCGGCAAACCAGCCAGCATAGACATCCATTTGCAAATTAGTGAGAAGGTTGTCGTTTTTGTAGGATTTTGCGTAGTACGGCGATGAGCTGTATAGGCTGTGGAAGAAGGATTGCTCGGCGGGCAAGGTTCTTTTTGAATAGAGATAGGGCCTTTCGCTCGAAAGGCTCCCAGAGAAATGAGTTCTACCGCCAGGAAAGCCCAGATCTAGTCCAACGATGCTCAGAGGCCTACATCCAAGGAAACGAGCGAGTTCCCAGGCAGTCGTTGCCACTGAACCTCCAGACTTGAGTTCACCTTGAATCTCCGCTGCATCTTCCAACAAAGTTCCCAGGGGGAATCGGGTTTTAGTTAGAAGCGGGCGTCCGGAGAGAGAGCGGAATACGGCCGGATGCGTTGCCGCTTCGGCAAGAACAGGGCAATTACCTGCCTCCTTGGCGCACCAATCCAGATGTCTGGTATTCCAGTACTGTGGATCCACAGCGGCAATCAAATCCGGTTTCACTCCGGCCCTGGTAACCGCCGAAACGGCCGTGTCCACTACTATTATCAGATGACTTTTGGAGATGTCCTTGAGTTCGGAAAGAATGATTTCTACAGATGGACCACCTGCAACAACCAAAGCCGGAATGTCTTTAAATTTCCCTTCCCATAATGGGAGTGATAGAGCTCTGGGTAAAATCGATATATTTGCAATAAGATTTCTAACCCACAGACGACCGAAGCGTTCAAGCGTACTAGCATTTATCTCCCGCCGTTTCTGAATGCTTATAACTGTTTGTCTTAGGGTGTTATACCAGTTAGGATTGATTTGCTCGGAAGGACGCCAGATAATCAGGAAGATTTTCGAACCAGCCGCTCCGCCAGTTAAGTAATTACCGATATCTCTTAAGCCATTTCCCAGAACAAATTTTACCAGGGGTTTTTTGAACAGGGGCTCAATATCCCTGACAGAAGCGGCGCGTTCGAGTGTATTTCCATCCGCTTCGGCTATAACCAGAGGCCGATTAGGTGCCTCTCTCAGGAGGGCCTCAGCAACATAGCCAAGGCCGAATCCACCTAGCACTACGATTGTCGAGTCAGTGGGTACAGAAGCGGCGACTCTTCTTGCCTCTTGAACCGGATCGAAACGCGAATGGAGCGTGATACCATCTAAAGAAGCCGTTATCATCCCACTGCGAGTAAGTTCAGTGTTCCACTTACCTCCGGGATTCAAGCTATTTAAGCTCCAAGTATATGTTCATCCCGCTTTCAATTGGAGTTCCGGGTAGCGGGAACTGAAATACAACCCACCCATTACCACTTATAGTCCAGTTTATGTCGTCTCGTTCTAAATATGGCAGCAACATTCGCTTTGAATAACCTGTCAAATCGTGCAGCTCTTCGCCAAGTGGAAGAGATTTTGGGCTAGCGCTGTAAAATTTCCCGGGATGCTCAAGTACAACATTGTTCCCAAGAGGAATACCATGAAGAGGAGCCAGAGTTTGAGCAATTTCCCTTAGCATCGGTGCCGCCGTCTGGGCTCCAAAAATGCTGACCTTCCTAGGATTCTCTAAAACAACATAGACAATCAATTTCGGATCGTCGGTGGGGAAAAGTCCCAAAATAGAACTCAAGAAACGGTCGGGGCTATATTCACCGGTTTCTGGATCTGCAATCTGAGCAGTCCCCGATTTAGCAGAAATTCGAAGTCCCGGGACGAATGCTCTACGAGAAGTGCCTAAGGGCGAAGTAACCGTTTTTTCCATCAGACTCAGAATCATTTTGGCTGTCTTTGGAGAAATAACTTCCCTGACGGGCATGCGCGAATATTCCTTTACAAGGTTTCCATCAGCCGTTACTACCTTATTCACTATCCTGGGGCTAAGTAAGATGCCCCCGTTAGCCAGAGTTGTAGCCGCTGTTGCAACTTGGATTGCGGATACTCCAACCTCCTGCCCAATGGCAATTGTAGGCTTGCTACGAGCCGACCATTTGGACACAG